>Ga0116164_10000729_pt1 | contig 27029 bp, 27 predicted proteins | sample AD_UKC109_MetaG_FD_89888 | JGI IMG/M metagenome (GOLD analysis project Ga0116164, IMG submission 89888) | Active sludge microbial communities of municipal wastewater-treating anaerobic digesters from Hong Kong - AD_UKC109_MetaG | ecosystem: Engineered > Bioreactor > Anaerobic > Digestate... | reverse complement strand
GACGACAACGAGCGCCCCACGGGCTGGTGGGACGTCGCGCCCTGGATCGAGCAGGACCAGCGGTTCTCCTGGGTCACCAGCGATGCCCGCCGCGAGGACCTGGTGCCGCTGGAGGATGAGAAATCATGAAACCGACACCGGACGGAAACGCGACCGCCATCGACATGAGCGCCGTGCGCCGGGAGATCGCCGCAGCCCACCGCAGCATTCGCCAGTGGGAACGGTCTCTCGACCAACCGCCGACGCCCCACGACCGCTGGACCAAACTGGCGGGGTTCGCCGGACTCAACCTCAAGCGAGCCATGAGCGCCGGGATCGTCCACATCGAGATACCGAACGATGGGCGCGGGAAACCACTGTTCGCGCTCAAGGAGGACTGAGCCATGAAACTGGAAATCGCCATCGACACCTTGCAGGCCATGATCGAGCGCGCCCATGGCAACCTGATCGCCATCCCCGAGGACGAGGAGATCGAAGCCCTGAAACGCGCCATCGACTGCCTGACAACCGCCGTCATCCACCGCGAAGCCGAAATCAACCGGGCCGTCCAGATGATCCGCGAGATCGGAGGCTGGCCGGATCGGGACATCCGGGATGTCTGGATGTTCCTGCGCGACAAGATGCGGTTCGGCGAGGACGAGAAACTGGAAATCGAAAGCCGCCTGGGTATCAGGTAGGGGGTGACCATGAACTTCAAGCAAGCCATCAAGGTGCTTCGAGAGAAGCAGAAACGTGCGGCCGAAACCGTCTTTGCTCAAGACGAGGCCGAAGCGCTGACCATCGCCATCGAGCAACTTGTCAAGGCCGACCGCGCCAGGGAAGCCGAGATCGAAAAGGCGGTCGAGCTTATCCACGAAGCGATCTTCGACTCCGACGGCAATCTCCACGAGAGCGCCTGGAGCTACCTCAAGGACCGAATCGACTTCCCAGCCGAGGACAAGGCCGAAATCATCCGGCGGCTCGGTCTGGCCGAGAAGGAGTAGCCCATGAACCTTTCCACCGCCATCGACCAGTTCCTCACGCGCCTGGAGGCGGACGGCAAAAGCCCGCACACCCTCAGCTGCTATGGCCGCGACCTGCGTTTGCTGCTGGCCTTCGCGGGCGATATCGAGGCGTCGGCCCTGACCGCCGATCTGCTGGCGCGCTTTCTCCTGTCCACCCCCGTAACCACGACGCACACAGGCGCCCCCCGTGGCGAAGCGAGCCTGGGACGCATAAAGGCCTGCCTGCGCAGCTTCGGGCGCTTTGTGGCCAACGTGGGCGCAACGGGGCGCGACCCCGCCGCATGGATCAAGATCAAGCGCCACGAGCGGGAAGCACCGTCGTTTCTCAGCGCCGCCGAGGTGAAGGCTCTGGTCAAGGCAGTCGCCGCGCGCAAGGGCGAGACCGCCGAGCGCGACTTGGTCATGCTGCGCGTCCTGCTCGGCACCGGCATCCGCCTGGCGGAACTGGTCGGCCTCGACGTTGCCGATATTCACCTCGACCAGAAGCAGCTGCGCATCAAGCGCGCCAAGGGCGGCAAGCCCCAGGTGCGCTTCCTGAATACCGAGCTTCGGGCCGTTCTGCGCAAGTACATCCAGCGACGCCGCAAGGCGATGGCCGAGACCGATGCACTCTTTCTCTCGAATCGCGGGAGCCGGATCAGCACCCGCCAGGTCCAGGAGCGCATGGGACTCTGGCTCGCCTGGGCTGGCCTGGACGGCAAGATCACCGTCCACGGCCTGCGCCACACCTTCGCCACGTTGCTCTATGGCCGCACGCACAACCTGCTGCTGGTCGCCAAAGCCCTCGGCCACGCCCGCGTCACCACCACCCAGGTCTATGCTCACATCACCGACGACGATCTCGAAGACGCCCTCGAAAGCCTTTGAGCCTTCCGGCTCGCGCCTCTCATAACACGTCTTATCTGCGGATCGGCTGAAGGCCGACTCGCGCAACTTCGCCGACTTGCGGCGACCGCCACGAGCGACTTCCACGCGATTGGTTTCGCGTTTTCGGCGCATCAGTCCTCCGGGGTTTCTTTTTTCGTCTTGCTGGTCGCACCGCCGCGAACGCTTTCCAGAAGCGCCACGGCCCATTCCGCTGGCGTGGTCTGCTGCCCGCCGCCGGTGTCGCGCTGCGCCCGCGTGGTCTTGAGGCACTCCAGCTGCTTTCGGAACAGCACGTCGTAATTGCCGACGGCGGCATCGGCGTTGCCGAGCACGGCGCAGTGCCACTTCGCGTAATAGAAGGCGGCCATCGCCGCCTGCATTAGGTCCGTGGACTCATTGAGGTCAAAGTCCTGGTGGATCGCCGCCAGCGCATCTTCGAAGATCGCCTTCTCTTCGTCGGTCAGCATCTTCTTGACGTAAGCGCCGTGCTTGAGCGCATTGTTATTTCCCGCCGGTGGGCCTGGATGGTTCTTGTGATTTGCGCCGTGCATGCGGCAAACGTTGTATCCGGACACTGCGGGGTGCGTGCAGCGCTCGCCATTGCTTTTCATTCGTGCCGTACAGCGCCGAAACTGTTTGCCCATACGGACAACGAAGTCCTCGCTCTGCGGTTTAATTGTGGAATCGCCCATTTTCTACCTTTCGCCTGCGGATCGAATCCGGCCAGATTGCCGACCGGCGCGAGGCCGCGTGCCCCATGATTGAATCACCCTCATGCAGAAGGCTCCAAACCCTTGCCTGTGCGTTTCTTTGGTACGAACTGCGACAACACGCGATAGACCGTGGCTCGGTGAATCAGCATCCGTTCGCTGATCTCGGTGATGGTCTTGCCTTCCGAATGCATCTGGAAAATCTCCAGGTTGCGCTGGATGCGGGCCGAGGTCGCCCGGCGCGGCAGGTATAAAAGCCCGCCGCGAGGCACGTACTCATAAACCTGCGCCAGCAGTTCGGGAGGCAAGACGTCTTTCGCGTTGATGTGTTTCAAGCATGCGCTCCGACGGCCTGGTCGAGGATCACCACATCGCGCTCGACCGGCAGGTTGTCGCGCAGGTCTTTCAGGAACTCGGCGCAGTCGTGCTCGCCCATGCTTTCGTAATCGGGGCACGACGCCATGCGGCGACTGAGCACGGTGTGGTAGCAGTAGGTCCGTTCCTTGCCCGAAGGCGTCTGCCAGTTCCCCATCGCACATTTGACGCGCCGCTCGGCTTTGGGACCGCGATCCGCGCGTTCGAGAAAGACTTTGCAGTGCAGGCAGTTGGCGCAAGGGATCGGGTGAGTGGCTTTGGGATTGTTCGGCGTCATAGGTCCTCCTTGAACCGCGTATGGCACGCGGTCGTGAAATTCGGCTTGTTTGCCGGGGTTCCAATGTTGAACGGGCCGGTAATAACCCACGACCCGCGAGTAGACTTCAGTGGGTGCTTTGCAATTACCCATTGGCGCACCTCTCGGCAGGAGCATCAGCGGGCGGCACAAATTCCAAATCACTGAAGATCGGAATGCCGTGGGCGCGAGCCTCCTCGATTTCAAGGACGGTGCCCTGGGAACCAGCCCAGCCTTCAACGAGAACGATCAGGTCGCATCGACGAACCATTTCGAGGCCGCCGCTCATGAAGACATCCTCGGGAGCGACGCCGGACATGAATGCCGAGTTCAGGTGCGGGCAAATCACGGCGTATCCGAGCGACCACAGGTGCGCGGCGACTTCGCGGGCTGCGGCGATGTTCTGGGCGACGTCGTTGTGGGTACGGCCGCGATATGGACCAGCGACGTATGCGAGTTTCATGGGTGTGGGCATTATCATCTCCTTCAAAACAGCCGAGCCTGTTCGGGCGGCTGCGCGGGTTTGTGTTCCGTGGGTTGTGGTTTGGGACTCGATAGCGTCGACGGTTTCGGCGCGGGAGCTTGCGGCACGTAGGGTTCGCCCCACGGTTCCTGCTGCGGACCGACGTAAGTGATCTCGCTGCCGGGGAATGCGTGCATAACCATCGAGAGCTTGCGCAGGTCCTCGGCGGAAATTTCCGGGCGATCCTTCCCCGTGTACTCGGGCACGAGGGTGAATTCACCGGGCTTGGATTTGACGTGGACCTCGACTCCCAAGGCTTTGAACGACTCGACGTCCTCGGGGGTCAGTTCGCGGGAGACGAGGCTGGCCGCTGATTGCTCGGCAGCGTCGTGGGTGAGACCGCCGTCGTGCTCCATGATGGCCGCGCGCTCGTCCCAGGATTCGACGATGCCGATAGCGTGGTCATGGCGTGGAGCCAGATAGGATTTCTCGTCGAGGGTCTTGACCGCCTGGAGCAAAGCGGACTCGCCGATGTGCGAGACGGCCCAACCGTGAATTCCGTTGAACCGATGGCGCAGGGTCTGCCAAGTGGCTTGGGGCATCTTGCCCGCGTCGAAGGCTTGCTTGGCGCGATTCATCCGACAGCGGAGCCAGGCGTAGTACGGCGCGTCGAGCAGGCGATAGACGGCATTGTCGAGAATCACATCCTGGGGCTGGTTGTAGGGGGCATCGACCTGGACGTGTCGAAGGTCCGTAGCAACGCGCAGGGCGATGGCTGTGGTTAGGGTCTGAGTAGTCATGGCCTACCTCCCTGGCCCTGCAATCCCTCAACTCTTTTCACTGCCCAAAGCCAGCGTGACTTACGCCGACGATCCTGTTTCTGGATGATTCGGTAAGGGCCGATTTGCCGGTCCATGTTTTCCAGGAGCAGCTTTTCGATTCGTCCTTCGGTCGCGTTCCATTCGTCGGCGTCCTCGATTTCGCCCCAGAGCCCAGCCCGATAGCTGGTGTAGATAAGCGGCTGCGCCAAGGTCCAGGGGGTCTGAGGATTTCCATCAGACCTGCCGAACAAGTGGCCGCTCCACCATGAGTCGAGAAACGCCAACAGGTGCTGGTCTTTGCACGCTGGTACTGTCGAAGCGATTGGTTGATTCATTTTTTGTCCTCCTCGATTGGATCGAAGTCGGCGAGGTCGCCGGACGGCTCTTGCGGTGGGTGCGGTGTCTGCGGTGGGTTCGCCTGCCGGTCTTCACCTACCTGTGTGCGCATGCGCGTATATGCGTCCGGAGAGTTATTCACCGTACTCACCGCACTCACCGTGGAGCCTTGATATTGCTGGGATTTTTCCTGCGGTGAGTGTGCGGTGGGTGCGGTGAGTGTGCTTCGAGACGCCGTGAAGAGATCGAGTACTTCTGCGGGCGTTTTTCCGGTTTCGTCCGCGACATTGACGAGTCCGTAGGTCAGGTTCTTGGTCCGGGAGTCCCGCCGCGTCGTGATGCGATACACATCGAACTGTCGGTCCCGCATGGCGCTGAGAGCACGCCCGATCCGGATCTTCTGTGACTGTGGACCACCGTCGCCGATGGTCGAAGCGAGCAATCCCTTTTCGACTGCAAGGCCGAGAAGATCAGCGGCGGCAACGAGCTTGGGTCCGAAGCGATCCCACCACGAGGCGGTGAATTCGCGCCACTCATTGCCCTCGGTGTCGGCGGCTTCGTAAAGCTCTTCGAGATGGCCGAGGAAGCCGGGAATCTCGGCAAACCGGAGAATGCCGCCGATGGTGCGGGCCCAGGCGTCAAAGGAGCCGAACGATATTTTTTCAAAGGGTTTTCCGGCAGCGATCCAACCGCGAATGATTGTGAGCAGCGCGGTGATTAGTTCGGAGCGATGTTCCTCGACCCAATCATCGAGCGGCGTGTGCTTGAAGCCACCGAGCAACCACGGGCGGTCATGGCGCGAGTCGATGCGAATGCGGACACACCGCCTGGCCATTTCCAAGGTCAGAGTTGGATTGTTTGCGGTTGCAAGCCAAAGCGCCTGGTTTGGAAGCGTGATCATGCGGGACGCTCCCAGCAGGCGATCAGTCCACTCAGTGGTGGTCAGAACGCTCGCGAGCATGGCTGAACGGATACCGATGGCGACGTTGTCCAGCAGTATGATCTGGGGTGTGCGGCTCAGTATCGACGTGATTTTCTTGGAATTCTCGTTATCGTCCTTCGCCAGCGGAATGCATTCGGCTTCCTTTTTCGCCTGGGTGATCTTGGACACCGTTTTTGCGAGCAGGGATTTTCCGGTTCCGGGTGACGGCGACTCGATGAGATGAAGCGGAGTAGGACCGCTGATCATGCGGCGAACGAAGGGCAACAACAGCGCTGCGACCGCGTGGGCGCGATCCGATGTGGCGGCAAATGGAAAATCCACGAGGAGGTCATCGAGAACCAGCCTGCGGGCCGTCTCGATCTGGCGGATGGTCGGCTTTTCGGGAATCTCCAACGGAGCAAATCCGGTTGGGTAATGCATCCAGAGCCGTGCTTCGCGGTGGTAGCCGGGCGTGGAGACTAGAGCGCCGTTGCGACTGAAAACCGGAGTCGACACGACGCTATCGAGATAAGGCAGGGCCGGATCTGGCTTGGCAACCATGACCGCCACGACATCCTTGGGGGGGTGGACGGGGATTTCCATATCTTTGGTTAGGACAACCCAGTTGGCGATGTCGGAAAGGTATCCTTGGAGTTCGGTCTCCCCGACCGGAACGATGACCGGAACGTCATCAGAACCTACCAGAGAGACGAGGCTGTTTTTTCTCTGGAAAAGTTTGGGCGGATAGTTGGTTGCGTGGACGACTGCCCAGGCGTCGCCTTTCTCGTGGCGCATCTGGCGTTTGACGACGACGGTGGGAAGGCGCGGGCCATCCGGCGCGGTTACAATTTTTGAGACGGCGCGGGTTACATTTGGCTCGGGTGTAACCGAATCGGTTACATTTGGAGTTACATTTCCCTCAGATGTAACCGCTTCGGGCGTCTTTCGGGTTACATTTTCAGCGGATGTAACCGGCGATGTAACCGGGTTGCCTTTGGCTTGGGTTACATTCGCCCCTAAAATGTAACCTCCCGCGTCGTCGCTCTGGACTTTTCCGTCCTTCGCCATCCGATGCAGAAGCACCTTGGTCGCGTTGTGGTCCTTGCCAATCTCGGTGGCGATTTCCTTTGGAGTGAGCGGACGACCGGCCTCAAGGAGACACCCGAGAACTTCCCGCTGCTTTTCCGATTTGACTTGGTCGAACAGCATCTCCGGATCGACGTCCATAAAGGCCGCGATCTCTTCGTCGGTCGGCAGGGGCGCCCGCTGTTTCTCGGGCGGCGACCAGCCCGCCTTCTTCGCCATGTCGAACAGCGTGCCGAGGGTGACGCCGCCTCCGGACGTGAAGCCGTCCCATTTGAGCGGCGGCTCCCCGTCCACGTACTTCTCGCCACGAGTGCTCCAGGCATCCCAGATGGCAAGACCGGCCTGCGGGTCCCAGTGATGGAGCGCCATGCCGATCCGAAGCCAGTCGTCGTAGGAAACGTCGGGCGAGATGTGATCGAGCGCCGCCTGGATCAGCTGCGCGTCAGTCGGCGCGTAATTACCCGGCGTGGCAGGTGGACTACTTTTCGGAGCGGACGGCGCTTTTAGTCCATTCTTCGTTTTCAGCACGAAGCGCCGGATGTCATCGGGCACCTGCGCGAGGATTTCTTGGAGGCGCTCGGTCGACAGACGTTCGAATTCATTCGGAGCGTAGGAAGCGAGGCTTCCGTCCTCGGTGACCCGATGGAACTGATTGCCGCCATCCTTCGCGCCGTACCAGAACGGCAACCAGACCATGTTGCCAGCACCGATCTTCTTGTCGCTGACCGTGTTCTGCTTCGGAAAGCATTCGATGCCGCGCCCGATCCGGATGTCGGCGGGTTCTCCGGTGACGAGGACCTGGTCCTTCGGCGCAACGAAGTGCGCGAGCAGGCGTGCGTCAACGGCGGGCACCGGACCTTCGAAAAAGACCCATAGATGCCAGCCGTGGCCGCTGCCCGACTTTTCGATGTGTGCCGGGATATTGAGCGATCGGCATTGATCCAGACACGCGAGCATCGTCGCCTGCGGATCGGCCAGCGGCAGCGGATGCCCCGGCCCGTCGAAATCGAAACAGAGCCAGACCGTCGAATTGTCCGGCGCGACGGCATAACTGCCCAGGCGATCAAAGCCCCGCTTGTCGGCGACGAGGCCGCCGGTTTTACGGTTGATGTAGTTGAGCGCCGGGGCCTTGCTCGGATCAGGACCTGAAACATGGAAGGCGACCAGCGCCTCCAGATGGGCATCACCGGTCACCGGTCTCGGCTGCGTGACTCGCTCTTTGGTCTTGCGGTCGATCCACGACTGTCGGGCTGCGACGATGTCGATGCGCGAGAAAAAGTATTCTCGCAGGAGGCGACTCGCGGTCGCGGTATCCGGCCGAGGCGCGCTATTCATTCAGCGCCTCCTTCAGCGATGCCGCCTCCATGTCCTTGCGCCACAGACCGAGAAATGTGCTGCGCTGGTCGTTGGCTTTCTTCGTCGCACAATTGCGGACGCCCCAGCGGTCGCCGATGACGATGGTGGTCTGCTTGGCGCGGCTAACGCCGGTGTAAAAGAGGTTCTGGCTGTGCATGAAGGAATGCGATTTGTGGATAATCACCACGGCGCAGGGGAACTCGCTGCCCTGGCACTGGTGAATGGTCAGCGCATACGCCAGCTGCAGGTCGTCCAGATCGCCGTCGGCGCGACACAGGTCCACCTCGTCGTTGTCGAAACCGACTCGCAGGTCGCCGTGGGGCAGCAGTGCGACCACGCGCCCGATCGATCCGTTCATGATGCCGAGGTCGTAGTTGTTGCGGCGCTGGATCACTTTGTCGTGCAGGAGAAACGGCGGGCGACGATTCGGTGGAACCGCTGGCGCCTCGACTCCATATAGCTTCCTCTGGATCAGGCTCTGGAGTTCGACGTTCAGTTCGTTGACGCCCAGGATGTTCTTGCGCTGGGGCGTGAGGAGTTGAACGTCATCGAGCAGGTCGTAACCCAGCTTATCGGCCAGGATGGTTCCATAGAGGTCACAGATAAATCGCCGCACATCCCATGGGTCGCTGAACTCGTCGATCAGATACCAGGGACGACGGCCACGCGCATCGACCAGAGCGGAAGTCCTGGCCACGGCTCCACGCAGGATCGCCGTGCTGTTTTCCTTGAGTTCTCCGGCCTGACGAACGACATCGGTGAGCACGACACCGGGTACGATGCCCGTGTGGATCATGTCCCGCAGCAGATCGCCGGGGCCAACCGGCGGCAGCTGGTTGTGATCGCCGACGAACACGACAGCGGTCTTCTCGTGGTCGATGGCGCGCAGAAGCCGCCACGCCAGGTGCAGGTCCACCATCGAGGTCTCATCGATTATCACCACGTCGGCGTCGATGGGGTCATCGGGTCCGTGCGCCCACTCACGGCCGTTGAAGCCGAGCAGCCGATGGATGGTGAATGCCTCTTTGCCGACCACTTGCTCGAGGCGCTTTGCGGCTTTGCCGGTCGGCGCGGCGAGCACGACCCTGATGAAGTTCTGCTCCAGCAGCTTGGTCAGCGCACCCACGGTGTAGGTTTTGCCACTGCCCGCGCCTCCGGAGATCGTCGCGATCTGGTGCGTGAGCGCGGCAACCACGGCATCGCGCTGCCGTGGATTCAACTCGGGGCAAAGTTCACCGTCGCGGACCTTCTGCCAGACGCCCAGCATGTCGAGTACGCTGGGATGATCCTTGTCCCCGCCGCGAAGCCACTGCTCGACGTCGCGCTCCATCGTCCGGATATCGGCGCGGGCGATGAGAAAGCGGCCATCATAGGAATCGCAGGCGAGCATTCCTTTCTCGATCAGGCCGGACAGTTCCATCTCGATGATCTCGCGGGACTGCAGCGAGTCCATGACGAGCAGTTTGTTGGCGCGCTCGATGAGGTCGGCCTCTTCAATCCAGGTGTGGCCCTGGTCGAGAGCATCGTCGAGGCAATCGAGAATCCCGGCGCGCACCCTCGGCGGAAACTCCTTCGGCACACCCACCTTGCGGGCAATGGCGTCCACTCGCTTGAAACCGAAGCCCCGTATGTCGCGCACGATCAGATACGGATCGCTCTTGATGATGGAGACGGCTTCGTTGCCGTACTTATCGATCAGCGAGCGCACCTGGTGGTGAGTCAAGCCGAAGGCGGATAGCTCGGTCGCAGCCGCATTGATCGCCTGGTGCCGAAGCCATTCGGCTCGGATATTCTGCGCGGCCTCGATGGTGATCGGACCGGCCTTGGCGACGGCCTCGGGGTGCTCGACGATGACGCGGCCAAAGTCCCTTCCGAACGCCTGCGCAATCCGCTTGGCTTTGACCGGACCCAGACCGACGAACGCGGGATTGTTGGCGAGGTAGTGCGCCAAGCCTTCGACCGACAGATCGAGATCGTGGGTCAGCGAGTCGGCCTGGAACTGCTTGCCATATTTCGGATGATTCACCCACGCGCCCTGGAGGATCACCTGCTCGCCGACAGCGGCGACCACCTTGCCCGCGAATGTGACGAGGCGGTCGTTCTCGTCCTTCAGGCGACCGGCGGAAAATCCGGGCGAGGCATGAAACAGCGTCTCCACGCGGCCGCGAATGAATTGGGCATCTGCATTCAATCCACGCCTCCAAATGGCCCACGTTTCATGATGGCGTCGGCACCGATTCGCATGGCCATAACGAGGTCGGGATTGGAGTCGTCGTGCTGCTCCATCTGTGCTGCTTCGTTTTCCAAAAAGGCCGCCCACTCTTCATTTATTCGCGGCTTTGCCTGGCTTGAGTTGGATTTTTGATTCATATCGATTGCCCTTTGAGAGAGTTGTTGCATCACGGCGCGCACGAGGAATTCCTCGGTGAACCGGCGCGCGGCCTGGCGGTCGCCGCAGAAAAAAACCGGCACGCAGTAGTCGACGCAGATGGAGACCGTTGCTCCGAAGACCGAATTGGGGTGAGCGCCTGAGGGGTAACGGGATAAAAGCACGTCCGGCAGACTTGCTTCGACCACGATGCAGGGATGGAGGTAATCGGCGAGCTTTAAAAGTTCCTTCTTGAATCGCTCGCGATCACGGATCACCGAATGGACAAAGTCCTCAAGCGTCTTTCGCTCGACCGCGATAAGCGATTCGAATCCCTCGACCGAGTAATCCCCGGCAGGCAGCGCCTGGCGCACCACCTGCCGGGAACCGAAGGCGTAGGGAACTTGCTCGCGGGTGTCGACGATGATGGAAATTGCTTCCATGCTTAAAACGCCGACAGCGGGCCTTCGGCCGTGCTCTGGTAGTCCGCATCGGGGTCGTCCAGGACGATGCGCTTGTTGAGGTAGACGTTGGCATACTCGCCGCGCGTCTTTTTCGTGACCTCGAGGGCGACATCCAGCAGTTCACCGAGCCGCGACGGGAGGTCGGAGAGCTTGCCGAGTTCCAGTCCGCAGGCAAGCAGGTCGGCTTTGAGGAACTTGATGGTCTCGCTGCTGGACATGACGTTGTTGCGGAACATCATGCGACCGCGATGCTGGGGACCGAGCACTCGCAGGTGCCACTTGAGCATGGGCGCACCGTTCTGGGTGCGGACGAGTTCGACCTTCTCAACCTTGATCTGGTACTTGCCGTCCGGCACTTCGTCGAACTGATTGGGCTGAACATCGGCTGCCGCGTAGTCATCGTCATAGACGGCCAGATCGGCGGAATCGACGGGGGGTTGGTTTGACATGGGTTTGTCCTCCTACTGAGCTTTCTTGTTGGTGTTGGCGGCGGGCTGCGCCGGACGTCCGAAGGCCTCCACGAATTTCCGGTAGTCGAGATCGATCACATCGGGCAGGCGCCCCGTGCGGTCGCCCGCCTCATAGCCGGGATTCGGTTGCGTGCGGATGACGCGGCGGATGGTCTGCTTGCCGTCCTCGGAGCGGACAATGTCCTGATCGAAGAACAGGATCATGTCGGCCATGCCGAGAACCAGCTTGCGGGGTTTGTCGGGAAGCGACGGGACGACCTTGTGCATCGCGCCCGTGCGCGTCTGGATTTCCTGGACCGTGGCGTGAGAGATCAGCACAAGGCCATAGGGCAGCATCGAGAGCTTCATCAGCACGCGGGCAAACTCGTTGAGGATCAGCGCGTAGCCCTTGCCGTAAGCCAGGTCGCCCTCATGCTCGATCTTGTTCTTGGCGCAGATGTGGTTGCGGCAGAGCAGCCACAAGTTGTCGACGGTGTCGATGATGATGTTGCGGAAGCTGTGCTTGCCTTCGGCCAGTTCGCGGCAGGCTTCGAGGAAGGCGTCCCAGTCCGGCAGGTCGACCTTGAAGATCGACAGCGCATTGTGCCCGGCCTCGGTCGCCAGAAACACGGCGTCGGGGAATCCGGCGGCGAAGGTGGTCTTGCCGATCTTGGGCATGCCGTAGCCGAATATCGTGAACTCGGACAGTTCAGTCTTGGGTTTGGATTTTTCCTTGGGCAGAATCATTGCGGTCTCCTTCTAAAAAACGGTCGCGTTGTCCGTTGTCGTGGCGTTGTCGGTAAGTTCGGTGTGGGGCGGTTCGACGCGGTAGTGGTTGTCGCGGACCAGTGGCGAGAAGTCGCTGCGGCAAAGCGGGAAGTAAGCGCACGGCCTGCCGTACTGGAAGCACTGCGAAGTGTTCTGGTACCAGGTGTCGCGGCGGCGGGCGTCAAGGAAGTTCTGGGTCAGTTCCGAGAGTTCAGCCTGCAGGACGGCGAAGCGGTCGCGGGAGATGTACAGAATCTCCCGGTGGAACATTCCCGGCTCGTCGTATTTCGCCGCGAGGCGCGCCTGGAATTCGTCGTCCGTTTCCGGCATGCGGCGTTTGGCCGTGGTCTTCCCGGTCTTGGACTTGGCGATCAGTTCCGCGCGGCGGGTTTCGTATTCGGCCTCGGTCTCGCCCTTGGACTGCTGGAGCTTGGCCTTGACCAGGATGTTGTAGATGACGCCGTTGATACGGATGCCCAGCGCCTGCTCGACGTACCAGCAATAGAGGATGATCTGGAAATCGGTCCACAACCGTTCGAGGTAACCGGAGTCGAGCAGCGACGCGGTCTTGTGCTCCAGGAGAAAATGCTCGTCGCCGATCCGGACGATGCCATCGACCTTGCCCGCCAGGGTGAAGCTGCGCGAGGTTGCGCCGGTCGCCGGATTGACGATCTCGCCCTCGAACTTCTTTTCCAGTTCGACTACGGCGAATTCCTCCTCCGGATACCGCGCGGCATATCCCCTCATAATCGCCGTCGCCAGGTTCCAGTCGCGCTGCTGGTCGTCGTCACCGGCGCGGTTGGGATACGAGCGGTCGATCAGGTCGAGCACCTGGGCGAGGTCGCCGTGCCGGTGCCAGCACTCGAGGAACTGGTGGACCGCCGAGCCGAAGCGCAGGTTCGGATCGGATGTCAGCGACACGAGGAAATCGAGGTACCGCAGCTTGCACGCCATGCGGCAGTTGCGGAACAGACTCCACATCGAATAGGTGGAGGTCAGGCGCGGGTTGCTCATGATGCTTTTTCCTTTCGGGATTTACGGGAAGAGCGGCCCACGAGGCTCCGCTCCATGAAGGCGTCGACGGGAAGCGGTGTGCCGCTGGATGTGAATACGGGCTCCGGGAGAGCCTCGTCATCAATGACAATGTCGGTTGTGTGGATGGGAGCGAATTCCCTTTCCTGCTCCTTGCGCTCCAAGCCCCAGAACAGATCAACGCGCCGGAACTCGCCATACTTCAGGCTTTTGCAGGTCACCAGATCGGCGAAGAGAGTTTGTACTGATCGTTCATGACCGTTTCGCGTGGCGATCTTGATTTTGGTGGGCGACTGCTCGACCACTTCGTAGGTGCGGGACGGTTTCAAATCGCCTTTAACCGCATGAGCCCGGAAAAAATCGATGACGTACTGACGAGCAGCTTCCGCGTTCATCCGCCCGTGTCGTTTCTTTCTTGCGGTACGAATGGCCATCACGAGACCTCCTCGCACACCAAACAATCCGGTGTTTTCAGGGGATCGCTTTGGCCCTGGTTCCGCTTTCCAGCTTTGGAGGGCGGCTGAACCACGGATCGCGCCAGACCGAGGGCAAGAAGCCGCACGAGATCATCGGCGCGACGTTTTACCTGCGACTCCGGTAGCGCGGTGTGGTAGATGCGGACTTCATTGATGTTCGTGGCTCCCATCGATCCTCCTCGGTCAAATGAACCGAGGCGTCCTAAGGGCAAGAGGGATGCCAGCTGGAAGAGAAAGCGACTAACTATCTGTTTCTAAATGTGAATATGAATTTTTGTGGGGCGATGAGGCGTGCAGTTTTTGAAAAAGTGCAAAACGAAGCGGATTTGCTTTTTATTACAATAGGTTATGACAGTTATCCGGGCCGTTTTCCGCGAAAAGTGCAAAACGGAAAGGCCGATTTGCAAAACGGAATGGGCTGTTTGCAAAACGGAAAGGCCATTTTGCAAAATTTATAGAGTCATTTGCAAAACGGAATGCGGCCCGATCCTTCATGGTGCTTCATCAAAACCCTTGATTTACGGGCTTTTGACGACACGAACGGCTCGCCGTGCGTGGCACGCTCCTCGCAATAAAGAAAGCCTTGATGATGTGTCCCGTTGAGGTAAGGGACACCTTGAACAAACCCGAAGCGAGGAGGTGTGATGCTGGACAGCGACAGATTAGAAACCGGAACCGTGGTCGCCATATACTCCCGCGTGTCGACCGACATGCAGGTGCAATCGGAGTCTCTAGCGATCCAGGAAAAGGTGCTACGCGAATACTGCGCCTTTCACCATCTGAAAATCCACGACCATTATTCCGACGCGGGGCTGTCTGGCGGCAATACCGAAAACCGTCCGGCCTTCAAGCGGATGATGGCCGACGCAACCGCAAAGAAATTCGGCGCGGTGGTCGTCACCAAGATCGACCGCATTAGCCGCAACCTGCGCGACCTGCTTCGTCTGCTCGACACACTGGAGGATCATTCCGTCGCCTTCATTTCAATCTCCCAGCGGTTCGATACTTCCAATCCCATGGGAAGATTGACTTTGAACGTGCTGGGGTCGTTTTCCCAGTTCGAGCGGGAGATGATCGCCGAGCGCGTCCGCGAGCACATGCTGGTGCGCGCCAGAGAGGGAAAATGGAATGGCGGCGTGGTTCCTTATGGATACCAGGAACAGGAAGGGAAACTGGTGATCCGCGAGGACGAAGCCGAGCACGTCCGGAAGATGTTCGACCTCTACATCGAGCGACGCAGCATTCGATTCGTCACCCACTATTTGAACGCGCAGCAATCAAAGCCGCGCTATGCCGACCACTGGAGCGGCACCAGCGTCAGTCGCACCCTGTCGAATCCGACCTACTACGGCGCGCTGACCTACAACAAGCGCAAAGGAACAAGTTCCTCCTCGACGCCGCGCCCGAAAAAAGATTGGATCATCGTCGAGGACGTCTGGCCGCCCATCATCTCCAAGGAAACATGGACCCAGGCGAACGACATCATGACCAATAAAACCGGCTTACACCATCGCAACAAGCGATCCACCTACCTGCTCTCCGGTTTGATCAAATGCGGCCTCTGCGGAGGCAGCATGGCCGGTTACAACCATCCGAAAAAAGGTCGCGGCGGCGGAAACTGGTCCTACTACCGATGCTCATGGCGGCTTCAAAAAGGACCGGATGTTTGCTCCGGTCTCACCTTTGATCGCTGGCGCACCGAGCAGAAGGTCATAGAGGCGCTCGCCCAGTGGGCGACCGACCCGACGCCGGTGGTTCAGCAGGCGTTAAAGTTTATTGCCAACAAGGAGTTCATTCGCCAGCACCTCGACGACCAGGCACGTTCGCTCCACCGCCAGTTGGCCGAAGTGGAAAAAGCTTTGAAGCGGATCATGGATGCCTACCAGGACGGGTTGCTCGACCACGAAGAACTGAGCGCCCGTGCAAAGCCGCTCAACTCCGAAAAGCAGATACTGGTGAACGAGATCGAGAGGCTGCAGAAGGAAGCGGGGATCGATGGCGACCACACCCACGTCGACCTGGGGAAACTGAGACTGGCCTTTGTTAACTTCGCCAGCGTTTTCGGAGGGCTGCATATCGGGGAGCAGAAGGAAATGCTCGCCGCCGTCGTCAACAAGATCGTGGCAATGCCCGAGGGACGACTGGATGTCCATCTGGATTTCAATGTCATCCGGGAAGCGTTTGGCTTGAATGGTTTGCTTCCCACCTTGCCCAAGAATGGCGACATGGTGGTTACCGTGAACACCAGCGAAGAAATCCACATGGTCAAGAAGTTTGCGGAGATGAGCACCTTCGGCGAACGGGTGGAATGGCTCCGGACGCGGCACAGGCTTACCAAGAAAGAACTGGCGCGCAACATCGGCGTCGACGAATGCACCATAGCCAACTGGGAGCGGCGGGGCATGCGGCCTCACATTCATGCGACGAGGCGTCGTGTGGCCGAGTTTTTCGGTGTGAGCGTCGCCGAGTTGCTCGGCGTCGAGCCGGTGCCCAGTGACGCCCGACCGAAGTATAAATTGCTGAAGGTGCGCGAGTGTCTCGGCATGTCGCAACGCGAGATGGGCAAGCTGCTGGGGATGACCGAGGAGCAGTACCACTGGACTGAATTCGAAGGGAAGAAGGGAACTCGCCTTGGCCAGGACGATTTACAGAATCTGCTCGAACGCATCCCGGAAAAACATCGACCTGCTTTTGAAGGGATTATTGAAGCGAATGAAATGGACCGAGACGCGGTTCACCAGTAGGTTCCAATGTCTTCTTTCCACATGTCGTAGTCGTCAAGCTCCTCGTCCGTGACCGGAACCTGCTTTACAAACTCCACTGTCCATTTGCCGATGGCTTCGAACGACAAGGGTAGATGGCCGATGCCGGTTCCTTCGGGCCAACCGATACCGCCAACCGTAAGCTTTTCGATATCAATCTCGCTTGGTCGGTTCCGATATTTGTTGGCGAACAGACGGACGTGGACGCCGCCGTCGTCCACGGCGGTGACCTTGAAAACCCCATAGGAGCCGTCTTCACTCGGGTTCAGATAAATTCCCCCGACGACCCAATTCTGTGATTCATTTTTCTTCATCAACCGATCTCCTGGATTCCTGACTGAGCCTATCGCACTCAAGTACTGGAAGACAAACTCGATTTTACGGTTCGCACGTCTTTTGTTCCGACTGCTTCCGCCATTCGGCCCCACTTTTTTTCAAGGGACGGTCAAAAAAATTCATTTTTCACTTGACGGCTAACTAATGTTAGCCTACCTTGTACATCAGAACAAAGGAGACCGAAAAGTGGAAGCACCTTCCGCCATGCAAGAGAAAATTCTTCGGTATATCGAAGAATTCAGCGACAGACGCGGGATGCCGCCGACCGTCCGGGAAATCGGAGACAAGTTCGGGATCAAATCGTCGACGGTGTTCGCACATCTGAAGCGCATGGAAAGGAAGGGACTTTTGCGGCGCACCGGCGCGGCGCGTTCCATCGAAACAATTGGCAGACCGCTGGGTGAGAAAGGCATCCCGATCATCGGCCAGGTTCCGGCAGGCTCGCCGCTCCTGGCCGTGGAAAACATCGATGGCTACCTGCCGGTGGAACGGAAAGCTTATGGAGACTCGAAGGTGTTTGCTCTGAGGGTAACCGGCGAGAGTATGATCGAGGCCGGAATTCTCGATGGCGACACCGTGATTGTGCGCGAGCAACCGGACGCCGAAAACGGCTCCATCGTGGTTGCTCTGATGGATGACGAGGCGACTGTGAAACGTTTTTACCGCGAGGGCCGACTCATTCGGTTGCAGCCGGAAAACCGCTTGCTGGCTCCTTTGTTGATCGATGCGGCACGTCAGGATATCCGGATCGTGGGAAGGGTTATAGGGGTTTTCCGCGATCTGGATTAATGCAATGCGGCGGGCGAGATCCCCTCTTTCTGCAACGCCCAGGGGAAGATGAAACTCTCGTTCGCTATGAAAAAGTTGGGCGCGTTTCGGGGGGAAACGCCCATGATGAGGATTGATTTTCTTGAAGGATACGGAATTGAAAAGCGGATCGTGGACACCTGGAAGCGGCACATCGGCGAGACGCTGCTCCCTGTCCAGGAAAAGGCCATCCAGCAATACGGCCTTTTCGAATCCCGCAATCTGATCGTCTTTTCACCCACCTCGTCCGGTAAAACATTTATCGGAGAAATGGCCGCAATCAGAGCGGCGCGCAGCAAGCGCAAAGTATTCTACCTGGTTCCGCAGAAGTCCCTTGCCGAAGAGAAGTTCGTCGAATTCACCGAACGCTACGGCGAGGTCGGCATCCGCGTGGCCATCTCCAATCGCGATCACCGGGAGTTCGACGACCAGATCGAGCACGGCGACTTCGACATCGCCATCGTGGTCTACGAGAAGATGCAAGGGCTGTTGGTGAATACGCCTTCGCTACTCACCAGCGCCGGACTGATCGTCGTGGATGAATTGCAGATGATCACCGATGAATTCCGGGGGCCGGTGCTCGAGGTTCTGCTTACGCGCATCGTGACTTCGGAAGCCAGCCCGCAGATTCTTGGGCTGTCGGCGGTGCTTGGTAAAACCGACCGCTTAGAGAAGTGGCTCAAAGCCCGCGTCCTCATCGAGGCGCAGCGACCCGTCGAGCTTCGCAAGGGCATCCTGTGCCAGGGAGTGTTCAACTACCGCGAACACAACTCGGGCGCCGATGGTTCCGAGGATTTGGTCTGGGATGAAACCAAAAGACAGGCCAACCATCAGCTGCTGCTCAACGTCGCGCATCTTGCCCAACAGAACGAGCAGAGTCTGATTTTCCTGCGGGACCGGAACTCCACGGTGTTCGCTGCTCGCGCTCTGAGCGATCTGGTTTCGCTGCCTGCGGCGTATGAAGCCATCGAAGATCTTACCGACATGGAGGATACCTATGCCCGTGAGGTCCTCAACGATTTGCTTTCTCAGGGCATCGCTTTTCACAACTCCGACCTGACCTGGGCGGAACGCCGCCTGATCGAGAAGCACTTCCGCGCTGGATCGATCAAAGCATTATTTTCGACCTCGACGCTGGCGATGGGCATGAACCTTCCGGCCAAGAACGTGTTCGTCGACTCCCAGAAATGGAAATACTCTTCCAAGTTCCGGCGCTGGGTCACCGAGGACATCACGCGCAGCGAGTACGAAAACATGAGCGGCCGCGCCGGGCGGCTTTCGCTGGCTTCGGACTTCGGGCGCTCGATCATGGTCAGCATGGGCGACTTTCCGGCCCGAGCGATGGCGGGACACTACATCGAAGGAAACTTCGAGGACATCATGCCGACGCTCGCCAATGCGCCATTGGAAAGTCACGTCGTCAATCTGATCGCTTCCGGCCTGTGCGCGACGCGGGAGGAACTCTACCATTTCCTCCTCGGCAGCTTCACCGGCCACGAAATATGGCGGCAGAAGCAGACCATCGACCAGTTCCGCAAAGACGTCGACCGGGCGGTGGACATCTGCACCTCGTGCGCCACGGTGCTGGAACAAGAGAACCATCTGATTATCACTGAGCTTGGGCGCGTTTGCGCTTCGCAATGCCTGCACCCCAAAACCGCCTACGCCTTTTCGCGTTGGGCTCAGACTGCCAAGGACCGCTTCACGACCGAGTTTGAGATGCTGGTGATCGCAGCGCGCAGCCGAGACGCGGAAGACATCTACGTCACCATGTCCACCGATGAAAACCGGCGCGCAGGATACCGCGAAAAGATATTGAGCCGCGCTCGGAGCCGTGAGATCGCACACTGGACGGTGTTCCAGGCCGTCGCCAAGGAAGCCCACTGCATCTACGAAGTGAACAAGCGCTACAAGCTGGCTCTTATGATGGACGACTGGATCGCCGAGTTGCCGATCAAGAAGATCGAGCAAGGCTACAAGGTCTGGGGCGGCGCGGTCCGTCGTGTCGCCGAGGAGTTTGATTGGCTTCTTCACGGCATGGCCCTTGTCTGCGAAACCGAGGGTTGGGGTGAACAGCAGGTCGAACGAGTTCATGATTTATCGTTGCGGCTCACCTTTGGAATTCAGACCGACGCGGTGGAACTGGCGCGGTTGAAACTTCCGGGAATTGGAAGGGCTGTGCTTCGTAAACTGGCTGATGCTGGCATCAGCGATCAGAACGCCCTCGAAGCTGTGACCGAGGATCGGCTCTGCGAAGTTCTCGGACCAAAGACCGGCAAGAAGTTGTCCGAACAGGTTCGTGGGGGTGCCTCACTGCCGATTCCACAGGATGATTCCGCCCCGGTGGGAACAATCGAGCCGGACGTCGAAGCAGACCCCATGCCCAGTCTGATTCTGGACATCGAGCAGCACCGCGTTTCCTACAAAGGAGCGACCGTTGATCTGCAGCCGACGCCGCTGAAGTTCCTGACGCTGCTGGCAAGAAAGCCCGGTAAGGTTGTGACCAAGCGGGAAATCTATGACAGCATCTGGGGACTAAACGACGCGGCTGATAATCCCATTTACGACCACCAGATCACCGACACGAAGTCCACGCTCATTCGAACGCTTGTCAGCCAGGCCGGAAATGGGCGGGGAATTCCGACGCGTGAAATCCAGGGACTGATCAAAACCAAGCCGAAAGTTGGATACTGGCTCGATCTACCGGAAAAGGATGTGCGGATTTGCGGTTGACAGATAAAAAACGGCCCTCAGTTGCGGCTACACTGGTTGATTTTCACTCTCGAACACAACGTGCGCGCATCCTGGTACTGTAAGGCGAATCGCCGTCAGTTGCATTTTCAATTTGATCATGGCTTGTGATTTCACCAGTCCCGAAATTGATACTCCAGGCTGCCTCAGGAACTTTTTTCGTTGGGACTAAGTTGCCTTCCGAATCTGGAACCAGAGCAACTTCGTTCAGTCCTTCAACCGGCAGCCCTGTCCAATACGTGCTTTTTTTGCAATCCCCTTTTATCTGGGCGGGCCAGTAACATTTTCCGTTCGCCTGGCCTCCGCAACCAACGCAATACCCAATATTCTGGCATCCTTTTTTCCAATTCCTGCACGTGTCTGTCACACCACAGGAACCTCCAGTCACCGCGCGGTCGCATCCACGAACCAAACTCCGTAGTTCCGAAATTGTTGGTAAGCGCCAATCGTCATGGCCAGCCAATGACAAGCCATTGCAGTAATCTTTCGCTTCGAGGAAATTCATCGGCTTGTCTGTCGGAATGACTTGCCATGTCAGATGTGTTTTTGGATCAGTCCAGGTTCCGCCCTTGACTTCACCACCATTGGCCACAACGACGTTGATCCCCAAAAAAAGCAGAATTCCTAGAAATGCGATGCATTTATTGCTCATTTCATCCTCCAGTTTAAAAGAAGGTTATTACCTTTTTGCCTTCCGCCACCCCGCCTTGATCGCTTCTTCTTCCGTGCAGAACCACCGCTCGCCGCGTGACTCATTGATGCGTGTGATCTCGTAGTGCTCCTGCCCTGGCACATGGTAAATCCTGTCTCCACGCGCATTGATGTTGCCTTTGATCTTGCACTTCCGTTCGTCGGGCGGTGCAATACTAGGGGTTGGAGTCATCGCAGACGAGGTGTCTTCCGTCTGAGCCCAGAAGCCGCGCCGAGCCTCGCGGGCCTCGCGTTCAATAGCAACAAATTCCTGCTTCCGTGAAAACGGGTATTTTGTGTAGGCGTGTCCGTAGCCCTGGCGGATGATCTCGGAATTCAACAGAGTGCCATCGGGCAGGAAGACGTAGGCGAGCAATCGTCCGTAACGATCTCGATGTTTCGTCGCGGCGCTCGCCTGGTCGAATTCGAGGCGCACGTTTTTGCCATCCGCCATGCGATGCGTGAAGGCGCTTGCCTCTCTTCCGAAAAATTCTACAGGCTTGTTGGGATGGACGGTCTCGGGCGTGTCGACACCAATCAGCCTGACTGTATCTTCACGACCATCGATGCTGATCTTCAGTGTGTCACCGTCAACAACGCGGATTACCTTCGCCGATATCGGCGCAGGCAGTTCGGCAGCCAAGCACATGGCCGCAAACACCATCAGTACAAAGAGAATTGCTATCGAGGCGCGCTTCATTTGGTCCTTACGTTTATAATCAGCCGACTATTTCCCGACAGTTTGCCGACTATCCGGCGATTCGTCAAAGGAGATCGGTTTTCAACCGATAAATAGCCGATTGAAATTCGACTCCGCGACGAGGACTGAAATGGGCTTCCCCCGATATCCTTTGGCCTATGAGAAAGCCTCGGCACATAGAAACCCTTGAATACGGTCCCGGAAAAGCACTCAAGACCGTGGACCCAGTTCTGACTCGAATATTCCAGGAAATCCGAACGATCTACGCGCCGGCCGATTTTCCAGTCGTCGTCCAGGGCGAAACCGGTACCGGCAAAGAAGGAGTCGCTCGGGCAATTCATTGGCACAGCCCTCGGCGCGATAAACCCTTTGTTGCGGTCAACTGCGGGGCAATCCCTGAAGGTCTTGTGGATAGTGAATTTTTCGGCCACGAACGCGGCGCATTTACCGGTGCGATAACGACCAGGAAGGGGCACCTTGAGATTGCCAATGGAGGAACTCTTTTTCTTGATGAGATCGGGGAAATGCCGCTGGCGTTGCAGGCACGACTGTTGCGCGCTCTCCAAGAAAAGGAAATCGTTCGCGTGGGAAGCAGCAAGCCAATCTCCGTGGATGTCCGTGTAGTTGCCGCAACGAATAAAGATTTGAAGAAGCTGGTTGACGAGGAAAAATTTCGAGCCGATCTCTACTATCGTATAGCCTCTTGTATTCTTCAAATTCCGCCCCTGCGAGAACGCTCTGATGATATCGTCATGCTCGCGCGGCATTTCATTGGCCAATCGAAAAAGAAATCTCGAGCACGGCTTCGTCTCCAACCTATGGCAGCGAAGGCGCTGAGTTGTTGCCGTTGGCCTGGAAACATACGAGAGCTTAAGGGGTGTATTGAAGTAGCGGTCGCCAGGGCATTGGCAAGCGACCGCAAATCTGTTTCGGTCGATGATTTTCTTATCGATCTAAGTACTGCCATCTCGCCATCACGTAAGGAAGCCGTTGCATCTATCGAGCCTGAGTTGATCAACTACCGAGCCCTAAACCCGAACGCAACGATAATGGAAATTGCTGTAAATTTCGGGCTTGATTATCATTTTGTGAGACGTCTGCTTCGAAAGCACGAGAAAAATCAACTTGTTAAATGATCTGGGAATCGTGTTTGTACACGCCTATACTTCGGATTACATGGTGACAACCGGAATCATGTTATAATCCCGAAGCCAAAACTGGTTTCTGAAAACGATTAATCTGTTTAATCTTTACCAGACACTCCAGACATTATTTGTCAATATCTCGAACCTGTCAGCCAGCTAGTCTTTCGGTAGGAGAGACGTAGCCTCATTTACAAGTCGTGAAAGTTCGGCCATTTTTGCCGAAGCTCTCACAATTTTCTGGCCGTTGACCTCGTCGACTCCCTGCGCATAAAGGTCTGCAATTTGTTTAGATTCTCTTCCTGCGGCTAAAAGCTTGCGATGAGCCGCCTGAAAACGTGGAGGCGGTGACAACTGTCTAACAGCATCATCTGCCATTTTCATCACTGCCAAGTATCCAGCGGTAACCAAAACCCAGTCGGAGTCGAATATGAGCGTTGGATTGCTTCCAGCCAATGTTGATTGAGTTCCAATTCCCGACAGCGCCTGAGACCAGGGGGGCATAATCTCCGCTATGCCCGCTCTATATGCCTGCTCGGCTGCAGCATACTGCGCCGCAATTTTGGCCTGCCGTTGCCGCTCCGCTATGATTCTATTGATCTTCGATTCGCCTCTTGAAAACCTCGACCGAATTGCCCGTATCGTTGCATTTACACCAACAAGCTTTTCCGCCTCGTCCAGCGCAATCATTCCTTCGCTCATCGCTTTGCCTGCTGCTTCTGTGTCTCCAGAGTTGAGGAACTGTTCCATCTCATTCGCAATTTTCTGCGCGGCATTTATTTTATCGTTGTAGGCTGCGATGCGTTTTTCCTCCTCCACGATCTTGTTTACCTTCTCAAGATATTCTGCGGAGTCCGAATACGTACCGAGTTTTGCAAATAGGAGTTGCGCTTCGGCGTACTTTTTCTGTTGGAACAGGGATACGGCTTGTTGGTATTGCTTTTCTTTCAGCGCTTCTTGAAGTTGCGCGATCTGTTGCTCTGAGTCGGAAACGCCCTTGATTCTTTCGAACAAAGAAATCGCCTCTTCAAGAGCGCCAATCTGCGATAGACCAACAGCCGACTTGTAAACTGCTTGTTTCAAATCATCGGCCATTCCTGTCTCTGCTGATGCCAGCCCAAAGTATTTCGTGAATGCGACATGCGCTTCCTTCCACTTACCTTTCTGTGAAAAGCCTCGGCCTTGGTTTGCAAAATACTCTAGAGATTTTTCCGCAACGAGCTTTCGTTTTTCCTCTTTTTCCTTGATGGTTTCCGGGTTGTCAGTCGCTTTGGTGATTAACTGCAGCGCTTTTTCGAACTCACTTCCGGCAATCGCGGAATCAACTTGGCTGAATATTTCACGATTACTCGTGAGTTCTGCTTCGATCTGAGCCCGAGCCTTCTTGCTTTCTTCAAGCGCCGCGCCCCAACCAGCAATTGATAGAAGCGTGCAAAAGCCGAAAAGCAGTAGAAGAGCAACGGCTTTTCCGGTCGAAGCTTTTTGCGGAATGAATTTCAACGTCGCTGACAGTTTCTCTCTTGCTGGTGGATACACGAGGTATGCAAAAATGGCTGCCGCCATCGCAATATTTAGAATAGTCATTACGTGATAGAAAGCAGGCGAAATCGCAATCAATACTATTGCACCAATGCCAATCAAGACGCTACGCCCTGATATTTTGATCGGTTTTGAGCCTATTGATGTTTTCATTGGTGCGGGTTGCTGAGGCGCAGGCGTAAACTTCGGCGTACTGGGTGTGGATGCCGTTTGACCAACCTGTGGAGCCTGGGGCACAGTGCTCTGGCTTGACAGATTTGAAGCTGGTGTATTTTGCGAAACACTGGCTTGTCCTTGAGCCGTCGGTTGAGCTTGTTGCGCACCCATCGATTGAGTCGAAACAACCTTTGTGTCGGATACCTCGTACTTCATGATTTCTTTTTCGATAGCTGCCGAACCACACTTCGGGCACCGGTCACCTTCTTGGGCAGTTGGAGCAGGTTTCTGTGTTCCGCCACCACAGCAGCTCGATTGCTTTTTCTGAGGTGGTGATCCACAGCCGGTATTTTGGGGTTGAGGTTGACCACAAGTACCACCGGCGACCGGAGTGTTTGATTTGCCGAAATGCCAAACATTTCCGCAGGCTTTACAGGTCGCTTTTGTTTCGTAAATTGTCTTCGTTCCCATCAATCAGTCTCCTTAACTCAAGGAAAATCTATACAACTGCTATTGTTATCCGGGCGACACCGACGAATTCTTCCGTAAGACATCAATATCCCCTGACGAAATCCATATTTCTTGAATGCGAGAACTGCATATTCCGAGCATGTTGGATGGAACCGGCAGGTAATTGATTTTGAAAGGCTTGGAGAAATGAAAACTTTGTAGAGTCTAATTGACCGAATGGCCGTTCTGACGGATAAGCTCCTCAGAATCGCATGAATCTTTCCGGCAGTAGAAACCGATGTGAACTGTGGCTCATGCCCTAATATTTCGCTCCCTGTGGCCGAGGAAGAAGCCACTTTCATCTCATTTCTTTCTTAGCTTCGGAGAGGGCTTCTGCAGCCATCTGACAATTATCCATTGCAAGACCACGTGAACAGGTTACGCATAGAGTAATATTGATCGAAGCGACTCCAAGACTAAAGTATTTACGGGGCAACGCTTCGGCTCGAGTGCGTATTTCTTCAGCCACCGGCTTCAATTCACGCATCTTGTTCCCACACTGCCGCAACAATTCTAGATTGTCCTCGGAGCGACGCAAGCGATCCATCGCTCTGCCTTCTCGGACAAGTCGGTTAAGCTCCGAATAAATGTATGAAGCCTCTTTTTTTAACTCGGCGTTTCTTTCCGCCTGAATAATTTTGGCAGACTCCCTATCGAGCCCTACAAAGAACTCCACCTGTTTTTCGAGGTAGATTTCGCCCAATATGGAGTCTTTGGAAACGAGTTTTCCGGCGAGCTTCTCACCTTTTTGCCCAATAATTTCTCTAACTGCATCCGACTGGACCGATGGAACTGGCATGACGATTTCTGCAATGTAAATCCCATCTGGGAGCCCAGCATCCGGTCCAAAAGGTCCAGCGGAGAACTGTCCGTTCCGGACTGTGGCATGGGATTGACCAATAAAAATACCAGGTGTTTTATCGTCTACCGATACCGAAAGGTCTACGCCGTCAGGGAGATTTGTCCTGCCAAAAACAGTTGCCTTTTTCCCCTCGACCTTGGTTTCGATCTCCAGCAGAACTTCTTTGGTAAAGGGAATTGGCTCTGGGGTTGGTTCTGGTGTCGCTACGGGTATTGGCTCCGGCGTCGATGGAGTTTTTTCCTGACCAGAAACCGATGGCGCACCCTCTGCCTGAACGCTCACCTGCGCTGGTTTGACGTCGTTGGAGCCCTTTGGGGTTTGAGTGTCTTTTGGAATGACGATTAGAAGGAGAATAAAAAGCCCGAGCCAAGTGCCGCCGTAAAATTTCAAAGCCCGCAATCTGGTACGCGTTTGTGGGTCTCCCCAAAGCATTTTCTTGGGAACAATTAATGAGACGAGCACCGCAAAACAATAGAAAAACAGCGCAACAAGCAGGGTTGTTGCAAACGCATCCCTCATGCCTTAACTCCTGAATTACTTGTCGAAAATCGCACGGCTTTATTTATTTGATAACTAATCACAAGAAAAGCCTCGCTGCAAGGCAAATGTTCCGAGAATCGACGCTCTCTGATCAGTTTTAAAACGCGTACCAGACGGCTTGTCCCTCGACAACCGATTGATGCCAAATTTTTTTCCCCGATGTCGCTATTTCTTGCCCACCCGAATTTCGACCATTTGTAGCTGGACATCGGATAATTAGTTCTTCTGACCATGCGTTGTACACGCAATGGAAGAATCAAGCCAGAAAACCAGCGTAATAACGCATAGATGTGTGGGATGCTCACTGCGCAAAACCCTGTCGCTGCCCTTCGGTGAGGCACGGATTCATCGCCGCCACCAGAATGAAATCGGCCGGAAAATTGGCGGTCATCGCGGCGCGGCTGATGGTGATCGTGCCGTCCTCCAATGGTTGGCGCAACAT
>Ga0116164_10000723_pt1 | contig 27124 bp, 24 predicted proteins | sample AD_UKC109_MetaG_FD_89888 | JGI IMG/M metagenome (GOLD analysis project Ga0116164, IMG submission 89888) | Active sludge microbial communities of municipal wastewater-treating anaerobic digesters from Hong Kong - AD_UKC109_MetaG | ecosystem: Engineered > Bioreactor > Anaerobic > Digestate... | reverse complement strand
CTGTACTATCTAGTATTTACCTTTTTCACTTCGTTCGATTATCGCCCATCTGATAACTTGTGGCTACTTTTCACCTCATCAACACTATTTTGACAGCGGCGAAGCCTATTTGGTAAATCAGTCGTTATGCATCCCGCAGCAACTACGACGCGTAGTTGCTGCGGGATGCAGGTTAGGTGTGTTTGAGTGGGGTACAGATTTGACACAACAAACAACCCATGTCTTAAAATGAGATTAACTCTTAACTCTTAACTCTTAACTCTTAACTCTTAACTCTTAACTCTATGAGCCCCTAGTTCTTAACGGCGTCGATAACACTCAGAAGGGCAGTAGCAGCAACCCCTACGTTGTAGTCATAGCCACTGGGTGCGGCCGAGATGTCTAAGTCCATCCGGACTAAAACCGGATTTTTGCGGTGCGTAATGATAGCATCGGCCGGCGTGTCGAGATTGTCTTCGCCCATATATATACCGTATGTTTGGGGAATGAAGGCAAAAACCAAGTCGATAATTGGTCCGACAAACGGGATAATCCCTAGCCAGCGGCGCATAACAGCGAGACTCCCGCTGGTTTCACGTATCGATCCAACCTGCGTACCATTTGCATCAAGCACCTTCCAATAGTCACGTACAAAATTTGATTGTAAGCCTTTGCGCTGAAGTGAAAAACTTGGTGTGGGCGATTCTGCTAAGAAAATGTCATATGTTGCGCCAAAGTCAATCACTTGCCGTGATCTAATCGCAAGTAAGGGTGCTCCAGGCACAAGCTCGCTCGTAAGCCGGATGTCTTCTTTTAGTTTAAAAGCTTTTTGGTGAATGGTTGCCAAATGCTCTTCCGCAGGAGTAAAGATACGTATTTCGGCTCCAAATAGCTTCCAAAATTTACGACGAAATTGTAGATGTGGATATTGACTAAAATTCATAACGGCTCCTTAATTACTCCCGCCAGTATACCACCATCAACAGACGGCAATAGGCGTTTGCTTGTTGGTATGTGGGGGATGTATACTGAGGTGAATAGTAAAGAGGGAGAAACTATGCAGCCAGAGAACAATGGGCAAACGGACCTTGACCAAAAAACACCAGCATTTACTCAAAGCAACACAGCACCAATGCCAACGTCACCAACCGCAGTGTCTCCAGCTATTCCTTCGCAGCCTAGCCCTGCGCCTACTCCGAGTGTGGTAGTCGCACCTTATACGGCACCTCAGCTCGTCCAAGACCAATCAACGCCAACAACAACACCTCTTACGAGTGAAGCGCCTGTATCAACAAGCTCAATACCTCCATCTGACCGAGTAATAACGCCCAATGCAACCGTAGCCACTCCGGCTCCAGTTGCCTCATCGCCAAAAGGGGGCAAGAAATGGCTGATTGGACTCGCCGTTGCCGTGCCACTACTCCTGGCAGCGAGCGTGGCTGCATATATGGGAGTAGTGCTGCCAAACAAACCCGAAAACGTTCTAAAAATGGCCCTTGTAAAAACAATGAAAGCCGAAAATGTGTCTGCCAAAGGAACGGTTGATGTTGACGCGGGAACCTCTGCGGCTGCAGTAGCCTTTGATTTTCACAGTAACACTCCCAAAAAGCTACACTCTGGTCAAGTGGACGTAACCGTCTCGGGGGTAAAGGTAAGCGCTGAGATGCGGTATGTTGACCAAAATGCCTACATTAAATTCGGCGACTTAAAAACGGTGAGCCAATTGGCTGAGGGCTATGCTCCGGGGTCATCGGCAATATTACAGCAAGTTTCTGGCAAATGGATAGAATTTGACAAGACACTTCTAAAGCAGGCGGGAGTGGCCTGTTACCTAGAGACACCTACAACTTTGAGTGATGCAGAAATTAAACAACTCAACACTGCCTATGACAAAGCACCGTTCATGGTTATCAAAAAAGTCTCTGGCGATACCGTAGAAGGAGTAAGCGCCAAAAAGTTTGAAATTGAAATAGACAATAAGAAGGCAATCAGCTTCTCACAGAATACCCTGGCTAAACTAGATTCATTTAAAAAGCTCCAAGAATGTGCCAAGAACCAGACTGACAAACTTACCAATGAAGCTGCAAAAAGCAGTGACAAAACACCTATGACAGTGTGGGTAGGAAGTGACAAGAAAATCGTGAAATTGGCAGCCAAAGTTACAAGTAAAAATACCAGCTCGGCTCAAAACGGTGCACTATCTGTAGTTATGAGCTACAAAGATGTTACGGTAGAAAAGCCAACGGGTGCCATACCTGCCATGGACTTTGCGGCTCAGATTCAGCAACAAATGCAAGCTGCCCAGACGAGCGTACGTTAAGGTTTATGCGACAACTCCAAGCGCTCAGATTGATGATGGATGGGCGCTCGGTATTTTTGACTGGTGCGCCGGGGGCGGGTAAGACCTATGTGCTCAACCAGTTTATTGGCGCCGCAAAGCGTGCCGGCAAAAATATCGCGGTCACGGCGAGTACGGGAATCGCTGCAACTCATATTGGCGGTACGACTATTCACAGCTGGTCAGGGCTCGGTATTCGCGACACCGTGAGTGAACATGACCTTACTCATATGTCAGCAAACAAAACTCTTGTAAAGCGCTATAATGCTACCGACACACTGGTTATTGATGAGGTGTCGATGCTCCATGGTGCGCGACTTGATATGTTAAATGTAGTTGCAAAAAAGTTGCGTCAAAATTCGGCACCATTCGGAGGACTGCAAATCATCTTGGTAGGAGACTTGTTTCAGTTGCCGCCGATTAGCCGGGGTAGGGAGGCGGCAGACTTTATTCATCTGTCTCATGCGTGGCAAGAGCTTAAGCCAACCATTTGTTATCTTAGTGAGCAGCACCGAGTGCAGACTGGTGATACGCTGTTGGACTTGCTGAGCGCAATGCGACGAGGTGATGTCAACGAGCTGCATGAACGGGCACTTCAGGACAGAATGCAGGCGACACCGGAGGCGGATAGCGTAATAACAAGGCTGTATTCTCACAATCTCGATGTCGATACCATCAACGATACACATCTCAAACGTCTTCCAGGTGACAGCAAGCGATTTACCGCTTTTGCTACTGGTGTGGCAGCCAAGCGTGAGCAGCTGCAAAAAAGCGTTTTAGCCCCAGAAATACTTGAGCTTAAAAAAGGTGCAGAAGTCATGTTTGTGGCCAATAATTTTGCTGCTGGCTTTGTGAATGGAACACGTGGGACGGTGATAGATTTTGTGGGTAATGTTCCACTGGTGGTTTTAGCGGAGGGTAAAGAGGTTAAGGTTGAGCCACATAGCTGGAAGCTCGAAGAAGATGGCAGAGTAAAGGCCGAAGTCAGCCAGCTGCCACTTAGATTAGCCTGGGCTATTACCATACACAAAAGCCAGGGTATGAGCCTTGATGCTGCCGAGATTGACTTAAGCCGTAGTTTTACTCCTGGGATGGGGTATGTAGCACTCAGCCGTGCAAGAAGCATGGAAGGTATCTATCTAAAAGGTGTCAACACTATGGCACTCGCCATGCATCCAGTAATTGCAGAGCTTGACCAAGTGCTCAGAGAGCAATCTGACTTCGTGGCCAATGTCACGCCCGACTACAAGCAGGATACTGTTAGTGAAGCGCTAGCAAGTTTTGACGAGGGGGTGTTTGATGCTTTGCGCCAGTGGCGGACAGAGCAGGCGAGCGCACAAAACATTCCGCCCTATATGGTGGCGCATGATACGGTGCTCCGCGAGCTGGCCACACGTAAGCCTACTAGCACACAGGCACTGCTTGGGGTGAAGGGGATGGGGGCGATGAAGGTCGAGAGATACGGCGCTGAGCTCTTAAAAATATTGACAAAATAGAATAATACGAGATGACGAAACGCATCATTGGTTTCCGGATGATGAGACTGCTGGATATGATGCCTCTAACCAGCCCGATGAGCGATGGGAATCGAGGCCAGTGGGCAGTGATTTGCGATTCAATTCTGCACCCACGGTTGCTGAATCAAGTGAGGATATCGGCGTGGGTGATGGCTATCGGCAGCCCATACATCAAGATGATGATTTTGATCCCGCTGATTACATTTTCTAGTTCTATAATTTTGCCATTTCGCAGGCCGCGGAGCGGCCTCCGCCCTCTTTTGCCTCAAAAGAGGCAAAACTTCCCGGGGAATATGCAAACGACCGGCTTACTTCAAATGTAGATACGATTGTTTGGCTCTTGCGGAACTCATTATCACTCAAACATCCTCATCGCTCCCGCAATCCTATCTACATTTGAAATCAGTGGTTATGCATCCCCGGGGTAGAGACTAAGGACGTGTAATTGCTACGGAATGGAAGTGTAGTGAGTTTTCTAAGCTCCAAGCTCTACAAACTAAGCCCTGATTGCTTCTAACTCTGCTATTATGAAGGTATGAGTGAAAATCAAAAACAGGGGAGTGGCAAGCGGCCATGGTACTTTAGACGCAAGAAAAAGCCAGTTGAAGCGCCCAAGCCCAAGGGCAACTATGCCTTTATTGACAGTCAAAATCTTAACCTAGGTGTGCAGAAGATGGGCTGGAAAATGGACTGGGCAAAACTGCGTGAGTGGCTGCGCGCCGAATACAATGTCGAACAGGCATTTATGTTTATTGGTTACATGCAGGAAAATGAATCGTTATACCAACAAATGTATGACCACGGCTTCTTGGTGGTACTCAAACCAACTGTCGAGATTAAGCAACCTAAATTGCCAGAATCAAAACCAGGTGAAAAATCAGTTAAAAAAACAGATGAGCCAGAAAAGCCCCCGGTGAAAGGTAACGTTGACGCCGACCTCGTGCTGTATGCCATGAAAGAGCTGCCCAATTATGACAAAGCCATTATTATTAGTGGCGACGGCGACTTTTTTGCGCTGGTTGAATATCTTATCGAACAAAAAAAGCTTCTCAAACTCATGACGCCTAATCGACGGTTCTCGAGCCTGCTGCAGGGATTTGATACCTATATTGACGGTATTGACCAACACCGTAACCAGCTGGCCTACCGCGATTTTCGTCGTGGACGCAACAAACGACAAACCTAAACTGCTACTATAGACATATGAAAATAACCAAATTTGGACATAGCTGCATACTTGTCGAGCTAGCTGGCGACAATGGCAAGACGGTTTTGTTTGACCCGGGAGTGTTTAGCGAAGTGCCTGTCGACAGCCTCACGCGGCTCGACGACATATGTATCACCCACGAACACGCTGACCATTGCGACGTTGAGGTACTCCTACAGTTGCATCGTAAGTTTCCGGAAGTACGCATTACGACAACAACTGAGGTGGCGGCGCAGTTGAATGCTCATGGACTGACTGCTCTGGACGTTGCCGGGGGCGGCATACGTTTTTTTGTGTCACCCCACGAAGTTGTTGAGCCATTTGGTGGTCCGGTGCCGCAGCAAATCGGCATACACCTGGCAGAACTTTTTACTCACCCTGGCGATAGTCACAGCTTTGATGAAACAATGCCAGTGTTGGCTTTGCCAGTTACCGCCCCTTGGGGAACGACTGTTCATGCGCTTGAGGTGGCGCTGCGATTAAAGCCTCGAGTCGTTATTCCAGTACACGATTGGTTTTGGCAAGAAAATGCCCGTCAATGGTCGTATGACCGGCTCGGCGAGGTGTTTCGGCAACATGGGATTGTGTTTATGCCGCTTGGAATGGGGCAGGGGTGTGAGCTTGACGAAGCTAGTCTGCTTGCACCTGACCCTGGCCGCAACCTTGTCATCTCTTAACCTCTTATTGTTGGTTCATTACCTTAATCCCATTTCACAGGCCGCGGGAGCGGGCTCCCGAATTACTGTTCTTGCCAAAGTAAAGATGGGGTCCCCTGAAACTTGTTTCAAGAGCTAGCAGAGTACAAAGTTAGTCGCAAGTCATTCGTATAATTGTGAAATCCTCGTCTTTTTTAAGCTATACAATTTAAGTTCTTGCTGTGTTTCCGACGCCCTACAGGCCTTTTAAGTAACAGCATATACTTGACAAAATGATTAAACTTTGCTATTATGCTCTTGTTACATAAAAACAAACATGTCAAAACACAAAAAACACAAAATTAAACACTTTCATTTGCACCTCAGTGTGTTGTTAGCCATCGCTACTATATTTGTGACGACAGGCAAGCACAGCAGCGAGCTGATTAGGACGGCTTATGCGATGCCGGTGCATTATGAAGGGGTTCAAGCTACCAATATTCGAGAGGCCGAGACGCTGCATGGTCATATGAGCGTCAGCATGGCTCGTCGTGTCTACGTAGCTGGGGTGTAACAAAGGAACAGATAATGAAAACTATTACATATGAATATAAGCCAAGCACCGATACTATTACAGTAGCAAACGAAGCAGTTCGCCGTGGTCGCCGAGGTGGAGTGGCTATTGGGATGGCCGGCACACTTGCTCTGGTTGGGCTTGGGGCCAAAACAGCCGACGCCTACAACGATATACAACTAAAGGAAGAATTTAGCCAAACCGATTATTTTGACACACTAGCCAAAGACAGCGCGAGCGGGCTTGACCCCCGAACGGCAGCTTCCATTCGGGCCGATGCGGCCGCCAATCCTAATGGGTTTAAGCCGTTCTCGACCGTGCTTGCGAACGGCACCCGGGTAACTGTTGAGCAAACCCAAACGGGTCAGACACCTACCTCGATTGCAGCCGAATTGGCGCCGGGGTTAGACGACTCCACAGCGGTAACAGAGGTTATTACTGCACAAGCAACACCGGATGGCAACAGCAACCACCTTCAGCCTGGCAAGCTCGTAATAGTGCCCGCCGACTTGCTTAAGAAGTAAAAATCGTCGACAAAACGAGCGAGCAACTATGTGGAAAAGTGGTGTAAATGTCACCACTTTTTTCATACAATGTGTATTGTAGTGGGTGAGGGTGGGTAGTACACTGTTGGCAGTGGGTAATCGTAGGTAGCCCATCCAAATTAGGCATCCTGCGGCAAAAACAAAATAAACACTCACGTAAAGGTTATTTAACAAAGCAAAGCCAATGACACAGGTGGACTACTTTCAGCGCAAGCTCGATGAGAAACGGCGGTTAACCATACCGACCGAACTTAGAGATACGTTTGCCAGCGGAGCGGTCATTACCAGAGGATTTGGAACGTATTTGCACCTGTACCCCAAAGGGGTGTGGGACAATTTGGTTGAACCGCGGCTTGAAGGGGATATTCTCGACGAGCGCACGGCTGACCTTAATGTCCAGTTCCGAATGGGTAAGGTAGAGCAGTCGCTCGACGGCAAGCAGGGACGTATTACGCTAGAACAGCATTTGCTGGACTATGCGGGTATTGAACGAGAGGTTGCTGCGGTGTCTGTGGGCAAATATTGGCGGATTATGGCAGTCGATTCCTAAGCTCGTCTTGGAAGCGGCGGTGCGGAACATTAAAACATAAGTCAGTGTTACTAAAGAGCAGATAACTCTATAGTGCGGGCTTTATTCACGAATAGACATAACTCTAGATGAGTTGTGGTCACCTATTCGGCAGTCAGCAAGTGGACAAACGAAAGCACCACTGTAAACAAGCTTTAGTTCTTTCCATCAAAACACCTCCCAAAACTCCACCTCACACATAAGTCTCTCAACTTATGCGCTTGACCGGTTACTAACCACAAAAGATTTCTAAATCTCGTTTAACGACATTGGTTAGTAGCACTAACGGTCAAAGCGCACCAACAAAAACAAAAACTATGAAAAAAACAAATAGCTGACTGCTGAATAGGTGATATCAAACCCTAGGCATAGCTTAGAAAAACAAAAATCACCAAAACAAACACAAAATTCTGGTTGCAGGCGGTGTGCGAGCCATCTGCAAAAAAAAGTGCGTTTATGCACCCAAATACACAAACCATACATACACCCGTACTGCTTTCGGCTGTACTCAAGTGTCTTGCACCGCACCGTGGCGAATCATATCTTGATGTGACTGCTGGGTACGGAGGACATGCGACTGCAGTGTGTCAGCAGACCGAAGCACCCGAGCGGATGACGCTTGTAGACCGCGACGCAACGGCTATTGCGGCGCTACAGCCGTTGGCCGATAAGGGCGCTGCCCTCATGCATGCTGATTTTTTGACGGCGAGTCAGAGTTTAGCAGAAAAGGGAGATCAGTATGATATGATTTTGGCTGATTTGGGTGTGTCATCGCTGCATCTTGACAGCCCTGAGCGTGGATTTAGCTTCCGCGCCAAAGGTCCACTCGATATGCGTATGGACAGCCGCAATCAGCTGACTGCTGCGACTATCGTGAACGAATACGACGAACAGGCGCTCGTAGAGATTTTGCGGCACAACGGCGAAGAGCCACGTGCTAAAAAAATTGCAGCCATGATAGCTGCCAGGCGTCCGTTTGCAGACACACTAGAGCTGGCAGACGCGATTGCCGAGATTATTCCCAAGAAGGGGAAAATTCATCCAGCAACTCGTACTTTTCAGGCGTTACGCATTGCGGTCAACGACGAGCTTGGCCAGCTAGAAAACAGTCTTGACCTATGGCTCAGCTTGCTGACGCCAGGAGGAAGGCTAGGAGTCATCAGCTTTCATAGCCTGGAAGACCGTATTGTTAAACAGGTGTTTGCCAAGGTAAGTGGAGAGCGCTATGATGCAGACTTTCGCCTCGTTACCAAAAAGCCTGTCGTCGGTGACGACACTGAAATAGTTTTCAATCCGCGGTCACGTAGTGCAAAACTACGGGTCGTAGCAAAAATAAAAAACACAGAAAGGGAACGCCAATATGCCAATCCGCGTAAAAAGTAATTCCCGTGCGTACAAAGTCCGCGTAAAAGTAGGATAGAGTTCGCTCTGTCAGGAGGTACAACTAGTGTACCTCCTGACCAAAAACAAATACTAAAAAACATAAACAAAAACAACTATTTATGACATATTCAAGCACGGTTGCGTTTGGTCGTCAGCAGACGATGATGCGGAACCAAAACTCAGTCACGTTTCGGCCGCGCGATAAGCGTCTCGGACCAGTTAGCAATAGTATTGTGCTGATTGTTTTGGCCTGTCTACTTGGTTTGCTTTACCTGACACAGGTGACAAAGACCAATGCTTACGGTTATGCTATTAACACTCTAGAGAACGAACAAACAGCGCTTCAAACCGAGCACGACGACCTCAGTGTGACATCGGCCAAGCTTCGTTCACTTGACCGCGTGCGTGCGAGCGCAGAGGCAAAGAGCATGGTGAGTGTTGCTCAGAGCGGTAGCGTCAGATAGCCCTTACGTATATACTTAAGCAGAACTCATGCAACAAGATTCTTATGAGCACAACGCAGTCAATCGCGTCCGGTTTTGGTACGCGCTCTTGACGATAGTGTTTGGTGTATTTGCCATACGTCTTTTTTATCTACAAATTGTTCGGTTTAATCACTATACACAAGCAGCTCGTAGTGACCAGGTGCACGAGTACGAAGTGGTCCCAGAGCGAGGCGCAGTGTATGCTCAGACAAGTGATGGCGATGCGGTGCCGTTGGTAGTCAATCAGCGATTATATACGTTGTATGCCGACCCTATGGTCGTAAAGAGCCCACCAGAGACAGCCAGTAAGCTTGCTCCACTGATTGGGAAGGATGCACGAGCTCTAGAAGAGCTACTGGCGAACAAAAAACGCCGTTATGTGGTTTTGGCAAAACGCTTGACGAAACAGCAACATACGGCAGTGCTGGAACTTAAGCTTCCAGGAGTGGGAACACAGGAGCGAAACTATCGCACCTATCCGCAGGGTACTATGGCCGCTCAGCTGCTGGGTTTTGTAGATGAAGAGGGCAAGGGCAGGTATGGGCTTGAGCAAGCCATGAACGCAACGCTTGCCGGAACCAATGGCTGGCTAAAGGCGGTCACTGATATCAATGGGGTGCCCCTTGCTGCAAACGATAACAACCTATCTAAAAAGCCAGTTCCTGGGAGTAGCGTCACACTCACGCTCGATCTTGGTATGCAGGCCCAGCTAGAGGGGATTGTGAAACGTACTCAAGAGAAGTTTCGCTCCAAGACAGTCAGTGCGGTTGTGCTTGAAACTCAAACTGGTGCAGTGAAAGCAATGGCTAACTATCCAACATATGACCCGGCCAAATTTCAGGAGGTAGAAGACGGAGCATTGTTTCAAAACAGTGCTGTCACAAATGCTATCGAACCTGGTTCGATTACTAAAATACTTACCACTGCTGCCGCGCTTGATAAAGGAGTAGTTACTCCAAATTCAACCTACAATGACCCCGGAAAATGGGTTATCGACGGTGCCAAAGTACTCAATGTGGCAGAAGGAAAGGGCAGTGGCCCGCAAAACATCCGTAATATCCTTGATTATTCCCTTAACACCGGGGCAACATGGGAACTAATGCAGCTGGGAGGAGGAAGTATTAACCAGACTGCACGTTCGGCGCTTTATGACTATTTTGTTGGTCACTACCAAATGAGCAAGAAAACCGGTATTGAGCAGGGCTATGAAAGCACTGGCTATGTGCCCGAGGCTAATGACAATGGTGCTGGCATCAATCTTACGTACGCCAATATGTCGTTTGGCCAGGCTTACAACGCAACTGCAATTCAAATGGCAAGTGCGCTGAGCGCAATTGTTAACGGGGGGACGTATTATCGACCTACATTGGTTGCAAGTATCGAAAAAAATGTGGGGCAAACAACCTTACAAAAGCCAGAGGTAGTAAAATCAAATGTTGTTTCGGAACAGGTGAGCAAAGATATGGTGGGGCTGCTTGACTATGTAACAGCTTCGCATGTAAAAGCCGGGTTTAAATACATGGACTTTGGCACGCAGTATAGTGTAGGGGGAAAGACGGGGACGGCTGAGATTTCTAAAACTGATGGCGGATATCGGACTGACGTTTACAACGGAACATTTATGGGATATGTTGGAGGCGATACGCCGCAGTATACAATTGTCGTTTACAACATTGAGCCCCGTAATTATAGTGGCTACGCTGGCGCCCAGACTGGGCAACCAGTGTTTGCGGAAATTGCTCATATGCTTATTGATAACTATAACGTGACGCCAAAGTCACGGTAGCGTAGTATACTAATAACCAGATGAACACTAAAATCAAAAAGCAAGACCCTGAGGAGCTAAGATAAATGGATGTAACACAGGTAACATTAGGCGGCTCAGAACTACTTAAAATAGCCCTGCTTGGTGTGGGTGGTTTTTTGTTGGCTATGCTCCTGACGCCACTCTATACAACGGCGGCCTATAAGCTTCAGTTATGGAAGAGGCCACGGACTCTTTCTCTTATGGGCACTCCAGCTACCGTGTTTACAAAGCTTCACGCTGAAAAGCATAAACGACATATTCCTACTATGGCTGGAGTTATTTTTATCACCGCTGCTACCATCTTGACTTTGGCCTGTAACTTGGAACTCAAAGAAACATGGCTACCGCTCGCATTATTTGTGGCGGCTGCTGGTGTGGGGCTGATTGATGACATTCTTAACATTCGCAGTAATGGCACTGGGAAAGCTGGCTTACCCTCACGGTTAAAACTGTTTTTGATTGCGCTGGTGGCAGCCGGAGGTGGTTGGTATTTCTATACAAAGCTTGGGTTTGATAGTACCCAGTTGCCAGGTATCCATTCGGCGAGTTTATACCTGGGATGGCTGATAATCCCGTTGTTTGTGCTGGTGGTTGTTTCGACTGCCAATGCGGTTAATATTAGTGATGGACTTGACGGCCTGGCAGGTGGGCTCACGACGATTGCTTTTGCGGTCTACACTGTTATTGCGCTGATTGAGCAGAAGTACGGTATTGCTGGGTTTTGTGCCACAATCGTCGGTACGCTGATGGCCTATACGTGGTTTAATGTGTATCCAGCGCGCTTCTTTATGGGCGATGTAGGATCGTTTGCACTTGGTACTGCGCTGGGTGTAGTAGCGATGTTCACCGATACGGTACTACTACTGCCAGTAATTGGCGCCGTGTTTGTGGCCGAGGCAGGGTCGGTGATTCTGCAAGTTGGCTCAAAGAAGCTTCGCGGTGGTAAAAAAATATTCCGAGTTTCACCTGTTCATCATCATTTTGAAGCCATTGGATGGCCCGAGACAAAGGTTACGATGCGGTTTTGGGTGATTGGCATGGTGGCTGGTCTTATAGGGCTGGCACTGTTTATGATGGGGCGCTTTGCATGAACCCTTCTCGTATGGCGAGAGGTACTTTACATCGGCGTACTCCAAGAGAGAGTGTTCGGTCACCCCTTCGAAAACACAGACCAGATTATTGGCTCATTGTGTTGTGTGCACTCCTTGTGTCAATTGGCCTGGTGGTAGTGTATTCTATGGGTCCGGCGCTTGGTGAAATGCACGGCGAGAACGGCTCAAGATTTGTTACGCGGCAGATGATTGCCATTGGCTTGAGTGTGATTGCTTTTTTTGTGACCGCCAAAATTCCTCTAGAGGTATGGAAGAAGTTAACGGGCCCACTCCTCATAACTGCCGCAACTGCTACGGTAATTGCTATGGTTACTCCTGTTAACCCAGACTATCCGGCGCATAGGTGGATACGGATAGGAGGGCTGTCGCTGCAGTCAGTCGAATTCTTAAAGTTCGCCCTCTTAATATGGGTGAGCGCGTTTTTGGCTGGTCGCCACAAAGCCGGACTGATTGGAAGCAACAAACAAACGCTCTGGCCGCTACTGATCGGGCTAGTTGGCGTTGCGCTTGTTGTGGCCGGCGTGCAAAGCGACCTGGGCTCAACAGGTGTTATGCTTGCAATGCTTATTGCAATGCTTTTTGTTGCTGGAGTTCCTCTAAGGGGGTTAGCAATTGCTGGATTGGTGGTAGTAATTGGACTGACTCTCTTTATAGCGCCAGTGAGCTACCGACGGGAACGACTCGCTAACTACTTAAACCCCGAATCTAATTGTTTGACAACGGGATATCAAGCATGTCAAGCGCTGGTGGCAATTGGTTCTGGTGGAATTGCGGGCTTGGGTCTCGGAAAAAGTGTGTCAGCGTACGGCTATTTACCAGAAGCACAAAATGACTCAATTTTTGCCATTTACGCCGAGAAGTTTGGCTTTTTGGGCACAATGATACTACTTGGAATCTTTATGACGCTTTTTGCCCGTATGAGACAGGTGACAGAACGGGCACCTGATTTATTTAGTCGGCTTATTGTTACTGGTGTACTGGCATGGCTGAGCACACAAGCTATAATAAATATCGGGGCCATGCTAGGGCTACTGCCCCTAAAAGGTATTACGTTGCCTTTTGTGAGTTATGGTGGTACAAGCGTGCTTTTTGTTGGAGCAGCGCTTGGGCTCGTGTATCAAATATCATATTTCACCTCCTTACAAACAAGACGACAGGGGAGGGGTATGGATGAATTCACACCTAGAGGGAGGCAGCATGAAGATAGTAATGACAGGCGGCGGATCAGGGGGGCATATCACCCCAATTCTAGCGGTCGCGCATGAGATAAAGCAGTATCACAACGACGTACAGATTACTTATATCGGACAGGCAGGCGATAGGTTTGGTTCTATGGTGGCGGAACAGCCAATTATCGATGAAGTACAGACGGTTCAGGCTGGTAAGTTTAGAAGGTACCACGGGCAAGGAATAGCGCAGCTACTCGACGTACACACCATTGGCCTCAATCTTCGAGACGCCTTTAAGGCCCTTATTGGTATTTGGCAGGCCTGGAGAATCCTGGGTAAAATTAAACCAGATGTAGTGTTTTGTAAAGGAGGATTTGTAGGAGTACCGGTGGGGCTCGCTGCGGCCCTACGCAAGATTCCTTATGTCACCCATGACTCTGATGCTATTCCCGGTCTCGCTAATCGAATTATTGCCAAGTGGGCTACCAAACATGCTGTAGCCCTAGATGCGGCGCTCTACCCCTATCCACGAGATAAAACGGTCACTGTCGGGGTACCAGTAGCTGACACATATCAGCAAGTCGGTGCAAAGCATCAGGCTGCTTACAAACGGTTGGTTGGCCTTGAACAATATGAGTTGGTATTGTTAGTGACGGGCGGTGGCTTGGGCGCACAGAGGCTCAATGACGCTCTGCTGCATATTTCGGGAGAGTTACTACGTATGTTCCCCGGACTTTGTATTGTGCATACTGCTGGTCAGAAACACGAGGTTGATGTGAGCGAAGCATATTCAAAAAACCTAGAAGCTGAACTACGAAAGAGAGTCATTGTACGAGACTTTCTGCCGAATTTATATGCCTATAGCGGGGCAGCAGATGTAGTGATTGCACGTGGCGGCGCCACTAATTTGGCCGAACTGGCTTTGCAAGCAAAGCCATGTATCATTGTACCAAATCCGCTTCTGACCGGTGGCCATCAACTAAAAAATGCTACTGCATATGTGAAGAACAATGCCATTATTGTAGTTGAAGAGCTTGACCTACAGAAGCCCGAAACGCTTTTGGCCCAAACAGCAACGCTCCTTCAAGACCCAACTCGTCGCAAAGTACTGTCTCAAAACTTAGCACAATTTGCACGCCCGGACGCCACCAAAGCATTGGCCACAATTTTATGGAAGGCTGGCGGCAAGACACATGCGTGAATCAAAGAAGGTCGGTTCGCGTCAGCGGCAAACACAGCAGCCATTGCGCCGACAAACATTTTCCTACTACTCATCTCGTCCAGCGCAGGCTCCCCAGTCACGTAATGAGTCTCGTGCGTCGGCTGCTTTGAGTTACAAAAAACGTTCAAAACAGGCTGGACGTAGCTATATTAAGTCGTTACTAGTTCTTGTACGGCCAATCATACTTCTAGGAGCCGCCTTTGTAATCTTTCAACTATTTGCGCTGTCGCCCGATGCAACAATACACGCTCACACCAACGGCGATACAGTTACACTAAATGACGCCGAAAAGGCTATTTACAAAAAACAAGTTGATACGTTGCTCAAGAAGAGCCTACTTAACCGCACCAAAATAACGGTAAACAGTAAGGGTATCGCCAAACAGCTACAAGCTGCGCACCCAGAACTTCGCGAGGTGCTGCTCGTCCCCCCGGTCATTGGATCGTCGCCAATTGTGACAATTACTCTGTCGCGTCCTGCCGCAAAGCTGAATGTAGCCGGTCATACCTACTCTATTGACCAAAATGGGTTTATTGTGGCTTCTGATGCAGACTCAGCACAACTCCCTCTCATAGTTGATGAGTCTGGCACGCTTCCTCGCCTAGGCGAACAGTTTTTGCCTGGGACAACCGTCACGTCCGTGTTGCAGGTTGAACATCAGCTAACGGCCGCTGGACTCGGAGTAAAAGGCTATACTTTGCCTGCCGCAAACCCATATGAACTTGTTGTGCGTCTTAATGACAAGGGCTATGCTATTCGCCTCAATCTTAAAGCCGATATTTTGCAGCAGTGCGGGGCAGTGGCTGCTACTATCAGACACTTGGGCACCACCGAGCCTAAAGAGTATCTGGATATGCGCGTGCAGGGAAGGGCGTACTACAAGTAGCCACGTACCACCACGACAGTTCCCCCACTAATACCCTACTTATGTTCATAAAATGTTCGCAAATCATAATAATGACTCACTCAGAAAAACATATAAATATACAGAAGTAGGGGATTGTCAAATATTTGTATAGGTAAGGGGACAAAAAGGGGATTTACATACAAAGAAGTCAAATACCCAAAATTGCAAATGTTTTCACACGATAACTGTGGAAAACTCTACTAAAACTATATAACAATAGCGTAATAACAAAAAAGCAAACACTAGTCCATTCCAACATCTCTAAGAATGACCCAGTAAGCAAGCAACACAACTGGGCTACTAGGGCGTATAAGTACATACAAGAGCGCAGAATAGTAATACTACATAGACTCGAGGTCCATACATAAATAGCTCCCCCGCAGAGAGGTATAAGTATGTTTGAATGATATAGATATTCACGTCGCAAAATATACATTGTGCGACATCGTGTATATGTTCGCTTTGCGTTCTGCCCTACGCTTTCTGACTCTGCGATTTATACTTTGTGCGTATGTATTCATGACCTACTACTGGCGTTTCTATGTATGTTGCACTGTTTTGACTACAAACTCACATTCTTGCCGGTGTCCCTAATGAGCTGTGCCCTTGTTCGCATTTTGTATAAATTGGTTCAATTATAGTTTATTCGTAAAACCACTGTTCGCAAAGTGTTCGATATATGCTTGGTAGCTCTCGTACGTTTGTAGGCCAATCAGGTTAAAAAATTCCTGATGCATGCTTTTAGCGGGCACAATAGGATCCTCGTCGGAGCTTTGGGCATGTTCATACCAATTACCCCTAATAAGACTTACATCCCGTACTCCGGCTGCATGCAGCAAATCGCCGGCGATACTAACGGTAGTACCACTGGCTACATACTGGTCGACTACACAAACATGCTGATGCCCGTCGAAAGTACTTCGAAGCCGTTTTACTTCGTTATGACGCACTGCGGCGTCTGCCATTTTTCTTGGTTTAGCACAGATGGTCTCAAAGTGTGGGGCAGTTCGAACATGCTGAGAGAAGAAGCTCTGAAACGCTGATATCGTGGGCAATGCCGAATACTCAGTAAATGCAAAAGCTGTGGGCGGTGGGGCTTGAACTTCGAGACCTATTAAGGGATGAAGCACCTGAGCAAGTTGTCTAACAAGTGAGGCGTCGGTATTGCGGTGGGTTGAAATAGTGGTATAGTCGGCATCTTTCGGAAAAAAAGTTGCTGCGCCAGGTAGGCTGGGAGCGACGGCAACCATTTGGAGCCGTATAGCTGCATAGGTTGATTGGTTTAAAAAGCCTGGCACTACATTACTGCGCGACATGAGGCGTAATAGGAGCTCTCTGGCTCTCCTCGCCTATTCGCTGAGCTCGTAAGTGGCTTTAGCGACGCGTTTAAATTGTGATTTACTTTGCAGGTTAAGGAGGATGGTGGTTTCTTTAACAAAACGACTTTTTAGAACGCGCTTGACGATTTCATCGCGGTGCAATGGTTCGCCGGCCTTTTTGAGCACCTCGGTGATGATGTCAGATACAGTCCCCTGCTTGTAGCCCCATTCCTTAAGAGCATAAATGCCTCGTCCAATCAGGACAAAACGTTTGTCTTTAATAAGTTCGTTGTGAATAGCCTGAGTAGTGACATCTTTACGCTTAAAATCACTTTCTTTGATGGCCTCAGCAATTTCGTTAAAGTGCATGTGCTTGCCATTTTCGCTAAGGATAACATAGATTTTGTCACGGATATTTTTTGGGTTAACGGTTGGCCATTTGACCAATCCCCAGCGGCCGTTAAGAGTAGCGAGTTGCTTAGAGATGCTGGCCAGAGCAGTAGCGTACTCTGTGCTCGCTAAACCAGTGGTAGTAGCCAGGTCTTTTGTTTGGACCGGACTGGCAACCTTCTGAATGCCGCTTACGATATTAGCAACCTCTTTTTTGATAGCGGCAGTATCATGTACGGCTGCGGTTCCTGCCGCCTGATAAAAGTTGTCGTCTTCGCCAACCACACTAATGGCTGGACACAGTTCAGTAATAAAGGCCAGACGAGACTGGTCGGTACGAGAGTTCTCGGCAGTAAGTTCGGCAGAAAGTGCCGAAACGCGGGCTGTATCCCCTGCTCTTTTAATTGCTGCAAGGAGTATGGCTTCGGATTCGGCGATATGTGGGAGTTCTACGCCTGTTTGACGTAATTTCGTAATAACGGCTTTTTCGAGCTGACGGACACGTTCCCTGGTGATACCAAGTAGTTCGCCGATTTGCTCAAGGGTTTCCTTGCGGTCAAATAAGCCGTAACGACGCGCAATAATCTCACGTTCACGCTCACGCTCAATGCTAGACAAAATGTCTTGAACAATTGTTTCTGTCTGTAGTTTCTGGGTGGTTTCGCTCATATATCCTCTCTAGCATATAATATTTAAACAATATAGTCAACAACATTCTATGATTATCTTTTTTGCTGCTTGAATTACCTCAAGAAGCATCAAATATGTTGACACAATGCTTACAAATGTACGTTGATAAACATATTGTAGCACAAACTGGCAAAAATTGTAGACAACATGTTGTAAAAAGTTATCAGTTCACGTTTTGGCCGTATGCCCGAAAATACAGTATGGCTAAGGTAGCTTATTTCTTACGTTTATTGGCGAATTTACGAACCGTAGATTGCCTTTTCGCAAAACGCTTTCCGGTGGTTTTGGGAGCCTCTGCAAGAAGTTTTTTGGCCTGCTCATGGGTAATTGTAGTTGGGTCAGTGGAAGAGTCGACCTTGGCATTAGTTTTACCGTCGGTTACATAAGGTCCCCATCGGCCCTTTAACACCTTAATGCCGTCACCAAAATCAGCAATATTCTTTTCGGCCTCACTTTGGAGCTTAGCGGCATAGAGTTCATGAGCAGTTTCGACTGTTATTTCGTGAGGATCGTGTGGCTTAATGCTAACAAATAGCTTTCCTATCTGTATATAAGGGCCAAAGCGCCCAATATTTGCCTTAATGTCTTGTCCGTCTGGTGTGGTGCCGACTAATCGAGGTAATTCAAAGGCCTTAAGGGCCTCGGTAAGCGTGATAGTTTCGATACGGGTGCCTTTGGGAAGCGGCGCAAATTGTGGTTTCTCATCGTTTTCGCCGTTACCTATCTGAAGCATTGGGCCAAACCGTCCAAATTTAGCAAAGATGGGCTGTGCTGTTTTAGGATGCTTGCCAACTTCCCTCGCTTGGGCCACGCTGCTACGGTCAATGGTGCCGGATTTTTCGATGAGGGCATGAAACGGACTATAGAAATCAGTGAGCATTTTATTGCGTTCTAGCTTGTTAGCGGCAATGTCGTCGAAGTGCGCTTCTACACTGGCGGTGAAGCCGTAGTCAACTACTTGGTTAAAATGATTGGTCAAAAAGTCGGCTATCATTTCACCGCTGCTAGTTGGCACTAGTTTACCCTTGTCGGCACCGGTTTTTTCTTGGACGATCTCTCGATGAACGGCAGCATTTTTTTGGGTTAACACAATCACTTCTCGCTCATCACCCTCGTTTTCGCCACGGACTGCATAGCCTCTGGCCTGCACGGTTCCAATAATAGTAGCATAGGTGCTTGGACGTCCAATTCCGAGCTCTTCGAGCTTCTTTACCAAACTTCCTTCGGTGTAGCGAGCAGGTGGACGAGCAAAGGTTTGCCGAGCAGTGACTTCCAATGACTCGACCAGGGCACCCTTTTCGGTAGCTGGGAGTACAGAATCTTGCTGCGAGCGACCATATACTTTTAAGAACCCATCAAACACGACCACCTCACCCTTGGCCTCAAAGGTATAGTTAGTGCCGCCGACAGTAATGGTGATTATGGTTTTTTCTAGCTGAGCGGGTGCCATCTGGCTGGCAAGTGTTCGCCGGCGAATCAGGTCATAGAGTTTTTGGTCATAGCTGTCGTCGCTAGCAACTTCGGTACTGACGTCGGTAGGACGGATAGCCTCATGGGCTTCTTGAGCGTTGGCGTTTTTGTTTTTAAAACTGCGTACCTGTAGATAGGCTTTGCCATGGGTCTTTTCGATATATGCAGCACTAGCGGCCAGAGCTTGTTTGCTTAGAGTGACGCTATCGGTACGCATGTAGGTAATTTTACCGGCCTGATAAAGGCGCTGTGCACTCGTCATGGTTGCTTTGCTGCCAAACCCTAAACGAGCATTGGCCTCTTGCTGGAGAGTGCTTGTGGTAAAGGGAGCGCTCGGGTTTCTTGTGCCCGGAGTTTTAGTAATGGCAGAAACGCTATATTTTACTCCATTTAGGCTTTCTAAGAAGGCATTTGCACTTGGTTCGTCTGCAAAACGCTGCGTCAGTTCAGCCCGAAACTCACCCTGCTCGCTCGCAAAAACAGCCGTAACCTTGTAGTCAGACTTTGCCTCAAAGCTGCGAATCTCACGCTCTCGCTCCACTAGAAGCCGCACAGCCGGACTCTGAACTCGTCCGGCACTTTTGCCGCCTGGGACCTTTTGCCAAACCACAGGGCTTAATTCAAAGCCGACAATGCGGTCTAAGATTTGCCGGGCCTGCTGAGCCTGTACAAGATGCATATCTACAGTGCGAGGGTGTTTAACGGCTTCTTCTATGGCCGACTTTGTAATTTCGTGAAAGACGATTCGGTTGGTTGTCTTCGGGTCAAGCTTAAGCACTTCACAGAGGTGCCAGGCAATCGCTTCGCCTTCGCGGTCTTCATCGGTTGCTAGCCAAACTATTTCCGCGGTCTTAACGGCTTTTTTTAGTTCGGCTAGAACCTTCTTTTTTTCGGCGTCGACTTCGTAGGTGGTAGCAAAACCATTCTGTACGTCTATAGGCTGCTTGCCATCTTTGGCTTTTTTGGCAATAGAGCGAATGTGGCCTATGCTTGACAGCACCTTAAATTCACCACCAAGATATTTCTCGATGGTTTTGGCTTTGGCCGGACTTTCTACAATGACAAGGTTTTTTGACATATTCTATATAAGTATACGTGCCACAATAAAAGACACAAGTAAAAAGCCTACACTACTCTGGTAGCAGGCGCAAGCGAACTTGCTTGGCGCGGCACTGTTCAGAATAGCCAGTATATAACTACAGAGGCGCCCAGTGGTTGCTGCCAAGGGGACGAATTTTGCCACTGAGTTCTAAAGTGGTAAGTGTTTGGGCAAATAGGTCGGCAGTAAGCCCTGTGGTGCTTAAAAGGACGTATCCGTCGCTCACTCCTTGATACAGATTATCTAAAATGATTTGCTCTTCGGGCGTGTCGCCGCGGTGAACTTGTTTGGTGGTTGTTAACGAATCAAGCTTAAGGGCGTGCAAAATATCTTCGACGCAAGTGACCGGAGTAGCGCCCGATTTTATGAGATTGTTGCAACCAGTAGAGGTTGGACTGGTAATATTGCCAGGAACAGCCAAGACATCTCTGCCCTGCTCCAAGGCAAATCGTGCAGTATGGAGAGTGCCGCTTTTTTCTCCTGCCTCAACAATAAGCAGGACATCAGCGAGTCCAGCTACTAACCGATTCCGGGCTATAAAGTGTTGCTTTAGGCTTGGTACGCCCTCAGGATATTCGCTCAGCAACACACCCCCACTCTTTAGAAGGTCACGGGCTAGCTGGGTGTTACTCGCAGGATGAATTTTATCGAGTCCGTGGGCCAATACCGCTATATGGGTGCCGCTCCCTGCTGCCAGGGCGGCACTATGTGCAGCCGCATCCACGCCAAGGGCCAGCCCACTCACAATCGTAATACCGCGTTCAGCCAGCTGTCGTACCAGCTGCAGCGTCACTTGCCTGCCATAGACACTAATGTTGCGACTTCCGACCACGGCTACCCTGGGACGTTGCAGCCAGTTTGCTGGCTCTGCTCCCAAATAATACAGGTTTTTTGGAGGTGCACTAATCGTTCGGAGCACCGAAGGATAAGCGGAATTATTAATAGACAGATTTTTTACTTTCATACAAAAATGTGAATAAGTATTGACATTTAAGCACTTTTTTGCTAAAATGACAAATCGTAAGTGGTTGTTTAATCACTTTTGTACCTTACATCCCCAAACTACTACCTTTCTCTTAGAATAGAGAACAGGTATGTGTTAGATTGTTTTAGAGTCGCTAAAAAATATAGAACAGTTGTTACCCTCCACTTTTCTTCTTAGCAGTTTGAGCTCAGGCTGTAAACACCACTCTAAAACAAACTAACCCCTTTAACTAGGACTTGGCTGTATGCGTTGCATACGGTAAAGACCCAGAAAAGCATTATGAGTCTGAACGATTTCTTGAGTAGCCCTGCTACTTAGAAGACACGGCACTGTAGAGTTCATAGGTGTTCCGATGTTTCATATTTCTTGGGTGGGTTGAAGGGTGGATCGAGGGCGAGCCGTAATGTTCGTCCTCAAAAATAGCCTCTCGAGCGGTGCCCACCCCCTCTCGTGGGGCTTTTTTTGAAGTAGTAGATTTGCTATACATGAGGAGCAATATGAAGATACATCAAAATCGAATTGCAGAATTAAGCGCCTTTGAGGCAAGTAGTATCTCACGCCGTGCTAGTATTCCTGTGTCGCTACAACGAGGACTTACTGGGCCTTAGTCAGAAAATTGCTGCCATTTATACCGCGACCGATGAAATTCTTAAACAATCTTACGTACCAGCAGCAAACGGGGTAGTATTGTATAATCCGTTCGCAATATATCCCCGTTTACTCTATACAGAGCTGCAGCGTGGAAGGCTAGGACATATGGCTTGGCAAACTTGAGCAGTGTGGAGTGCCTTGTCAGCTTGGTGGCTTCACCGAGCAATAGTGGGTAGATATACTAGGGTGTATAGTAAGGTGTAATCATAAAAATTGAGGTGAGTTGTCTTATGCGCGCATTTGGCCCCGAACATAACCCAGTTAACTTTGTGCATAACGGCATCGGCAGTGGCCAGGTAATAGTGTCCCCAGATGCTGTGGCGGCAATCCAGAGGATAGCCAAAATAGTTGTGCCTACCCCCCATCGATGCGGGCCAAGCGGCTAGCATTGCGAGCGTCCTCCAGCCAGAAGCGTGGGAACTGGCGGAGCTAGAAAGAAAAGTACGGTCAAGTCATGCTACCATGCACAATCACATGCGCAGAGACATTGAACCTCTGCTAAAGGTATACACTGCCCTCAATGCTATTGGACTCAATACGATTGGTACAAGCAGCCAGCCAAGCCAACCCGGGTAGTTAAAGATGCTATATGCCCCTGTAGCCATAGTAGCTCCTGTTTTGCTGGCACGGCGTTAGCCGGTTGGGGGTTTCGGTCGACGCGGATATTGATCTAGATTCAGGAAAGGTTATCGGCAACAATATCAAATGCTACGTAAGGAATTTGGATAGTGCCCAAAGTTTCTTTGAGTTTTTCTGCAGATGCACCCTCGAGCTGTTGTAAGCCATTCTTTTCACACAGTGATACATAAAAAAGCAGTACTTTCTTGCTCTGCTTCTACTAGTTTATTAGCCAGTAATTGCTCGCCAAAATTGGTAGTTTTGTCTGAGTCAATTAGCAGTATGTTGTTTACAGTATCACAGCGAAGCGTAAGAGGGGTTGGAGCTTCGCGGTAGCTGATGACATCTGGGTCTAGGCGCTGCGTCCGTGTAAATGAAACGTTAGAGCATTATTCTCCGTAGAAAATGAAGCGAGCTTGTCTTCCGCTATTCCACCCTTTTCCTGTTGTGTCGTGAACCAGTTCGAAAGAACTACATTTGCGATACGGTATTTCAAGATTGGATCACTTTGTGTCTCTGAGGAGGGCTTGGTTGTTTCAGTAGATCAGGCGCTGCCAAGCAATACGACGGCGCATATTGTACCGGCAGCTAAGCCACGACGCATACGAGTAGTAACAGTAGGAGCACTATTTTCAAAATGAGTAAAGATTTTAATAAAATCGTTTTAAATTAAAATATTATTTTTGTCAACTAAGTTATAAAAAGCTCCGAGTCTCGGTGTTCACGGGCATTCCGTAGGCGTATTCACTAAGGAGAGCGGCAACCTCACGGGTGATAAGTGGTACGTGCGCCTGCTCTGACTTACTAAATCGCTGTAGCACAAAATCTGCGCTGTCAATTTGCGGAGGAGTTTTTGGCCCAATACCAATACGGACGCGGCCATAGTGCTCGCTAAGGTGCTGAGAGATGTTTTTTATTCCGTTGTGCCCAGCACTACTGCCACCGGTACGAACACGAATCTGGCCAAATGGGATATCGAGCTCATCATGCACAACGATAATTTGTTCAAGCGGGATTTTATAAAAATGCGCGATGGCCTGGACGGCTTCGCCGCTGAGATTCATAAATGTGGTCGGCTTACACAAAATAACCCGAGTGTCACCCAAGGTCTGGGTTGTTACTAGACATTTAAGGTCTGTTTTGTGAGCCCAGGGGTCAAACTTTTGGGAAGATGCAAAACTGTCAAGGCACGTAAACCCAATATTATGCCGCGTGCCATTGTATTCATTGCCTGGGTTGCCCAGTCCGACAATAAGCAGGTTTTTGTTCATGCCAAAGGTGGTAAAACTGAGCCGACTGCCATAGTCGGGACGCCGTTGAAACAGAGCCATTACTGAGGCTCCTGGTCAGTAGTCAGCTGTAAAAAACTCATTTCTTTAGTTTGCCTGTCCGCTGTTTATTAGTGATAATTTTGCGCTGGGTCTTAGTACGTTCGGGTTTAGTGGGACTATTGCCATGTTTGTGCCGGCCAGATTTCTCGATAAACCATAACTGCAGAGCACTGCCCTCGAAACCAAACTCCTCGCGCAGTTCACGTTCCATGTAGCGTCGATAGCTCCAGTGAACATATTTGGTATGAGAGCCAAAGATTTTGAAGGCCGGGGTTGGGTTGTCGGTTTCTTGCACCATGTAATTCAGTTTGGGTGCTCGGTTTTTGAGTCCAGAGGGCGGATGGCTGGCAGTGACAGCTCCAAGCCAGTTATTGAGCTCTGATGTAGTGAGGCGAGTTTGCCGTGCTTTCCAGATATCGAGTGCAATATCAAAAATTTTAGTGACATTTTGGCCAGTTTCGGCGCTGGTAAAAAGCAGCGGCGCCCAAGGCACAAAATCAAACGTTTGTGCGATTTTCGGCGCTAAAGCATCTCGTGTAAAGGCATCTTTACCCTCTACGCTATCCCACTTGCTTACCACAATAACAAGCCCTTTACCGGCATCTTCTACCATGCCAGCGATTTTTTGGTCTAGGGCGGTACCCAGTTCGTTCACATCGGTAAGGAGCAAACACACATCGGCCTGTTCAATGGCAGCCAAACTGCGGATAACGCTAAAGTGTTCGATACCCTTACCTATCTTGCCACTACGACGTATGCCTGCAGTATCCATAAGCTCGACAGCGACACTATTGTAGCGAATTCCCGCACGGTTGATATCACGCGTGGTACCGGCCTTGTCGGCTACGATGGCCTGCTGTTTTTTAGCCAGAGCATTAAAAAGCGTGCTCTTACCAACATTTGGCCTGCCGAGCAAAGCAATTCGCAGGCTGGTCTCATCAGGCTGTGAGAGGTGGGGTATGTGCTCAAGCAGAGTGTCTAGTAATTCGGCAATACCACGATTTTGGGTAGTGCTAGTTGGAAGAATTGGACGAATGCCGAGTCGTTCAAATCCTTCGAGGTCATGTCCTCTCGCTCTATCTACTTTATTAATAACCAAAAAGACGGGCTTTTTGCTCTTTAGTGCGGTACGAGCAACCCTGCGGTCTTCTTCAGTAATAGGGACATTGGCTTCCACGATTACCCAGATGATATCGGCGGCATCGACTGCCTGAGTAATTTGTTCTTGAATAGTTAATTCAAAGTCATCGGCGGCATCTTTTACTCCTGCGGTGTCCACTAGCCAAAAGTTATTGCCTTCCCAGCTTGCCTTGGCACTGATGCTGTCACGGGTAGTTCCTGGTTCGGCTGAAACAATCGCCTCGCGGCGGTCCAAGACTGCATTAAATAGACTGCTCTTTCCAACATTTGCGCGGCCAACAAGTGCCACGATAGGCAATTTTTTACTCATATCGTAGGTAGTATAACAGATAGGGAGGCATTCTTGTATTGACGCCTAGGAGTATACTAAAAATATAACCCAAAAAAAGGAATTCTTGTGACTAGAATTGTTAAAATAGTCGGTGCTCCACTCAATGCAAGGGTGGAGCTTTTTCCTGGTGTTTTTGAAAAGAGTTGCGAGGCGCTTGCGCGGATGACTCAGTTAGTATTGGGCGAGGTGTCATATGACGAAAAAAGCCACTTTGAACGCCATTATGATGGCTATGTGCATACTCCAGACGAAGACAGAGCCGCCTAGCACGTTTGGTAGCCCGGCGTAGGGTTCACTGAGTTACTTTTGACGGCTTACTACTTCAAAACTACCAACAGGAATAGCACCAACACTATATGGTCCAAAATTGGTTCTATGCAGTTTCACGACGGCATAGCCAAGTGCCGCAAAAGTACGACGAATTTGACGATTACGTCCCTCGTACATAACAACCTCATAACTGGCATGGTGAGTGTCGAGCCGACTCACCGAAAACATAGACCCACCGTCGTTAAGCTGAACACCATAGTCGGTAATCATCTGTTGATGAAACGGTTGTAGCTGCTTGTCGAGAGTGACTTCGTAGCGCTTAGCCTTGGAAAAGCTGGGGTGTGTGAGTTGATTAGCAAACAAACCGTCGTTGGTAAGAAGTAGCAACCCAGACGAATCTTTGTCGAGTCTGCCCACCGTTTGAAGTGATTTGAGGGCCTGCGGCAAACAGTCAAATACCGTGCGACTCCCCTGCCCATTGCGAGAACACACCACACCAATCGGTTTGTGAAATAGTATGGTGGTTGATGCTTGGGGCGGCGACAACAACTTTCCGTCTAGTTTCACCTGGGATGTCAATTTTACCTCTGTTCCCTTCACTGCAGGCACAGCATCTATGGTTACTCTGCCTGCTTCGATGGCAGCATCAGCCGCTCTTCGACTAAGTGAACTTGCCAGGGCAACGTATTTATTTATTCTCATGCCAAGACTATAGCACTATTTGCTAGGGTGCTGCACTAGAGTGCGACACTGTTTGGGTCAGGCTGACTAGGGTCGATAACGCGGGGGGCCGGTTTTTCAACAGGATTTTCGGGTTGTTCAGAGGCGGTGGGACTAATTTGTTCGTCGGGTTGAGGCAGAGCAGCCGAGTCAATGACAACTGGTGATGGCTGAGTAGCCACAATCCCTTTAGCCTCCTCGGCCGCTAAAAGAGCATTGATGTCGGGCTTGGCATGGGGGTCATTGATAGGCTGTATGACCTTTTTGCCAACCACCGTTACTTGGTCGTTGTCTGGCTCTTCAGAGTCGTCTGAAGCCTGTACCGGCGGTGGGCCGGGAGGGATGGCTGGTGAAACGACCGACGAAGAGGTAGTAGACTGTTCCAGATTGCTGGCTTCAGTGGGGCTCTGCTCGGTGAGAGGAGTTGCAGCAGGAGCTTCGGTAGGCTCAACCGCCAAGCTCTCGAGAGCTTGGGGAAATACAGTATCATTGTCTACGGCTGTATTGGTGGCAGAATCGGTAAGACTCGCAGCTGAATCGACAGCTTCGGGGGGGTTCACTTCTGTTTGTTGAGGGGCTGCTGTAGCAATATCGTCAGACAGTGCCTTCATTTGGGCTTCAAGCGCTGCTTCTTCTGTAGCTAGGGTAGTCGGCTCGCCGGT
>Ga0116164_10000720_pt1 | contig 27160 bp, 23 predicted proteins | sample AD_UKC109_MetaG_FD_89888 | JGI IMG/M metagenome (GOLD analysis project Ga0116164, IMG submission 89888) | Active sludge microbial communities of municipal wastewater-treating anaerobic digesters from Hong Kong - AD_UKC109_MetaG | ecosystem: Engineered > Bioreactor > Anaerobic > Digestate... | reverse complement strand
CGATATCCCCGGACTGATAGAAGAACTTCGCAAACGGTCTGTCAAGGAACACGGTCTTCCCTTTGTCATGGATAAGATATTCGATGTCATGACCAACAGGCGGTTGTTTCATGGTCTCTTACGTGCGGCATCCGTCGCACAGAAACCGTTCACGTCGCAAGGGTTGGTACGGCACCTGCCCCTCTTTCTCGCCGGCATGACCAAGGACCGCAGCCTGCCGTCGATCGCCGCCATCCCGCTCCGTGATCGTGTCGGCACCGTGATTAAAAAAATTGACAATCCGGTAAAACGAATCGGATTTTTTAGCGGCTGCACCATGGATTTTGTCTTTCCGGAGACGGGAGAAAATGTTATCAAGGTCATCCAGGACCTCAACATGGAGGTTGTGTACCCCGATGAACAGGGCTGTTGCGGCAAGCCGGTGTCGGCAACTGGAGATGTGGAACACGCGAAAAAGATCGCAATGAACAACATAGAGGCATTCGAGAACCTTGGTGTCGACGTTATTATCTGTGCCTGTCCCACGGGGGTTGAACAGATCCGCAATTATCCCCGCCTGTTTGAGGATGATCCGCAATGGAAAATGCGAGCACAGGCCATGGCCGACAAGATGCAGGAGTTTTGTTCCTTTGTCGCCCTTGAATATGAAAAGGCCGGTCGCCTGAAGAAGGCGGTAAAAAGGGCCGATGCAATAAAGATAACGTACCATGATTCGTGTCACCTGAAACGCGTGTTGGATATCCATGATGAACCCCGGAGGTTGATAGAATCCATTGAGGGCTATGAACTGGTGGAGATGAAAAACGCAGATACGTGTTGCGGGATGTCGGGGTCCTTCGGTGTTCAGCACAGCAACCTGTCGATTCCCATTCTTCAGCATAAGATGAACAACATCAAGGATACCGGGGCAGAGGTTGTCGCCTGCGCATGTTCCGGTTGCATGGTCCAGCTCCAGGGGGGACTTGATCAGCAGGCTCCGGACAAAAAGATGAAACACATAGCCGATATACTGGCTGAGAGTATCAGAGCGTACCAAACGGTATAACCCAATCAAAGGAGTCGTATCAATGTTAGGAGAAGAAACCAAAAAGAAGCTTTGTGAAATCGTGGGAGAAGAGGCCTATCTGGATTCCGTTGAGGATCTGATCAGTTATTCCTACGATTCCTCGGTGTCCGAAGCAATCCCGGATGCCGTCTTACTACCGGCCGGTACGGACCAGGTCTCGGCTATCATGAAGGTGGCCAATGAGGAGGGGATCCCCGTTACCCCGCGAGGTGCGGGGACGAACCTCAGTGGAGGAACCGTGCCTCTGAAGGGCGGGATAGTCCTGGTATTGACCCGTATGAACCGGCTCATCGAGCTTAACAGGGAAAACAGATACGCCATCGTCGAGGCCGGGCACACCAATCTGAGTCTCCAGAACAAAGTCAAGAAAGAAGGCCTTTTTTATCCTCCCGATCCCGCTTCCTGGTCGGTAAGCACCATGGGGGGAAACGTCGGCGAAAACGCCGGCGGGCCTCGTGGCGTCAAATACGGCGTAACACGGGACTGGATACTGGGTCTGACGGCGGTACTGGCCGATGGCAGGATTATCAAGGCTGGTGGTATTACTGCCAAAAACGTTACGGGGATAGACCTCATATCACTCTTTACGGGTTCCGAGGGTTGCCTGGGTATCGTAACAGAGATTACGGTGAAGCTGCTCCCCCTTCCGCCTTTCCAGCAGAGCCTTCAGGCGTATTTTCCGCAGCTGGACGGGGCAAGCAGAACGGTCGCCCGCATTATCGGAGAGGGTATCGTCCCGGTGGCGTTGGAACTCATGGACAAGGTGGTGGTGAACATGATCGAAGACTCGGCCCATATCGGATTGCCCAGGGATGTGGAGGGGACGCTGTTGATCATGGTTGACGGCGAGGAGGCGACCTGCAGACAGCAGGTGGAGATAATGACGACGATCTGCAGGGAGGAGGGGGCGTCGGCCGTGCAGGTAGCCGGATCGGTCGAGGAAGAGGAAAAACTTTGGCTCGGCCGCCGAAGCGCCTTTGGTGTCATGTCCCGCAAGATGCCCACCTGTGTCCTGGAGGACTGCACGGTTCCGGTCAGCAATCTGCCGGCAATGATCAAAGGAACCGTTGAAATCGGGAAAAAATACAAACTCACCATAGGCGTTATGGCCCATGCCGGTGACGGAAATACCCATCCGATGATCGTAACCGATAAACGGGACAAGGAAGAATGGGAGCGGGTGGAGAAGGCCGTGTCCGAGATATTCCAGCTCGCGGTGGATCTGGGCGGGACCCTTTCGGGTGAACATGGGATCGGCATATCGAAAAAACAGTTCCTCCCATTGATAATGAATGAAGACGCCAGGAAGCTTATGGTGGAGATCAAATCCGTTCTGGATCCCAAGGGAATATTGAACCCCGGAAAATTTATCGAATAATTTGGTTTGTCGGATTACCGTATTGAGAAGGTTGTGAATGCGATGAAAGAAAAGAAATCGTTGTTAAGTGATGTTACCAATGAACATGTGTATCATTGTGCCAAATGCGGTCTGTGTCTTGATGCCTGCCCGGTGTATCGTGAAATGCTGATGGAGTCTCACAGTCCTCGTGGCAAGGTCCAACTGGCAAAGCATATCATAGAAGGAGATACGGAACTCACGGAACATATGCATGATATCCTCTTCTCGTCATGTCTCCTTTGCGGCTCCTGTGTGGCCGCGTGTCCGAGCGGCGTTCGGCAGGATGCCCTCTTTTCCGGCTTGCGCTGGCGTGCCGCTGAACGGTATGGACTAGGTTTTGCCAAGAAGCTGTTCTTTCAGGTACTCGCCCGCGGATGGCTCATGTCAACCTCCGCATGGTTTGGAAAGTGGGTGCGAAAAATATTCGGCGGGCCATGGATCGAAAGCAAAATGAAGGCGGGGAATCTTCCCATAGACGGAATCCCTCCGATGAATCCGAAACCCTTCAACGATGAATTTCCTGAAATCGTCAGGCCTGAAGGTACGGTTAACGCCCATGTTCTCTATTTCCACGGTTGTGCAACCAACTATGTCTTTGGCGATGTCGGCAAGGCGGTTGTATCCGTTCTGACCCGTATGGGAGTGCAGGTCGAGATTCCGAAAAAACAGTCCTGCTGCGGCCTGCCGATCTTTCTCTCGGGGGACCGCAAAACGGCTCTTGCCTGCATCCGAGAAGTGGTCGGCATGTTTTCACGGAAAGACGTGGATGCGATTATTGTGGACTGTGCCACCTGCGGTTCTGCCCTCCGCAATGAGTATGTGCACATCCTCAAAGAGCTTCGTGATCTGGGAGAAGGGGTGGATGACGATCTGGTGAAATCCGCCGAGTATCTTGCCGACAAGACGATGGATGTTTCGGAGTTCATCGATGCGCATCGGGACTGGCTGCCCGTATTTCGACCCTTCGATGGTGATAAGATCAGAGTCACCTATCATGACCCGTGCCACCTCGTGAAGGGTCAGAAGGTCGGTGTTCAGCCGCGCCGTCTTCTGAAACTCCTCCCCGCTGTCGAGTTCGTTGAGATGGAGGAAGCGGACAGATGCTGCGGCGGTGGCGGGGAATATCAGATAGAATATGGTGACATGTCGGCCCGCATCACAAACCGGAAGGTAGAAAATGTGCTCAAGACGGGTGCCGGGATCGTGGCTACAGGCTGTCCCGGGTGTACTATTACGATCGGCGCCCATCTGGCCAAGGATAATGTCAGGACGGTCCATACCGTGCAACTCATTAAAATGGCTATGGATGAAAGCGGTCCGGGTAAATCGCCAACAATGTGATCTTTCCCTGGTTTGCCGAAATGATATATGAAGGGTGATTCTGTTCCAAGGGGCGAGACGAAAAAGTTAAATAATAAAACATATTTTTTTGAAAGAGGTATTGACAGAATAGATTTTATTCAATAGAGTACCCCCTTTCCGAATTTATGCAAGGGAGATCCTTATGATAGAGATACGATGGCATGGAAGAGGTGGTCAGGGAGCGGTAACATCGGTGGAGACCCTCGCGCTTGCCGCTATTGGAGAAGGGCAGTATGCACAAGGGTTTCCGAGCTTCGGTCCTGAGCGAAGAGGGGCGCCGGTAGCCGCGTTTAACCGTATCGATGACAAGAAGATACGAGTCAGATCGGGTATCTATAATCCCGACGTCGTTATCGTTCTTGATGCGAGCTTGATGAGCTTGGTAAACGTCACCGAGGGGTTGAAGCCCGAAGGCGCACTGATTGTCAATACCTCCAAGTCCCCGGAAGAGGTGAAAAAGGATTCAGGATTCAAGGGAACCGTCGGCACGGTTGACGCGTCGAAGATAGCACGGGAAGAACTGGGTGTCCCGATAACCAATACTACCATGATCGGGGCGACCGTCAAGGCGACCGGGTTGGTCAAGATAGAATCGGTACGAGAACCGTTGAAGAAACGGTTTGGAAGGATAGCCCAGAAAAATATAAACGCGATGGAACGGGCTTACAAGGAACTCAAAATAGCAAAGTAGTTTAGATACCGTGAGGTTGATTGTCTTATGGAAAAAGCGAAGAAATGGCCGGAAAAATGGCAGGAATTGAATCCGGGGTGTATGGTCTTCAGGCCGGGGAGCACGCGAGAGTACCATACGGGAACTTGGCGAGCGGAGAGGCCTGTATATAACACCGATAGGTGCATCAAGTGTGGTGTCTGCTATATCTTCTGCCCAGAGGGGTGCATTCTCCAGGATGCCAATGGGTATTTCATGGCGGATCTCGATTACTGCAAGGGCTGCGGGATATGCGCCCATGAATGCTGGCCCGGTGCCATAACAATGGTGGAGGAGGGATAGGTTATGTCTGAAAGAATTGGTATGGAGATAGCACTCGCTGCGGCTGAAGCGGTTGCCCTGTGCAAACCGGATGTTGTGGCCGCCTATCCTATCACACCGAATACCCATATACCGGAACATTTGTCGGATATCGTTGCCGAAGGAAGAATCGACACGGATTTCATCTGCGTGGAATCCGAGCATTCCGCCCTGAGCGCTTGTTGCGGAGCGTCCGGTGCGGGGGCACGTGCATTCACGGCAACAAGTTCACAGGGGCTTTTGTACATGGCGGAGATTGTACCGATCGTATCGGCTATGCGTCTTCCCATCGTAATGGCAATCGGTAACCGGGCACTGTCCGGCCCCATCAATATATGGAATGACCACAGCGATATTATGTCACAGAGAGATACCGGTTGGATCTCGCTCTTTGCCGCGGACGGGCAGGAGACGGTTGATATGATGATTCAAGCCTTCAAGATTGCCGAACATCGTGATGTCATGCTTCCGGTCAATGTAAACCTGGACGGATTCCAGCTAACCCACGTGGTAGAGCCCATGATGCTTCCCGATCAAAAGGAAGTTGACCGGTTTCTCCCCCCCTATAAACCGTTCGCCGCGCTTCACCCGGACAATATCGTCTCCATGGGATCACTGGCAATGCCGGATATCTTCAACGAGGCCATGCAGGCGAAGGATGATGCCCTGATCAACTCCAAGAAGGTGATCCTGGAGGTCTGGAAGGAGTGGGAAGAACAATTCGGAAGAAAATATGAGCCGATCGGAGCATATCGGATGGATGGGGCTGAAGTCGCTCTTTTGACCCTGGGGTCCATGGGTGATACGGCGGAGGTTGCCATCGACGAACTCCGTGAGAAGGGAGTGAAGGCGGGCCTGTTGAAGCTGAAGCTGTGGAGACCCTTCCCTGCGGAAGAGTTAGTCAAGGCGGTTGGAGACCTCAAGTCCTTGATCGTGATTGACCGCGCAGTCTCCTTCGGTGGTGTGAACGGTCCGGTCTGCGCTGAAATCAAGGCAGCCCTGTATGACGAGAAGAAACGCCCTGTAATCTCAAACCGCATTATCGGGCTCGGTGGCCGTGACGTCGCTGTCAGTGATTTCATTACGATGGTGGAAGAAGCAATCGGTGCTCAGAAAAAGAAATCCGCAAAAGCGTACGAAATATACGGAGTGAGGGGATCATGAATACAGTAGCAAACTTTGATTTATATGCTCCACGGTTGGTGGATAAAAAGGAATACTTCAATGCCGGACATCGCGCCTGTTCGGGGTGTGGCGAAGCACTCGCCATCCGACTGATGTGCAAGGCCCTCGGTGAGGATACCGTTATCGTAAACGCCACCGGGTGTATGGAGGTGGTATCGGTTATGTACCCTACCACGGCATGGAACCTCCCCTGGATTCACGTTGCGTTCCCCAATTCCGCTTCGGTTGGTGCCGGGGTCGAGGCTGCGCTTAAGGTACTGCGTCGAAAGGGAAAGATTGCGGACCGGCGAATCAAGACCGTTTGTATCGGTGGAGACGGCGGTACCTTCGATATCGGCTTCCAGGCCCTTTCCGGTACCATGGAGCGAGGTCATGATGTTCTCTATGTCTGCTTCGACAACGAAGCATACATGAATACCGGTATACAGAGGTCCGGTGCCACGCCGATGGGTGCCTCGACAACAACAAATCCCGCTGGCGCCGTCAGTGATGGAAAGAATGAATGGAAGAAAAACATCGCCGAGATCATCGCCTCCCATAATGTCCCCTATGTTGCGACGGCCTGCCACAGCTATCCCATCGACTTCATGAACAAGGTCAAGAAGGCGCGGGAAATTGAGGGACCGAGTTACATCCACTGTCTCGCAGTCTGCCCGACGGGATGGAGGGTTCCCACCGAGCAATGTATCAAGGCAGGACGGCTTGCCGTTGAGACGGGAGTCTTTCCGCTGTATGAGATTGAAAACGGAAAGTACACGATGACCATTAAGCAGGAAAAACTGCGTCCCGTGGAAGATTATCTGAAGATCCAGGGTCGGTTCCGTCACTTGACACCCGATTTCATTCAGAAGATCCAAAAGAGGGTCAATTTGGAGTATAACAAATTGACCGATAAGATGGAGAATGTCCATTCTTGGTCGGAGTTGGAAGGATAGAGAAGCCAGACAGCGGCATGCGGAGGCGTTTTCGACGGTTCCGGTGCTTTTACACTACACACGATAAGGTGCTTGAGAATGAATAAAGTTGCATTTAGCAGTTGGAACGGCAAGGTCGTGGACAACCGGAATGGGAAGGCGACAAAGGGAATTACCGTCAATCTCCCCGCCCCCGGAGGTGAGGTAGCGGCCATGATGGGATGGAGCGGTCTCGTGGCCAAGGATTCCAAAGCCGACATACCATCCCTTACCTTCAACTATCTGAAAGAGGCACGCAAGATTTCGTGCGGCGAATGTTCCGTCTGTATGATCGGAATCGACAGGCTCATGGAGATCATTGGCCGGATAGCTGATGGCAAGGGAAGCAAGGCGGACCTCTCGGAGATGCAGGATATCGTCAAACAGGTATCGGAAAACAGCAAGTGCAGTTTCGGCCAGTCTGCCCTCTACCCCGTCCTTGACGCGGTTAAATACTATAAGGCCGATTTTGCCGCCCTGATTAGCGGCGAGAAAAAGCTGGCAAAGAGGGCTTACGGGGTAACGGTAACGGCACCTTGTATCGATGCCTGCCCTGCAGGACTCGACATCCCCGGTTACATTGAGCTAATCAGAAACAACCGGTTTGATGAATCCCTTAAACTGATCCGCCGTGACTGTGTCCTCCCCGGAGTCATCGGGCGTACGTGTACCCACCCCTGCGAGAATGCCTGTGTACGAAAAGATATGGACGAATCCCTTGCAATCAGACTGCTAAAACGAGCGGCCGCCGATGCTGACTTTGAACAGGGGAGCAGGCCGTTTGGACTTCCTGTGAAGGAAAAGGACGAAAAAGTCGCAATCATCGGCGCGGGACCGGCAGGGCTTGCCGCCGCATGCCAGCTCCGTCTGAAGGGGTACGGTGTTACCATCTTTGAATCGCTTCCGCACGCCGGAGGAATGGCTGCCGTCGGAATTCCCGACTATCGGCTTCCCGCTGATATCCTTACCCACGAGATCGATCTGATCAAGAGAATGGGTGTTGAGATCAAGCTGAACGCAAAGATAGAGAAACTGAATGTAAAAGACCTCAAGAAAGATGGGTACAGCGCGGTGTTTGTCGCAGTCGGTGCCCACCAGGGAAATAAGATCGGCGTTAAAGGCGAAGATGCGGGATATGAAGGATTCGTGGACGGCGTTAAATTCCTCAGAGATATGAATCTCGGCACAAAGATAGAACCCGCCGGAAAAGTCATGATCGTCGGTGGAGGAAACGTTGCCCTGGACTGTGCCCGCAGTTGTGTCAGGCTCGGTTTCAAAAAGGTCGAGATTATTTATCGACGTTCGTTGGCCGAAATGCCGGCAAGCGATGAGGAGATAGAAGGTGCCAAGGAAGAGGGCATCTCAATCCGATTCCTGGCCGTTCCCGTCAAGATCATCGCGAAGAACGGAAAGGTTACCGGCGCGGAGTGTATCAAGATGAAACTGGGCAAACCGGATGAAAGCGGCCGGAGACGGCCCGTACCGGTGAAGGGCTCCGAATTTACCGTGAAAACGGACATGATCATAGCCGCTATCGGTCAGCGCCCCGAACTCCCCGCGATGGACAAGAAAATTACGACGACCAACTGGGGTACCATCCAGGCCGATCCGGTAACGTTGAAAACAGACATGGATGGTGTCTTTGCCGGTGGAGATTGCGTCTCGGGACCGGCGACATTGATCGAAGCCCTCAACATGGGGAACCGTGCAGCAGATGGGATAGATGCGTACCTCCAAGGGACCGACTCGGCTGAGCAGGTATCGTTTGAGGGAGTAGATCTGTGCAAACAGAGAGGAAGAGGATTTGTCGTTTCCAATCCTGCAGGGGATGTTCCCTTCCTCGATCCGAAGGTTCGGTCCGGAAATTTTGAAGAGGTGGAAGGCGGATTCAGTGCCACCGAAGCGATACGGGAAGCGCAACGCTGCCTGAGATGTTACCGAGTGGTGGTCTGGGAACAGGCTTGATATTAGAGAGCGGATAAGGTGACAAGAATGTTTAATATCGTAATAAACGGGAAGAAGGTTAAGGCGCAGGACGGAACAACCATACTGGATGCCATCCAAGCACTGAAGATAGAGATTCCTACCCTTTGTTATCACAAGGAACTTTCCCCCTTCGGGGCCTGCCGCCTGTGCAGTGTCGAAGTGAAGACAAACGGAAAGTGGCAGATCGCTACGTCGTGTAATACGCCGGTCGAGAATGATATGGAGATAAGGACCGATACTGATGCGGCAAAGGCGAGCCGAAAGGCGGCTGCCGAACTCCTCTATTATAAGTATCCCGAGACCCAAGCAGTCAAAGAGATTGCTCAGAAACTGGGCGTGGACGTTTCTCCCGAAAAGGCCGAGGGTCACGATTGCATACTCTGCGGATTGTGTGTCAGGACATGCAAGGAGATCGTGGGTGTGAGCGCACTGACCTTTCAGGACAGAGGCCGTGGAAGGGATATCGACAAACCTGAGATTATCTTCGATCCGAATGTCTGCATAGGATGCGGATCATGTGCCTATGTATGTCCCACCGGTTATGTGAAAATGGAGACCGACGGCGACCGGAGGATAATCTGGGACAAGGTCTTCAAGATGACTGCCTGCCCGGTATGCGGACGGTACTTTGCACCGGAAGATCAGCTCAAGTACATCGGCAAGACCATCGGTACTCCGCTTAGCGCATTGACAACCTGTGTAGATTGTCGATAAAAACGGTGTATTTGTTGTTGTAAAAGGGTCAAAACTCTGATAGAAGCTCATTTCGATTTTTGAATTAACTTTATTCCCCAGTAGCTCAGTCGGTAGAGCAGCTGGCTGTTAACCAGCTTGTCCGTGGTTCGAGTCCGCGCTGGGGAGCCAGAATTCATTTCGTCGATTTCGGCGATGGTTGTTTAATGCAAAACCCCGGAGTTTGTTGCTCCGGGGTTTTGTCGTTTCAGGCAGGTTTTACCTGTTCTACTGCCGGGTACCGCTTGTGTTATGCGTTACCGGTTGATGATAGAACATTCAATTGATTGATATGTTTATTTAAAACGGAGGAAAGGAATGGCCGGATGTAATAGAACCCTGGAAGGAAATGAAATAGCAGCGCACGTTGCCTATGCGATGAGTGAGGTTGCCGCGCTGTATCCGATTACACCTTCGAGCACCATAGGAGAATACTGCAGTGAATGGGCCGCAAAGGGAAAAAAGAACCTCTTCGGACAGACACTCGATATCGTTGAAATGCAGTCGGAAGCCGGAGCCGCAGCCGCCGTACATGGGGCACTGGCGGCGGGAGCGCTTTCAACGACCTTTACCTGCTCTCAGGGACTGTTACTGATGATTCCTGATATGTATAAAATCTCCGGTGAACTGTTGCCGGCGGTCTTTCATGTGGCGGCACGATCTGTCGCCGGCCACGCCCTCTGCATTTTCGGTGATCATTCGGATATCAACGCGGTCCGGGCGACCGGATTTTCCCTCCTTGCGTCGGCCTCCCCTCAGGAGGTCATGGACATCGGACTGGTGGCACATCTGGCCAGCATCAAGGCCTGCCTTCCCTTTGTGCATTGCTTCGACGGCTTCAGAACCTCCATGGTTGTTCAGAAGGTGGAGTTGATCGAATACGCCGATATGGCAAAGCTCGTCGACTGGTACGCGATCGAACGCTTCAGGGAACGGTCCATGAATCCGGAACACCCCCAGATGCGCGGCACATCGCAGATTTCGGATATCTACTTTCAGAATCGTGAGGCATGCTCAACGTATTTCGCGAAACTGCCCGCAATCGTGGAAGGGGAGATGCGAAAAGTCAGCGAATTGACCGGCAGGCAGTACCATCTCTTCGATTATGTGGGGCATCCCGAAGCCGACAAAATCATCGTATCGATGGGATCGAGCTGTGATGTTATCGAGGGAACGATAGATTACCTGAACTCAAGAGGGGCCCGTCTCGGTCTTATCAAGGTACGGCTCTATCTCCCCTTTTCCCGTGAACACTTTTTCAAGGTCCTGCCGAAATCCGTTAAAAAGATCGCGGTGCTGGACAGGGTAAAGACACCGCTGACCATCGGTGAACCTCTGTATCAGGACGTCAGTACCGCCATCAACGAAGGCGGATTCGGGCAACTCGTCGTAGGCGGACGATACGGGCTCGGCAGTAAGGATTTTACCCCGGCTATGGTCAAGGCCGTATACGACAACCTCGAACAGTGGGAGCCCAAGCGGTCCTTCACAGTCGGCATCAACGACGATGTCAATAATTCATCCCTTGAGATAGGTGAAGAATTCTCGGCCTCGCCTCAGGGAACGACCCAGTGTAAGTTCTGGGGGATCGGTTCCGACGGAACGGTCGGTGCCAACAAGGAGGCGATAAAGATCATCGGAGAGAACACCGACATGTTCACGCAGGCCTATTTCGCGTACGATGCGAAAAAATCTGGAGGCGTTACCGTTTCGCATCTCCGCTTTTCACCGAACATGATTCTGTCCCACTATCTCATCAAGCATGCCGACTTTATCGCCTGTCACGTTCCGGCGTACGTCACCCAGTTTGATCTGCTTGAAGGGATCGTCGAGGGCGGAAGTTTTCTTCTGAACTCTCCCTGGACGGTGGAGCAAATGGAACGGGAACTTCCCGCTAATCTGAAGAGGATCATCGCGGAGAAACATTTGAAATTCTATAATATTGACGCGGTAAGCATCGCAGAGAAAGTTGGCCTCGGCAGGAGGATCAATATGATCATGCAGGCGGCCTTCTTCAAGATCGCAAATGTCATACCGCCCGATCAGGCCATCGAATACCTGAAGAAGGCCATACAGAAAACGTACTGCAAAAAAGGCGATAAGGTCGTTGATATGAATGTTCGCGCCGTCGATCAGGCCCTTTCCGCCATTGAGGTCATCGATGTGCCGGCGTCGTGGGCACAATCCGGCCGGAGCGAATACACCGTTGAGGATGATGTTTCCGAATTTGTCAACAAGGTCATGATACCCATGACACTGCAAAGAGGGGATCAGGTTCCGGTCAGTGCATTTCCTCCGGACGGCATCTTCCCGACGGCAACATCCCAGTATGAAAAGCGCGGAGTTGCCATTAATGTACCGGTATGGATACCGGAGAACTGTATTCAGTGCAATCAATGTTCCTTTGTGTGTCCCCACGCCGCCATACGGCCGGTCCTTGTGTCGGACGAAGAACTTGAAAAAGCACCGGAGGATTTCGTAACCCTGGAAGCTCGGGGGAAAGAGCTGGCGGGTCTCAGGTATCGGATTCAGGTAAGTCCCTTGGACTGTCTTGGGTGCGGCAACTGCATGAATGTATGTCCCGCGGAGGAAAAGGCACTGGTCATGAGGCGGCTGCGCAGCCAGAGTGAAACGCAGGTGCCCAATCATAAATTTTCATTGACCGTACCGATCAGGGATACACTCATGCCCAAAAATACGATAAAGGGCAGTCAGTTCTGCCGGCCGCTCTTTGAATTCTCTGGAGCTTGTCCCGGATGCGGAGAGACCCCGTATATCAAGGTGATTACGCAACTCTTCGGTGACAGAATGATCATCGGCAATGCCACGGGATGTTCTTCAATTTACGGAGCTTCGGTCCCGGTTTGTCCGTATACAGTCAACGACCACGGCCACGGACCGGCATGGGCCAATTCCCTCTTCGAAGACAACGCAGAGTTTGTTCTGGGGATAGAGGCGGGGGTTTCACGGAGACGGGAGAAACTTGCCATCTACATGCAGGCGGCCATGGAACAGAATGTTTCCGATGATCTGAAAGACCTTCTGAAAACGTGGCTGGACCATATGAATGATGCGGATGTGACCAAAGACCTGCGGTTTAAAATCGAAGAAGCCGTCACCCGCGAGATGATGAGAAGCATCGGTCCGCAAAAGGATACTCTCAACAATATTCTGAAACTGAAGGATCTGATTGTAAAGAAATCGATCTGGGCAATCGGCGGAGACGGCTGGGCCTATGACATCGGATATGGCGGACTGGATCACGTAATCGCGCTGAATCACGATCTCAACATCCTTGTCCTTGATACCGAAGTCTATTCGAATACGGGAGGTCAGGTCTCCAAGTCCACACCCATCGGAGCCGTTGCTAAATATGCGGCAAAAGGCAAGCCGGTACGCAAGAAAGACCTTGGCCGTATCGCCATGGTGTACGAATATGTGTATGTCGCTTCGGTGGCCATGGGGGCGAGTAAGACGCAGTTTCTCAAAGCCATCATTGAAGCGGAAAGCTATCCCGGACCTTCGTTGATCATTGCCTATTCACCGTGTATCAATCACGGTATCGACATGGGAAAGAGTCAGGCAGAAGAGAAAAAAGCGGTTGAAGCCGGATACTGGCCCCTGTATCGCTATAATCCTCTGCTTGCTGCCGAAGGGAAAAATCCGTTCCAGCTGGATTCACCCGATATCACCGGTGATTTTCAGGAGTTTATCAATGGCGAAGTCCGCTATTCGAGCCTGAAGAGATTGTTCCCCGATGAAGCGGATGCGTTATATAGACGGGCAGAGCAGGAGGCCCGTGAGCGCTTCAAGATATACAAACAGCTTGCCAACGGATAACCGGGAAGAAGGGTCCATGCGCGAGGCGTACGGTGAAACAGCACCCCGAGAGGGGATCTCAATAACTTTGTCCGAAGTATGTGTCTGAAACTGAAATATGGCAAGGGCTGAGGCTTTATACCTCACGCCCTTGCTGCTTGTATTGGGAATGTCTCTCTTTTTCCTGTCATGTTAGTCGAATACATGCCTCCCCCTGCTATATCCTGCCGGTTGTATTTTATTGACACGCTTACGCTTTCCTTATATTTATTCTTACACATTACATTCGGCCGGAACAGGGAACACCACGGCATACAAGGAGTCTGCAGATATGACAGAAACGAGCACCGCTTCTCAGAGTGATTTTATCCGTGACATCATCGATGAAGATCTGAAGATGAACAGGACCGATGGCCGTGTGGCCACGCGGTTCCCTCCCGAACCGAACGGTTATATCCATATCGGTCACGCTAAGTCGATCTGCCTCAATTTCGGGCTTGCCCGGCAGTATGGAGGCACCTGCAATCTTCGGTTTGACGATACGGACCCGAGCGGAGAATCCCTCGAATATGTGGAATCGATTATCGACAATATCCACTGGCTGGGGTTCGACTGGGGAGACCGCATGTACTTCGCCTCCGATTATTTTGAGCGGCTCTATCAGTTTGCCGTCCAGCTCATCAAAAAGGGTAAGGCCTACGTCTGTGAACTGAACGCCGACGAGATACGCGAATACCGCGGGTCCTTCACCGAACCGGGAAAAGAGAGTCCCTATCGGAACCGCTCCGTGGAGGAAAACCTGGACCTCTTTGAACGGATGCGGGCGGGTGAATTCGAAGACGCTTCTCATGTGCTGCGTGCCAGGATCGATATGAGCGCTCCGAACATCGTCATGCGTGATCCCGTTATCTACCGGATCAAACGGGAAGCCCACTACCGGACAGGGAACACGTGGGTGATCTACCCCATGTATGACTTCGCCCACTGTCTTTCCGACGCCATCGAAGGGATCACCCATTCGATCTGCACGCTTGAGTTTGAAAACAACCGTCCCCTCTATGACTGGTTCGTGGACGAGCTGATAGAGGGCAACAAGCCGCACCAGACGGAATTCGCCCGTCTGAACCTGAGCTACACGGTTATCAGCAAGCGGGTGCTCATCGAACTGGTCGAAAAGGGTCTGGTCGCGGGCTGGGACGATCCGCGTATGCCGACGATAGCGGGGATGAGACGGCGAGGGTACACGCCACAGGCGATCAGGAACTTCTGTGCCCAGATCGGCGTGGCCAAGAATGACAATCTTATAGACATGGCCCTGCTGGAACATTGTGTCCGCGAGGATCTGAACGAACAGGCATCGCGGGTCATGGGGGTTCTGAACCCCCTTCGAGTCGTCATCGATAACTACCCCGAAGGACAGACGGAAGAGTTTGAATGTGCCAACCATCCCCAGAAACCGGAGATGGGAACACGCATGGTACCCTTTTCACGGGTACTCTACATCGAACGTGACGACTTTCACGAAGACCCGCCGGGCAAGTACAAACGCCTTGCGCCGGGTCGCGAAGTGAGACTCAGAAATGCCTATGTCATCAAGTATGAGAGCATGGTGAAGAACGAACAAGGCGAAGTAGTGGAACTGCACTGCACCTATGATCCGGAGACGCGAAACGCGCCTCCGCCGGATGGGCGCAAGGTCCCGGGTGTTATCCATTGGCTTTCGGCTGAACATTGCCTTCCCGCCGAGGTGCGGCTCTACGACCGCCTTTTTGAGGTTCCCAATCCCGCCGGTGAAGATGAAGAGTTTACCCATTACCTGAACCCGAATTCGCTGGAAACCCTGAAATCGTGCTATGTGGAATCGGGGTTGAAGAATGCGGCGGCGGGGAGTGGATATCAGTTCGAACGGCTCGGTTATTTCTGTATCGATTCCAGGGATTCTCTGCCGGACAGACCGGTATTTAATCGTGTCGTAGCGCTTCGTGACACCTGGGGTAAGATCGCCGGAAAGAAGTAGCGATAGAAACAATCGGCGCGGCAACCGGATCGAAGATACGGTGGCGGGCCCTGTCCAGCCAGGGACCCGTCACCTGCTGCAATCAGTCGTGCAATTTTTTCAATACCCAAGCCATGTTTTTACCGAGGGATTTCGCGAGAGCGATACCCTCATTATCCTTTTCCACATCTCCCTTTTCCAGGCCGCTGCCGAGCGCCCTGCCGACAATGACGATTTTTCCCGCCAGAAAGAAATGATCCATGGTGTCCAGTGAACAGATAGCACCCGACCGTCGTGCGGCAACCACGGAGGCTCCGACTTTCCGTTCAAACATTCTGCCGTTGGCGCTGGAGACATAGCCGGCACGGTCGATCAGTGCCTTCATTTCCGGTGTCACATCCTGGAAATAGACGGGAGATCCCAGGATGATCCCGTCGGCGCCGAGCATCTTTGCAATATACTCGTTTGCCGCATCATCCGTGACGGAACATCGCTGGTCCTTATTCTTAAAGCATTTCTGACAGGCGACGCAGCCGTGAATGGCTTTGTCGGCGAGTTCCACCAGTTCGGTTTCGATCCCCTCTTTTTCAAGTTCGTTGAAAATATGTCTGATCAGGATGGCGGTGTTTCCGCCTTTCCTGGGACTGCCGTTAAATGCGACGACCTTCATTGTGTGATCCTCCTTGCAGTGCGTAAATTGATTTTTCCCGATACCGGCAGGGGCAGGGTTTCTTATCGTATCTTCTTCGATGGTTTACCGTAGCGTGACGATCCTCCAATGAAAATACGAAAAGCAAACGGGATAACAGGATTAAAAATAGCAAAAAGTGCGGCTACAGGATAGCAAAAACGATTCGATTGATGATTATCCTTCCAAGAATAAATGGCGATGGGGGCAGAGATTCCGACTCCGGAGAAATCAGATGATTCCATCATCAGATTGCATCAGAATATTTCTTGACAAGATACCGTAATGGAGGTAGTTCTCTGTCAGTTTTATTGATCTTCCATGTATCATATATACTCTTGAACAGCTGTAACGAGGGGGGATTATGGCCGGATTATCTAAAGTCCTGTTTCTCGAAATGAGAGATAGGACTTTTGTTTTTAGAGGGTAAATGAATCACAAGCTTTCCAATCCAGAAAGACAACATACTGTTTTATAAAGTTTTATTTATACAACACCTGATAAGTATTTCAAAGTACATAGTACCAAAATTCACCAGGACTCGAGTGAAACTTGCCTCACGCAATGGGGCAGGATCATATAGAATATGATAGGGGGCGAGGGGGAATATGAGGATATGCCAAGGATGCTTTAGGGAGTATGGAGAAGACGAGATCGTTATCAGTCCTGCCGAGGAAATTTCACATATCTATCTTCAGGAAATGGGAGTGGATCATACAAACGATATCTGTCCCCGATGCAGGGATCAATTCAGTGTGATGCACATGCTTGTCGTTAATCAATAGGTGCAGTTGGTTAGACTACAAGCGAGGGAAGTCTTCTATCGACCTTTCAATATAGGTGCCAATTCGTTGTAAGGATTGAATTCTATACCGGTCGTTCTTACGAGTGTGAACAGGACGGACATACTCCGAAGAAAAAGACCTCATGCCGCTCCGCAACAAAACCGGGAAGGTCGGGTTCTTTTCCATGCAGAGCACATCCGGGAACGTCAAAGAGACGGTCGCAGGCATGACAGTGAAAGTAATGGTGATGTTTTTTGTCCACCCTTTCGTAAAAGACGCCTAACTTCGGATGATGGATCGTCTTCAGCCATCCGTCATCAACCAGCGTCTTCAGGTTTCGATATACCGTCGCCTGATTGAGCGATTCCACCGTCTTCCGGCCTAATTGCAGAATCTCATCAACCCGCATGGGGCGGCTTTCCGTCAGAAAGGTCTCTTGAATCGCATTTCTTTGAACTGTCTTTCGTTTCATCTCCGAACCTCCAGAACATAATGATAATAATCCATTACCATCCTTATTGCAAATCTTTTTGCAAATAGAAGTTGACAGAGCATTCTCTGATGGTATAATGCAAATGCATTTGCATGAGCATGATAGGCGAGGTGCCTGCTTCGGGGAGTTGAGTCAGACTCGATCTCATTGCCGTGAGGTCGGGTGTTTTTTTATTACGGAAGAGAGGAATCGTTCTATAATGCTTAATGTACTGAAAGTTTTTTGTTTTTTTCTTCTGACGGGTCTCGTCATGACGTCGACTGCTTCCGCGGCCGATAAGATACCGGTCTTTGTCAGCGTTCTTCCCCAGAAGTTCTTTGTGGAACAGATCGGCAAAGATTTGATTGATGTCCGTGTAATGGTTGAACCGGGTGCCAGCCCGGCCACCTATGAGCCCAAGCCGGCACAGATGGTGGCCCTCTCGAAGGCACGCATCTACTTTTCAATCGGTGTGCCCTTCGAAAAAATCTGGCTGGAAAAGATCGCGTCAGCCAATCCCGCAATGAAAATCGTGCACACCGAACAGGGAATCCGAAAGATACCCATGATTGGACATCACCATGATGAGGAAGAGGGTCATAAAGCGGGACATGATGATCATGGCATTCTTGATCCGCATGTCTGGCTTTCTCCGCCTCTGGTCATGGTGCAGGCCCGTAATATTCTGGTGAACCTTCAGGAGATCGATCCGATCCATCGGGCGCAGTACGAGGCCAATTACCGAGCCTTTATCGCCATGCTCGTTGAACTGGACGGAGAGCTGAGAGACATCTTTGCCGGGGAAGAGAATCTTCAATTCATGGTCTTCCATCCGGCCTGGGGATATTTTGCTCAGGCCTACGGCCTCAGACAGGTACCGATTGAAATTGAAGGCAAGGAGCCGAAACCAGCCCAGTTAAAAGGCTTGATCGATTATGCCAGAAAACATAATATCAAAGTGGTGTTCGCGCAGCCCCAGTTCTCACTGAAGAGCGCCCACCAGGTGGCAAAAGAAATCGGCGGGAGGGTGGCCCTTGCGGATCCACTCGCGGCTGACTGGGCTGAAAATCTTCGTGCTGTGGCGGCGCAGTTTGAGGCGGTTCTCAGGTAGGGAACGTAATGGAATCATCGGTAGTCGAAATAAGAAATATGAGTTTTTCCTATAACGGTCATCCGGTGCTGGAAAGGGTGAACTTCGATGTCCGGCAGGGGGATTTTATTGCCGTGATCGGTCCCAACGGCGGAGGGAAAACAACCTTACTGAAATTGATCCTTGGGTTGCTCTCACCGGATCAGGGGTACATCCGCGTCCTGGGTCTGCCCGCGTCCAAGGCCTCACACTTCATCGGATATGTCCCTCAGGAGATCAACGGTAATCGGAGCTTCCCCATTACTGCCTTGGATGTCGTATTGATGGGTATGCTGAAACCCGCAGTGAGGCTGAAAGGGAGATCGGGACGGGATCGATCCGAGGCGCTGGATGCCCTTGAAAAGATGGATATGGCCCCCTACGCTGAGGCCCGAATCGATGAACTCTCCGGAGGGCAACGCCAGCGCGTACTCATCGCGAGAGCTATGGTAACAAAACCCAGGCTGCTTCTCCTGGACGAGCCCACATCCAGCATAGATGCCAAAGGCCAGACGGATTTTTACCGGCTCCTCAAAAAGCTCAATGAAGACGTGACGATCCTTGTTGTAAGCCACGACCTGATGGTGATTTCCACCTACATAAAATCCATAGCCTGTGTGAACAGACACCTTCACTATCACGGGACAGCGGAAATCACCGAAGATATGTTTGAGATGATGTACCCGGATACCCTGACGGGTGCCTGTCCGGTTGAACTCCTCGCCCACGGGTTGCCGCATCGGGTACTCAAAGAACACAGGTAGCGGTGCCATGGTTGAGATTCTTCAATATGACTTTATGCGCCATGCTCTGATGGCCGGGTTGCTGGCGAGTATCATATGCGGCATTATGGGAACCCTCGTGGTTGTCAACCGTATCGTCTTTCTTTCGGGAGGCATCGCCCATGCCGCTTACGGGGGCATCGGCCTTGCCTTTTACTTCAGTCTGCCCTACTTTCTGGGTACCATCGGTTTCGCTCTCATGGCGGCGGCGGTCATGGCGGCGGTGATGCTGAAGGCGAAACACCGTGCCGATACCATCATCGGTGTCATCTGGGCCCTGGGGATGGCCTGCGGCATCGTGCTGCTCGACCTGACTCCCGGTTATAACGTGGATCTCATGAGCTATCTCTTCGGGAGCATCCTGACTGTTCCGGTCTCCGATCTATGGATCATGAGCGCGGCTGCGGTACTGATCGCGGGCCTGGTAGTTTTTTTCTACAAGGACCTGCTGGCCCTGTCCTACGATGAAGAATTCGCCCGGATTCGCGGAGTACCGGTCAGAACATTGTATTTCATGATGATCTGCATGCTGGCGGTAACGATCGTCATGGTCATTCAGGTCGTGGGTTTGATCCTCGTAATCGCCCTTTTGACGATTCCACCCTTCATCGTCGAAAAGTACGTCAAGTCGCTTGCGGGTATGATGATCGGCTCGATCCTGCTGGGTATGGTGTTTACCATCGGAGGGCTCTGGCTCTCATACACATATGATATCACATCCGGTGCCGCTATCATCGTCGTAGCCGGATGCGCATTTCTGGTTGTCCAGGCGATAGACAGACTAGTTCACCTCGGTCGCCTGCATTTTGCCGGACGTCCCCGCTGACGGAGTATGCCGCGGGAGAAGATCGTTCGTTGTTGATGCAGTGAAATATAAAAAGGCCGACCGGAAACCGGACAACATCTCCGCACAAAAAAAGGGATTACGCTCTGTAGCAACGTAATCCCTCGATATTGTATGGCTGGGGGACAAGGATTTGAACCTTGATTCACGGAGTCAGAGTCCGGTGTCCTGCCATTGAACGATCCCCCAGCAAGGAAGTGTCTGTTTATATTCTCATACCCCCGTCTTGATACGTGACCAACGGACCGTAGGTATGATTGAGAAATTTATATAGTTGGATCATCTTTTTTTGTCAACACATTTTAACCGTAATCGCGGGTGTGAGAATTCATATTACGAGTTTTCCTGAGGTGTCTCCAGTTTAAACCGGACCCTGAAGACGCCGTCGGCATGGTTTGTCGATACGATACGGAAGGGACCGATTTCCCCCGTCGATGCTACATGAGGGCCGATACAGGGGCAGGCATCGTAATCACCGATCGTGACGATGCGCAAGGGGTCACCGGCTTCATCGGGTAGCTTGGAAAGGTTGTACCGTACCTCGGCCTCTTTGCGGGGAACGAATTGTTCGCCGACGGGCAGGTTCATATCGATCACGTCATTGACGCGCCGTTCGATGTCGGCGATCTCCTTTTCGATCGGAGCCCTCTCCAGGCGATAATCACATTTGGATTTTTTCTTTTCTATGTGGGCATTGAAGCTTCTGCCGCATTGAAAGAGGCGCACCATTGTCTGATTCAGGATGTGTTCCGCCGAGTGCATTCGCGGATCGTAGTCTTTTTTAACAGTCATGAGATTTTTATCACCTTTTTGATCTTTGTGCGCGGTCTAATTGTCTTTCACATAACAGAGCGACCTTCACGCACCTCACTGTCGCTCATACGCGCCTCATTGTCAATACACGGATAACGAAAAAACAAGGGAATAGAGATCGATTTCTCATCAGTTCTGTATCGCCCTTGCGGGTATTTGCAATACAAGGCGTACTTGTATATATAGATTATGCCATTTAAATACAGAAGAGAAGGTTACCATGGAAACAGTTCGCATAGATGAGAAGAAGTGCACCCTTTGCGGTCTGTGTGTCTCGGACTGCGTGAGAGACGTGTTGGAAGAAGGAGAACAGTCGGTGCGGGTCGCGAATCCCGAAGACTGCATCCGTTGCGGGCACTGCAAGGCAATCTGTCCCGTGGATGCCCTTGAGATACCGATGCTCGACGCATCAGAATTTGAACCGGCCCCCCGGAGGGAAGACTATCCGGAGGCGGATGATCTGTTTTCGTTCTTCCGAGCCCGCAGGAGTATCAGACAGTTTGAAAAAAGACCCGTTGAACGGGAGAAACTGGAACGGATCATACAGGCCGGCCGTTTCGCTCCCACAGGCGGAAACCGCCAGGGAGTGAATTATACCGTGGTGCATACACCTGAAAAACTGTCCCAGATCAGGGACACGAATATAGACCTTCTCTACCGCAAGGCGGAGGAGATAGAACGCGCCTTTGATCGCAACAGGCAAACCGGAGAGCCCATTCCGCAGGACTATCGCATAAGGAAGCTCTATGTGAGCACCTGGGAGACGATGAAAGAACTCATGGAGCAGGGTATTGACAGGCTCTTCTACCATGCTCCCGCCCTTGTGGTCCTTCACCTGAACCCGGCTTTGAGCACATCGGCGATGGTCGATGCAGGACTGGCGGCCATGCAGATGGCCCTCATGGCGGAGGCCCTGGAACTGGGGACCTGTTTTTGCGGATTCCTTGTATTCGCCGTAAACGACTCACCGGAATTCAAGAAGATTCTCAATATTCCGGAAAAACATATCGTTCCCGTCTCTTTCGTCGCGGGTTACCCGGCTGTCACGTATGAAAGGCTCATTTCGCGAAAACCGGCGCGTGTGAACTGGTTGTAGATCACTATATAAGAAAGGGGTATCGCCCCGCAAAGGGAGGAAAAGGAAGATGATTACTGTTGTCGCAACGATACGAATAAAACCAGGGAATCGTGACGCCTTTGTAGTGATCTTCAAGGCAATGGTCCCGAGTGTCGTACAGGAAGAGGGTTGCATAGAGTATTATCCCGCTGTCGACTTCGACACGGGATGGCCGGTCCAGCAGCCGGACGGTGATGTCGTCACGATCATCGAAAAATGGCGCGATCTGGAAGCGCTCGAACGCCATCTCAAGACGCCGCACATGCGGGCCTATCAGGAGAAAACGAAAGATATGATCGAAGGGCGGATCATCAAGGTACTGCAGAACGCGTAACAAATCGACACGCTGTCCTAAACGAGACGGGCGCGATAACGGATGACAGTCCCGGTCTGTTTCGACATGGATGTCATATGATTGTTATTCGAGGATAATGCAAGCAGCATGAAACTATTAGAAAGACCTCCGGCGGAAGGAAGGATCCTGTACCAGGGTCGGATGCACTGGATTGTCTATACGGGCAGTCTTCTGTGGCTCGTTTTCGGGTTCTTGATCCTCCATGGCGGAGAGGCGAACCAGACGATTGGAGGGATCTTTTTTCTCCTGGCGATCATCACGGGAATATGTACTTTTTTCAAGGTAAAGACCTCCTACTACATCGTGGGTGAAGAATCGGTTGTCATTCAGACCGGTGTCCTGTACCGGCTCTCTTTCGACCTGCCCCTTGAGAAGATTGTTGACGTCAAGGTCAAGCAGGGTATAATTGGAAAGCAATTCGATTTTGGTACGATTATCATCATCGGCGCCGATAAAACGATGGACGTATTTCACAGAGTTGCGGCCCCGAATGAACTGAGACGGAAGATTGTAGAGAGAATTCCGTCACCATTGAATGTATGATGACTCACCGTCTCGATACCGTAAAGGTTGAATGCTACAGTGGCTATAAGGCCGATGAACGCCCGACGGCCTTTACCTTTCGGGGAAAGCGGTGGGAGGTGGCGGAGATTGTCGATCGCTGGTACGAGGGGAGCGGAGACCCGCGAGAGGCGGGAATCGACTACTTCAAGGTCAGGACCCGGCAGGGAGATGAATGGATCCTCAGACACAGCAGACTGTTTAACGGATGGGCAGTTCTGATTCGGGAGACTGAATGAAAAACCGGAAAACGGCAAGGATGCAAGGGATGTACCGTACCTTTCGCACTCTTCGAGTTAGGGAGAAATTATGCGGCTCCTGCTTGTTGAAGATGACATCAAGATAGCCTCCTTCATAATCAAGGGATTCGAAGCGGCGGGATATGCCATCGATCATGCGGCCGACGGGGAGGAAGGGCTCCATCTGGCGCTCTCCGAACCCTACGACGCCGCCATTATCGATATTATGCTTCCGAAACTCGACGGACTTTCTCTGATAGAAAAGGTGCGGGACGCGAAGATAACCACCCCCGTTATCGTCCTCAGTGCAAGGAGTTCCGTAGACGACCGGATCAGGGGACTCCAGAAGGGGAGTGACGATTATCTGACGAAGCCCTTCGCCTTCTCCGAATTGCTCGCCCGCATTCAGGCCCTCATCAGACGGGCCAGCGGAGCGACCGAACCGACGCGGCTCGTCTTCAGGGATCTTTCCATGAATCTGATCACGAGAGAGGTCGAACGGGGAGGCGAAAAGATAGAGCTCCAGCCCCTTGAATTTTCGCTTCTGGAATATCTCATGCGCAATGCCGGGAGAGTGGTTTCTCGGACCATGATCATGGAGCACGTGTGGGATTACAACTTCGATCCCATGACGAATGTGGTGGAGGCCCGTATCAGTCGTCTGAGAGACAAGATAGACAGGGGCTTCCCGGAGAAGCTGATTCATACGATACGCGGGGTCGGGTATGTCCTTAAAGAGACTGATTAATATTCACCACACCCTGGCCTTTCGTCTGACCATCTGGTACACGGGCATCTTTACCGTTATCACCTTTCTTGCGATCTTACTCTTGTACTTCCTCGCCACAAACATCATCCAGCGCCAGACAGACGAAGACCTCCTGAACCAGATGCGGAAATTTTCGTCACTGATAGCCGCCGAGGGTGCGGGGGCCGGTCAACGGGTGGCCATCATCGAATCCCAGGCCGGAGGTGTCAAAAAGGTCTTCTTCCGCTTCCTTCACAGCAACGGGCAGGTCTTCTCGTCGTCGAACATGGATTACTGGAAAGACATCGGGATCAATGTTGGGATGATACGGGACCTCATTCAGGGCGGTGTACCGGTTTTCGAGACGATTACCCTGCCCGATCGCGACCATGAAATACGGGTCTTGTATGCCGTAATAGGTCAGGGTGTCATTCTTCAGGTCGGTCAGTCGATGGAGGAATACGGCAGGGTACTGGGCGTATTCAAGAGGATATTGATCGGTGCGGTAACCTTTCTTATCGCCCTCGCCGCACTGGTGGGGTGGCTTATGGCGAGACAGACCCTCTCCGGCGTTGAGGTGGTGACGAGGACGGCTCAGATGATATCGAGAGATGCCCTGAACATGCGGGTCCCGGTGAAACCCCGTGGGGATGAAATAGACGAACTGGCAAACACGTTCAATGAAATGCTGGACCGTATCGAAACGCTGGTCACGGGGATGCGGGAGATGAGCGACAGTATCGCCCACGACCTGAAGACGCCGGTTACCAGAATTCGAGGCATCGCCGAAATCACCCTGACGACGCACCCCGGCACTACGGAATACGAGACGATGACGGCAAGTATCATTGAGGAGTGCGACCGTCTTCTCGACATGATCAGTACGATGCTTGTCATCTCGCGGTTTGAAGCGGGGGTGGGCGACCTGAACAGGACAGAGATAGACCTCGCCGGAGTTGTAAAGAATGCCTGCGAACTCTTCCGTCCCAGCGCGGAAGACAAACAGCTCTCACTTACTTGCCGCACGCCCGAGACCCTGGCGTACACCGGTGATACGGGGATGCTCCAGCGGTTGATTTCGAATCTCCTCGATAATGCCATCAAATATACTCCCTCCGGCGGAGCGGTGACTATCATCCTGGAAAAACAGGATGATACGGCAACCGTTCTGAAGGTGTGTGACACGGGTACGGGAATTGCGGAGGCAGAACGTACCCATATCTTCGAACGCTTTTATCGCGGTGACGAGAGCAGGTCGACGGAAGGGACGGGGCTCGGACTCAGCCTCGCCCGAGCCATCGCAAGGGCCCACGGTGGCGACATAGCCGTAGAAAGCGAACCGGGAAAAGGGAGCACCTTTACCGTTACCCTTTAGTCCTCAGTCAGTTTCCCCAACATTACAAATTGGTAATCTTCGGGTCATCTTGCCGTAAACTTCCGTGTGTATTGTATGGCCGTGGATAAAACAAAACAGTTATCCGGCTTACAACAATACATCATGGGAGGTAACACATGAAGACATTGAAGAGGAAGGCACTTATCATAGCGGCCATTTTCGCAGTAGGGCTTATGGCCGGTGCGGTCACGCAACTGCCGGCCGCATCGCAGGATACGGGAAGCTACCTGGCCCCGGCCAATTTTAGCGTTCTCGCGAAACAGGTGAAGAACGGCGTGGTGAACATCCGTGTCGAAAAGAGTATGAATGAAAGCGAAGAAATATCTCATTTCTCACGCGAAAATCCCTTCCAGGGACGGAATCCCTTCGGGGGAAGAAATCCCTTTGAAGATTTTTTCGGTCCCTTTCCACGCGGAGACAACCACCCCGCCCCCAAACAGCGTGGTCTTGGTTCGGGGTTTATCATCGACGATAACGGGTATATCGTGACGAATAATCATGTTGTTGACGGAGCCGACACGATAGTCGTTACGTTGAGCAACAAGAAGGAATATGACGCGGAACTGGTCGGCAGGGACCCCAAAACGGATCTGGCCCTCGTGAGGATCAAGGATTCAAAGGACCTCGAACCGCTTCCTATCGGTGATTCCGATGGTCTCTCGGTCGGTGACTGGGTCGTCGCAATCGGCAGTCCCTTCGGACTGGAGCAGACGGTGACGGCGGGCATCGTCAGCGCGAAAGGGCGGGTTATCGGGGCAGGTCCCTACGATGATTTCATCCAGACAGACGCTTCGATCAATCCGGGAAACAGCGGTGGTCCCCTCATCAACATGAAGGGTGAGGTGATCGGTATCAATACGGCGATCGTTGCCGGTGGACAGGGGATCGGATTCGCCATTCCCGTTAACCTCGCCAAGGGGATCGTCGAACAGCTCAAGAACAATGGTGAAGTCACGCGTGCCTGGCTGGGTGTCGGTATTCAGGATTTGACGGAAGAACTGGGAGACTACTACGGTATGAAAGACCGGAAGGGTGTACTCGTCACCGAGGTCTATGAGAACAGTCCCGCCGATAAGGGAGGCATCAAAGCCGAAGACGTGATTATTTCCATCGATGGAAAGGATGTCGATTCGGGCCATGCTCTCTCCAGTAAGATAGCGAATCTTCCCGTCGGAAAACGTACCCGCATAACCGTCCTGAGAGACGGCGACAAAAAAGATATCTTTGTTGAAGTTGCGAAACGGACCGACGATGAGGTGATTGCGAAAAAGTCGATGAACGAGAGCGATAATCTGGGGATCAGGGTTGCCGATATGTCGCCGGATGTTGCACAACGCTTTGGGTATGATGAGGATACGAGTGGTGTCATTGTCGTTGAAGTAGCACGGGGAAGTAAGGCCGATACTGCCGGAGTGAGTCAGGGAGACCTGATAGTGGCGGTCAATCGTGTGAAAGTCAAAACCGTCGGCGATTATCTTTCGGCAGTACAAGGTATCGACGATGGCAAAAAGGTGAAGTTGCTGCTCCGTCGGGGGAGGGCCGGATTCATCGCCCTGTCGATACCGAAATAGGGTTTCACGACCGGTGGAACAGTAATTAATTCTAACCCAATCAATCAGGGGATATCCTGGAAAAGAAAGGTAAATTTCCTCCTTTTCCCTCTCACTTTTTCACGGATATCCCCTGTTATGGTTTGAACCCTT
>Ga0116164_10000715_pt1 | contig 27277 bp, 21 predicted proteins | sample AD_UKC109_MetaG_FD_89888 | JGI IMG/M metagenome (GOLD analysis project Ga0116164, IMG submission 89888) | Active sludge microbial communities of municipal wastewater-treating anaerobic digesters from Hong Kong - AD_UKC109_MetaG | ecosystem: Engineered > Bioreactor > Anaerobic > Digestate... | reverse complement strand
TGCACGCTTTCGCCTGCCAGCTGCCCGATGCCGATCGGGTTGTTTTGCCCGCTGATTTTGCATGGGTTCAAATTTCGAACCTATCTGATTACCCCATGGGAAAGGTGGCGCGGTTGATTTCGCGGCAGATAGGTTCTTGAGGCAAAACAGGGGCAAAAACAATCAAAAAAAACAGTGAAGTGTAGGGCGAGATTGGCGTTCATTTCGACAATCCGCCAATGCATCTTTAGGAAAATTGGTGTAAACACTCATTCGGCGGATTGAGCCTCGTTTTACTTCGCAGTAACCTAAAAGAAATCAACCAAGGCTCAATCTCGCCCTACAAAGGATAAAGAGAACCTAAATACTTCGAAGTACTTCTAGACTATTTGTGATTGAAAGGTAGGTAGAGATTGGCGCACTTATCGAAATTCCGCCATAATTTATTACTTTGCCTTCCTAATATTCCAGCAGTAGAGATCGCTGCGCTTGGCTTGCAATGACAGATAATCTTGATGTTGGATTATTAGCCGACCTGTCAGTCATTCTGAGCCTCTTTTGCGAAGAATCTGGCATTTAACAAACAGATCCTTCGCGTTGCTCAGGATGACAGTGTCGGCGTTCAGATCGCCGCGCTTGGCTTGCAATGACAGATGTAAGGCGGGATTGGTATTCTATTCGCCAATCCGACAATAGCATGGCTTTAGGCGGATTGAGGACGGGTAAATATATGCAGGTGCAGAGTCAAAATCGTCCTCAACACCCTGTCGGGCACTTTGTCTCGGCCTAGTAGGGTGCGGTTGGCGTCACAGTATCTCGCCCAGATTTGACCTCCAAATAGCCAACCCACCACTAACAGCATTCTTCCTTACGTTCAGCGTTGATGAATCGGTTTACTTGTGAGCGGTGGGTAGGCTATACCCCGGTGTGAGCATGCGGATGCTTTGTGACGCCAACCCACCCTACAAAGAAAAAATTTACTACCCGCTTAATTCCTTGAAATTGATACGCTTGATTAAACCAGCTTCTTCAATAATTCCATCCAGGAATTCCGCGGTAGGTCCGCTATTGAATTCATCCCGGCTGGTTAGAAATTCAAGGAAGAAAGGCAAGCTGACGCCCGCCACAATATCCGCGCCGTTGTCACCTTCTGCCATCAGTGAAGCGTTGAACGGGGACGCGCCCCAAAGGTCTACCATGTAAACATAAGGCAGACCTTGCTCTCGATACCCTTCCGCGGCTGTCCGCATCTTCTGCACCAGGTCATCCACGTTATCGCCATCCACAAATGGCAGTACTGTAATGTTTTCGGTCTCACCGGTAATCATTTCAGCCGCTTCATACAAACCCTGGGCAAAACTTGCATGGGAACAAAGAATTACTCCGATCATTTCGCTTTCTCCTTTGTCGGTAATCTAATAAAGGTCCTGAAAATGTTCTCAGGATTATCGGCGTTTACGTACCAAACTGCCTGTCGCCGGCATCGCCGAGACCGGGCAAGATGTAGCCGTGTTCATTCAGGCGCTCATCAATCGCAGCCAGGTGGATCGGAACATCAGGATGAGCCGCATGTAGCCGGGTGATGCCTTCTGGCGCACCAATTAAGCCGACAAACTTAATTTTGGCAACACCCCACTGCTTGAGGATGTCCACTGCCGCCACTGCCGAGCCACCCGTCGCCAGCATTGGATCCAGGATCAGGCACACACCAACAGTAGGTGAAATTGGCAGGCGGTTATAGTATGCCACCGGCTTGAGCGTCCTCTCATCACGGTACAAACCAATGTGCCAGACCTCAGCGCCAGGCATCAGACCCCAGACCCCCTCAACCATTCCAAGCCCTGCTCGCAAAATCGGCACCAGCCCGATACGTTCCAACAACTTCACGCCAGCGGTTTCCATCAACGGCGTTTGCACACTTATCTCTTTGACTGCCAGATCAGCTGTGGCTTCGTAGGTTAGCATAGCCGCAAGCTCGCGCACGAGTTCGCGGAATTTTTTGGGTTCGGTAGTGACATTTCGCAGGAGGGTCAGTTTTGAAGCGATCAATGGATGGGAAGAAGGGTAAACATTTTCCATGCGGAGTTCTCCATTTCTTTTTTGTTCTGAGCAGCGTGATCACCCATAAGACTCAGAGACTGAAATAATTGTACTCGACCAACGGTGTAACGGATGGCTGAAAACTGAGAACTTGATCGATTGTAAAGCCGCACCCGCGGCCCAATTAAGAATCTGGGAGATGGGAAGAAAAACCGCTGTTTGGTTTACAATTGGGGGATGCAATACATCATTGATGGTCACAACCTCATCCCCCACGTACGCGGTCTCAGTTTGCGTGACTTGGATGATGAACAAGCGCTGATCGAGGTGCTGACGCCTTTCCTGCGGGGCACGTCCTCGCGGGCATTGGTGTTCTTTGACCGGGCAGCCCAGGGGCACGAAGGCAAACGCAACTTTGGGCTGGTGCAAGCGGTTTTTGTTTCTGCTTCCCAGAGTGCCGATGCCGCCATCGAAAACCACATCCAAAAACTTGGCGCTTCAGCCCGCAACCAGACCCTGGTCAGCTCTGACCGCCGCGTCCAGGCGGCTGGGCGAGCACGCTATATGACCATCCTGACCAGCGCGGAACTCGCCCAAAAGATCCAGGCGCAGGCTGAGTCCCAAGGCAGCCAAACAGCAACTGAACAGTCATTGACGCCCGAAGAAGTTGCCCGCTGGGAGGAACTTTTCTCCCAGTACGGCAGCCAACCTCCTGACGGTCTCAACCCTTAATCAATTTTGTTCAAAACTAAGCCTAAAAATTGCCTTTTTTGAGGGCGGGTTCATTGCGGGGGTTAACGGTTGAGATTATAATTAAAACGTTGTACAAAAGGTATTCAAATGACCAATTTTATTCCCGATAGACGGATCCTCTCAGTTCTCGCCCACCCGGACGACGAAGCCTTTGGTATGGGCGGCACGCTCGCGCTGTATGCCATGCGGGGCGCTGAGGTTTACTTAGCCTGTGCTACGCTCGGCGAGGCGGGCGACATTCCACCCGACTTTCTTCAGAGTCACGCGAGTTCCGCGGCTTTGCGCGAAAGCGAACTGGATTGTTCGGCAGATAAATTGGCTCTCAGTCAAGTCTTCAAACTGGGTTTCCGCGATTCCGGAATGGCAGGCTCCCCGGACAATAAGCACCCGGATGCCCTGGTTGCCCGCCCGATGGAAGAGGTCGTGGAAAGCATTGCCGATGTAATGCGCCAGGTGCGTCCGCAAGTGGTGCTGACATTTGACCCCGTTGGGGGCTATTACCACCCAGACCATATCCGCGTCCACCAGGCAACCCTAATCGCCTTTGAACGCGTTCGCCAGGAATTGCACACGTCTGACCCGCAAGCGCTCGCCCGACTTTACTACCACACCATGCCCAAAGCAAGCACAAAATTTGCGGTTTTCTGGATGCGACTCCAGGGGAAAGACCCGCGCAAGGTTGGACGTAATGGCGATATTGACCTGGTTCAAATCGCCTCGCAGTCCTTTCCGGCGCATGTCAAAATCAATTACCGCCCTGTTTTGGAGCAGCGCGAAAAAGCTGCTGCCTGCCATGCCAGCCAGGGTGGCGGGAAAAAGCCTTTTGGATTGAGTGCCTGGATCATGCGGCTACTCAGCAGACCAGTCGATCGCTTCATGCAAGGTTTCCCTGAACCAGGCTCAAACCAGCGTGTTAAAAGGGATCTGTTTTGGGGGATGGATGGATAATTCACCCTGCTGCAGATCTTTGCGCCTCGTTTTGGTCAGCGCCTTTGTGCTGATCAGTATTTTGCTGGGGGCATGCCAGCTTTCGGCAACTTCGACTCCCAGTCTCCAACCGAGCGCCACTCCGCTGCCCGCCACCCCCATTCCTCCCACTGCGACAGCAACCATGGCGCCAAGTCCCACCCCTACCCCTATGCCATTGATCCTCTGGCTTGATCCAATCCTGCCGGCGGACTTCCTCAAAAAAGTAAACATCCCGGAAGGAATTCTTACAACCAGGACCAAGAGTGAAGCCAATCTCTTTCTGACTGCCGGTGATCCCCCAAGTAACAGCGCGCTCATTGGGGAAACCTGGCAAAGCTACGCCCTCGTTGCGCCATTTTTCACTGTGCAGGACGACGTCAGCATGGCAGCCTTACGTTCCTTAGCCAGCGGCTACCAACCCGAAGACTTGCCCTTACCCATCGATACTCTGCTGGTGCGCGACCAGGATAACGCCCTTGTGGCGCATCTGCTCAAGGTGTCTGCCAGTACGAAACCCCAAAAAAGCAAGATCGACAACGTCATTGATGAGTTCTTCAGGCCGGAGGTGGAAACTCAGGCGGGTGCCTGGGCAATTTTGCCCTTTGAATTGCTCGCGCCGCAGTGGAAGGTAATCTCTATCGATGGCAAGAGCCCGCTGGATGACGATTTCTCACCCGAAACCACTCCATTGACACAGAGAGTAAGCTTAAGCTCGACCCATTCCAATCCAGTTCTAACTGACAACCAACTTACGGGACTATTGCCCAGATCCAATCGCGATCGGACTCAACTCACAAGTCTGATCATGACCGGCGTTACCGCCATGGCGCGCGACACTGCCTATATCATGTCTACTGAAGGCGTGCTGTTCCCAGGTACTGAGATCCATAAATTCATGCAAGCTTCAGACCTGACTCACATCAGCAACGAAGTGTCCTTCTACGAAGACTGCCGCTTTCCTGACCCGGATTACAAAGGCTACTTATTTTGCAGTGACCCAGCCTACATCAGGCTTCTTGCTTACCTTGGGGCGGACATTATCGAGCTCACTGGCAACCACAACAACGATGTGCGCGCGCTATACAAAGAAGATTCAGTGCCGTTCACGCTCGACCTTTACCGCCAATACGACATGCAGTGGTATGCCGGCGGGGTTAACCTTGCCGATGCCAAAGCACCTCTGCTGATTGAAAACAACGGCAACAAACTGGCCTTCATTGGCTGTAATTCCTATGGACCGGAAATGGCATGGGCAAAGGAAGATTCCAGCGGAGCTGCACCTTGTGAGGATTTTGTTTGGATATCCGACGAAGTGACCCGCCTGCGCAGCCAGGGATACCTGCCAATTGTGACCTTCCAGTACCAGGAGGATTACCTGGTGACAGCGCAATCGGCAGCAATTCGCGATTTTAGAAAAGTAGCTGATTCCGGCGCTGTAATCGTCAACGGCAGTCAAAGCCATGTTTCAAAGGCAATGGAATTCTGGAACCACACCTTCATTCATTACGGGTTGGGAAATCTCTTTTTTGACCAGCCTGAAGTTTACATCACCCACGATGGCATCATTCAAAAGCATTTCTTCTACCAGGGGCGTCACATTTCCACCCAACTTTTAACAATCACGCTCGAAGAAACCGCCAAACCCCGTTTGATGATTTCAGAAGAACGTCAGAAGTTCCTTGACGATTTATTTGAGGCATCCAGATTGCTGAAGGAGTAGCCCATGACTTCTATTGACAGTTTTCCAACCGAACCGACTTTCACCATCAAGGCAGTGCAGAATCGCACAGGCATCAAACCAGTGACTCTGCGTGCCTGGGAACGGCGCTACGACCTGCTGCAACCGACTCGCATGCCAAACGGTTACCGCCTTTATTCGGAACGCGATATCCAGCTGCTCCTGTGGGTGCAACGCCGCCTGGATTCTGGCGTGAGCATCAGCCAGGTGGTGCATCAGTTCAAGCAGGAGCAGGAGAAGGGCAATTGGCCTGAAAGCATTCAGACCATTGTGACGGAAACACCCCGCAAAAAACCACCGCGTCCAGCGCGTGACTTTGCTGAAATCCTTTTCGGCGCGATGATCGCGCATAACTAAGACCGTGCCAATGCTATCCTGGAAGAGTGTCAGACCTATTTCAGCCTGCTAACGATCTTTGAAGAGATCATCAGCCCAAGCCTCGAGCTCTTGAATGAAGCCTGGTTTCGCGGCGAAATACTGATTGCCACCGAGCATATGGCGCTCGGATATCTCAACAGTATGCTCCAGGGAATCATGCACAACCTGCCGGTGGTTAAGGAGGGAGCATTGATCCTGGTGGGCTGTGGACCAGAGGAAATGCGCGAGTTGAACGCCCTCATGCTGGCGGTTTTGTTGCGCCAGGCTGGCTTGTTTGTCGAATATCTCGGACCAGATTTGCCGGTAGAAGACTTGCTGGATTACTCCACTTACGCAAAACCCAAGCTGATCTGCCTGACTGTCAACCAAGAGCCAACTGCTTATCTACTGCGTGGATTCGCCGAAAAACTGGCAAATTTACGGGGAAAACCGAAACTGGGATACGGTGGGCGGTACCTGGACGAGAATCCGGATGCCCGCAAGGAACTCGGCGGAATCTATCTGGGACTGACCCTCAGCGAAGCCATCGCCAAGGTAAAACACATTTTGACTTTCGGGGCATAGCAGGGAACGGCATTGCGCCGTTCCGTTTGTATGTTTGGCGGAAGGGGACACCCTCTCCGCTTCGCTACCAGAGCAGGGCCCCTTCCCTACAACGATCTCCTAAAAGCCTTCCAACCGGGAAATATCCGCAAAAGGCTTAAGTAATCCTGCGATAGCTTGCAGCATAGCCAGCCGGGTGTTGCGCAGGGCTTCATCCTCAACCATCACCAGCACTTTGTCAAAAAATCCGTTGATGACTGGAACAAGCTGCTCAATTTGACTGAGCGCCTTCTCGAAGTTGGGCTCATCCTCCAGGTTCCGTTGAGCCAACTGGAGCTCTGCAAACAATGCTTTTTCCTCCGGTTCCACCATCAGGTTAGCATCAACAACATGCTCCTGAGGTAAATCGCGGGTCATCCGCACACAACGGCTATACGCCGGCAGGATCGTGCTCCAATCTTCCCGAGCCACCCAATTGCTCAGTACCCCAGCTTGTTCGGCTGCAATCGCAGGATTATTGGCATTCACTTGTTCTACCGCATCCACGACGTCGTAACGAAAACCCTTGTCCAGGAGCAAACCATGCAGTCTGCCTGCCACAAATTCCGAAGCCGCGTTGATGACCCCCGGTTTCACTTCCACCGGCTGCAAACTGGCCGCTGCTTTCAAACCTTCGCGGACATTAAAGCAAATTCGCTTTTCGATCAGCAGTTGGGCCAGCCCCAGGGCAGTACGCCGTAAAGCAAATGGATCTTTATTACCGGTTGGGGCCAGACCAACCGCGAACAAGCCCGCGATCGAATCCAGTCTGTCGGCCAGTCCCACGCAAACACCTGCCCAAGCCTCCGGCAGGCGATCTTCGGTAGTGCGCGGGAGATAATGCTCAAAGATGCCCTGGGCAACTTCCTGCGCCTCGCCGGATTTGTTAGCATAGTAGCGCCCCATGATGCCCTGCAGGCTGGTCATTTCCACCACCATCTGGCTGGCAAGATCAGCCTTGCACAACTCAGCCACGCGTTTGGCGGTAAGCTGTTCGGCTTTGCTCAACCCCAGTTTCATACTGAGTTGGTTGGTTAATTCCTGGATGCGTTGGGTCTTCCCCAGCATCGATCCCAATTCCTTCTGGAAAGTCAACTTCTCGAGTTCGGGAACAAAATCAGCCAGTTTCTTCTGTAAATCCTCGCGGATAAAGAATTCGGCATCGGCAAAGCGGGCATGAATAACCTGCAAGTTACCATCCACAACTGTCTCTGCGTGTTCCAGGTCGCCATTGCGTACGATGATGAAATGGTTGGTCAAGCTGCCATCGGCATTGATCACCGGGAAGTAACGCTGATGTTTCTTCATGACACTGATCAGCACCTCTGCCGGCAGGTTCTGAAGATAACGCAGGTCAAAGCCGCCCAGCAAAGATGCTGGTTTTTCCACCAGGTTACCAACCTCTACCAGCAAATCAGGATCTTCCGCCAGGGTTCCGCCAACTTTTTCTGCCAAAGCCAGTGCCTGATCCCAGATCGTTTCACGCCGCTCGATAGAGTCGAGAATGATACCCTGTTGCTGCAGATATTCAGGGTAGTCAGAAGGGGAGAGCAATACTTTCTCAGCATCCTGGGAGAAGCGCAAGCCGTGCGTCACGCGCCCAGATTTCAGCCCTGCATAGCTGAACGGTAACACTACCTCTCCAAGCAGTGCTACCAACCAGCGGATCGGCCGCGAAAAACTTACGCCGCTGTCGTTCCAGCGCATGGATTTGGTGAAACGCAAATTCGCAAGAACGCCCGGCAAAGCTTCGGCAAGAATTTCAAGAGTGGGCTTGCCAGCTTCGTGAATTTCCACAACCACGTAGCGCCCATTTTCAAAATCCCGGACCTGGAGCTGCTCAACATCTACCTCGCGGCTGCGGGCAAAACCTTCGGCGGTCTTGGTCGGCTTGCCTTCCGCGTCAAAAGCACGGTCAGCTGGGGGACCCTTCACCTCGAGTTTACGCTCAGCCTGGCGGGTTTGTAAGCCCTCCACTTGCACTGCCAGGCGGCGCGGGGTTCCGCGAACACTTAATTTGTTGTACTCAAGCCGCGCTTCAAGCAGCAGCGTTTTCATCAAGCTCTCAAGGTTGCTAATGGCGGCATCCAGGTCAGCGGTCGGCAACTCTTCGCAGCCAATTTCAAACAAAAAGTCCGCGTGCTCCTCGCTGATTTCAGGCAGAGCTTCCTCTTCGAGCACGAGCTCCGGTTGTTCGCCTTTCATCCAGGGAAAGCCCATGTCTTCGCGTTGAACATGGTAAGCTTCAGCCACTTTACGGGAAAGTTCACGCATCTTGCCAAATAATGCCTGCCTTTCAGTGAAACCGACCGCTCCGCGGGCATCAAGCACGTTGAAAGTATGCGAGCATTTGATGATGTTGTCGTAAGCCGGCAGTACCAAGCCATTGGCGAGGGCGTTTTCGGCTTCTTTGGTAAACAGGGAGAACATTTGCCTGAGGTTGGGCACATCTGCCACTTCGTAGTAGTAGGTGGAGTGCTCGCGTTCCGCAACTTGAAAAACCTCTCCATAAGTGCGGCTCTCACTCCAGCGGATGTTCTTGAAGTGATTAACCTTCTGCAGGCTCATGGCGATCCGCTCGAGACCGTAAGTGATTTCAACCGCGGGCACGTCCAAAACGATCCCGCCTGCCTGTTGGAAGTAAGTAAACTGGGTAATTTCCTGACCGTCCAGCCAGACTTCCCAACCAAGACCCCAGGCTGAGAGCGCCGGAGATTCCCAATTGTCTTCCACAAAGCGGATATCATGCTGTTCCGGGTCAATGCCCAACGCGAGCAGCGAGTTTAGATAGAGCTCCTGCGGATTGCCCGGATCGGGTTTGAGGATCACCTGGAACTGGGTGTGTTGCTGGAGGCGGTTTGGGTTGACGCCGTAACGTCCATCATCGGGTCGAACTGAGGGTTCCACGTAAGCCACACGCCATGGCTCCGGACCGAGCACGCGCAAAAATGTAGCGGGATTCATCGTGCCAGCGCCAACCTGGGAGTAGTATGGTTGCCAGATCAGGCAGCCCTGCCCCGCCCAGTAAGTCTGTAGTTTGAAAATAATGGATTGAAAATCTAATGCTGTGCTCATCGCGAAACCTCGTGGTTGATTTAACAAATTGATTATACATCAGCAACGCGGCAGGCTGCAGCACTGATCGTGGAGACCTGCCTTTCTCCCTATGCAGACAAGAATCGGACTATTAAAATGGTGTCCCATTTCGATTATATGCAGAGACCTTCGGTCAAAAACCTTGCAAGGTCTCCTGACCTTGCAAGAACAAGTGGCATCGTTGATCGTGCCGGCGTCCTCGCCGAGCATGGGCTTTGACCGCAGGTCTCCATGTGAGATTGGACGCGCACGGTGAAAGGCTGTGCGCGGGCAGGATCGCGGCAAAATCGGGTGTTTAAAGCAGATCGCCACGGTCGCTTCGCTCCCTCGCGATGACGAACAATGGCGGTAGGGCGTGATGGAAGGCCGCCTGAGGCGAAAAGCTGTGCGTGGGCAGGAGTCCGGCACAATCGTGTGTCTAAAGGCAGATCGCCACGGTCGCTTCGCTCCCTCGCGATGACGTAATAATCGCACCTGACCACAGTGTGGCGGCATGGCAATGCGAAGCATCCCCTTGCGGGATGCCGTGCCTACCCTGGCAGCAAAGCAGCGGGTAACCACAGGGGGTTACCCCTACCGCATGAGACTTCATAGTTAATTTCCTCGCTCCATCCCACAGGGAAGCTTTCCAAAATAAAAGGTAACGATTGCACTCAGGAGAACCTGCAAGAACAACACTTTCCAATATTACTTTTTTGATACAGGTTGTTACGAAACGGCCTTCAAAAACCCCGGGGTTCGCAGACCATACTCCAACAAATAAGTCAGATAGCGTTCCAGCAGGCTGGCGAGCTCCGACTCAATTTCGCGGGGAATCTCAAGGGTTTTGAGCTTGCTCCAGGAACTTCGCTGCAAATGCCGCATGTACTTCAAAGCTCCCAAGCTCACCTTCCAGGCGCTTGGATCTGCAGAAAGTGATTTGGGGCAGAGCACACCGCCCAATCTGGCTGAGAAAAACTGGTCTTCCGGCTTAATTTTTTCCCCACATGCCGCGCAAACCTGCAACTGTGGCTTAAACCCCAATAAATCCATCAACTGCACTTCGTAGTAATGCACCACGGTCTGAGCAGGAAAGCCTTCATCAAGGCGTGATAATGTATCGACCAGTAGCTTGTAGAGCTGGCGCTGCTCGCCTTCCTCGTAGGTAAAACGGTCAAGCAATTCGACTACATAAGCGGCGTAAGCAATCAGTGTCAGGTCAGCACGCAGATTTTCATAGGTGCTCTGCGCTTCTGCCTGCGTGATCACGTCCAGGTTGCGCCCCCTGGCAAGCATCAGCTCCACCCGCGAAAAGGGTTCAAGGTGCCCCGCCTTGCGGCTGCGCATCTTGCGAATCCCCTTGGCGATGGCTTGTATCTTTCCGTATTCCAATGTGTAGAACGTCAGGATGCGGTCCGCCTCACCAACCTCCACATGCCGCAGCACAACCCCCTGAGCACGATAGCTGCGAGAATCCGGGCTTGTCATTGTGGTTGGTTTATTTCCGGTCTAAGTCATCCGGACCAAAAGAACGCGGCAGAAGTTCACCCAAAGTGAATTCCTCTTCAAAGCCGTCTTCATCTTTTGTCAGAATGACCGGCATATCCAGGCTGGCAAATTCACGCATCACCTGCCGGCAGGCTCCGCAAGGAGCCCCGGCATTGCGGGTAACCACAGCCACAGCAAGGATTCTGCGGTTTCCTTCGGAGATCGCTTTGTTGATCGCCACTCTTTCCGCACAAAGCCCGGAAGGATGCGCCGAATTTTCAATGTTTGTCCCTCCGTATACTAATCCATCTTCCGCCAGCACTGCCGCTCCAACCGGATAGTTGGAATAGGGCGAATAGCTGTTCTTCAGATATTGCCGGGCGGTGTCAATCAGGATCTTGCGATACTCACTTGTCAGTGTTTCCATTCTCACTGTCCTCCTGCAGGGCTTCCTGGCTCAATTTGCGTACTTTCACCTTGATGATACGTCTCGCAACCACCTGCTCCACCGTAAATTCAAAATTGTCATCTGTCACTACCTCACCCGGTTGGGGCACCCTGCCGAGCTGACCATAAATAAAACCGCCCAGGGTATCCGCATACTCATCTGAGAGGGATCCATCCGTGATCAAGTTGAACTCGTCAATCGTCGCCCGCCCAAGGATCAGGTAAGTATTATCATCAAGCTGTTCGTAGAGCTTTTCTTCGCTCTGATCGTACTCATCGCGGATTTCGCCAACAATTTCCTCAACGATGTCCTCCAGCGTCACCACACCAGCCACACCGCCATACTCATCGACCACCAGAACCATGTGCACCCCACGGGATTGCATTTCTGCCAGCAATTCATCCACCTTCTTGGCTTCAGGCACGAAGTACGCCTGCCGTAATAGCCTTCGCTGCGCCGCGATTGTATCGGCGCCATCCACCACCGCCAGCAGGTCCTTGGCATAGAGCAAGCCGACAACGTTATCAATCGAGTCCTCGTAAACAGGCACACGCGAGTGCCCCGCCTTGATGAACTCGTGACGGGCATCGCTGATGGTGGTGTTCACCTCCAGCGCCAAAACATCCATGCGCGGCACCATGATATCTTTCGCCATGGTCTCGCCGAATCGGAAAATGGAATAGATCATCTCCCGTTCACCCTTCTCGAGGGTGCTCTCAGGCTGTTCATTCTCCACCCAGTCCCTGAGGGTGTCATCCGTTACAGTAAGGGTGACTTTCTCCGCGTGTTCTCCAAGTATTGAAGTCATCAAATGTGTCAAAGGAGACAAAATGAAGGAGGAAAAAGCTGCCATGCCTGTCCAGGTAATGGCTGCCTGATCTGGTTCATCCAGTATCTTACGTTCGATCAAGAATTCAAAAATGCTCATGATCATGAAGGCACCGAAGACAATCAATGCGACCAGCCAGTAGTTTTGAATTGCAAAAATTCGGTCGCAGATCAGAACTACTACCGATGCCACAGTAAAGTGGCAGATGATCAGCCCCAGACGCAAGGCAGTCCTTAGGCCATTCTTGCTAAAAAGTTGTATGGTCTGGTCAACCTTCGCGTTACGCGCGCTCGCTATGCCTAAAAGGTAAGGCAAACGGGCATGCGTGAAGGCTGATTTGGCGGCTGAAGCCAACAAACACAAGAAGACTGCGACCGCGAGGGCTATCCAAAGCCCAATTTCATCACTCACAATGATCCTTTCTTTCCCTGGGTCTGGCAGGCACACCGACCACCAGCGTATCATCAGGCACGTCGTGGGTCACGACCGCGCCCGCAGCCGTTTTGGCGCGCTTGCCAATCTTTAATGGAGCGACCAGCATGGTATCGCTCCCGATAAACGTTTCATCTCCGATTTCGGTTGGATGCTTGGTTTTCCCGTCATAATTACAGGTGATCGTGCCCGCTCCAATGTTCACATCCCGCCCGATGGTGGCATTGCCAATGTATGAGAAGTGACCCATTTTGGTGTGCTCACCGAGGGTAGAATCTTTCACCTCGCCAAAGTTGCCCAGGTGGACGTAGTCTTTCAGAATTGCGCCGCTGCGCAGATGGCAGAATGGTCCCATGGTGACGTGGCTGCCGATGGTCGCCTTTTCAGCTACAGAGTATTGTATGACCGAATGGTCACCTACGCTGGTATGCAGCAGGGTGGTGTCGGGTCCGATCGTACAATTCTCTCCAATCGAAGTTTTGCCGCGCAGGTAGGTGTTCGGATGGAGGACTGTGTCCTGCCCGATCGTCACTCCCATTTCGACAGTAGTTGTGTCAGGGTCAAGAAAGCTCACGCCTGCCAGCATCCACTGCCGGTTCACACGCGCGCGCATAGCCCGTTCGCAATCCGCCAAATCGACCCGGTTGTTGATCCCCAAGCCTTCGGTGGCATCCTCGAGTACCATGGCTTCCACAGCCTTGCCCTGGACGATTGCCATTTCGACCAGGTCAGTGATGTAGAACTCACCTTTGGGGGAAGGCTTGAGCTCTGCCAGGTTCTGCCAGATCCATTCCGCGTCGAAGCAGTAAGCGGAGATGTTGTACTCGCGGATCTTGAGCTGCTCAGGCGTGGCGACGGCTTCTTCCACGATGGCCTGCACCTTGCCGTCTGTTGATCGGACCACGCGCCCAAATCCACGCGACAGGTCACCGATCACACTCGTCATCGTGACCGTGCTGCCTGTGTCGTGGTGAATTTGAATCAGGCGCTGGATGGTTTCAGGGCGCAGCATGGGCATATCGCCAAATGTAACCAACAGGAGATCGGCCTTTCCTCGCAATTGGTCTTCGGCTGACCGAACCGCATGCCCGGTGCCAAGCTGTTCCAGTTGCAAAGCAAAGCTAACTTTTTCGCCATACGCGCGCGCGATTTCTTCACGCACAAGCTCGCTGCCATATCCGGTTACCAGCACCGGAGGCAGGTCAGCCTGGGGCAGGACGGCATCGAGGGCATGGAAAACGATGGGTTTACCGAGCAGAGGGTGAAGGGTCTTGGGTAAAGTGGAATGCATGCGCTTGCCCAAGCCAGCGGCAAGAATAACAGATGCGATTTTCATAACAGACTCCGGGAATCAAAAAAACGGACAGCAGTCCAAAACGGACTGTCAGCCTCGCTATCATCATCAAAACTTAGATCATCAGATTGTTTATCCACAATAAATCAGGCCGGGGCACTTGGAGTCGAACCAAGATCAGCGGATTCAAAGTCCGATGTGCTGCCATTGCACCATGCCCCAACGCAGCCAATATTTTAGCATACAATTCACAGCCTGCCAACATTTGGCTATCCATTAATTTTACTCGAGTTTGAGAATACGTCTTTGGGCGTCGGGTGAAATATCGACTCAACCTGTAGGCCTGCTCTGGGGGAGCCCCAGGTGCACAATCTCAACTCGCGGGAAGTCCTCCCCGTACCAAGCGGTGAAGGCTGGATCGGTTAAACTTCTACTGACGAAAATAAAAATGATCACCTAAACAGACACGAATTTTTATTATGAATTGTTTCGTTTCCTCCCGACGTTGAAGCCATGTCCAAAAGCGACCTTTTTATCTTGACAGTAAATTCCACAGAAACTCCCATAAACGTGGATAATTTCCTTGGAGAGTCGGTCTGAGGGGTGAGAAAATGATGCAGACTATATGAAAAAAGACACTTCTTCTCAGAAGTGTCTTTCTTGCTTGATTGGTAAATATTTCGCAAACCTCAGCGGGTTTTGCCAGATGGTTGCTCTTCTGTAAAACCTTTTTCCGCTTTCCTGACGTCCAGGCGGGTTTTGACGAGACTAAAGGCACCGATAATCGAGGTTGACATTCCTAAAAGTTGAAAGGCAAAGGCGAGAAAGTTGAGGAAATAGGTTGAAGGCAAAACCTTACTCACCATCAGCAAAGGCATTACGAAGCCTAAAACTACTGCTATGCCTCCAACCCAAATCAGGGTCTTTGGATCAGTCTTCCAATGTTTCATTTTCAGCAAACAGCCAACAGGACACTAAATGTTCGTTGCCAAGGTCAATTTCAGGTGGGATTTTAACATCACAGGTACCTTTAATTATCCTGGGGCAGCGCGGGTGGAAACGACACCCTTGCGGCGGATTTACCAAGCTGGGTGGTTCGCCAGGAGGAACATCCTGAAATTCATCCACGTTTTTCGGATCCGGGTCAGACGTAGCAGCCAAAAGAGCGTGTGTATAGGGGTGGGCTGTGTTGTTGATAAGGTCCGACTCTGTTGCTTTTTCAATAATTTGTCCAGCATACATTACATTGATGTATTCCGAGAAATATCTTACTGTTGCCAGATCATGGGTGATGTATATGACTGCCAGGTTGTGTTCTTCTTGCAAATTGCGAAGTAATTTTAGAATTTCTACACGTACCGATGCATCAAGCATAGACACAGGTTCATCAGCAACCAGCAAAACAGGGTTGAGGATCATCGCCCTGGCAATGACGATACGCTGCTGTTGGCCACCACTCAGTTGATGGGGAAATTTTGACAGAAACTCGTCCACCGGAGTCATTTTGACTTCTTCCATGACCTTGAAAACGCGGCGATAACGTTCCTCTTTGTCCTTTATTCCAGCAATTTTTAACGGTTCTTCAAGGATGGTCTGGACATTCATAAATGGCGGCATGGCACCGTAGGGGTCCTGTTGGACATAGCCTACTTTATGGCGAAAATCTCTTAGCAATTTCGAGCTCAAATCATTGATGAGTTCACCTTCAAAAGTAACGGTGCCTCCGGTAGGGACATTCAGGAGCAGAATGGTTCTCATCAGGCTCGTCTTACCGCTACCGCTTTCCCCAACGATTGCGATGGTTTCACCGCGTTTCAGGGATAGATTTACACCATCCACAGCATGAACATAGCCAGCGTGCTGGAATCCAAACTTCTTAAGTTCAAAATAGACCTTGAGGTCTTTCAACTCGAGGATGTTCTCCGAGGACATTGTAGATGTTGAATTTGTGACTACTTCTTGTTTCATACGAGTTCACCTTCGCCTTCGTAAAGCCAGCATTTGACCCAATCTTCACCAAATTTATAAATAGGTGGTTCGTTTACACATTTTCCGAACCGCTTGGGACATCGTTCTGCAAAGCGGCAGCCTGTCGGGGGATTGATCAATGAGGGCGGTCGACCAATGATAAAGTCAGGTTCCGCCTTGGTTCGAAGTCTTGGTACGCTACCCATCAGTTTTATGGAATAAGGATGCCTTGGATTACTGAAGAAACGGTGAGATTCGCTTACCTCAACGATTTGTCCCGCGTACATGACAGCTACGATGTCTGCCAGTTCGGACGATGTTGAGATATCGTGTGTGATTAGAATGAAGCTTGTTTCCAGTTCCGTCTTTATTCTTTTAAGAAGATTAAAGATGTTAGCTTGGGTCAAGACATCCAGCGCAGAAGTCGGTTCATCCAGGATAACCAGCTTGGGGCCAGTGACCAAAGCCATGGCTATGGCAACACGTTGACGCATGCCCCCAGAAAGTTCAAACGGGTAGCGCGAGAGAAAGTCAACCGGAACGCCAACATTTTGAAACATTTTTGCGGCTTGAGCCAGGGCTTCTTCCCTGCTTTTTCCAAAGTGCACAAGCATGGGTTCTGCAACCTGGTCACCAACACGCAATACAGGATTTAGCGAGTTCATGGCAGCCTGAGGAACCATGGACATTTGAACCCACCGGATTTGCTTACGATATTCCTCGTCTGAAAGAGCCATCGTTTCCGTATCACCCAACCAGACTTGTCCGGAGTACTCACCAGCATTTCGGGGGAGCAATCGCAGAACTGCTTTTGCCAGGGAGGTTTTCCCGCAACCGGATTCGCCCACAACAACGACAGCTTTCGTAGGCATTAGATCGAAATTTACTCCATCGACTGCTTGTACGACACCCTTGTTAGTTGTGAAGTAGAGTTTGAGATCTTGTATTCGAATTACTTTTTCCTCAGTCATGTTTACATACCTCTTAGCCTTGGGTTGAATATTCGATCAAGCGCAAATCCTAACATAGCAAATCCCAAACCGGTAATCATAAGTAGAATGGCAGGCTCGAGTATCCAATAAAATTGACCTCTGTACAGTGCACCATTCGAGTAAGCATCATTGATAACTTTGCCCCAAGTGGGCAATGTCGGATCACCCAGACCGAGTAAGGCCAAGGAAGCTTCAAGAAATACGTAACTAGGTACTGCAGAGACCAGACCGGGAATGAGCAACGGGATAATCCGAGGAACCAAATATCGACCGATTATACGAGTGTTGCTTGCTCCGTAGGCTCTGGCTGCTTCAATATAGGTAGATTCCTTGATCTGAAGGAAGATAGCTCGATTTGTTTTAATTGCACCTGTAAAGATCGAAAGTGCAATCGTCACTCCAAGAATTACCCAAATACTGCGTGAATAGAAGGTGCCAACCATGATCAAAATTGACAGGAACGGCAGGACCAGGTTGACTTCAGTGATCCTTTGGACCAACTCATCAACCCAACCTCCAAACCAGGCACCAAGCGCTGCAATCAACATGGACAGGATCGAAGTTGAGGCAGCTGCCAACAAACCAAACGCCAGCGCAATCGGAGCCCCCCATAAGATGGCTGTGGTTAGATCCCGACGCATATGGTCAGTTCCAAACAAACCGTAAACAAGACCATGGTTCACAAACTCTATTTGCACATCTGAATCCGTCTCAAATGTTGAGGCAAGAATTTTCAGAGTGTAGATACCCTTGTTAATCTCCAAAGGCTCCGATTTAGGCACAGAGAACAAACCTTGCATCACCGGAATCTCTTTGCCATGAATGCGGCGTAGCCGGGTAATCAATCTATCATCTTGTGAAAAACGATAGGTCTGCTTGGTTGATGTGCCAAAATCTGAAATTTTGATCTCTTCACCGCCAGGTGTTTCAAGAACTACCGAGATAAAGGGGTTCTTCACCTGATAAGTAGATTGAATGTAGAGAAACAGTTCCTGTGGATAATCGTCATGCTGAAAATCGAAGGTATATTCATATTCAATAGTTGAACCTGATTCTCCAGGATTCACAACCTTTGAGAAGCCTTCATCCTCACCAGCCATCACTGCGAAAGAAATAGGCAGACTTTTATCCGTAAAATTATTAAACCACGACGGTGGTACATTTTTAGGGTTGCGGTAAACTGTATCCTCTCCGCCTCTCCAAAGTTGAATGGCTTCATCATAAGGAATGGTGGAAACCGCAGAAATTGCCAGTGCTATCAAAATCATGATGATGAAAGCGCCAAATATTGCGGAGGGATAATGTGATATTTCTCGAAGAGTATTTTTTAATATTTTCATGTTAGCTGTTCCCGCCTCCCACCTTGACTCTTGGGTCTACGATGGCATAGATGAAATCGAGGAAAAAGACTGTGAAGGCAAGCAAGTAAGCATATATAATTGTGGTGCCAACAATCACTGGGGTATCATACAGGCTGACAGCCCGAAAGATAGTCCTACCCAAGCCAGGCCATAGGAATATCGTTTCTGTGATGGTTGCTCCGGTAAACAAACCGATGATTATGAGCGCGAAATTTGTAATAATTGTTGGTAGGGTTGGACGTAAAATATAACGCCTTTCAATTTCTCGTGGAGGCAGCCCTTTCGCTTTGGCCATATCCACGTAATCCTCACTTGAATAGATCAGGAAAAAAGTTCTCCAGTTGTAGACGCTGAGGAAAAATGATGCGAGTATCAGGGAACTAGCGGGGAGAATTAAGTGTTTTAAAAGGTCCAAAATATATGCGCCGGTTTCTTTTGGTGGTGGGGCAGAAACCATTCCACTAAAAGGAAGTAACTTAAGTACCGCCGCAAATAACAGAATTAGGAAAATTCCATAAAACCATGGTGGAGCGGATGAAGTAGGAGAGAGTGTGATGATCAATTTGTCCCAAAAACTGCCATAGGCTCTCGAAAGCGATAACGCGAAAAATACGGTGGAAAAGAACAGTATCAACTGGGAGACACCCATTAATAAGAGTGTGGCTGGCAGTCGTTCGAGGATAATGTTGCTAACAGCTCTGGAGCCATGATCACTTACCATGTGAACCGCGCGACCAAGATTTAAGGTCAGGGCGTTCCCCAAATATCGGAATGAACGCACAACAAATGGGGTATCCAAGCCAATTCGCTTTTCTTCAAGCGCGATCATCTGATTCACAAGTTGAGCTCTGTTCTCGGTGCTCATCGGCTTGCTGGCAGTCATCGCAGACACTTGCTGATTGACTCTTTCACGGATGTCGTTACGCATGATCGTATCAACATAACCACCCATGTTGGCAATTATGATTGTGATATAGATACCCACAACAATGGTTATGAAGAGCATCACAACTCTAAGTGCCAAAAATTTACCCAACCGCTTTGCGGTATTTGCCCGTGCGGTTCTATTTAATAATTCGATGTTTGTCTCAGTGGTCATAGCATCGCTCTCTTTTAGTAACACTGGGGCAAGTTATCGCTAACTTGCCCCAATTTCTTAATTGTCCAAATCGAATTTACTGGGCAACTACAAACTCAACCGAAGTAAACGTCGGTTGGCTAACTGGGATCGGCACTACAGCGATCTCAAGCTTGCTTGCGCCAGCTCCAAGAGCAGTAATGTCATCAGCAGTCAGTTCTACAACATAGTAACCATCTTCGACCAGCTCAGCCTCGCCAATAACAACCAGTTCGTTTGCTGCGTTGTAAAGCAGGTATTTCACGATCTTGATTGATTCAGCAGGATATGCCTCGTCTTGGAATGTTACAAAAACCTCAAAGGTGGCGGCCTCGCCAAGTTTTACCTGACCAGGACCATCGATTTCGGCAGTTGCGATCATGGGTGTAGCAAACATATCCCAGCGATCGGCAAGATCGACATAATCGGCGTTCTGCCGGACGACGGCAGACTTCTCGGTCAGGAAGACCTGATCAAGATAATAGGCACCAGTACCCTGCCAGAAGTGACCCTTCTCTGTAAACCAGGCTTTGAGGGCTTCATAACGGGCAACCGCCTCTTCAGCAGTAATATACTGACCGAGAGTGGGTTCGTAAGGTATGGTTTGATTTGCGATCAGTTCATCCAACTGGGCAGCCAGAATCTCAAGGCTTGGGCCACCAATAAAGCTGGTCCATTCAACTTCCAATTCAGTGGATTTATCAGTTGAGTAAGCCAGCAAACCAGCAGCTTCAGCAGCATTCGCGGCCGCTGCCTGGGAGAAGGACAATTCACCTGTAGTCCAGGTCGGCCATAATCCGGCGGCATTCAACTCAGCATCCTGAGAATAGACATCGCTGTAGTATTCAATGGTCAGAGGATCAGTGGATACGATCTTCAAACCCTTGAAGCCATCCTGAAATACTGTGAAGGTAGGAACAGCTGCCGCGTCGTAGATAGCGCTTTCTTCTTTGGCGCGATCAAAAGTCAAAATCCAGGACATCATCATATCGGCCAAAGAAATATTGGAACCATCGTGCCATTTCACAGTTTCGAACAGGTCGGCAGGATAGACAGAAACAGCCTTGCGTTTGGCAGTGGTGCCACTGAGACCAGCTTCAGCAACAGTGATAAATTTCTGAGCTTCAGCGTCCCAGTCAATCCATGCATCATCAGGAACCACGATTTCAGGAGCGAAATCAAGGGTTACCCAATCCAGGCTCTTGCCAACAGGCAGACCTTCCAGCACTGTGATGGCGGAGCTTTCAAGACGAAGCCCGTGGACAAGACCAGTATATGGGTCGTACAGCACGTCGCCAGATTGTGTGGCGCGGACGACAGCCTGATCGAAGGTCCAGTTGGTACCAGCAATCGGGTTGTAAGGCTCAGCAAACAGATCCTGCTGTGCCCATTTAACAGAACCGCCCTCAACGCCTTCGTAGCGAAGGGTATAAGGAGCAACCTGGGCGCCCTGAACACCGGCAGCCAGATCAGCAACAGCCACCAAGTCGGTGACGTAGGGAGTAAACTCAGAAGAGTCAATCCACCACATGTGGAAGGAATCTTGCAGAGACAATTCAAGCGCACGCGCCATCATTTCTTTTCGCTCTTCAACAGTATTGTAGTCTGCGTTGTAGAGGCGATCGCCAAGTTCCTGGAATTCAGGATCGGCAATGTTTTCATACCACACAGGAATACCCTGTTGTGAAGTGGGAAGGTACATTTCCTGGAAGATGTTGCCCTGATCGCGATCGATTACAGAGGCACCCCAACCAGCAGTGTAGAGATCCCATTGCCCTTCTTTCGGGTCTGTACCAATCCAGATGGGGGAGGCTTCGGAACCAGACTTATACTGGCGATCAATTGTTGTGAAGCCAAGCTCTTCCAGTCTGTCACAAGTCCAGTCACCCATGGCGGTACGAGCAGCATCATTTCGGATGATGAAGGTGATCTTAACCGGTTCGCCTTCATAGGTCCATGCGCCGTCAACCATTTCCGCGCCCATGGCTTCCATCTCGGTGGTGATAACTTCCCTTGCCTTTTCCAAGTCGTAGGCGTAATAGCTTTCCAGCTTGCGAACGGTATCTGCCAGGTCAGCGTAATCCGGCCATTCGGTTGTAATGGCAAAGAATTTTGCCTTGCCGCCACCGTTGAAGATTTCCTGGGCAAAATAGTCACGATCAGTCAGCCAGTTGAAAGCTTCGCGGATCTTGCGGTTAGAGAATGGATTAAAACGACCATCATTGTAAGTGGCTGGGTTGAACAGGATTCCATAATAGGTACCCTGGGATGTGGAATATTTAAGCCCAGAATCTCTTACTTCCTGTGCAAATGCAGGTGCAAGACCTTCAGCGTAGATGTCAACATCTCCGGCTTGAATTTGGGTCAGCACAGCAGCGGGATCAGCCACGGTGTAGACGATCTCGTCCAACCAACCACCCTTGCGTTCAGTTCTCACAACAGGTTCTTCAGTGGGTTCTGGTGTGGGAGCTTCTGTAGGAGCTTCAGTTGGTTCTTCAGTTGGTGCCTCAGTGGGAACTTCAACCACTGGAGGTTCGGTAACCACCGGAGCCTCAGTCGGTGTGCCGCAAGCGGCAAGTAGCAAGCTAGTAACGATAACTAAACTTAATACGACAAACAACTTTCTCATATGTTCCTCCTTAATGGATTTGAGTGAATTTTTGGTTAAGACGCACTGAATACAAACTAATCTGGTCATCCACAAAACCAAACGTCATGTCAACAGGCATCCTCTCCATAGAATTGCTAACCCAATATCTACTTGGGTGTTAGTACATTTTACTCTGCATCGTAAGTTCTTGTCAACTCATTGAATGGGTACTTTTGTGAGCAGGTCAGCACATTGTATACACTTTTAACTCACACAGGAAATCGCGACAATGAAGGTGTCTAAACTTTTAGGGGGGAGATCATTTGATTCAGAACTTGACACCAGCAAGATTGCATTGTGAACATAATTCCTCAATTTGAAAATGCTGGACGCCAAAGCTTGATATCCACAAAGGAAGTCCCACCAGAAAGGTCCACTCGATCCGACGCAGCCCAGATGGAAATTTGGGGTAATAATGGCACTGCCGGGAGGTATTCTGCGATCAGATCCACCCCGTCTACCTGGCTGGAGATCAGTTCCGCGTTGCCAACTGCTGTACATCGTATGTCAAAATCCGCGTTTGCCAATCCGGCCAGGTTGGTTCCAATCCAATAATTGCCGCTGTTGGGGATGGCGTCCGAGCGATAGAGCTCACAGGCATTATCCGGTGTTAGCTGCCAGCTGACCAGCGCCAGGTCAAAATTACGTCCAAACAGCGACCCTTCAGGTCCCGGTCGGTAAAGCTCGAATAGGGGCAACTCCTGGTGAATCACTTCGATTCCGCATTGACCCAAACGGCTCACAATCGCCCGGCTCACTTCACTATCCATCGCGGAGGTGCCGCTAAGCAGATTGACAGAGAAAACTGTGCCATCCAGGACGTTATGCACTCCTGTCGCCTTTCGCGGTGTGTCCGGCTGGGCTTCGTCCCTCAACCAGCCAATTTCGTCAAGCAAGGCCTGCGCCTGCTCCAGGCTACCCCCGGACGCAAATTCGGGCAAGCTGAAACCTTCCGGCAACCTTGCTCCTAAGATTTCAGACGCAATTGGTTCTGCTGTCAGGCAGGCCGCGATCGCTTGCCTGGTGCGCAAATCGCCAAAGTAGTCTTGCCGGGTTGCAGACCATGGAGAATAGCCGCTGTCGTAAGCAGCTGGCCGGATGCCAAAGACCAATTGCTGCACCAGATCGAAGTTCTCAACTATCAGGGTGTTGTTCTGCGCAAGATCCGTCAGAGCGTCTCTGCCCTGCCCTTCCAGGTGGTAGCTTGGATCCAAAACATCACATTCTCCGCTTTGCAGCTCGCTGATCGCCTGCTGCAGGTCGGGTATAACGCGGTAAACAACCTGATCGTAAGCCGGTTTGGGGCTGTAATTCGGGTTGCGTTCCAGTTGTATCTCCGAACCAGGAGTGCGAGCCGTAATCCGATAAGCGCCCCAGCCGATCGGAGTTACACTAGCTTCTGAAGAGATTCCAATTTCAGATGGACTCATTTCAGAAAATTGGGAAAAAGGGATAGGTGGAAAGACAAGCTTTTCGAGGTCAACCGGCACAAATCCCGGTGTGCCTGTCCAGACGAATGTGGTTAAATCCAATTGGTCAATACTGGAAGTCCGGTCGAGCAGCCAGAGATCCTGCGGATTGCGGAGTTCATTCGCCACTTCGTAAGAAAAGAGGAAATCGGCAGAAGTGACAGGGCTGCCGTCAGACCACATCAGACCCGGGGAAATTTTGTATTCAAGCCTCACCTGCATCATTTGCAGAGGGGCAGATGCGCTCCAGGCTGCTGGCTCTCCTAATTGTCCGTCCATTACCGGGTGGACGGGGGTGCCTTCCTTTAATATTGCCAGTTTTCCGAATCCATCCAGCACGTCCATTCCGGGCCTCATATCCACGGCCATTTTGACAGCCTGGTTGTTGGCATAGGCTGGCAGCGTTTCAAACAAGACATTCATATCGTAGAGCGCCGAAAATACGCTTTGTTTTGCCAAAGTCTCGCGCCCCTCGAAGCGGAACAGGCTGCCCGGGTCTTCTGCAAGGCAGATATTCAGCACTTTGGGCGGCTCGGGCGTCAGGGTTGGGGTTGGGGGCATATGAGTCGGCTGGCTGAGCGTCTCAGTTGGCACAATTACCAGGGTGGGATTGCTGCCGCAGGCTGAAACGAAAAAGACCAGGCTAAGCAGAGCCAGTAAAGCGTTTCGTCTTTTGACAAATGAACGGTTCAAAACCAATCTCCTAAACCTCATCATCTTCCTCGGGGTCGCCAAAACGCAACTTTAGGTAAGACTCGTATCTGCGCGGGTCAATCTGCCCGCTCTTAACCGCTTTGCGCACCGCGCAGCCGGGTTCGTGGCTGTGGCTGCAGTCGTTGAACTGGCATTCCGGCACCAGCGGCGCGATTTCCCGAAAATAAGCATCCAGTTCTTCATCCTGGATGTCCCAGAGTGCCAGCGTGCGCAGTCCGGGCACATCGGCAATATATCCGCCATCTGGCAGAGGGTAAAGCTGCCTCACCTGGGTGGTGTGACGTCCTTTTCCGCGTCCAACACCCTCGCTCAACGCGCCGACTTCCAGGTTCAGGTCGGGTATGACCTTATTGAGCAGGCTGCTCTTGCCCACGCCCGAAGGTCCGGCCAGAGTGCTGAGCTTGCCCTGCATGCACTCTCGCAGCGCCTCAACTCCCTGCCCTGTAACGGCGGAAGCGTAAATAACATCATACCCGATGGAACGGTACATGCCAAAAAGCTTGTCCACCTGATCGAGCGGCATCAGATCCACCTTGTTTACGACGATCACCGCTTTGATGTGAGCCCGCTCCGTAACCACCAGGAAACGGTCGAGCATGCGCAGGCTTGGGTCGGGCTGCGTGCAGGCAAACACCAGCAGTGCCAGATCGGCATTCGCCAGGAGAATTTGCTGATAATCGTAGTTGACGCCTGAAAGCTGTCGGGAAAAAACAGATTTTCTCGGCAGCACTTCCTCAATGCTGCCCGTGCCATCTTCGTGGATGGCAATGCGCACATTATCCCCCACCGCCACCAGGTCGCCTTCGGCTCTGCCCTGGCGCAAGCGCCCGCGCAGGCGCGTTTGGATATCGCCCTTTTCCGTCCGCACGGTCAGGTAGCCTGCCTGTGAACGAATCACAAAACCTTCAGTATTTTCACTTTGAGAACTGTCAGAAAGCAGCGGCTGTAAAGCGCCCAAGTTTATTCCTCTTCGGGTTCTGCAGGCACGTAGGGGCTTTCTTCCCAGGGCATGGTTCCACCAGTGTTCAGTCCATCTGAGAAGTAAAGTGATACCGCCCGCCTGAAGAGCGGCGCCGCCATCTCGGAGCCTTCACCGGCATTCTCCAGGATCACAGCGATAGCAATGTCAGGGTAGTCCGGGTTGTTCTCGAAGGTGTAGCCCCCAAACCAGGCATGGGATTCCCCAATCGGGTTTTCAGCCGTGCCGGTTTTACCGGCGATGTTGTAAGGGTAATTCCTGAATTGGAACTGCGCCGTGCCGCTCGAGTTACTTACCACCAAGATCATAGCCTCCTGGATGGCTTCCAGAGTGGTCGGTTGGACATTCAGTTCATGTATGATTGTTGGCTCGAAGGTGTAGACCGGGTCCTGACCCGTCAGACCAATGCGTTCGATCAGGGTCGGTTGGTAGAGCGTACCGCCATTGCCGATGGCAGCAATGAAAGCTGCGATCTGCAAAGGGCTCACCTGCATAGTGCTCTGCCCAATCGCCATTTGCACATACTCGCTGATCTCTGTCGGGGCGGGATTGATGCTGCCGGCAAAATCCGGGATTTCAATACCGGTTGGCTTGCCCAATCCAAAATCAATCGCCAGGTCGGGAATGGAGGTGCGATAGCCCTCATTCCATAATGAATATGCGATATGCCAGAACCAGGGGTTACAGGAACGCATCAGTCCTTCCTGCAGGGTCAATTGCCCCGAAGGGGCAAACCCGCGGGCAACCGTCCAGTCCTCGCCAACCCACCCAGTCAACTCGCGCCAGTAACTATCACAATAATAGGAAGAGTCCGGTTGATAAACACCTGTTTCAAGGGCGGCTGCCATGGTGATGATCTTGAAGACTGAACCCGGAGGGTAAACGCCTTGCGATGCCCGGTTGTACATGGGGTTGAAGGGGTTCTGGGTAATTTCAGCAATCGAATATGCTGTGTAGTAAGGGGCAATGAAGACGTTAGGATCGTAACCCGGGTTGGAGGCCATGGCAATGACCTTGCCCGAGTCGCGTTCCATCACCACGATCGCGCCGACGTTATCACCAAAGCTTTGCTGCAAGCGGTACTGGTAAGAGCTGTTAATTGTGCTGTAAATAGATTGAGCGGGTTCAGCAGGAACGCTGGCAATCTTGGTTAAAACCTGCCCCTGGGGATCCTTGACGTAGAGATCCGCGCCATGTTTGCCGGCGAGATACTGTTCGCCCCAGGCTTCAAGCCCGGACGCGCCGATCTTTTCCTCACCGGTGTAGCCCAAACGCTGGTACTCTTCCAATTCTTCCGCCGGCACGGTTAGAACAAAACCGGTGACATGCGGTGCGATGCCTCCGTCATGATAAAAGCGGGAACGAAAATCAGAGAGAGAAATGGCGTCATAACGGGTCAATCGATCATAATACTGGTTGGCGGTATCCAGGGTGACATCACCAATCACAGCATACTGATAATCAGCCGTGTTTTCATATTCTTCGTAGATGGAAGCTTCTGAGCGTTCGAACATTTCCGCCAAAAGCGAAACCATCCGCCCTTCGCTATCGGGGTCAATCTGGCCAGGTGTGACCATCACGGTCACCGCGTCTTCGAAAGATACCAGGGGATAGTTGTCCGAAGCATCGGATGAATAAATATTGCCGCGCGCGGGCACTTCGATGACCAGTTCCAGGTAATTCCCACCCGCGAGTTCCGGCAGCATCATGCCAGCTTCCCACTGCACGTGCCAGGCACCATCTTCGAGAACGAGATTCATGATGGTGTCCCGGGAGATGACATCCATCAGAGCAGTGCTATAGCGGATCTCATAACTAACCTGAGCGTTGGTGGGGCTGACCATTTTCGAGAGCACCGTGAAGTCCAAACTCTGCATGGTGAGTTTTATCGCGGTGTCACGGTGGCTATCCTCAAAATCTTCGATCGATATGGCATCTTTGGTCAACTGGCTAAGCCTGTCATACATTGCCGCGTAATCTTCAGCCTTCCAGAGATCGAGGTAGGCTTTGGCTGCCTGCTCG
>Ga0116164_10000714_pt1 | contig 27303 bp, 20 predicted proteins | sample AD_UKC109_MetaG_FD_89888 | JGI IMG/M metagenome (GOLD analysis project Ga0116164, IMG submission 89888) | Active sludge microbial communities of municipal wastewater-treating anaerobic digesters from Hong Kong - AD_UKC109_MetaG | ecosystem: Engineered > Bioreactor > Anaerobic > Digestate... | reverse complement strand
TGGACGGCAAGGCGTTTTTCTACGTCAACCCGCTGGAGGCCATCCCAGGCATTGCCGGGAAGACCGTCAACCACAGCCACGTCCGCATCGAGCGCGCCAAATGGTTCGCCTGCGCCTGCTGCCCGCCCAACGCGGCCAGGCTGTTTACCTCACTGGGGCGTTACGCCTGGGGCATCGTAGACAACACCCTTTATTCGCACCTGTACATCGCGGGCAGGCTGGATGTATCTAAGTCACACGGCGCGATCATCGAGCTGCAAACGGATTACCCGGTGAGCGGTACGCTGCGCTATCAAATCCTCAAGGCGGAGGCAGGCCGCTCGGTGCGCCTGGCGATCCGGATACCGGCCTGGAGCCAGCACAACAGGCTGCTGATCAACAGCGAACCGGCATACTATGTGCTCAAGGACGGGTACGCGTACCTCGACTCTCTGCGCAGCGGCGATGTCGTGACAGTCGAGGTTGATATGCGGCCGCGATTTGTGTACCCATCCGCCCGGATTGCTGCGGACTCGGGCATGGTTGCGGTCATGCGCGGACCGCTGGTGTACTGCGCCGAAGGTGTGGATAACGGAGGCGACGTGCTGGGCTTATCCGTGCGCGCAAACGCGGCGCTGGAAGTTCTCGCCCGGGAGACAATCGGCGGCGTTCCCAAGCTGCGCGCTGCGGGAAGCCGCACACTGGACGGCAACCAGCTGTATTTTGCCCAGCTGCCGCAGACAGCGGACTGTGATATCACGCTGATTCCTTACTTCGCCTGGGCAAATCGCGGTATTTCCGCCATGCGGTGCTTTCTGCCTGTGGTGGAATAGGCGAGGGGAACCAAAGGAACCCTATGTACGGCACAAGGAACCAATCCCGGAATAATACGATGAAAATGGGGAGATCAGAATGAAAAAGGCAACCATGATTCTGGACAAGGATTTTCAGATCGGAGACATCGACAAGCGAATCTACGGCAACTTTATCGAGCATTTGGGTCGTGCGGTGTACGGCGGCATTTATGAGCCGGGACACCCGACCGCCGATCAGTACGGTTTCCGCCGCGATGTGATTGATATGGTCAAAAAGCTCAACGTTCCGGTTGTACGCTATCCGGGCGGCAACTTCGTATCCGGCTTCAACTGGGAGGACAGCATCGGTCCCCGCGACCAGCGCCCAAACCGCCTGGACCTAGCCTGGTTTACCACCGAAACCAACGAAGTCGGCCTGCACGAGTTCGCGGCCTGGGCCAAGGAGGCGCAGACCGAGGTGATGTACGCTGTGAACCTGGGTACCCGCGGCCCGGATGCCGCGCGCAATGTGGTGGAGTACTGCAACCACCCGTCAGGTACGTATTACAGCGACCTGCGTATCAAGAACGGCGCGGTGGACCCGCTCAACATCAAGCTGTGGTGCCTGGGCAACGAAATGGACGGTCCCTGGCAGATGGGCATGAAAACCGCCTATGAGTACGGACGTACGGCCAACGAGGCCGCCAAACTGATGAAATGGGTTGACAAGGATATCGAGCTGGTCGCCTGCGGCTCATCCGGCCGCGCGATGCCCAGCTACGGCGCCTGGGAGTATGAAGTGCTCAACGAGTGCTACGATAACGTGGATTATCTGAGCCTCCACCGCTATTACGGCAACCCCGAAGGCGATACCAAGCAGTTCCTGGCCCGCAGCATGGACATGGACGCGTTCATCAAGGAAGTCGTATCCATCTGCGATGCCGTAGGCGCGAAAAAGAGAAACGCGAAGAAAATCCACCTCTCGTTTGACGAATGGAACGTATGGTATCATTCCAATCAGCAGGATGCCGAGCTGCACAAGAGCGACCGCTGGGGCCGCGCCCTGCCGCTTTTGGAGGACGTGTACAACTTTGAGGACGCGCTGCTCGTAGGCGCGATGCTGATTACCCTGATGCGCAACGCCGACCGCGTGAAGATCGCCTGTATGGCGCAGCTGGTCAACGTGATTGCGCCGATCATGACCCGTACGGGTGGCGGCGTGTGGGCGCAGACCATCTTCTACCCGCTGATGCAGGCATCGGCGTTCGGCCGCGGCGTATCGCTGCAGCCTGTCATTCAAAGCCCGACCTACGCCTGCAAGGATTTTGACCAGGTGCCTGTCATGGACGCCGCCGCCGCCCTTCAAGACGACGGAAGCCTGACGCTCTTCTGTGTCAACCGCGATCTGGAGGAAGACGTACAGCTCTCCGTAAATCTGCGCGCGTTTGACGGGTTGCAGATTCAAGAGCACAGCGTACTGCACCATGCGGATGTCAATGCCGTGAACACCGAAGCCGCCCCCGATACCGTTGTGCCCGTAGCCGGAGATCTTGGCGAGCTGGACGGCGGCAAGCTGACCATCACCCTGCCCGCTCTGAGCTGGAACGTGATTCGCCTGACAAAGAGGTAAACGCCATGCCTGAATATCACCAGAATCCGGAAACCCTGCACGTCGGCACACTGCCGCCGCGCGCGTATTTCATACCCTATCCCGATGTGCAAAGCGCGATGAACGGCGTCCGGGAGGCGTCCGGCTATCTGACGCTGCTCAACGGCGAGTGGGAGTTTGCCTACTTTCCGTCATACGTCGCCATGCCGGAGACGGTGCATTATTCGGCGACCATACCCGTGCCCTCCGTGTGGCAGATGCACGGGTATGACCATCACCAGTATACCAATGTAAAATATCCCTTTCCGTACGATCCGCCCTATGTGCCCACGGAGAACCCCGTGGGCGCGTACCGGCGTACGGTGCGCCTGCACAAGGCGGAAGGCAAGCGCCTGGAGCTGCACTTCGAGGGTGTGGACAGCTGCCTGTACCTGTATGTAAACGGCGCTTTGGCAGGCTTTTCGCAGGTATCGCACTCCACCAGCGCGTTTGACATCACCGACCTTGTGCATGACGGCGACAATACCCTGGAAGTGCATGTGCTCAAGTGGTGCTTTGGCAGCTATCTGGAGGATCAGGACAAGTTTCGCATGTCCGGCATTTTCCGCGATGTGTATATCCTGGAGCGTGCGCAGGCGCGTGTGGAGGATTTTGCCATTCGCACCAGCCTTGCGGAGCACAGCGCGGCAATCAGCGTATCGCTTACAGTAAACGACCATACGGCCGATCCGCGTTTATCGCTGTATTCCCCGGCCGGGGAGCTGCTTTGTGTGCAGAAGGCATCCGAAAGCACCGAGTTTTTGATCGACGAGCCCGTGCTGTGGACAGCGGAAACCCCGCAGCTGTATACCCTTTTAATCCAGACTGCCGATGAGGTGATCGCCCAGAAGGTGGGCGTGCGCGACATTCGCGTAACGAGCGGTGTTGTGCTGTTAAACGGCCAGCCCATCAAGTTTCGCGGTGTCAACCGCCACGACAGCGATCCGGTGACCGGCTATACCATCAGCCCGGAGCAGCTGACCCGCGATCTGACCGTGATGAAACAGCATAACATCAACGCCATCCGCACCAGCCACTACCCCAATGCCCCTTGGATGCCGGAGCTTTGCGACCGTTACGGCTTTTATGTCATCGCGGAGAGCGATATTGAAGCGCATGGCACGGTGATGCTCTACCCGGAGCAGCCCATGCCGGCGGACCGGCTGAAGCAGACGTTCAGCATCGTACCCAGAGATCCGATGTTCCGGGAAGCGATCCTGGACCGTGTACAGCGAAACGTACTGCGCGACCGCAACCACGCCAGTATCGTCATGTGGTCGCTGGGCAACGAGGCTGGCTATGGCCCTGCGTTTGAAGAAGCGGGCCGCTGGGTGAAGGCCTGCGATCCCACCCGCCTGTGCCACTACGAGGGTACCCTCTACGCCCAGGAGGACAGTGATGCGTCCATCCCCGATGTTGTCAGCCGCATGTATCCAAGCATCAGGGAAGTGGAGGACTACTTCGAGCAAAAGCGCGATACGCGCCCACTTGTTCTGTGCGAGTACATCCACGCCATGGGCAACGGCCCCGGAGACGCGCAGGATTACCAAACGCTCATCGACCGCTACCCGGGCTTTTGCGGCGGCTTTGTGTGGGAGTTTTGCGACCATGCCGTGTATATGGGGCAAACGCCGGACGGCAAGCCAAAATACGGCTACGGCGGCGACTTCGGGGAATACCCGCACGACGGCAACTTCTGCGTGGACGGGCTTGTGTATCCCGATCGCAGACCGCACACAGGACTCAAGGAGTACAAAAACGTCATTCGTCCATTGCGTGCAGAGCTGCTGGACGCTGATACTGTCAAAATCCGCATGCATAGCCGCCTGGATTTCTTGCAGGCTGAGACTTTCGCCGACCTTCAGTACGAGCTGGTTGTGGACGGCAAGGTCGTGGCAAAAGGCGCACTGCCGATGCCGGCCATCCCGCCGCACGCAAGCGCGGAGCTCCAGGTGCCCGTCACGGTACCCAAACAAGGCGCTGCGCTATTGAACCTGTACTATACGAGCAAAACGGAGCAGCCGCTGGTGCCCGCCGGGCATGAGCTCGGCTTTGACCAGCTGACTCTGCGGGAGGGGAGCGTCGCGCCGGAGCTGAAACGGACGCAGGGCAAAACCGTCTCGCTGGAAGAAACCAAAACGCACTGGACTGTCGTTGGCGATATCTTCCGCTATCGCTTCTCCAAAGCCGGAGGGCTGTTTGACAGCATGGAAGCCGACGGCAGGGAGCTGCTCGCCGCTGCGATGGAATACAACATCTGGCGCGCTCCGACGGATAACGATGCCAACATCCGCGCCAAGTGGGAAATGGCCGGGTACGACCACGCGCAGGTGCGCGTATCAGACGTATCGGCGAAACACAAGGGTGATACCGTTCTGATCACGGCTAAGGCCGTGCTTGCCGCCTCATACCGCCAGTGGATCGTGCGGATCGCCATGGAGTGCACGGTGGACGCCTCCGGCGAAGTAGCGCTGAAGCTTTCCGTGGAGCGCAACGGAGATATGCCCTTCCTGCCGCGCTTTGGCATCCGTGTGTTCCTGCCAAAGACCTGCAACCAGATGCAATACTACGGCTTCGGCCCGACGGAAAGCTACTGCGATAAGCATCACAGCACGAAGATGGGGATGTATCAAACCACAGCGGCGGACAACCATGAGGATTACATCAAGCCGCAGGAGAACGGCAGTCATTTTACCTGCGATTTTGTAAAGGTTCAAGATCGAAACGGTATGGGGCTTTGCGTGCAGTCGCAAACTCCGTTCAGCATGAACCTGTCGCCCTATACGCAGGAAACACTGGCAAGCGCTATGCACAATTTCGAGCTGCGGGAGAGCGAACACACCGTGCTTTGCCTGGACTACAAGCTAAGCGGCGTTGGCTCCAACAGCTGCGGGCCGGAGCTTTTGCCACAATACCGTCTGGATGAGACGGCCTTCGCCTTCGCCCTGCGCCTGGACCCGCTGCGGTAAACTGGCGCAATCAAAAAACGAGGACCAGCCGGTCCTCGTTTTTATATTGTTCTTATTCGGCGTCCTTCGCTGGACTGGCCTTGCCTGTCATTGCTTCCACGGTCAGCTTGATGGCGACCACGCGGCCGACCGACTTGTCGGGGAACTCCCACGCTGCCTTATCGGTGTAATGCTCCATGAGCACCTGCAGGGCGCGGCGCTTTTCGTCCTCGCTACGCAGAATTTCAATCTTTCCGTATCCCATCACGCTTTGATAGGAGCTGGAAAACTCGCAGGCTTCTTCGGCCTCGATGGTGCGGATGTCTGTATCCGCCTCAAACGAGGCGATTCCCGCGGCCTCGATCAGCTCGATTTTCCTGCCCTCCGGCGCACTGTGAAAATACAGGCACAACGCTCCGCCCTCAGTGGCCATGCCAAAGCTCATGGGTACAATGTAGGCAAGGCCGTTATCCACAAGCCCCAGCCGCAGGCACTTCGCCCCGCGAAGAATGGCTTCCATCTGTTTGGAGTCGGTGATCTCCCGGTCTTTTCTGCGCATACGATACTCCTGTCTCAGTGGTTTCAGGCCTTTTGTTTCCTTGTGTATCCTACCATAGCGTATCCCGGCTTTCAAGATACTTCATGGTTGTTACGGTTGTAGTTGTTCGGTTGACATTCAAACATTGCTCATGGTATTCTGAAGCATCTGTCAACCCTGTTCCCAAGAATACCTGGAGGTCTTCATGAAGCGTATCTCCGCAGTCAGGCGTTTGATTGCAGTACTGGTTCTTTCCCTTCTGTTCGCGGCAGTTTTGCCCTGGTCGGCCGTCTCGGCGAAAACGCTGGAGGAATGGCTGGCGGGATTTGATTTGGGCGACGTCTGGTTTGGAGACGATTTTGCCTACGATATCACCGATACCAAGGCCGTTTGGGAGCTGCTGATGCAGCCCATCACGGTTCTGGATGTCGGGCAGACCGAATCCGTCTATCCGCTGGATGCTCCCGGCGGAAACAAAGTGAACAAAGATAAGCTGGGCGGCTTTATCAACGGCGCGTCCGCCGCGGTGCATGTGCTGGGCGAGGATCAGGACGGCTGGACGATGATCGAGGGCATTGATTACTATAACCGCGTGATTCGCGGGTATGTGAAAACCAGCCTCCTCAAAGAGGTGACGCCCGATCCGCATTACGGCATCGTGGTGGATAAGCTGAATCAGCGGATGTATATTTTTATCGACGGCGAACTTTTCACGTCGATTGCAGTATCCACGGGCTTGCCCAACGACAAACAGCCCTATAATGAGACCGCCGCGGGCGAGTACCTGATGATCAGCCCCAGCGGCGGCTTTGATGCCGAGGGCATGTGGTGCGACATGGCCATTCGCTTCAATAACGGAGACAAGATGCATCTCGTACCCGGCATTTTCCGCGCCGACGGATCGCTGGACTATTCGCGCTTTGAGCCGCTGCTTGGGCAAAAGGCCAGCCATGGATGTATCCGTGTGGCGCGCATCGCCAATGAAGACGGCGCGAATATGCTGTGGATCTGGAACACCCTGCGGCCTGTGATCAATTCCGGCAGCTACCCCAAGCTCCTGATCTGGGACGACTGGGGCCGTGAGGTTCCGTATCCCGACGACGATATGCTGCTGTACTACAACCCCAACAACGGGCGGAATTACCATTCCGATGAGTACTGCTCGGCTGTCAAAGACCGTTATCTGCCGCTTACGGCGTTTACCTATGCAGAGCTGGACGAGGGCTTTTACAAAACGCTGACGCCCTGCCCATACTGCACCACGGTCAAGCGCAAGTCCGAAATTGATCTGGATAACCTCAACCGCGGCGCGATCACCCAGGAAGAGTACGACAGGCGGCAAGCGGTTCACGATGCGGTGAACGAACCGCCTTCGGATACCGCCGCGTCTCTGGACGACGTGGAAATCACCATCTCAAATTCCGGCGACTGATCATTCCGGCGCCCAGCCGCGTAGGGGAGGAATCGCTCTGAACCAGTTTATGGAAAAGCTCAACAAATGGAATGCGCAGATGAACGGCCTGCCCCGCATTCTGTGGCTGGTGACGCTGACGCTGTTTGCAACCTGGTTATTGTTGATTGCGGCCCCGTATGTGTGGCCGTTTATCCTGGCATTTTTGCTTTCCCGCCTGCTTTCGCCGGCGGTTTCCTTTTGTGTCAACCGCTGCAAGCGCATCAAGCTTCATCGTGGACTGATTACGCTGATCAGCATGATTCTGCTGTTGGGCATTTTGGGTACGGCAATCTTCGCCCTGGCAAGCCGCCTGATCCGGGAGCTCATCCAGCTATTGCAAAACACCCCGCAGTTTGTGAACTGGCTTACGGATACTGTCATGCCGTATCTGCGGGATTTATACCAGAGCTATTCCGACGTCCTGCCCGATACGGTGATGAGCTTCTTCGATGATGCCGTAGCGACGCTCTCAAAAAACGCCATTGAATTTGCCGGAACGCTGTCGGGCATCATTACGGGCGGCGCGCTGATAACGGCCGTAGGATTACCAACAGCGCTTCTGTCCGTTGTACTGACGATTATGAGCACCTATTATATGACTGCGGACAAAGAGCGGATCACCGCCTTTTTTGCCAAAACCTTCCCCGAACCCATCCGGCGGCATAGCGGTATTCTGAAACGAAACCTCGTGCGTTCGCTGTTTGGGCAAATCAAGAGCCAGTTGTTGGTTTCAGCGATCATTACGTCGTTTTTGATGATCGCGTTTGTGGTCTTCGGGATTCGCTACGGGCTCCTGCTGGGCTTCTTCATCGGCCTGGCCGACGCGCTTCCGGTGGTCGGTGCCGGACTGTTTTTAATACCTTGGGCCATCGTGGAGCTGGTTATGGGTCATTACGCGATGGCCGCGTTTTTCGCCGTGGCCTATATCTGCGTCATCATCATCCGCCAGATCGCCGAGCCGCGCATCGTAGGCCGCAACCTGGGGCTGTACCCGCTGGCGACGATGATCGCCATGTATGTCGGCTTCCGGCTTCTGGGCATCCTGGGGCTGATCGGCGGGCCGGTACTGCTTAACCTCTTGCGTGTGGTGCTGGAGGCCGACAAGGCAGCCCGTCAATCCAACGCCCCCCCGGCGGCAATTCCCAGGGAAACGGAAGAACCCAAAAAGAAACCTGCCAACGGTTCGAAGAAGAAATAACAAATCATAGTAAAAAACCCCGCCGTTTGGCGGGGATTTTCAAACTATAATTTTACAGCTGCCGCGAATAGTTCGGGCTTTCCTTGGTGATGGAAATATCGTGCGGATGGCTTTCCTGCAGCCCTGCGTTGGTGATGCGGATGAACCTGCCGTTCTCGCGCAGGGCGTCAATGGTTTTGGTGCCGCAGTAGAACATGCCCGCGCGTAAGCCCCCGACCAGCTGGAACACAGTCTCGGACAGCATGCCCTTGTACGGCACGCGGCCCTCCACGCCCTCGGGAACGAGCTTGGGTCCGCTCTCCTGGAAGTAGCGGTCGGCCGAGCCGTGGGACTGCTGCATCGCGCCGATGCTGCCCATGCCGCGGTATACCTTGAAGCTGCGGCCCTGATAGATCTCCATGTCGCCGGGGCTTTCGTCCACACCGGCCAGAATGCTGCCCAGCATCACCGCGTGTGCGCCGGCTGCGATGGCCTTGGGGATATCGCCGGAGTACTTGATGCCACCGTCGGCAATCACCGCAATGCCGTACTTCTGGGCTTCCTTGGCGCAGTCCGCAATGGCGGTAATCTGCGGCACGCCTGTGCCGGTGACCACGCGCGTGGTGCAGATGCTGCCCGGCCCGATGCCGACCTTCACACAGCTCGCGCCCGCTTCAATCAAGGCTTTGGTCGCCTCGGCGGTGGCTACGTTGCCCGCGATGATGGGGAAGTCAGGATAGGCCTTGCGGATGTTTTTCACCGCTTCGATCGCGCCTGTGGTGTGCGCGTGCGCCGTATCGATGGAAATCACGTCCACCTTGGCGTTAATCAGCGAGGCGACGCGCGACATATAATCGGCAGTCAGGCCGATGGCCGCGCCGCACAGGAGCCGGCCGCCCGAATCCTTGGCGGAGTTGGGGTATTTGGTGGTCTTTTCAATATCTTTAATGGTAATCAGTCCGCAGAGTTCAAACTGGTCGTTGACGATGGGCAGTTTTTCGATGCGGTGCTGCGCCAGCAGCTTTTTCGCTTCCTCAAGCGTGGTTCCCACCGGCGCGGTTACCAGATTCTTCGAGGTCATCACTTCTTCGATGCGGCGGCTGTCGTCGGTTTCAAACCGCAGGTCGCGGTTGGTGAGGATGCCGACCAGCTTCTTGCCCACGGTGATCGGCACACCGGAAATGCGGTAGCGCGCCATGAGCTTTTCGGCATCGCGGATTAAATGATCCGGAGAAAGAAAAAACGGGTCTGTGATGACTCCGTGCTCACTACGTTTGACCTTGTCCACCTGAGAAGCCTGTTCTTCGATGGACATGTTTTTGTGAATGATTCCCAGTCCGCCTTCGCGGGCAATGGCGATGGCCATGCGTGCGTCGGTTACGGTATCCATGGCTGCGGAAATCAGCGGTACGCTGAGTTTTATACCCGGCATCAGTTCTACGGCAGTGCTTACTTCACGGGGGAGCGTTTGGCTTTCGCTGGGGATCAACAGTACATCGTCGAATGTCAATCCCGTCCTTACGTTCTCATCCAGCATTTTACCACACCCTTTCAAAGCATTTATATTATCCTTCATTGTATCAGCGTTGCTTTGGGATGTCAACGCCCGGCTCCAGGTGTTACAGACGTTATATTTGCATGCTCCTTTTGCCTTTGGCTTGTGTGCGCCGACCGATTGAAGTATACTTGAGGAAAGCGATGACGGAGGGAAACTATGGCCTTTGCGCACCTGCATCTGCACACCGAATACAGCCTTTTGGACGGGGCCTGCTCCATCAAGCCGCTGGTCAAGCGCATCAAGGAGCTGGGGCAGACCCATTGTGCCATCACCGATCACGGTGTGATGTACGGCGTTGTGGATTTCTATTCGGCGTGCAAGGCGGAGGGAATCCATCCGGTGATCGGCGTGGAGGCGTACGTCTGCCCGGACCGCTTTGATAAAAGCGTTGTCAGCCGCGAGTACAGCCACCTGATTTTGCTGTGCGAAAACCAAACAGGCTACCAAAACCTGATCAAGCTCGTATCTGCCGGGTTTACCGAGGGCTTTTACTACCGCCCTAGGCTGGATTACGAGCTTTTGAAACAGCATGCCGAGGGATTGATCTGCACAAGTGCCTGCCTGTCGGGCGACCTGCCCAAGCTCCTGTTGCAGGGCAGGCGGGAGGATGCCAAGGCGTACGCCCTGATGATGCAGGATATGTTCGGCAAGGGCAATTACTTCATCGAGATTATGGATCACGGCATCCCCGAGGAGCGCCAGGTGCTCCCGGATCTGATCGCCCTGTCCAGGGAAACGGGCATCCCGCTGGTGGCGACCAACGACTGTCATTATTTGAATCAAAAGGACGCCGCCGCCCAGGAAGTGCTCATGTGTGTGCAGACCGGCAAAACTCTCGATGATGAAGCCCGTATGCGTATGGAAACCGAGGAGCTCTACGTCAAAAGCGAGCAGGAGATGCTCGACCTGTTCCCCGGCGCGCCGGAGGCCGTTGAGAACGCGTTTAAGATCGCCCAGCGCTGCCAGACGGATTTTGATTTCAAGACCCTGCACCTGCCCGCCTTTCCCATGCCCACGGACGAGGACCCGCTGCAAATGCTCAAACGCCTGTGCCTTGATGGCCTCAGGCAGCGCTACCCCGACCAGGCGGACGACGAACAGAGCGAAGCCCGCAAGCGCTTGCAGTACGAGCTGGACACCATTGTGCAGATGGGCTATGTGGATTATATGCTCATCGTCTGGGATTTCATCGACTACGCCAAAAAGCATGGCATCATGGTCGGCCCCGGGCGCGGCAGCGCGGCCGGAAGCATCGTGTCGTATTCGCTGGGTATCACCATGCTCGACCCTTTGAAATACAACCTGCTGTTTGAGCGCTTTTTGAACCCCGAACGCGTTACCATGCCCGATATCGACATCGACTTCTGCTACGAACGCCGCCAGGAGGTCATCGATTACGTAACCGAAAAATACGGCGCGGATCATGTGGCCCAGATCATCACATTTGGCACCATGAAGGCCAAGGCCGTCGTGCGCGACGTGGGGCGCGTGTTGGGTATGCGCTACGGCGCGGTGGATGCCGTGGCCAAGGCCATTCCCTTTTCGCTGGATATGACGCTGGAAAAGGCCATGCAGGTCAGCCCGCAGCTGCAGGAGATGATCGATTCCGATCCTGAGGTGGCGCACCTGATCGAGATGAGCCTGACGCTGGAGGGCATGCCCCGCCACGCCAGCACCCACGCGGCAGGCGTGCTGATCACCGCCAAGCCCGTAACCGAGTATGTACCCTTGCAGGCGAACGATGATGTCATCACCACCCAGTTCCCCATGAACACGCTGGAGCATCTGGGACTTTTAAAAATCGACTTCCTGGGCCTGCGCACCCTCACCGTAATTCAGGACGCGCTGAGCCTGATGCGGGAGGTCGGTGTGACCATGAGCCCGGAGGATATCCCGCTGGACGATACCGGGGTATACGAGATGATCGCCTCGGGGGACACCGACGGGGTTTTCCAGCTGGAAGGCGGCGGCATGCGCACGTTTTTGCAGGCCATGAAGCCCGAAACCTTTGAGGATATTATCGCCGCCGTGTCCCTCTACCGGCCCGGCCCCATGGATTCGATTCCCAAATACATCGCAGGCAAGAAGGATCCCTCGTCCGTCCGCTACGCAACGCCTATGCTCAAGCCGATTCTGGACGTCACCTACGGCTGCATGGTGTACCAGGAGCAGGTCATGCAGATCGTGCGCGATCTGGCGGGCTACTCCCTGGGCCGCAGCGATTTGATGCGCCGCGCCATGGCCAAGAAAAAGCATGACGTGATGGAGCAGGAGCGCGAATACTTCGTGCATGGCATGACCGATGCTTCCGGCACTATCGTGGTGGACGGCTGCGTTCGCCGCGGCGTACCCGAAAAGGTCGCCGAGCAAATTTTTGATGATATGTCCTCCTTCGCCAGCTACGCCTTTAACAAAAGCCACGCCGCCGGGTATGCGCTCATCGCCGTGCAGACGGCCTGGCTGAAGCTGCACTATCCCGTGCAGTTCATGGCGGCGATCATGAACAGCGTTATGGATTCGTCCTCCAAGATCGCCATGTACATCCAGTACTGCCGCACGCACCGCATCCCCGTACTGCCGCCCGATATCAACCAGTCGGGCTGGCGCTTCACCGTGGGCAAGGACGCGCAGGGGAAGCCGGGTATCCGCTTTGGCATGGGCGCTGTAAAAAACGTCGGGCACAACGCCGTGGACGAGATCATGCGCAACCGGGAACAGGCGCCCTACCACGATCTGTTTGATTTTTCGGATAGGGTACCCGCCGAGTCCATCAACAAGCGCGTGGTGGAGAGCCTGATCAAAGCCGGAGCGTTCGATTTTTCCGGCGCGAACCGCGCCCAGCTGCTCAGCGTTTACGAGCGCGTGCTGGACAACGCCGCCAAGAAGCACAGGAACAACCTTTCCGGTCAGGTGTGCCTGTTCGATATGATGGCCCCGGAGGAGTGCGCCCCGGACGTCGCCCTGCCCGATATGCCAGAGCATAGCCGCAACGCATTGCTCAACATGGAAAAAGAGATGACAGGCGTGTATATCTCCGGTCATCCGCTCGATCAGGTGGCCGAGCTGATCGGCACAGGCTTTACCACGGCCGCCGACGTGTTCTCCATCGCGGAGAACGAGCACCACGGCATCGACCACGACGGGGAAGCCGCCTCCATGGCCGGTATCCTGGCGCTGGCAAAGTCCAGGCTGACCAAAAAGGGTGCAATGATGGCGATCATCACCCTGGAGGATTTGACGGGGCAGATTGAAGGGCTGGTCTTCCCCAGGGTGTACGAGCGCTATTCCGAGCAGTTCAATGCCGACGCCATGGTGATTCTCACGGGTAAGCTCTCCTTCCGCGAGGACGAGGAGCCCAAATTTCTGGTCGATACCGTGCAGCCCCTGACAAAGGAGACGGCTCACGAGGTGAAGCTGAAGCAAAACATCGAAATCGCCCAGCGCAATCCCGGTTCCGCGCCGCTGCCGCGTACCCGCAATTCGCAAAAGGCGATTGCCAGGCTATCGGAAGAGAATATAAAGACCATTCTGGCCTATCCAAACGCTCAAGCAGCTGTGGATGTGGATGAAGCATGGCTTGACGGAGCGCCCAAAGCGCCGTAATCAACAAAAAGACCATAAAGGCGGCGATATTCGATGAATGCGTTCATTGAATAACGTTCATCTTGACAAAACGCACACTTCAGTTTAGTATACAAAATACAAAGAAAATACAAGGGGTGTCTGAATGGCTGCCATGCGCTATTCGTCTTCAGGAAGCAACAAGCCTATCCGGGAAATTGCATACGAAACGCTGAAACATGCGATTATCACCGGTGAGATTCCGGCGGGGATACGCATTGTGGAAACCGAATACGCCAACAAGCTGCACATCAGCCGCACCCCGCTGCGGGAGGCGCTGCGCAAGCTGGAGCGTGACGGGCTGGTGGAATATGTCATCCGCCGCGGCGTAGTGGTGCGCGCATTTACCATTGAAGACGTGGAAGAGATTTACACCATCCGCAACGTACTGGAAATGATCACGCTTTCCGCGATCATCAAAAAAGTCACGCCCAAGGATATCAAGGCCCTGCGCGACAAGCTGCAGGAAATGGACCGCTTGATGGCGGAAAGCAACATCGAAAAGCTTTCCACGCTGGCCCGCTCGTTTCACGATCAGCTGACGGCGATCTCCGGCCTCAAGCGCATCCTCCGGGTCATTCAGGGGCAGGACGAGTATATCCACCGCTTTTCGGCGCTGTCCATAGCCAAGGATACGCGCCGCGCCGAGGCGCACCAGGAGCATCACAAAATTGTGGAGATGGTCGAGACCAAAGACCTGGAGGGGCTGGAGATCATCATGCGCAAGCATATTGAAGCCTCTAAGCAAAGCTGTTTATCGGCGCTGAAAGAAACCACCGCTCAAAAACGCGAATAGGCATTGCCGTCAACCGCAGTTGTAAAAACTGCGGTTGCGTTTTATTTTGGGGAATATCCACGCCTTTCTGTGTTGCCAATTGTGGGAAAATGGTATAGCATAAGCAATAGGAGCCTCTTACAATTGATATATAAAGGAGTCTATAAGCAATGGAAACAACCTGGGATTTAAGCGTATTTTACAAAGGGTTTGACGATCCGGCCCTGGAAGCCGACCTGACCAAACTCAAAACCATGGCCGCGGAAGGCGAAGCGATTCTCAAGCAGGATAAAAGTGCCGAACAAATCCTACTCGAGGCGATTGCGCATCTGGAAACGTACCTCAACACCCTGATGCGCGTTAACGAGTTCAGCGAGCTGACCATGAGCGTGGACGCGGAAAACCAAACCGCCTTCCAGGTGGTGGAGCGCGTCGGCGTGCTGTTTGTGGATTTCAGAATCTTTGTCAGCGCGTTTCAGCGCTATGTGGGTACAGTGGAAAACCTGGAAGCCGTCGTTGATGGCCATCCGGTGCTGAAAGAGAACGGATTTGCGATTCTCGAAGCGCGCGAACAGGCAAAACACATGCTGCCCGAAGACATGGAACGCTGGATGCTGCGCATGTCGCTGACCGGCGCGGATTCGTTCTCCAAGCTCCGCGATCAGCTGATCGGCACCCTGACGGTGGAAATGGACGGCGAAAGCTACCCCCTGCCGGCGATTCGCGGCATGGCGTACGATCCTGATCCCGTTGTGCGCAAAAAGGCATATGAAGCCGAGCTGGCCTCCTACAAAAAGGTTGCGCTGCCCATGGCGTTCTGCCTGGGCGGCATCAAGGGCGAAGCGCTGACCATGTGCGAAGCCAAGCATTATCCTGATATCCTTTCCCAGCAGCTCATCGAGGCGCGTATGGATCACGAAACGCTCGACGCCATGTGGGAAGCCTGCCGGGAAGCGTTCCCGGATCTCCGCCGTTACCTGAAAGCTAAGGCCAAGCTGCTGGGGCACAAAAACGGCCTGCCGTTTTACGATCTGTTTGCCCCCGTGGGGAAATCCACCAAGAAATATACCGTGGAAGAGGCGCGCGACCTGGTTGTGGAGACCTTTGAAAAGGCGCATCCCAAGATGGCCAAGTTCCTCGCCCACGCATTTGACAACCGCTGGATCGACATGTACCCCAAGAAGGGCAAAACCTCCGGCGCATTTTGCGCGCCTAACCACGAGCTGCAGCTAAGCCGCATCCTCACCAACTTTATGGGCAGCTTCTCCGATGTCAGCACCCTGGCACACGAGCTTGGGCATGCGTGGCACAACGAGTGCATTAAAAATCACCCCCTGATGATGACGGAATACCCCATGCCGCTGGCAGAGACCGCGTCAACCTTCAACGAGACCCTGCTTTCGCAGACCGTGCTCAAATCGGCGGACGACGAGCTGGCCTTCTCCATTCTGGAGGGCAGCCTGATGGAAGCCACCCAGTGCGTTATGGATATCTACAGCCGTTTCCTGTTTGAATCGGCGGTGTTTGAAGCGCGGAAAACCCACACGCCCTCGGTGGAAGAGCTGCACAAGCTGATGCTCGACGCCCAGAAGGAGACCTATGGCGACGGGCTGGATCCCGAGGTGATGCACGGTGATATGTGGATCAACAAGAGCCATTACTTCAATGTCGGGTTGCATTTCTACAACTTCCCGTACGCGTTCGGCCTTCTGTTCGGGCTGATGGTGTACAAGAAGTATGAGGAAGAAGGCGCGGCATTCCTGCCCAAATACGACGCGTTCCTGGGCCACTGCGGAAGCGATACCGTATACAACGTCGCCAGGACCGTCGGCATCGACGTACACAGCGTGGACGCATGGCGCAGCGCGCTGGATGTGGTTCGCCGCGAGGTGGATACGTTTGTGAAACTGGTGGATCAAAGGAGCTGACCATGGATCAGACCCTTCTGCGCGCGCCTTGGCTCCAAGCCATCGCGCGCGCATTTTCTGGTAACGCCGTGTACGCGGTGGGCGGCGCGGTGCGCAATGCGCTGATGGGGATACCCGTCAGTGATGTGGATTTGTGCGGAAAGCAGCGCCCCGAAGAAGTACAAAAGCAGTGCGAGGGAACGGAGATCACCGTCAGGCTGCGTGCCGCGCATTTCGGCACGGTGGAGCTGCATGTGGACGGTCATATGGCCGAATACACCACCTTCCGGCGTGACAGCTACCGCGGCGGACATCAGCCCACGCAGGTGCGCTTTGCCGATACCGTGGAGGAGGACGCCCTGCGCCGTGATTTCTCCGTCAACGCGCTGTATACGCCGCTTACTGAGCCTGCGCTCGTCATCGATCTGGTCGGCGGGCTTTTGCACCTCAGGCAGCGTGTGCTGCACACCGTGACCAGCGACCCGGACAGGGTCATGAAGGACGACGGTCTGCGTATTCTGCGCGCCGCGCGCTTCCAGGCGGAGCTCGGCTTCACCCCGACGGACGCGGTGCTGGAATCGGCAAGAAAATACGTCAACTTGCTCAACGGCATCGCCGCCGAACGCAAGCGGGACGAGCTGACGAAAATTTTGGAGTCGGATACGAAGTACCCGTCGCTCAAGCGCGATGTACCGCCCGTATCGGCTGGGCTTGCAACCCTGGTGCGCGTAGGCGCGTGGGAGAAGCTGTTCGGCACTCTGTCTCCGGAAGGGATTGCCGCGCTTAACAACGCCCAAACCCTGAACGCGGGCGGGAAGCTGGCGCTCCTGTACCGGCAGGAAACACCGGACGTCCTGTTTATCGCCATGACCGCGCTGCGCTTTTCCAAGCGGGCAACGGCGGACGCGGCGGAGGCGCTTGCGGTGTTCCATACGCTGACCCACCAACGCGGCGAGGCGGCGGACGCGCTGCGCTTTGGCCTGCCCGCGCTCTACACCGCGATTGATATGCTTAAGGCCGTTGATAGCGACACGGCGGCGCTGCCGCGCGCCGAAGCGCTGCTCCAAAAGGTGCAGCAAAACCGCCTGCCCAGGAGCCTGAAAGAGCTGGCCGTGGGCGGAGAGGATCTGCTCAAGCTCAGCGCGGAGCTGAACCTGCCCAGGGAGCGCATCGGGGCTGTGCTGACCTCGCTTTGGCGGGCTGTGGTAAACGGTCGGTTAGCCAACGAACGTGACGCGCTTCTGGAGCAAGCGCGCAGGGATTTCGTTGACAGTCAAAACAGCGAATGTTAAACTCTTGTTAGGGATATCGAAAAGGCATATACTCTCCCGCTGTGGGGAAAGGGGCGCGTTGGGCAGTGTGCGTATGGGATGAAACCTCTGGCAGGATAGCGCTGACGGACGCGGTATCACTGCGCCCGAACATGCCGCGCAAACGCGTGCTGGAAAGCCTGGAAACGCTGACCGGTACGCCCTGCGAAACCGATGATCCCCAGCACGCCGGCATGGCGGCGTCAGGCGCGTTTCCCTTTCTGGGCATGGAGGCCGCGTGCGTTTGCTCGTTCAGCCAGGGCAGGCTGCGTGCGGTGGAGCTGTCGCTTTTGTGCGGCTCTTCGGCATTGCAGCGTGAAACCCTGTTTGCGTTTCTTGGGCGGCCTGACCCCTGCAAGGCGGATAGGCAAAGCGTGCGCATTCGCTATCCGTTCGGTGCCATTTGGGTTACCACAGATCCGCGCGGGGGCGATGCGTCGCTTCGCGTAACGTATACAGTCAAGGAGTGACGAGGATGCCGGGTAAGATCACACCGATAGTCAATGATTTTCTGGTACGTTTCCAGCAAGGCGCCATCAAGGAAACCGGCCGCAGACCGCTGACCTATGTTCGCGAGCCGATGGATACAGAATTGATCGTGCCCGGCTGCCAGCGCCCGGGTTACGTGTTTTGGCAGCCCATCGCCTGGCCGGAGGGAGACCTGCCTCTGGGCGAGCATGCCGGAAAGTTCCACCAGAATATTGTGGACTATGTATCGGTCTGCCAGATGCTGGAGATCCGTTTCAAGCTCCCCGTTACGCCCGCCAAAAGCCCCTTGAGCTTTTTGTACAACCGTGTATTTGAAACCTTTCCCAATACCGTATCCTTGCCGCCGTCGCGCGCGTTTGAGGAAGCGGAGCTTTCCCGCCAGTTCAACCCGAAAAACCCGCTGGCCTTCTGCATGGCAGCCAGCTGTGACGGCCAGGAGCCCTTGCAGATGATGCTGGACGCCGCTGACGGACAGATGTTTGTGCTGCGTGCGTACGATCCGGATCAGCCGGTGTTTTGCAAAATTCCCATCGACCGTCTGCTGCCCAAGCTGCGCTTTATCTACGAATTCTAACGTTTCGGAAAGGAGGCAGCCATGAAACCCTTGACCCACGGCATTGTGAGCTACGCGGGGCTTGATAAGGACGCGCTGCTCTCCAGGGCCGGAACGCTTTTGGGGCTGGACAGCACACCCGCCCGGTACCGCAACGTGGTGCCGCTGTTTCCCGTTGAGTTGATCCAGACGATGGAGTACGAAGGCAAGCCCTCGACGGACAACCGTTTTGTCGCGCCCAGCGGCTTCAGTATCAATCCGGCGGAGTATCATTTTAAACTCATGCAGGATATTCCTGCGCTGTACGTTGGCGAGAACCGCAGCCGGAATTTTGACTATGAGGACCATTACCAGGGCACGGGCGTGTTCACTGTGGATGCGGCCTGGGCCGAGCTGTTTCCCCAATACCGCCCGTTTCTGGGCGACAGGCTGGTGCTGCACCTGATCGGCGGCGGCTGTCAGGCGGTAGCGGTGCCCGCAAGCCTCAAGCTGCGCGTCAACCTATTGGACCGGCTGGAGTCTATGCTGGGTATTACGCCGCAGGCGCTGTCATTTGCGCGCTTTGCGGTGTCCGCAATCCGCTCCGGCGAGCCATTTGACGCCGACGAATACGCAGGCGAATATTTGCGGTCTGCCGATATGCAGGCTGTGGATTTCACACAGCGCGAGCTGGAGTTGTTTTTGCAGCGCAGGGAGATGGACAGGACCCGGCGAGACGGGGACGAAGCAGAGACATTCTATCTGCGCAAGGCGCGGCAGGCCGCGCAGATTCGCCAGTACATTCCGATGCGCTATGCCTGTGATCTGTTTACCGCGCAAAGCATGACGCACACGTACGCGCGCCTTGCACAGCCGTACTATACCGACAGGGATTTTATTTCAGATTTGTGGATACCCTACGGAGGTCTGCGGCAATACCTCAATGCAACCGGAACAGCGCTGCACATGCGTGCGCTATGCGAAAGCTACCAGATTGCGCCTGTCTATGACCCCAAAACAGGGGGCGGCCGATATCCCGACGGTATCCGCATCGCGGTGGTGCGCGACCGGGAGCTTCAGCTGATGGTGGCCGACGCGAGGAACAACCCCGCCTATGGCGGCGGCACGACGCTGGACGGCAAGCCCGGCAAGCACGTATGGATCGGCAACAGCGAGGATATGATCCGCACACGCCGTATCGACCTTGAAAAGCTCACCTTCCGTTGCGAAAGCCTGACAATCACGCCTGAAGAGTTCTTTGCCCAGCGGGCGAAGGCAAAGGCGCAGGAGGTCAAGGGCAGGCTAATCGATGCGCTGTACCGCCTTTATATGGCGCGCTCCGGCACAGAACTGAACGAGGATACGGGGAAGACCCTTGAAGAGAGGGCGGATCGCCTGCGGGCGGCCGTGCGCGAGGGGAGCGGCGCGGCAAGCGGCTATGACCTGGATATCGCGTATCTGGAGCAGAAGCTTGTCGATCCCGCATATCACGACGAGCTGAGGGAAACAAGCGTGGAATGCGGCTACGCCATGCGTGCCACACGGTGCCGGGCGGCGGACCCTGAACCGGATAGCCATCCGGAGCCAGAGAGAATCACCCCGGAAACCATCAAACCGGAAACGATAAAACCCCGTCAATCGAAAGGAGATCCGACCATGAAACTGACACCCAAAGATATCGCAAAAATGCTGGATCACTCCACACTCCAGCCCTTCCTAACGCAGGAAGATGTCCGCAAGGGCTGCGAGATCGCCCTGAAATACGACACGGCGAGCGTGTGCGCCCGCCCGGCCGATATGCCGTTGGTGAAGAAACTGCTGTCTGGCAGCGACGTGAAGGTTTGCACGGTCATCGGGTTCCCGCACGGCAACCATAAATCCGAAATTAAGCTGGCCGAGGCCGAAGCGGCCTTAAACGACGGTTGTGAAGAACTGGATATGGTCATCAACATCGGCAGGCTTCTGGCGGGGGATGACCAGTACGTGCAGGATGAGATTGCCGATATCTGCGCCCTGGCGCACAGCCGCAACGCCAAGGTGAAGGTGATCATCGAGACCTGCTACCTAAGCGACGAGCAGAAGGAACGCGTGTGCAAGCTGGCCGCCGCCGCCGGTGCCGACTGGGTGAAGACCTCCACAGGCTACGGCAGCGCTGGCTGCAAGATTGAGGACGTGATCCTGATGCGAAAGAGCGTTCCCGCCGATTGCCAGGTGAAGGGCTCAGGCGGCATCCGCGATCTGGATACGGTGCTAGCGCTTCGCGTTGTCGGCGCTACGCGCTGCGGCGTATCGGCCACGGAGAAGATCATGGCCGAAGCCGAGGCCCGCTTTGCCAGCGGCGATCTGACTGAGCCGTCTTTGGATGAGCTTACGTTTGATGAGGGCGGCAGCTACTAATATATAGCAGTCGACTGCAAAACTGTACTTTCGGGGCATTGCCTTTGACATTTCAGCCGGTTGCCCTTGAGCGTTTGAGAAGGGCTTGCTATGCTATGGGCAAACGAAGCGAAGGAGATTGACCATGGAACAAAATCAGCAGCAATATGTGTGCCCAAAATGTGGAAATACCCGCTATGAATCCGATCAGTTTCAGGCAACCGGGGGAAACCTCGCCAAACTATTCGATATCCAGAACAAGAAGTTCATCACGCTTTCCTGCACCCAGTGCGGGTATACGGAGCTGTACAAGGCGCAAACGGATTCCGGCATGAATATCCTGGATTTTCTGCTCAACTAATCCTTATTCTCTGCAAACAGTCTGTAAAAACCTCAAGTTTTTATCAGGATTTGCACCGTTACCATCTTGACAGAACGATGCGTGCATGCTTTAATATTAGAGCGCTTTTCAAGCGTTCCGGTCTGTTGGCTCAGTTGGTAGAACCACCCGGTACCTTTGGGCAAAACAGCGATGTACAAGTGAACGAACCGCTGGCAAGTCGTTCACATCGAAAACCGGGTTGCCTCCCCTAAGAAACCGAACTAATTAGGAGAGTTTGCCAGAAAAGTTCGGATAAATAGCGGTTAAGGTCGCATGGCTCAGTTGGTAGAGCACATCGTTCACATCGATGGGGTCACAGGTTCGAGTCCTGTTGCGACCACCAAAAATCCTTGGAAATCAAGCGTTTCCGAGGATTTTCTTTTTACTCAGATGAACCCTGCATCCCCCACTGCGAGAGGATCCGGGGCTATAGCTGGAATAGAGAAACCGAACAATGCAATTCTTGCGGATTCAGTTTCATTTTTGATGGTAGCCTCGTTGACAGTCATATCGTTCACGTCGAGTCGATGTGAACGAAGTGCCAGTGTAGATGTGAACGGCTTGTTGGAATCGACGTGAACGAAATGTCAGCGTGGGTGTGAACGGCTTGCCAGAATCGACGTGAACGAAATGCTATCATGGGTGTGAACGATATGCCGGACAAGCACACTTTCCATATACAAAAAAAGCAGGGTCACAGCCCTGCAAAAAAAATCCCCGATCAGGTTTAGGCCTGACCGAGGAACTGCTTCAGCGAAATTCTGAATTTAATGTGTACCTTGTAACCGCTTGAAATGTCAATCCGCTCAATTAGCCTGGCGACAATCACGTGCTTTGTGCTGATGTCAGCTGCTTCATAACAATCAGCCCAAGAGAGCAGCTCATCGACTTCGGCTTTTGTTTCCCTGGCAGTTTCCTGCTCAGCTTCAAGCTTGGCCTTTGCATCATTCATTGCTTTCTGCGCTGATTCAAGTTTTCCACGATGCTTAAGCAGCATCTGATTGGCGATGCTCAGATCAAGCTGACTTTCTCCGGTCAGAGCTTTGACGACCTCCTCTTCCAGTGCTGTAACCTGTTTTTGCGCGTTTTCAAAATCTTTTTCTGCCTGCTTGTAGGCGATCTTGTAGGTTTCCTCGTTCCTGGCGCTTGCAAGCTGCATCAGTCGTTCTTGAGGAATTGACTGGATTCGGGAAAGGAAAAGCTTCACCTGAGTTTCGACGGCTTCATTCAGAACATTTGCTTTGTAAGCAGTCTGTCCACTGCAGGTTTTTCTGGATGAAATCTTGCGGTAGCAGCGGTAAACCTCGTAGTCATAAACAGCATCTGAACCATCCGCTTTTTTCCGTACCTCGTGATGGTGATTGTAGCAAAGTCGGCAACCGCAGTGTTCGCAGTAAATGATCCCCGTTAGCAGGCTGCGAGTGTCTGTACGGATTGGCGTCAAGGATTCAGAACCGTAATTCCTGGTCGAACGTCCCTTCACGGTCTGAATGCATTTCGCGTACAGATCTTCATCAATGATTTTCAAATGATCAAAAGGCTCAGACTGAACACCCTGCATGTGGTAGATGCCGATGTAAATAGGATTTTCTATCAGCGACCGGATCGTCGTCCCCCGCCAGAGGGTTGTCCCTCTCTTAGTTTTGATGCCCCGGTCGTTCAAGAGCTGTGCAACCCGGTTTGTCCCATAACCGTGATTGGTCAGCAGTTCGAAGATCTCCCTGACGATGATTGCTTCATCCTCGTCAATCACGAGATCCCGTACCTGCTGATTCTTCTTATTGGTACGCCCCTGATGCTCAAGCTTGTAGCCGAATGGAATGTGGCCACCCCGGTATTGTCCTTCCTGCACCATCTGCGCATGCTTTGTCTTTACGCGGATGGCCGTTTTTTCGCTCTCACCGGACGCCTGCCAGAACCGGATGTAGTTCAGCAGCTTATCGACATGGTTGTCAAAGCGCTGTTCACCTTCACGGGCACTCCAGACCTCGATACCCTGCTGAACAAACCACTGGACGACAAAAGGTGTCTCGTCATCGCGTCTGCCAAGGCGGTCGAACATGAAAACCAGGAGCACATCAAACTGATGCGTCACAGCCCGCTTCTTGATTTCCACGATGGCATCGCGGGCGTTGGTGCTGACTTTGTAACCAGAAACGCCTTTTTCGGAAATCTCATCAACGATCTCCCAGTCGGGATGGGTTGCTGCATATTCGCGGCACGCCAGCTTCTGCATCGGGATGTCATCGTGATCCACCTGACCAACAGTGGAAACACGGTAGAGGCAAATTACGCGTTTCAAAAAGGTCACCTCCCAACTGGACTGTGGGCCAGAATGCTGGCAAGATCTCTTAACGAGAATTCACTTTCATCCGCGAAGGACAGCGTCACATCACAAACTGGTTCTGTTTTTTCGGCCTTTGGGGCACGCGTAATTGCCTCATGATGAGGGGTAGGTTCTCTGCGTGGTTCTTCCATAATTACATCGCCAGAAGCAAGTCTGTGTCTTCTGCAATAGGATTTCACCGTTGAGAGAGAAATGCCGAGTGTATCCGCAACCCTCTTGTACCCGCTGCCTTTCATACGGAGAACCTCCATTTGCTTCTTTTGATCGTCTGTCAACCGAGCCATGTCATCACCTCCTGTAGTTTGCGCTCCTAAGCATTTCCAGCACGTCGGCAACAGCTGCTTCATCAGGTTCATCGGCGTAGGTTACCGTCACTTCGCAGATGGGCTGATCATCCGAAACGCCAGGTTTTACAAGGCTTTCAGGCTTAGTAGCAGTAGTACTATTACCTCTGCTTCCGACACTTATCAAGTCAATCTCCGGCGATGATTCAGCTATATTTTCGATTTGTGTGTCACTCGCGAGATCCCCAGCCTGCAGGTTGTTCCGACGGCAAAAAGTCTTAACGGTTCCCACAGGTATCCGAAGTTCTGACGCAATGGCGGTATAACCAAATCCCTGCTGGCGCAGCTTGGTAATCCGCTTCCGTTGGGTTTCTGTCATGGGTTTGCTCCAATCTGAAGGAGCCTATATCGTTCTTCTCCTTCAGAACCCACAGGACAAAAAAGACTGGTTTGGCAACCGGGACAATAAAAAAATGAGGCCCTGCCCGAAGGTAAACCCTCACGATTCTATTCGTGTCCTCATGTGCGGGCAGCGCACTGGCATACCTTCTGGGTTGGCCCCAGGAGCGCAAAGTTTCCAGACCGGAAGCCCATCATTCGGTGGCTTCCACCGATTCCGATCGGGATGGATTGGAAGAGGGAACTTCCCACCAACATTCATACGGTTTTGGAAAGCTGATCCCGTAGTCAAAACAAAAAACAAGCCCGCAGCCCGGCTCGTAAGAACCAGACTGCGGGCTTGCAGTGTGTGTGTTTATCCTTCAATCAAAATCTGTTTCTTTTCAGGAACCTTCGGGGCTTCCTTCTTAGGAATCATCAGGCTCAGTACACCATTCTCGAACTTGGCTTTTATGTCATCTTCAGTAATGCTCTCACCCACATAGAAGCTGCGCTGCATGGTGCCGACGTAACGCTCCTGACGAAGCATCTTACCCTTGTTCTCCTTGTTCAAACTCTTCTCGGTGGAGATGGTCAGGTAACCGTTGTTCAGATCCAGTTTGATTTCATCCTTGTTGAAGCCAGGCAGATCCACATCCACCTCATAGCCTTCATCGGTTTCCTTCACATCAGTTTTCATCAGGCGGCTGGCATTCTTGCCGTAGAGCACATGCTCCGGACGCCCAAACCCACGGAAGAAGTCACGGTCAAAGTCATCAAAGACGTCAAACAGGTTTTCACCAAACACGGTAGGAAGATAAGTACTCATAATGCAAACCTCCAATTCATTGGCCTTGTACGCTTGGTTCATTGCCACGCTTGCAGGGTCGCATTCATTCCATCTTGTTCGGGCTCTCTCTCGATCCCCTTCCCTTGATGGTGCCTATATTATATATCTAAGGTCAAAGAAAGTCAATAATTTGGAAAAGGTTTTTCTACATATTTTTCTCGTTTTCTGTGAATTTCACATTGAATTGACTCTGTTTTGAATTATTTCTGTGGATTTCATTGAAATACTTCGTTTTTCTTGCAAAGAACACCACCGAAATAGGGGGAACCCACTAGAAAAGCAGGTTCCCCAGGCATTTATTCAGTTGTGATCTCGCTGTACTCCCCGGAAACCCAGCCGACCTGGCTTCCGATTTTCACGGCCTGCCAGCCGTTGAAGGCACTGGCCACGTACTCCAGCGTTGTGCCCGGTGCGACGGCGGTGATGCGGCTATAGCTGGTGCCGTTGCCCGTGCGGATGTTCACCTTGCCGCCGGAGGATTTGATGAGCACCCGGATAGTGGTCTGCCCGGCGACGGGCTGTTCCTGCTCCGGTTCAGGCTGTGTTTCCGTCATGGCCTGATGCCCGGCATCGTCCTCCGCCACAGCGGCCATCAGAGCAGAGTGGGTCTGATCACCATACTTGCCATCCTGCTTGACTCCGGCTTTCTTCTGGAATGCCTTCACGGCGGCTTCTGTCTTGCTGCCAAACTGGCCGTCCACTTCAAGGGTGGCACCCAGCTGGTTCAGCAGTTCCTGCAGGGCTTTGACGTCCGATCCGGAACAGCCGTTCTTCAGCAGCCTGCTGCCCAGGGTGTACACGGTGACAGTCTCCACAGCGATTTGTGCGCCGCTGGTATCGCCATAATCGATAAACGGCAGCTTGTACCAGTGTGTCCAGGGGCGCTTTTTCACCTGCGTCTTTACGCAGCCCCAGTTGAAGCCCTGCCACTCCACGGCATAACCATTGCCGATATAGTACCCAGCATGACCGTCCTTGTACAGTGCCAGACCAGGGATCTCCGGCAGGGTGTCGATGGTGCCCCAGTCCATGCCTTTCTTTTTTGCCCAGGAGAACATGCTGTTCGCGCCTTTGTCCGGGCACCCGTTGGAGCCATATTTGCTGGTGATGGCTTTATCCGTCCCGATGGCTTCCAGTACACCCTGACCTCCGTTTGTCCAGGCATAGCCCTTGCAGCCGCCAATGCAGTCGGACACAACAGCCTTATTGGCAATGTCCTGCTTGTAACGGGACATGCGGCTGGACGCATAAGAGGACGGATACTGGTTGCTCTTACGGGACAGCAGACTATTTGTGGCTTTGTAGACGCAGGTGCCGTACCAGTAAGGCTGACCGACCATCTTCTGACACCAGTCGGCAAAGTGCTCATTGGTGAAGGGCGTATTGATTCTGTCCGCCATGATGATTCCTCCAATCATGAAAAGAGGGCGGCAGCTTATTCGCCGTCGCCCTGGTCGGTCGTATTGTCTTTGCCTTCCTTCTTGTCACGATCATGCAGCTGCTCCAGAACAGCCTTCAGCTTGTCCGGGATGGGCAGACCGATGTAGGCTGCGTTTTCCAGCAGGCTGAGTCCCTCGTTGGAGAGGTAGAAGGCAATCACCGCGCCTCGCAGCGCACTGCCGGAGCCGATCACATGCAGATCGACGATGTTCGCAATGCCTACCATGAACAGGATGAGCACCTTTTTGCAGACGCCCTTGAAGCCGACGGCGCTGGACAGCTTCTTGTCCACGATGGCGCACATCACGCCCGTGATGTAGTCCAGCGTCATAAAGATGAGCAGGGCGATCATCAGGCCGTCGATGCCTCCAAGGAAGTATCCGAGCCATCCCCCGATGGCTGTGATGGCGATCTGGATCTTCGCCCAGACCAGGTCGATAGAAAAGTTCCGCATAGTCGTTTCCTCCAATCATTTTGATATAGAAAAACCCGCCTCCGTGTTGGAAGCGGGCTGATC
>Ga0116164_10000711_pt1 | contig 27429 bp, 27 predicted proteins | sample AD_UKC109_MetaG_FD_89888 | JGI IMG/M metagenome (GOLD analysis project Ga0116164, IMG submission 89888) | Active sludge microbial communities of municipal wastewater-treating anaerobic digesters from Hong Kong - AD_UKC109_MetaG | ecosystem: Engineered > Bioreactor > Anaerobic > Digestate... | reverse complement strand
GAAACGCTCAATAGGTGGATGGACTGCCGGGTTTTGCAACGATATCGATCGAAAGCGAGCCGAGTTGCCGCCAACGATGCCAATGCCCGTGCGGGCATCGCGATTGACTTTTGGGGATGTGGGCCGGCCGCTTGCACCGCAACCCTTCGACAGGTCCAGCGCTCTTTTTGAGCCGACTGCATCGATGCTGCATCAAGAACATCGTGATGGTACCGAGGGTCGGACTCGAACCGACAAGCTGTTGCCAGCGGGGGATTTTGAATCCCCTGTGTCTACCAATTCCACCACCCCGGCAGGGAGTCGCGCAGTATAACGACATCCGCGGTGGCGGCAATACCTTGTGCTAACATCGCGCGCCCATGCAGCTGAGCGATTTTCATTACGACCTGCCCGAGCGCCTGATTGCGCAGCAACCGAGTGCGCGTCGCGGCGACAGCCGGTTGCTGCACCTGCCGCAGTGCGGCGATCCTGTCGACCTGCGGTTTGGCGATCTGGCGACCTTGCTCAAGCCCGGCGATCTGCTGGTGTTCAATGACACGCGGGTGCTACCGGCCCGGCTGTTGGGGACCAAGGAGTCCGGCGGTCGCGTCGAGGTGCTGATCGAGCGGCTGGTGGCGCCAGACCAGGCGGTCGCGCACGTGCGTGCAAGCAAGTCACCGAAGCCCGGCAGTCGCATCCGTATCGGCGATACGACCCTGCTGATGGAAGGACGGGAAGACGCGCTGTTCCGGTTGCGCGCCGAACAGGGCAGCTTTGCCGAGCTGATGCAGCAGCATGGCCACATGCCGTTGCCACCTTATATACAGCGTGCCGATACAACGTCAGACCGTGAGCGCTACCAGACGGTCTATGCCGAGCGCCCGGGCGCAGTCGCCGCACCCACCGCGGGGCTGCATTTCGACCATGCGATGCTCGAACGGCTGGTCCGGATGGGTGTGGAGTCGGCCCGTGTGACCCTGCACGTCGGTGCCGGTACTTTTACACCGGTGCGCGAGCAGGACCTCGACCGGCACAGGATGCACAGCGAATGGCTGGAGGTCGGCGAGGCGACCGTCGAGGCGGTAGAGAGGACGCGGCAACGCGGAGGGCGGGTGGTCGCGGTCGGCACCACCAGTGTGCGCAGTCTGGAGACGGCGGCCGCCGACGGGTGTCTGGCGCCGTACCGTGGCGAGACGCGACTGTTCATCCGCCCCGGCTACCGCTTTCAGGTGGTCGATGCCCTGCTGACCAATTTTCACCTGCCCGAGTCGACATTGCTGATGCTGGTCTGTGCATTCGCCGGGTATGACCGCACGATGGCGGCCTACCGCCACGCGGTGGCGGCTGGTTACCGCTTTTTCAGCTACGGGGACGCGATGTTCATTGAGCCGGCGGTCTGAGTCGGTGGCTGGTCCGGAGTGCTGACGCCAGGCATAAAAAAAGGCGCGGCAGGGGGTGCCGCGCCTAAGGTTCCACCAAAGGAGGATGGAGGAGTGTACTGAATAATCAGTACATGAGTATTTTCTAATATGATGACGGTCGAAGTCAACTATTAATTGGACTTATCGGGGCATGTCTTGAAATTCGAGCTTATCGGTCACGATCAGTCGACCCGGCGGGGCAGGCTGTCGTTTGCGCGCGGCAGCGTGGACACCCCCGCGTTCATGCCGGTCGGGACCTACGGCACGGTCAAGGCGATGACGCCAGAGGAACTGGAGGGTATGGGGGCCGAGATCATCCTCGGAAACACCTTCCATCTGTGGCTGAGGCCCGGTACCGACATCATCGCGGCGCATGGCGACCTGCACGACTTCATCCATTGGCAGCGCCCGATCCTGACCGATTCGGGTGGTTTCCAGGTCTATTCGCTCGGCAAGATGCGCAAGATCACCGAGCAGGGTGTGCATTTCCGCTCGCCGGTGGACGGCGCCAGGGTGTTCATGGGCCCCGAGGAATCCATGCAGATCCAGCGGGCGCTGGGCTCGGATGTCGTGATGATTTTTGATGAATGCACGCCTTATCCGGCGACCGAGCGTGAGGCGCGTGACTCGATGGAGCTCTCGCTGCGCTGGGCGCAGCGCAGCAGGGCGGCACATGAAGGCAACCCGAACGCGCTGTTCGGCATCGTGCAGGGTGGTGTCTTCAACGAGCTGCGGGAACGCTCGCTCGGCGGTTTGACCGAAATCGGTTTCGACGGCTATGCGGTTGGCGGTCTGTCGGTCGGTGAGCCTGCCGATGACCGCTGGCGGGTGCTGGATTTCCTGTCGGATCGCCTGCCGGCCGGGCATCCACGCTATTTGATGGGGGTCGGGACGCCCGAGGACATCGTCGAGGCGGTGCGGCGTGGCATCGATATGTTCGATTGCGTGATGCCGACGCGCAATGCGCGCAACGGGCACTTGTTCACCCACGATGGTGTCGTGCGCATCCGCAACGCGGTGCATCAGCGCGACACCGGACCGCTGGACGAGGCCTGCGACTGCTACACCTGTCGCAACTACAGCCGCGCCTATCTGCGCCACCTGCTGCGATGCAACGAGATCCTGGGTGCCCGGCTGAACACCATTCACAACCTCTATTACTACCAGTCCCTGATGCGCGCCATCCGCGCCGCTATCGAGGCCCGGTCTTTCGCGCAGTTCCGCGCGGACTTTTACGCGCGGCGCGGTTTGCCCCTACCTGTCTGAGCTATGGCATAATCACGCGCCTTTGGTCCGCCAGACGACCATGCGGCACACTTTTTCTGACTGGAGCGCACGATGAGTTTCTTTATTTCCGACGCCTTGGCCGAAGGGCCTCTGCCGACTGGCGATGGTGGCATGTCGATCATCTTCCTGATTGGCATGTTCGTCATCATGTACTTCTTCCTGATCCGTCCCCAGGTCAAGCGGCAGAAGGAACATAAGGCGATGGTCGGGGGTCTCAAGAAGGGCGACGAGATCCAGACCATGGGCGGCATGATGGGCAAGGTCACCGAGCTTGGTGACAACTTCATGAAGGTCGAGGTCGCGGACAACGTCATTGTCACCGTACGCAAGACCGCGGTCGAAGCGGTCATGCCCAAGGGCAGCCTCAAAGAAATGTAATTTGCGCCGACGGCCGCCGTTCCTGGCGGCCGCATTCACCTCAGCTTCGACTTGAAACATGCTTAATCATTATCCCTCGTGGAAAAACCTGCTGGTGGCCGGTGTGCTGCTGGTGGGGTTGCTGTACGCGCTGCCCAACCTGTTTTCGCAGGATCCGGTGATCGAGATCACCGGGACTCGCGGCGAGCAGGTTGGCGAGACGCTGCAGCAGAACATCCTGGCCGCGCTCGAACGGGCGCAGATCACCATCAAGTCGTCAGAATTGAAGGCGGATCGTCTGCAGGTCCGGTTCAAGGCCGCAGAAGACCAACTGGCCGGCCAGGATGCGATCGCCAAGGTCTTGCCGGCGGAGTTCACGCACGCCCTGACGCTGTCGCCGGATATCCCGGGCTGGCTGACCGCGCTCGGCGGCCGGCCGATGAACCTCGGTCTGGACCTGCGCGGTGGTATCCATGTGCTCATCGATGTGGACATGGACGCCGCCATCGAAAAGACCGTCGAACGCCATGCGGGCAATATCCGCACGGCGCTGCGTGACGAGAAGATCCGTTACGTGACGGTCAAGGAATCGGGCAACGGCGTCGATGTCCGTTTCAAGGACGCAGACTCGCGCGACCAGGCGGAAAAGGTGCTTCGGTCGGAGTTTCGCGACCTCGCGACCAGCGTGCGTGATGAAGGCGAGGAATTCTACGTACGCGTATTCATGTCGCAGGACGAAGAACGCGCGGCACGGCGTCTGGCGCTGGAGCAGAACATCACCACGCTTCGCAACCGTGTGAACGCGCTGGGCGTTGCCGAGCCTGTGATCCAGCAGCAGGGTGACCGTCGCATCGTGGTGGAACTGCCGGGTGTGCAGGACCCGGGCAAGGTGAAAGACCTGCTCGGTGCGACTGCAACGCTCGAATACCGCCTGGTGCACGGTGATCCGGGACAGGCCTTCGAGGCGGAGTCGAGCGGGCGCGTGCCACCGGGTGCCGCGCTGTATCACGAGCGCAATGGCCAACCCATTCTGCTCAAGCGCCAGGTCATCGTGACCGGCGACGAGATGACCAGTGCCTCGTCGGGGTTCGATCAGCAATCCGGCCAGCCGGCGGTGTATGTCAACCTGGACAGCAAGGGTGCGCGCAGGATGCGCAACGTCACCACCGAGAACGTCGGCAAGCCCATGGCGGTGGTGTTCAAGGAGAAACGTACCGTCGGGCGTGACAGCGAAGGCAAGCCGATCCGCAAGTGGGTCGAAGAGGTCATCAATGTCGCGACCATCCGCGAGGCCTTCGGGCGCCGCTTCCAGACCACCGGTCTGGATAATGCGCAGGAGGCGCACCAGCTGGCCCTGCTGCTACGGGCCGGCGCACTGGCGGCACCGATCAACATCGTCGAGGAGCGCACCATTGGCCCGAGCCTGGGTCAGGACAACATCGACCAGGGCATGGTGTCGGTGATGGTGGGGCTGCTCGCGGTCATGGTCGTGATGGCGGTCTATTACAAAGTGTTCGGCATGGTCGCGAACCTGGCCCTGATGGCCAACCTGGTGCTGATCGTCGCCATCCTGTCGATGCTGCAGGCGACGCTGACCGTGCCTGGCATTGCGGGTATCGTGTTGACCGTGGGTATGGCGGTCGATGCCAACGTGCTGATCTACGAACGCATCCGCGAGGAACTGTCAATCGGCTCGACACCGCAGGCCAGTATCCATGCCGGTTATGAGCGCGCCTTCAGCTCGATCCTGGACGCGAACGTCACCACCCTGATTGCCGCCGTGGTGCTGTTCTCGATCGGCAGTGGCCCGGTGCGCGGATTCGCGGTGACCCTGGCGATCGGGATCGCGACCTCCATGTTCACCGCACTAATGGGCACGCGTGCTGTGATCAACCTTGTCTATGGCCGCAAGCGCGTGGCGAAACTCGCCATCTAAGCGCGGAGATCTGCAATGGAAATCGTCAGCAAGAACCTCAATATCGATTTCATGCGCGTGCGCAAGGCGGCAGTCGGCCTGTCTGTCGCCTGGCTGCTGGTTGCGGCGATCGCCCTGGCGGTGCGCGGCCTGAACTTCGGCATCGATTTTACCGGCGGCACCCTGATCGAGGTTGGGTACCAGCAGGACGTCCAGCTCGATTCGGTTCGCCAGGCGCTGGCGGACGGTGGTTTCGCCGGTGCGGCCGTACAGCGTTTCGGGACCTTGCGCGACGTCCTTATCCGGCTTGCACCGGAGGAAAATGCCGGTGTGGATGCAGAGGCCGCCAACGCCCAGCTCAGCGACCGCATCTTCAATGCGTTGAATGCCGCGGCGCAGGGCCAGGTCGAACTCAGGCGCGTGGAATTTGTGGGTCCCCAGGTTGGCGACGAGCTGGCCGAGGATGGTGCACTGGCCGTACTGGTGTCGTTGATCGCGGTGCTGATGTATGTCGCGATGCGATTCGAATGGCGTTTTGCAGTGGGGGCCGTGGTCGCCCTCGCGCACGACGTGTTGTTTACCGTCGGCCTGTTTGCGCTGTTGCAGATCGAGTTCGACCTGCCGGTGCTGGCGGCCGTCCTCGCGGTCATCGGTTACTCGCTCAACGACACCATCGTCATCTTCGACCGCGTGCGTGAGAATTTCCGCAAGATGCGCAAAGGTTCGCCAGAGGAGATCATCAACGTGTCGATCAACCAGACCATGGCACGCACGATCATGACCTCGGGCACGACCCTGGTGGTATTGCTGGCGCTGTTCTTCCTCGGTGGCGAGAACGTGCACGGTTTCTCGCTGGCGTTGATCGTCGGTGTGGTGATCGGGACCTACTCGACCATCTACGTGGCCTCCGCCGTGGCACTCTGGCTCGGGGTCAGCAAGGCCGATCTGATGCCGGTGAAGAAGGAAGGCGTCGTCGACGACCGGCCGTGAGTCTTTGACCACCCGCTGAGGTGGTCCACGAATTCGGGGGAACAAGGCGGTGCGTCGACTGGGGCGGGTAACTTGAAGATTCTGACGTTCAGTTCCCTGTATCCCAATGCGCATCAACCCTCTCATGGGGTGTTTGTCGAGAACCGCCTGCGGCAGTTGCTGGCCTATGCGCCGCATCTGCAGGCCACGGTGGTCGCACCCGTGCCCTGGTTCCCCTCGTCGAACCCGATGTTCGGCAGCTATGCGTCTTATGCGGGCATCGAGCGCCACGAAGTGCGCCACGATATCGACGTCTGGCACCCGAAGTACCCGGTGATCCCCAAGATCGGTATGCAACTGACCCCGTGGCTGATGTACCAGTCGGTGCGTCGAACGGTGCGCGGGCTGAAGGACCGGGGCTTCGATTTCGACCTGATCGACGCACACTATTTCTATCCGGACGGTGTTGCCGCGATGCGTCTTGCTGCAGAGTTCGAGCGCCCGTTCGTGGTCACTGGCAGGGGGACCGACCTCAACCTCATTCCGCAGCTGTCGGGACCGCGGCAAAAAATCGTGCAGGTCACTGAAACGGCCGCCCACATGATGACCGTTGCCGGCGCACTGAAAGACTACCTGATCGAAATGGGTGTGCCCGATGATCGGGTGACGGTGCTGCGCAACGGGGTGGACCTGGATTTCTTCCACCCGCACGATGATCGCGCAGGGTTGCGCGCAAAGCTGGGAATCGGCGCGCGCCCTACCTTGCTGTCGGTCGGCCACCTGATCGAACGCAAGGGACACCATCTGGCGATCGAGGCGATGGCCGCACTGCCGGGAATGGACCTCCTGCTCGCCGGCGACGGGCCGGAAGAGAGCGCATTGCGTCAACTGGTGGATCGACTTGCGTTGCATGACAGGGTCAGATTCACCGGGCGTCTTTCGCAGCAGCAGCTGCGTGAGCACTATCAGGCAGCTGATGCCTTGATCCTCGCCTCGAGTCGCGAGGGCTGGGCGAACGTGCTGCTTGAATCGATGGCCTGCGGTACCCCGGTGGTGGCGACGCCTGTGGATGGCACACCCGAGGTCGTGGCGTCACCGGACGCCGGCCAGCTCACGCGTGATCGCAGTGCCGACTCGATTGTCGCGGCCATTGAGAAGTTGTTTGCAGAAATGCCCGCGCGCGACGCGACGCGACGCTACGCCGAAGGCTTCAGCTGGAACGACACCTCGCAGGGACAGCTGGCGATCTTCGAACGCGTGGTTGGCACGGCGAGCTAGGCGCGTGCACGGCAGGACGTGGCGGGCTCGCCGAGAGGGCTCGGCGCCTACGGCGTCAACTTTTACCCATTGCGACCGATACTGAATCCATGTTGATACTCCACGTCCTCGATCACTCGATCCCGCTGCACAGCGGCTATACATTCCGGTCGCGTTCGATCTTTGAGCACCAGCGCAAAATGGGCTGGGACACCGAGCACATCACCAGTACCAAGCATGCGGATGCCGTCAGTGACCAGCCAGTCGAAGAGACGGTGGAGGGCCTGCATTTTTTTCGCACACCAAAACGCAGTCAACGTCTGCATTCAGTGCCAATCGTCAATCAGTACGTGGTAATCCGCGACCTCCAGGCGCGCCTCACCGAGGTGGCGCGACAGATAAAGCCTGACCTGCTGCATGCCCATTCACCGGCCCTGAACGGTATCGCCGCAGTGCGCGTCGGCCGCGAACTTGGGATACCGGTCGGCTACGAGGTACGGGGGTTCTGGGAGGACGCTGCGGTCAGTCACGGTACGACCAACGAGGGCGACCTGCGTTACCGGATAACCCGCGGACTGGAGACCTGGGCGCTCAAGCACGCCGATCATTGTTTCTGCATCTGCGAGGGCCTGCGTCGCGACATCGTGGCGCGCGGTATCCCGGCGGACAAGGTCACCGTGATCCCGAATGCCGTCGATATCGGAAACTTTCAGCCGGTCGAAGCGATCGATGAGGGCCTTTGCAACAGGCTCGGGCTGCAGGGCCGGCAGACCATCGGCTTCATCGGTTCGTTCTACTATTACGAAGGCCTTGAACTGTTGCTCGAGGCGGCGCGCATCATGCGCCCGCATCATCCTGACCTGCACGTGTTGATGGTCGGTGGCGGGCCCGCCGAGGCATCGTTGAAGCAGAAGGCGGACGAACTCGGCATCGCCGATATCACGACCTTTGCCGGCCGGGTGCCGCAACGCGAGGTAGGCAGCTATTACAGCCTGATCGACGTGCTGGCCTATCCCCGCCAGATGATGCGGATCACCGACCTGGTGACGCCGCTCAAGCCCCTGGAGGCCATGGCGCAGAAGCGCCTGTTCGTGGCATCGGATGTCGGCGGACACAAGGAGCTGGTCGTCGATGGTGTGACCGGCGTGCTGCACCGCGCAGGCGACGCGGGCAGTCTGGCGGAGAAGCTGGCGGCGTTGCTCAATGACCCGCAGCAGGGTGTTGCACTGAAAGAGGCAGGTCGCAGATTCGTCGAGACCGAGCGTAACTGGGACGTTTCCGTGGCGAACTACCGCTCGGCCTACGAGCGCATGCTGGGCCGCTGATCCCGCTTCCGCGGCCTCCTGTTAACCCCCGGCATCTGCGGCTATCATCGGCGGTTATCCTTTCCCAGGATACGCAGGGCATTGGCCCTGACCACAAGAATACCTCCGGAGGAGCCCATGAAACTCGAGACCCTGGCCTTACACGCCGGCTACGAAAGCGAGCCGACCACGCGTGCCGCGACCACGCCGATCTACCAGACCACGTCTTATACGTTCGACAACACCCAGCACGGTGCGGACCTGTTCGACCTGAAGGTTGCCGGCAACATCTATACGCGAATCATGAACCCGACCCAGGCAGTGCTTGAACAGCGCCTCGCCGAGATGGAGGGCGGTGTTGCCTCGCTGTGCATGGCCTCTGGCATGGCGGCGATCACCGCATCGATCCAGTGTATCGCCGATGTCGGCTGCAACATCATCAGCACCAGCCAGCTGTATGGTGGGACGTATAACCTGTTCGCGCACACCTTTCCGCGCCAGGGCATCGAGGCGCGTTTCGTATCGCACGACGACTATGCCAGGATCGAGTCACTGATCGACGACAAGACCCGCGCACTGTTCTGCGAGTCGATCGGCAACCCGGCCGGAAACGTCGTGGATATCGCCAAATGGGGCGAGATTGCGAACCGCCACGGCGTGCCGCTGATTGTCGACAACACGGTGCCGACACCGTTCCTGTGCCGGCCGTTCGAACTCGGCGCGCACATCGTCGTGCATGCGCTGACCAAGTACATCGGTGGGCATGGCACCAGCATCGGCGGGGCTATCGTCGATTCCGGCAAGTTCGACTGGGCCGGCAATGCCAAACGCTTCCCGATGTTGAACGAGCCCGATCCGTCTTATCACGGTGTGGTCTACACCGAGGCCCTTGGTCCGGCCGCGTACATCGGCCGTTGCCGCGTCGTGCCGCTGCGCAATATGGGCGCGGCGATCTCGCCGATGAACGCATTCCTGATCATGCAGGGCCTGGAAACCCTGGGGCTGCGCATGGAACGCCATTGTGAGAATGCGCTCAAGGTGGCTGAGCACCTGAAGAAGCATCCGCAGGTTGCGTGGGTCAGCTACGCCGGTCTGCCCGACAGCCCGTATCACGCGGTCTGTCAGAAGACCACCGGCGGCAGGGCCTCGGGCATCCTGAGCTTCGGCATCAAGGGCGGAAAGGAGGCAGGCGCGAAATTCATCGACGCGCTGCAGATGATCCTGCGGCTGGTCAACATCGGTGATGCCAAGTCGCTGGCCTGCCACCCGGCGACCACAACGCACCGCCAGCTTGGCCCCGAAGAGCTGGCCTCCGCCGGCGTGCCGGAAGACATGGTGCGTCTGTCGATCGGTATCGAGCACATCGACGACATCATCGCGGACGTCGATCAGGCGCTGGCGGCTGCCGGCTGAGCCCGTCATTGCCTGGCCGAGGCCGGGTAGGGACCCTGTGTGGAAAAGCCCGTGAGACGTTGAGGTCACGGGCTTTTTCGTTGTTTCCCCGCTCCTCAATAACCCTTGATCGCTGCCGATACGAAGCTTATTGCATCAATCGAGACGGGCAGGCATGAAACAGGGGATCACGCCGGTGTCGCGTGAACGCGTCATGCGCGAAGAAGATTTCATCGTATCCAAGACGGACGCCAAGGGCAGGATCACCTATGCGAACCGGATATTCATGGAGTTCGCCGGTTACCGCGAGTCCGAGCTGCTCGGTGTCCAACACAACATCGTTCGGCATCCGGACATGCCGCGGGCAGTGTTCAAGCTGATGTGGGAAACCCTGCAGGCGGGTCAGGAGTTCTTCGGATACGTGAAGAACATGGCCAGTGATGGATCATTCTACTGGACGTTTGCCAATGTCACCCCGACGCGTGATGAACGCGGTACGACCATCGGCTATTACTCCGTACGCCGGCGACCGAAACAGGATGCGGTAGCCTACTTCGCGCCGCTTTACGCCGAAATGCTCGCCAGGGAGAAGGCGGCTGGACCTAGGACTGCCATCGACAACTCGCGGCAGATCCTGACGGCGCGTTTTCAGCCCAGGGGCCTGAGCTATGAAGCGTTTGTTCTCTCGATGTAACACGGGTTGCGCCCTGCTCGGCACAATGGGTGTGACCGTGCTGTTGGCGGGATACGTCGCGCTGGCGTACAGCCCGGATCCGTTGTTGCTCGTTGCGTTGGCACTGGCTGGTCTGTTTGCGGTGGCCGGCTGGGTTGCCATGCAACGTGACCAGGTCGTGTTCGCACAGATTCGCGACCTGGGGAAGGCGATGCAACAGGGCGATGCCGACTTCCGTATCACGCAGATCGATACCAGCCACGCCGTTGGCGATGCGCTGTGGAACATCAACGAGGGACGTGACCAGGTCGAGGCCTTTTTCCGCGAGGTCGACACGGCGTTCAGCTATGTGGAGCAGGACAAATTCTTCCGCCCGGCGCTGGTCGCCGGATTGCGGGGACAGTACCGCGCCACGATGGAACACATCAACGACTCGATCGCTGCCATGCAGCAGAGCGCCCAAAACCGTCAGTTCGAGGCGTTCATGTCGAAGGTCGATGAACTGAAGACGCGTAACCTGCTGCACAATCTGCAAGGTACCCAGAAGGACCTCGCGGAGATCACCGGTCAGATGCGATCGGTGGGCGGGAACACCGCGGGTTCTGTCGACGTTGCAACCCGTGGTCGTGCATCGATCACCCGGGTTATCGACAACCTGCGCCAGCTCGTGCCCAGGATGACCGGCGTGCGTGAGACAGCCATCACGCTGGGTGAACACAGTCACGAAGTGGGCGAGATCCTCGAGATGATTACCGGGATAGCCGATCAGACCAACCTGCTGGCACTGAATGCCGCTATCGAGGCGGCTCGTGCGGGTGAGCACGGACGTGGTTTCGCGGTAGTCGCTGACGAGGTCAAGAAGCTTGCACAACGCACCAAAGAGGCGACCGGAAGTGTTTACCAGGTGATGGAAAGCTTCTCGGCATCCACCCGGCAGGTTACCGAAGAGGCGGCAACCATGTCGGAGATGGCCGGAGACTCGCAGCAGATTGTTGAGGCCTTCGAGAACGATTTTGCGACCTTCTACGAGAACGCCACCAATAGCCACGCCTCGGTCGCTTACACCCAGACGATCAGCGAATCCTGCCTCAGCAAGCTCGATCACATGATCTACATCCAGCATTCCTACCGGGCCCTGGAACTGGGCGAGGGTTCAGAGTCCTGGAACCGCTGCGCGGTAGGTCCGGATCACTGTCGCTTCGGAAAGTGGTATGGGGATGGCGACGGCATGAAGGACTTCGCCCATCTGCCATCGTACCGGGGCATCGACCTGCCACACAGGTCAGTGCACGACGGCGTGCATCGCATTCTCGATATCGTGCAGGGCGACTGGCGCGGATCGGCCACGGATCGCCAGACGATACTGGACGAGTTCCAGCAGGTCGAGTCGCACAGCCATACCCTGATGGGGCTGCTCAGTGGCCTGGCCGATGAACGACAGCGTTTCGAAAAACCCAGCAGCAGCCACGAAGGCGAGATCGACCTGTTCTGACTTCGACGACGTCAGTCAGCCGGTTCGCTGAGGCGCCGCACCAGCCAGCCGCGAAAGAACGGGTTGTCGGTGTCGGCGAACAGCTGCTGCTCGGTCAGCCACGCGCGCAGCTGCTCGGGTCCATCGGCCGGTTTCCCATGGTGGGCGAAATAGCAGTCCAGATAGAACTCGCCCTGCAGCGCGCGCCACGCCTCTTCGTCGATGGCGTCACGCAGTTTGTTCGGGAAAGGAAGGATGTTGTCGTCTGCCATGCTGGTCCTGCGATTTGGTGAGACATACAGTCTGGCACGCATTGTCGGCCGATTCGACTAACGGGCGTCGCTGCACGATGTCCCGGGTCAACGCTGTTGTCGCCACCAATGACTGACGATCGCGGCGACATCGAGATCATCCGGCCCTGATTTCCAGCTCTCCGCCACCGGTGCATCGCTGCTCGCCGGTGCGGGATCGGGCGGGTAGAGGTTCACGCGTGTCGGCAGCGGTATCGCCTCGCCGACCGCCAGTGCCTCGCCTCGGCGCAGCGTGGTAAGCACATCGGCCAGGTCCTGCTCGCCCTCCGGCATCAGCTTGCGGATGTAATCCTGGTCCTGCGGGTTCGTGGTGCGCAGGCAGATGAAGTTGCTGCACTGGGAAAGCACCGTCTCGGACAGTTCGGTCGGGCGCTGACTGACCACGCACAGGCCGACACCGTACTTGCGTCCCTCCTTGGCGATACGTTCCATTGCCCTGCGGCTGCCCTCGTGTTTGGACTCGGCATCCTCACGCGGGATGTACTGGTGGGCCTCTTCGCACACCAGCAGGATCGGAAACTCGCGGCGCAACGGGTTCCAGTAGTTGAACTCGAACGCGAGCCGGCCGATCTGTGATGACACCGTCGGCCGCACATCGTGCGGCACCGCGCTCAGATCGATCACGGTGATCTGCCGCTTCGGTTCGCCCAGGCCGATGAAGTCACGCAACAGGTCTTCGAGATCGGCAGATTTCACACGCTTGCGCGGCCGGAACAGGAAGTCATAGCGCGAGTCGTTGAACATCGCCTGGAAGCGCACCAGGAACTCGTCGAAGGCACCGAACAGCGGCCCCTTTGACTTGCCGAAATCGAACTGCTGCTCGTTGGCCTGCTTGAAGTGCAGGTACAGGTCCTTGAGCGGGAAATACACCGGCGAATCCACTGACAGGCGGTCGATTCCGAGGTCCGTGTTGCCTTTCTTGCGCAGCGTATACAGGACTTCGCGCATGAAGGAGATCTGCAAAGAGGCATTCGGGTCGGTGCGGTCGACCAGCAGGTCCACCAGTTCCGAGTAGGTCAGCAGCCAGTACGGGATCTCCAGGGTCCGGGCATCGACATGCCGCACCATGTCGCCGGGAAAGGCGCTGTGAAAGCGGCCGTTGGCATCACGCCAGCCGTATTCGCCATGAAGATCGAGCACCACGATGTGTGCCTTGGGCATCAGCTTGACGGTACGCTGCAGCAGGCTGCTCACCGCCCAGGATTTGCCCGAACCGGACTGGCCCAGGATCGCCAGGTGGCGGTTGAACAACAACGTGGGATCAGCGAATACGCGCAGTTCCGGACGCTGGCTGAGACGACCGATGTGCAGGCCGTGGCGGCGCACCGCATCGAACATCGCCTCGAGCTGCTTGCCCTCAGCCATGTATACCGGTGTGTCCAAAGGCGGGAATCGGCCGACACCACGAAAGAACTGGCCGTCGGCGGTGACCTCGCCGAGTGGCAGCATTCTCACCAGGCGCACTGTCTCCTGACCGCGTACCTCAGTGCATGCGCTCACGATCTGACACAGTACCTGCTCGTTCTGACCGCGTGCGATGGTGTAGGCGCCGACCTGTCCGATCGCGACGCGTTCGACGCCTACCTGGCGGTAGCCGTCGAAGCGCTCACCGACCATGTGCAGTCGTGCGACAAAGGATGCACCGGAGATGTCGGTGAGGGTGCCGAGCAATCCTGGGTCTATGTCCGTCATCAAGCGTCCTTTCAATGTGTCGATCGTGGCCAAGAATACCTGCAAGTACCTGAATTCCCAAGATCGCGCAGGGGATACTGTGTCTGACATCTCGGTTCAGCGGCCTTAGAATAGCCGTTCCGATTTCGAGGAGAATCACCCAGATGTCACGAGTCACGGTTATTGGCGCCGGGTTTGCTGCCCTGACCGCCGTCCGCAAACTGCGCGCGGCTGATGCCCACCTGGGTATCGACCTGATCGCACCAAAACCTGAGTTCGTCTATTACCCGGGGACCATCTGGATCCCGACCGGGTTGCGTCAGCCGCAGGATCTCGTGGTCCCGCTCGGCAACTTCTTCGCCCGCATGGGTGTGACCTATCACCAGGCTGCCGCGACCGGCCTGCGTGATGCCGGGCGCACTGTGGTGACCGACCAGGGCGAGGTGACCAATGATGGCCTGATCATCGCCAGCGGTGGCCGCTTCATCCGCAAGCTGCCGGGTATCGAGCATTCCTTCCTGCCATGCGGCGGCGTCGAGGTGACGACGCAGATCCGCGATCGCCTGGCTGAGATGGAAGGCGGCACGCTGGCGTTCGGTTTCGCCGGCAACCCCAACGAACCCTCCGCAATGCGCGGCGGCCCGGTGTTCGAGTTCCTTTTCGGGATCGACTCATTCCTGCGTCAGCAGGGGCGGCGCGACAGGTTCCGGCTGGTATTTTTCACCCCGGCTGAGAAACCCGGCCAGCGTCTCGGCCCCAAGGCCGTGGATGGGCTGATGCGCGAGATGGCCAAGCGCGAGATTGAGACCCACCTCGGGCACAAGCTGAAAGGTTTTGCCGCCGACAGGGTGATGACCGAGGGTGGTGAGTTCGCGGCCGACCTGATCCTGTTCATGCCCGGGATGACCGGCAACCTGTGGTTCGATGACACCGATCTGCCGCGCTCGCCCGGTGGCCTGCTGCAGGCCGACCGGTTCTGCCAGGTCGAGGGCTGGGACAAGGTCTACGTGGCCGGTGATTCGGGTAGCTTCCCGGGCCCCGATTGGCTGCCTAAGCAGGCGCACATGGCCGATCTGCAGGCCGAGGCCGCGGTCGCCAACCTGATGGATGCATTCAAAGGCACGGCGGCGAGCCATACCTTCAAGTCGGAACTGATGTGTATCGTGGACACGCGATCGAGTGGCATGTTCGTCGCCCGCACGCAAAGCCGCAATATCGTGCTGCCGTCGTTCATCGGCTTTCACTGGGCGAAACGCTTTTTCGAATGGATGTATCTGCGCCAGTACCGCTAACCGTCGGCACGGCAGAACGTGGCCGGCCCACGGTGGCGGGATCGCCGAGAGGGCTCGGCTCCTACGGATATGCTGTAGGAGGCCAGCCCCTGGCCGATGGGATGTTGGCGGGATCGCCGAGAGGGCTCGGCTCCTACGGGTTTGCTGTAGGAGGCCAGCCCCTGGCCGATGCGGTGTTGGCGGGATCGCCGAGAGGGCTCGGGTCCTGCGAAATGCCGGGTGCCCTCAGTCGCTGAGCAGCAGCTTGATCGAGATCGCCAGCGACACGATCACCAGCAATGGCCGGATCAGCCGTGTGCCGTGGCGGATCACCAGGTGCGAACCTATCCAGGCACCGGCCATCTGCGCCAGCCCCATCGGCAGGCCGACCTGCCACACCACCTGTCCTGCCAGCGCGAAGAAGATCAGTGAGGCAATATTGCTGGTGAAATTGAGCACCTTGGTCCCGGCGGTCGCGCGGCGCAGGTTGTAACCGAGCAGCAGCACGAACGCGGCAGCAAAGAAACTGCCGGTGCCCGGGCCGAAGAAGCCGTCGTAAAAGCCCAGGCTGAAACCGATCAACAGACCGAACAGGCCATGGCTGATTCGGTGATGCGCATCCTGATCGCCGATACGCGGTGAGAACAGGAAGTACAGTGCGAATGCAATCAACAGCGCGGGCACGATCTGGTTCAGCAGGTCCGACCCCAGGCGCTGAACCGCCAGCGTGCCGGACGCGGAACCGATGAAAGTCATCAGGATCGGAGTTCGCAGACGCCGCAGGTCGATCTCGCCACGGCGGATGAAGTTGTACGAGGCGGTAAGGGTGCCAAACGAGCCCTGCAGTTTGTTGGTCGCCAGCGCCTGAACCGGCGGCAACCCGGCCCACAGGATCGCGGGCAGCGCCAACAGGCCACCACCGCCGGCAATCGCATCGATCATGCCGGCCAAACCGGCCACGGCGACCAGCAGCATCAGGGTATCGAGCGGCACTTCCACCATCGCTTATCCGATCCGCGGCGATTGCGCGGCGAAGGCGCACTGTGGTCGGCGTGCGCGTGGCGGGGGTGGGTTGGACTGCATGGGGGGTCCCGGGTTGGCCGTTGGGCAGGGCTGTGACGCTCAAGGATAGGGCAGAGGCGGACAGTGCCAAAGCGAATTCGTGTGGTCCGCGAGAACATCCGGATTGTCAGCGGGGGCTCAATGGCCTTTGGTGAACTAAGATACACGCTCTCAAGGTTTCGGATCGGGCGACGACGGCATCGGCGATGACAGCACTGACACTGGAGAATCTGAGCAAGACCTACAGCAACGGCCACGAGGCCCTGCGCGGCATAGACCTGGAGGTCGAACAGGGCGATTTCTTTGCGCTGCTGGGACCCAACGGGGCCGGCAAGTCCACCGCGATCGGCATTGTCAGTTCACTTGTCAACAAATCCGCAGGTCGGGTCAGTGTGTTCGGCCATGACCTCGACCGCGAGCCGGCGGCAGTGAAGTCCAGCATCGGCTTGGTGCCGCAGGAGTTCAACTTCAACCAGTTCGAACCGGTGGTCGAGATCGTCGTCAACCAGGCCGGGTACTACGGCATCGCGCGGCGTGAGGCCTACCAGCGTGCCGAGATCTACCTGAAGCAGCTGGATCTGTGGCCGAAGCGCAATGCCCAGGCACGCACACTGTCAGGTGGCATGAAGCGTCGCCTGATGATTGCCCGCGCACTGGTGCACCGCCCCAGGCTATTGATCCTCGACGAGCCGACCGCCGGTGTCGACATCGAGATCCGACGATCGATGTGGGACTTCCTGCGTGAGATCAATGCCCAGGGCACGACCATAATCCTCACCACCCACTACCTGGAGGAGGCCGAGAGCCTGTGTCGCAATATCGCGATCATCAACCGTGGCCGGATCGCCGAGCGCGCCAGGATGGCCGACGTGTTGCGCCGTCTGCACACGCAGGCGTTCGTGATGGATATACGCCATGCGCTGCAGTCGATCGAAGACATCCCCGGATTCACTGTGAGCCTGCTCGACAGCACGACGCTGGAGGTTGCAGTCAGCCGCGACCAGGGGCTGAATCCCCTGTTCAGCGTACTGAGCGAGCGTGGCATCGAGGTGCTTAGCCTGCGCAACAAGCAGAACCGCCTGGAGCAGTTGTTCATCGACCTCGTGAAGAGCGGCGTCGAGACCGCGGGGCGTGCCGCATGACGCCGACAACGGTCTGCTGGGTCGCGTTCAGGACCATCCTGACCAAGGAGATCCTGCGCTTTGCCCGCATCTGGGTGCAGACCGTGTTGCCGCCGGCGATTACGATGGCGCTGTACTTCGTGATTTTTGGAAAACTGATCGGGGCCCAGATCGGTGACATGGACGGTTTTCGCTACATCGACTTCATCGTCCCGGGCCTGATACTGATGTCGGTGATCTCCAACAGTTACGCCAACGTGGTGGCCAGCTTCTACAGCAGCAAGTTCCAGCACAATATCGAGGAGCTGCTGATCGCGCCGATCCCCAATTTCATCATCCTCGCCGGGTACGTGGGGGGCGGGGTGGCGCGTGGCGTTGTAGTCGGCGTGGTGGTGACGCTGGTGTCGATGTTCTTTACCGACCTGAACATCCACAGCTATGGCGTCACGCTGGCGGTGTTCGTGCTGACCTCGGTGCTGTTCTCGACCGCCGGCTTCATCAATGCCGTGTACGCCAACAGTTTCGACGATATCTCGATCGTGCCGACCTTTGTACTGACACCGCTGACCTACCTGGGTGGTGTCTTCTACTCGATCAGCATGCTGTCGCCGTTCTGGCAGACGGCGTCGCTGGCCAACCCGGTGCTGTACATGGTCAATGCGTTTCGCTACGGCCTGCTGGGTGTCAGCGATATCGCGATGTGGCAGGCGTTTGCGATCATTCTTGGTTTCGTCATCGCGCTCGGCGCCTTTGCGATGTGGCTGCTGAGTCGCGGTGTGGGCATCAAGAGCTGATGGAACCCGGATCTGCAGGCGGTCGCCGGCGTGCGCAGTGGTCCTGGGCGCTTTACGACTGGGCCAACTCGGCATTCGCCACCACGGTCATGGCCGGTTTCTTTCCGGTGTTCTTCAAGTCTTACTGGGCGACCGGTATGCCGGCGACCGAGAGCACCTTGCGCCTGGGTACGGCGAATGCCGTCGCCTCCTTGCTGGCCGTGCTGCTGGCCCCGGTGCTCGGCGTGATCGCCGACCGCAGCGGGCGCAAGAAGGGCCTGTTGCTGATGCTGGCGATGCTCGGCGTGCTGATGAGCGGCGGGCTGTTCCTCGTGGGCGAGGGTTACTGGCTGGTGGCGGCCGGGCTCTACGTGCTCGGGGTGGTCGGCTTTTCCGGCAGCATAGTCACCTACGATGCGATGCTGCTCGATGTTGCAGGCAAGGCCGAGTTGGAGCGTGTGTCGGCGCTCGGCTTTGCGCTCGGCTACCTTGGCGGCGGCCTGTTGTTCGCGATCAACGTGCTGATGGTCTTGTACCCCGAGGCGTTCGGTCTGGCGGACAAGTCCGAGGCGGTGAGGGTGGCGTTTCTCACGGTGGCCATCTGGTGGGCGGTGTTTTCGCTGCCGGTGCTGCTGTTCGTCGACGAGGTGCCGCACCCGCAGGCCCGATCGCTCTCCAGGGGGATGCGCCATGCATGGCAGGAGTTTTCCGCCACGTGGCGGATGTTGCGCCAGTTGCCGATGGCGTTCACCTTCCTGATCGCCTACTGGTGCTATATCGATGGGGTCGACACCATCGTGCGCATGGCGGTCGACTATGGGCTGTCGCTCGGATTTGCCGCCGACAGCCTGTTGACCGCGCTGCTGCTGACCCAGTTCGTCGGTTTTCCGGCTGCGCTGCTGTTCGGCCGCATCGGTGACCGCATCGGCGCCAAACGTGCCATCTGGCTGGCGTTGATCGTGTACGTGATCGTGGTGTTCTGGGCCTGGCGCATGACGGCCAGCTGGGAGTTCTACGGACTGGCGGTCGTGATCGGTCTGGTGCAGGGCGGCATCCAGGCAATGAGCCGGGCGCTGTATGCGCGCCTGATCCCTGCGGAACATGCCGGCCGTCTGTTCGGTCTCTACAACATGATGGGTAAGTTTGCCGCCGTCGTCGGTCCTCTGCTGGTTGGCTGGTTCGCCGTCTGGAGCGGTGACGCACGTACCGGCATCCTCAGCGTGCTGCTGCTGTTTCTCGCCGGTGCCTGGCTACTGGGTCGCGTCCGCGTTGCCGAGGGTGAGCGCGACGCGGTGGCTCTGGGGGCGTAAATGGTCTACCTCGTCGTGTTGCTGCTGGTGCTGGCCGCGATCTTTCTGCCGCAGGTCTGGGTGCAACGGGTGCTGGCGCGCTACAACCGCGAACCTGAGCCCAACTTCCCGGGCACCGGTGGTGAACTCGCGCGCCACCTGTTGACCCGGCTCGGACTCGACGACGTCAAGGTCGAGAGCACCGAGATCGGTGACCACTATGACCCGATAAGCCGCTGCGTGCGCCTGACCAAGGACAAGTTCGATGGCCGGACGCTGACCGCGATCACCGTGGCGGCGCATGAGTGCGGCCACGCCATGCAGCATGCCGGTAATGAGCCGATGTTCCAGTTGCGCTCGCGTCTGGCGGCATCCGCTGTCTGGGCGACGCGCCTGGGTTCGTTTCTGATCTTCGCGGCACCGATGCTGGCGCTGATCGGGCGTGCACCGTCACCGGCACTGCTGTCGGTGCTCGGTGGCTTCCTGATCATGGGTTTCGGCGTGGTGGTGCAGCTGCTTACCCTGCCGGTCGAACTCGATGCGAGCTTCCGCAAGGCGCTGCCGATGCTTGAGGCCGGCTATCTGGAGACCAACCAGGTGCCTGCAGCGAGGCAGATCCTGCGTGCGGCCGCCTGGACCTATGTCGCTGCCTCGCTGGCCAGCCTGCTGAACTTCTGGCGCTGGATGGCGATTTTGCGACGCTAGTGTGGCGCCCCGTTCGTAAAAGCAGGCCACACCGCGGTCTATCGTCGGGAGGACCCGACGTCTGCAACCGGCTCCATGCCGAATGCCGGCTAGAAAATGCGGCGTAGATGGGCTAGGGTTCCCGCAACAAAAAACACGAGGAGGAGATTCCATGGAAACAAAGGGATGGATGAGAGGATCGCGACAGTGGCTGACGCTGGCTGCGCTGCTGCTTGCAGGTGGCGCTTCGGCTGCCGACAAACCAAACATACTGGTGATCTGGGGTGACGACATCGGCACCTGGAACATCAGCCACAACAGCCGCGGCATGATGGGCTACAAAACGCCCAATATCGACCGCATCGCCAATGAAGGCGTTGCCTTTACCGATTACTACGGCCAGCAATCCTGTACCGCTGGACGCGCCGCGTTCATCGGTGGTTCGGTGCCGGTACGTACCGGGATGACCAAGGTCGGATTGCCGGGTGCGAAAGAAGGCTGGCAGAAGACCGACATCACGATGGCCTCGGTGCTCAAGGCACAGGGCTACGCCACCGGGCAGTTCGGCAAGAATCATCAGGGCGACCGCGACGAGCACCTGCCGACCATGCACGGTTTCGACGAGTTTTTCGGCAACCTGTATCACCTGAATGCCGAAGAGGAGCCGGAGAACGAGGACTATCCGAAGAATCCGGAGTTCCACAAGAAATTCGGCCCGCGCGGCGTGCTGCATGTGTGGGCGAATGACGATGGCACCCAGAAGATCGAGGACACCGGTCCGCTGACCAAGAAGCGCATGGAAACGGTGGACGATGAGACCTCGGACGCCGCCATTGCGTTCATCGAGAAACAGGTGAAGGCCGGCAAGCCGTTCTTCACCTGGTGGAACGGCACGCGCATGCATTTCCGTACCCACGTCAAGCCGGAGCTGCGCGGGATCTCCGGGCAGGACGAATACTCGGACGGCATGGTCGAGCATGACCGCCACGTGGGTAAGTTGCTGAACAAGATCGATGAGCTCGGCATCGCGGACAGCACCATTGTGATGTATTCGACCGACAACGGGCCGCATTACAACACCTGGCCCGACGCCGGCACGATGCCGTTCCGCAGTGAGAAGAACTCGAACTGGGAAGGTGCCTATCGCGTGCCTGCCTTCGTGCGCTGGCCCGGGCATTTTCCGGCTGGCGTGACGCTCAACGGCATCGTTGCGCACGAGGACTGGCTGCCGACGTTTGCCGCGGCCGCCGGCGATGTCGACGTGACCGAGCGCCTGCTCAAAGGTACCAAGATCAATGGCCGCGAGTATCGCGCGCACCTTGATGGCTACAACATGCTGGACTACCTCTCGGGCAAGGCGGACAAGTCACCGCGCAACGAGTTTTTCTACGTCAATGACGACGGCCAGGTGGTCGCCATTCGCTATGACGACTGGAAGGTGGTGTTTCTCGAGAACCGCGGTGTGGCGTTCGGCGTGTGGCGCGAGCCGTTCACCGAGCTTCGTGTACCGCTGTTGTTCAACCTGCGCCGGGATCCGTTCGAGCGTGCCCAGCACAACTCGAACACCTACAACGACTGGTTCCTGGACAGGGCCTTCGTACTGGTGCCGCTGCAGGCCCTGGCCGGGAAGTTCCTGGTCAGCATGAAGGAGTATCCGCCCAGCCAGACGCCGGGCTCGTTCAATCTGACCAAGATCGAAGAGCAGTTGAAGCAGTCTGTCACCGGGCATTGATCCGGGCCGGGTAGGCAGGTAAAGGGGGCGTCAGCCGTTGCAGGGTGACGGCCCCTTTTTCACTTTCATGCAATGGAGTATCGAGATGTTCGCGGTAATCTGGAATCGATTGGTACGGGCAGGGGCTGCCGGTACGCTGGCGTTGGCCGCATCCGGCGCGTTGGCGGGTGACCCCCTGCCGTCATGGAACGATAGCGCGAGCAAGTCCGCGATCATCGGGTTCGTCTCAGGCATCACCACCGAAAACGGCCCCGGTTTCGTGCCACCGGCCGAACGTATCGCGGTGTTCGACAACGACGGCTGCCTGTGGTCGGAACAGCCGGCCTATTTCCAGTTGCTGTTCGCGATCGACCGCATCAGGGAACTGGCGCCCGATCATCCCGAGTGGAAGGACCAGCAGCCGTTCAAGGCCGTACTCGACAATGACATGAAGGCATTGGCCGCAGCCGGTGAACACGGCCTGTTGGAGCTGGTGATGGCCTCGCACGCCGGCATGACCACCGTAGCGTTTGAGAAGGTCGTACGTGACTGGCTGGCCAGCGCCAGGCACCCGACGACCGGCAAGCCCTACACCGCGATGGTGTACCAGCCGATGCTCGAAGTGCTCGACTACCTGCGTGCGAACGGCTTCAAGACGTTTATCGTCTCGGGTGGCGGCATCGAGTTCATGCGGCCGTGGACGGAGGCGGTCTACGGAATTCCGCCCGAGCAGGTCATCGGCAGTAGCATCAAGACCAAGTTCGACGTCCGTGATGGCGAACCCGTGTTGGTGCGCCTGCCCGAGGTCAACTTCATCGACGACAAGGCGGGCAAACCGGTTGGTATCAACCAGCACATCGGCCGCCGGCCGGTCATGGCGTTTGGCAACTCCGACGGTGATCTGCAGATGTTGCAGTGGACCACGGCTGGCACCGGACCGCGCATCGGCGTGATCGTCCACCACACGGATGCCGAGCGCGAATGGGCCTACGATCGCGCGTCCCACATCGGCAAACTCGACAAGGCGCTGGACCTGGCGGTCGGCAGCGGTTGGGTGGTCGTCGATATGAAAAACGACTGGAACAAGGTCTACCCCTGATGTGCGAATGTGGCGGTGAGGACATTTACCTCTCCGCCTGACCGCACTGGAGGCACGTCACGTTCAGCGTTACAGTTATCAGACAGCGTTGCCGAGCCGTGATCCGATTATGACGATCAACCGCATGCGTCACACGTCGAAGAGAGCCCACCTGCGATGGGTGGTCGTGCTCCTCCTCGTGCTGGGCGGCATTGCGGGATATTTCAAACTGCACCCCGAAGACATCCCGCAGTGGGCGGCCAGGACCTCGCTGGGACGGGATCTGCAAACCACAACGGTATACAAATGGCAGGACGCGTCCGGTGCATGGCACGTGGGCGATGCGCCGCCACCGCCCGGTATCGATTACGAGGCGCAGACCTATACCCGTGACTCCAACGTCCTGCCGCTTCCCCCCAGGTTGCAGCGCTGAAAACGCGGGTTTTTCGCCCGGTCGATGGTCATCGCAGGTCTGCCATACCGCCGAATTTCCGCCTGAGAAAAATGCCCGCATTCGTCAAATGCCTGACGTTCCGTGCATGGCGAGTTTTAACTAATTGAAATATATGTAAAAAAATAGAGGCCCAGCAGTGGCACAAGGGTTGCATTCCTCTGTGCAGGTCGGATGTGACCATGCATTGCATATCGAGGATGGAAGGGCGCCAATGGCTGACGAAAAAGACATCGCCGGTGAAGCACAGGGTGGTGGCAAGAAGAAGCTGATCATCATCATTGCGGCGGCCGTGGTGCTGTTGCTCGGCGCCGGTGGCGCGGCGTTCTTCCTGATTGGTGGCGAAGAAGAGGAAGCGTCCGCCGATGGGGCGGTGGCGGAGGAGCAGGTGCCGGTTGTCGAAGAGGGCGATCCGGCCTACCACAAGTTCGATCCGCCATTCATCGTAAACCTGCCGCCAGGCGGGCCGGCCGAGATGCTGCAGGTTGCGCTCGAGGTCATGACCCGGGTGCCGACGGTGGTCGATACGCTCAAGAACAACGACCCGATGATCCGACATCATTTATTGAACCTGCTCGAGTCGCAGCAGTCGGCGGAGCTGATGACGCTCGAAGGTAAACAGGCGCTGCAGGTCGCGATCCATGAACTCCTGGACGCCAAACTCAAAGAACTCAACGAGCCCGGAACGATCAAGGGCGTGTTCTTCACCCAATTCGTGATGCAGTAACCATGGCCTCCTCTGATCTGCTTTCCCAGGACGAAATCGACGCGCTGCTGCACGGCGTCGACAGCGGCGATGTCGAGACAGGGTCGGACGAAATCCTCGACCCGGCCGAGGCGCGCAACTACGACTTTGCGAGCCAGGACCGGATCGTCCGCGGCCGCCTGCCGACGCTGGAGATGATCAACGAACGTTTCGCGCGCTACTTCCGCACCAGCCTGTTCAACATGCTGCGGCGCAGCGCCGACATCTCGGTGTCGGGCGTGCAGATGCTCAAGTTTTCGGAGTTCGTGCACAGCCTGTTCGTGCCCACCAGCCTGAATATCACCAAGGTCTCACCGCTGCGCGGCAAATCGCTGTTCGTGCTCGATCCCAAGCTGGTGTTCAGCGTGGTGGACAGCTTCTTTGGCGGCAGCGGACGTTTCCATACCAAGATCGAGGGTCGGGATTTCACGCCTACCGAGCTGCGCGTGGTGCAGATGCTGCTGGGCATTTCCTACAACGATCTCAAGCTGGCCTGGCAACCGGTGCTCGACATCGAGTTCGAGTACCTCAACTCTGAGGTCAATCCGCAGTTCGCCAATATCGTGTCGCCGTCCGAGGTGGTCGTGGTTACCACGTTCAACGTGGACCTCGAATCCGGCGGTGGCGATTTCTACATCTGCCTGCCTTACGCGATGCTCGAACCGATCCGCGACCTGCTGGACGCCGGTGTACAGAGTGATCGCGGCGAGCGCGACGAGCGTTGGGAGCTGGCGATGCGTGAAGAGGTGATGGGCGCCAGTGTCGAGATCAGCAGCGTGTTCGGCGAAGCGACGCTGCCGCTGCGCGTGCTGGCCGGCCTGCAGGTGGGTGACATCATACCGATGGAAGTCAAAGACGAGGTCGAGGTGTGTGCGGAGAGTCTGCCGATTTTTCGTGGCAGGGTCGGCGTGCACAACAACAGCTACGCGATAAAGATATCCAATTGGATTGAACGCAGCAGTTCGCGCCAGTTGCACGATCTGCTCTCGACATCGAAGAAGGAAAAGGGCACCGATCTGGTGCCAAGCAAGCGGGCATGACAAGGCGGGATACGCAATGAGCGACGATCAGAAAAGCGCAGACGAAGCATTGGCCGACGAGTGGGCAGCGGCGCTGGAAGAGCAGGGCCCTGGCAAGGGCGGCGCGGCGGCCGAGACGGCACATTTCCAGGAGCTGCAGCCGGACGCACACGGCATGGGCGCCGGCGACATCAAGATCGATGCGATCCTCGATGTGCCGATCACCATCTCGATGGAGATCGGGCGCTCGCGCATCAACATCCGCAACCTGTTGCAGCTGAATCAGGGCTCGGTGGTCGAACTCGATCGCCTGGCCGGCGAGCCGATGGACGTGCTGGTCAACGGCACACTGATCGCACAGGGCGAGGTGGTGGTGGTCAACGAAAAGTTTGGTATCCGTCTCACCGATATCGTCAGCCCGGCGGACCGGGTCAAGAAGCTGGGGGTATGAGCGGCATGTCGACCACAGTGCAACGCGATTGCATGGGCCCAAACAGCCGGTAGCCAGTATGAACAAGACATCGTTTATCGCTGCGCCCCTGCTCCTGTTGGCCGAGGCGATCGGGGCAGCGCCGGGCGAGGCTTCGTCGCGCCTGGTCGAATCACCGCTCAGCACCGCCAACCTGGTCGAGACCGCACTCGGCCTGGTGGCCGTTCTGGCGGTAATGCTCGGTCTGGCGTGGCTGGTCAAGCGCTACGTCCAGGTGCCGGGCATCGGCAAGGGCCAGGTACAGATCCTCGGCGGCGTCTCGCTGGGTACACGCGAAAAGGCGGTATTGCTGTCGGTCGAGGGCAGGCGCCTGCTGGTCGGGGTGGCGCCCGGCCGGGTGCAGACCCTGCTGGTGCTGGACGAGACGCAGACAGCGCAGAGCGCATTTGCCGGGCACCTGCAGGCGGCCACCGATGGCGTCCAGCCGGAAGCGCCGGGAGAGCAGGCATGAAGGGCTGGCTGCTGGTCCTCGGACTGCTGGTCGCCCAGGGGGCAACTGCCGCCCCGGGCATCGAGGCCCTGACGGTGACTTCGGGGGCGGGTGGCGAGCAGACCTACACCCTGTCGATCCAGGTCCTGTTGCTGATGACGGCGCTGAGCATGCTGCCGGCCGCGCTGATCCTGATGACGTCTTTCACCCGCATCGTCATTGTGCTGTCGATCCTGCGGCAGGCACTGGGCACGGCACAGACGCCGTCCAACCAGATCCTGATCGGGCTGGCGCTGTTCCTGACCTTTTTCATCATGGGTCCGGTGCTGAGCGAGATCTATGAGGTGGCGTTGCAGCCCTACCTGGCCGACCAGATCAGTGCTCAGGCGGCGATCGATGCGGCTCAGGTGCCCTTGCGCGAGTTCATGATGGCGCAGACCCGTGATGACGACATCGCACTGTTTGCCCGCATCTCCGGCCGCGAGGAGTTCCAGGGTGAGGCCGACGTGCCATTCACGCTGCTGATGCCGGCGTTCGCGACCAGCGAACTCAAGACGGCGTTCCAGATCGGCTTCCTGTTGTTCATCCCGTTCCTGGTAATCGACCTCGTGGTGGCCAGCGTACTGATGTCGATGGGCATGATGATGTTGTCGCCGCTGATCATTTCGCTGCCGTTCAAGATCATGTTGTTCGTACTGGTGGATGGCTGGGCCCTGGTGCTCGGCACCCTGGCCACCAGCTTTTACGTCTGAGGAGAAACGAGATGGATGCAGATTCGGTCGTGAACATCGGGCGTCAGGCGATGGAAGTCACCATGCTGCTGGCGGCGCCGATTCTGCTTGCGTCGCTGGCCGTGGGCCTGATTATCGCGATGTTCCAGGCGGCCACGCAGATCAACGAGATGACGCTGAGCTTCGTGCCCAAGCTGATGGTGGTCGCGGTGGTGATGATGTCCGCGGGACCATGGATGCTGCGCCAGATAACCGGCTTTACCCAGCGCCTGGTCGAGAGCATCCCCTACCTGATCGGGTAGCACCGGCAATGCAGTTCACCGACGCGCAACTCAGTCAATGGCTGGCCGACTTCTTCTGGCCGCTGCTGCGTATCGGCGCCATGATGATGGCTGCGCCCATCTTCAGCATCCGCCAGATCCCGGTACGCTTTCGCATGCTGCTTGCGGTGCTGATCACCTTCGTCGTGCAGCCGGTTTTGCCGGCGTCGCCGGTTGTCTATGTATTCAGCAGCGATGCCTTTCTGATCGCGGTGCAGCAGCTCGGGATCGGTGCCGCGCTCGGCTT
>Ga0116164_10000709_pt1 | contig 27434 bp, 27 predicted proteins | sample AD_UKC109_MetaG_FD_89888 | JGI IMG/M metagenome (GOLD analysis project Ga0116164, IMG submission 89888) | Active sludge microbial communities of municipal wastewater-treating anaerobic digesters from Hong Kong - AD_UKC109_MetaG | ecosystem: Engineered > Bioreactor > Anaerobic > Digestate... | reverse complement strand
CCATGGCCACCTTCTCGTTGGTCGCCTACTGCGTATTGATTTCGGGATACTTCGCGGCGGCTTCCGTGATTTCGGTGCTGGGCGTACCCGGGTAGCTGGTGACAACTTTCACACCCGCTTCCCATGCGCCGCGCGCAACCGCCTGGTTGCCCAGCAGCAGCGTAAGATCATGATTTCCTGTCTGTTGGTTGTTTTGCATGATCGGTTCCTTTCCACGCGTTATTGATTGGTCGATCCTCCGCACCTTTATCACGAAAAATGCGCAAAACAGAATACGGTTGATATTAAATGATAGTATAGCACAGCGATAAAGGATAGAAAAGCAAATACAGAAAAAACGCAGGCTTGAAACCTGCGTTTTGGGTTGAATTGTTAACAGCGGATCAGTCCACCGAGTAGGGCATCAACGCGATGGCACGGGCGCGTTTGATGGCCTCGGAGAGCTGGCGCTGATGTTTGGCGCAATTGCCGCTCATTCTGCGGGGAATGATCTTGCCGCGTTCGTTTACGAAGCGGCGCAGGCGATTGACATCCTTATAATCGATATACTCGATTTTATCCACGCAGAAAGCGCATACTTTCCGGCGCGGTTTACGGCCGCCGCGGGGTCTCGGCCTTCTTTCACCACGATCTTCAGGCATGGGGTAGCCTCCTTTTTTTCAGCGTTAGAACGGCAGATCGTCGTCGTCAACTTCCTGAAACCCGTTGCTGTCGGAGGAATTGCCGGCATTGGACGAGCCGTAGCCCGAACCGCCGCCTTGATTTTCGGAGCGCGGGGAGAGGAATTCGACGTCTTCGGCAAACACGTCAAGAGAGAAGCGGGTGCCTCCGTCTTTGGACTCATAACTGGATACCGACACAGAGCCGACTACGCATACCTTGCGGCCTTTGGCAAGATAACGCTGGCAATTCTCGCCGAGCTTGTTCCAGGCTGAAATACGGAAGAAATCCGCATCCGGCTGGTTTTGGTTCTGCGACGAGCGCCTGCGGTTTACCGCGACCGTGAACGAGCATACGGTGCTGCCCGAAGCCACGGTGCGCGTTTCCGGATCACGCGTCAGGTTTCCGATGATAATGAGCTTGTTCATAATCGTGTCACCGCCTTATTCGGTCTTGTCTGCAGTTTCTTCTTGCGTATCTTCAGATACTTCCGTCTCAGGCGTTTCGTCTGTTTTGTCCGCGGCCTTATCCGGCTCGGCGGCCGCCTCTTCTTCCTTCACGGGAACGGCGACCGGACGGACGACCTTGGGCTTGACGCTCTGCTTTTTATCCAGCAGTTTGATGATGAGATAACGAAGAATCATATCGTTGATCTCAAGATTACGCTGAATTTCTTTGTTCAGTGTGCCGGGCGCCTTAAACGTCGTGAGCACGTAGTAGCCTTCGGGCATATCGTTGATAGGATATGCCAGGCGGCGCTTGCCCCAGGATTCATCAACTTTCTCGATTTCGCCGCCGTTGAGCTTGATCAGTTCCGTGAACTTCTCGATCAGCTCTTTCCTGGCGGTTTCCTCCAGTGCTGTGTTGATGATATAGGTCAGTTCGTACCTATTCATGCTTTCACCTCCTCTTGGACTTATGGCACCGTATCAATGCACGGCGCAAGGATGTGCCAATTAGGAATTATACCACCGTGCTGTTGTGATTGCAAGCACAAACCGTTATATTGCAACCGTTATTCCTCCCTGCATCCAATTGATGATTGATTTTTCACATACGATGCGATACAATTATCAAGAGAAAGAACGGGGAGGAATGGAGCATGAAGCTACTGATAGCGATTGTTCAGGATGAGGATTCCCAGCGTCTGATCAACGAGCTGATGACGGAAGGCTTCCGTGTGACAAAGCTCGCAACCACAGGCGGTTTTCTGCGTTCAGGCAACACCACGCTACTGGTCGGCGTGGAGGACGAACAGGCGGACGGCGCAATCGGCATTATCGAAAAGATATGCAAAAGCCGAAAACAGGTCACGTCTTCTCCATCGCCGATGATCAATTCAACCGGTACCTATACGCCCTTTCCCTTTGAGGTTTTGGTTGGCGGCGCCACAGTATTTGTGCTTACCGTGGATCAATTCCTGAAGTATTGAGGAAAGGGTTTTGCATGTGTCCGACAGGGTAGAGAACGCGGGCTTACAGCCCGCGTTTATGGATTATCGGGCGCTGGGCTCGCGTTACGGGCGCCTGATTGATCAGTTTCGCATGAGCCGACATGTGCACGCCTATTTGCTTTCCGGCCCGCAGGGGATCGGCAAGCTGACGTTTGCCAGGTATCTTTCTTCCCTGTTGTTTTGCGAAAGCGGAAGCAAGCCGTGCGGCACATGCGGTCAGTGCGTACAGATTGCCGGAGGAAAGCATTCCTCAGTTACCGAGGTTTCCCCGGAGAAGGGGAAGGCGATCCCGATCGACCGCATCCGTGAACTGATTTCCCTGTCCTCCATGCATTCGCTGGACGGCCGGGAGCGGATCATCATCATCGAGCCGATGGAGGCCCTGACCCCGCAGGCGCAGAACTGTCTGCTCAAATCGTTGGAAGAGCCCGATACCAACGTACTCTATTTTCTGCTTTCTCACGATCCAAGCTCGCTGCTGGATACCATCCTTTCGCGCTGCATGGTGTTCAAGCTCGCTCCGTGGCCAAACGGTGTGCTGACGCGAACCCTGCGCAGTCTCGGCTATTCGCAGGACAGGGTGGAGCGCGCGGCGGCCTTATCCGGCGGTAACGTGGGGGAGGCGCTTTCGATGCTGACCGAGCCGGCCGAAGGCGGCAGGGAAGCGATACTTGCGCAAATCTTCGGCGTGAAAGATGCCCGCGACGCGGTGCGCTGCTCCGCTGCGCTAAAGGATATGGCGGGCAGCGGCGATCAGGTTTTATTCCTTATGGAGCGGTATCTGCAGCAGTGCATGCTGGTGAAAGCAGGGCTGCTGCAGGGGGAACTCCTCGACAATTCTCCTTTGGCCGGCCTGATCCGGTACGCGTCCGTTCAGGAATTGGCGGATCTGATCGATCAGGTAATCCAGGCAAGGAAATTGAAAATGAGCAACGTCAATTGGCAGTCCAACGCAGATCAATTGATATTCAAATTACTGGAGGCAACAAGCAAATGGCAAAAATCGTAGGCGTGCGTTTTCAGAATGCTGGAAAGCTGTTTTATTTTGATCCGGGCGAGCTTTGGCCCAATCCCGGCGATTATGTGATCGTCGATACGGTACGCGGTCAGGCCTTCGGGCAGGTAATCACGGGAATGCGGGAAACCAACGAGACAACGCTCGATTCTCCGCTGAAGCCGATCCTGCGTATCGCGACACAGGAAGATATGATTCATATGCAGGATAACGAGGATTTCGAAAAAAGGGCGTTTGATATCTGCTACAAGAAAATTCAGGAGCATCAGCTCGAAATGAAGCTGGTGCAGGTGGAGCAAACCTTTGACAACTCCAAGCTCGTATTTTATTTTACGGCAAACGGCCGGGTGGATTTCCGCTCGCTCGTAAAGGATCTGGCGTCCGTCTTTCATACGCGAATCGAGCTTCGCCAGATCGGCGTACGCGACGAGGCGCGCATGATCGGCGGGCTTGGCCCCTGCGGGCTGCCGATTTGCTGCGGTACCTTTTTAGGCGATTTTCAGCCTGTTTCCATCAAAATGGCGAAGGAGCAAAACCTGTCGCTGAACCCGACCAAAATATCGGGCGTCTGCGGAAGGCTGATGTGCTGCCTGAAATTTGAAGACGAGAATTATGTGAAAACCCGCAAACGCATGCCAAAGCTTGGCAAGGACGTGGAAACACCCGATGGCTTCGGCACCGTTGTGGATTTGAATATTCTCAAGGAGACCATCAGCGTCCGCATCCATCAGGATGATTCCAACGAGATCAAAACGTATTCCATCGATGATGTCGTATGGTTTAAAATGGATAAGGATGCCGGGCAGGGGAGAGCGAAGGCCGATAATCGCAAACAATCGAAAAACGGGAAAAAAGATGAAGCCATCTCCATTGAAGTGGATGAAAACGCGGAAGTCAACGTGCTTCGGGAAGACGAAGAAGCGGCGGATATGACGGACGACGCGGAGCTTTCCTTCACTCCCGACGGAGGCAACTACGAGCAGGAACCGCTTTCGGAAGAAATTGCTTCCAAAAGCGGGCCTGCCGGAAACTGGCAGGAAGAAGTGGCGCAGGCGCTTCGCAAATCGAATGATAACAAATGATAGGCTGAGTATTGCAAAACGATAACTCACGTGCTATGATATTTTCGAAAATTGTGAATTACTGGAGGTGACCGTTCATGGCATATCATATTACTGACGACTGCATCAGCTGCGGTGCTTGCGCACCCGAATGCCCCGTGGAAGCAATTTCCGAGGGCGACGGAAAATATGAAATCGATCCCGACAAATGCATCGATTGCGGCGCTTGCGCAGATGTGTGCCCTGTGGATGCTCCCGAGGAAGCGTAACCAAATTCAGTGGTAATAAAGAAAGTGGCTCAGCCACTTTTTTTATTGCCTGTTCGGTTGACTCTATACCAGCCAATGCAGTTGCGATGACTACACCCCGGTTGGAATACGGTGACGGAGCATCGTGCGCTGCCTGACGATGATTGCAGGAAGACATATCGGTAGGGGAGGCCCGGCGGCTGCATAACCCTTGTTTTCTTTTCCATGCTCTTGACAGGTTTGTTGTCGGGTGTATAATGAAATTAACTATTCGCTAAAGAATACTTTAACGAATATATAAGGGCAAAATTCAGGAGATATGCAAAATGCACGGAGAACGGGAATAACCGGACGGGACAGGCTTTATCTATGGTTCGCATAAGGATTTTCTGAAATCGCCATTCGCAGTACCGTATACGCTGATACGCTGTGTGATACGATTCGCTTTTCAAACTTTACGCTGCATCTCAAAGGAACCGTGCGATGAATGCCTTCGTTTATTCTCCATTGAAATTCGGCGCATGCATTCCATTCAAGCTAACACATGACTTCACTCGTTTTTATAATCCAACCTATCGGCCGCCTTACACGGATTAACCATGTCTCATGGAACCCACCTTCAACGCCGCTCTACCAGGTACTCCCATATAATCATGCGTTACTTTAGCGAATAGTTGATCATGTAAAGTCGAGGTGCGTAATCATGCCGGATAAAACCTATCAGGAGAAGGTTGATCAAAAACGCATGCTGATGATCCGCTCCATGCTGGCTTCTTTGCCCCGTTCCTGCGCCGATTTCATCCGCAGCCTGCTGACCACGACGAGCATCCTGACGAGGCTTGCGTACACGATCGATTTAAACACGTTTTTCTCGTTTGCGGACAGGGAATTGCCCGTCTTTGCCGATAAAAACGTCTCAGAATTGACCGATGATGATATCGCGCTGCTCAAAGCACGGGACATCGAGCTTTACTCGGAATACCTGACCCTGTATTATAAGGAGGAAGGCTCCGACGGCGAACAGCAGCAGCGGATTTTAAAAAATCAATCCTACGGCGTAATGCGCAAGCTTTCCTCGCTGCGTTCCTATTTCAATTACCTGTTCCGCACCGAACGCATCCCCAGCAATACAGCCGCGCTGGTGCCGCTGCCGAAGATCCATAAAAAGCCGATCCTCCTGCTGGAGCCGGACGAAATGCACAGGCTGATCCACGCCGTCTCCACCGGCGAGCAGCTCACGGGCCGCCAGCAGGCCTACCATAAATCCGTCGGCGTCCGCGACTTCGCCATCATCATGCTGTTCCTTGGCACCGGTATCCGCGTCAGCGAATGCGTCGGGATCGATATTCAGGATTTTGATTTTTCAGCGAACGCTTTGCTGGTTACGCGCAAGGGCGGCAATCAGGTAATCGTCTATTTCCCGGATGAAACGGCCGACGCACTGCTTACATACTACGAAGAACGCAAAGAAATCACCACGATGGAAGGACATGAACGCGCTTTCTTTTTGTCCCTCCAGCGACGCAGAATTACCCAGCGGGCCGTGGAAAAAATGGTGAAAAAATACGCCGAGATCGTTGTGCCGCTCAAAAAGAAAATCAGCCCGCACAAGCTCAGAAGCACGTACGCCACCAACCTGTACCGGGAAACGCAGGATATCTACCTCGTGGCCGAGGCGCTGGGGCATTCGGATATCAACACCACGCGCAAGCACTACGCCAGCATGAGCGACAAGCGCATGCGCGAGGCCGCCGCCAACACAAGGCTGACGGACGACGAAACCGACACCGATAAATCTTGAATAATCCCCGTGAGTATGGTATGCTCTGATTAGAACATATGTTTGCAGGGAAGTGATCGGTATGGGCAATCCCCGCGGCGAAAGCCAGGAACGGATCTTTACCTATATCCAAAAGGTTGTAAGCGATAAGGGATATCCCCCATCCGTACGTGAAATCTGCGAAGCGACCGGTCTGCGCTCCACCTCCACGGTGCACGCGCACCTGAAAAGGCTTGAGAAAAAGGGCTTGATTTCGCGCGATTCCATGAAACCCCGCGCCATTTCCCTGCCCTCCGTCCTGCAAAAATCCGACAGCGTTTCATCGGTTCCGGTCGTGGGCCGTGTGACTGCCGGTATTCCCATCCTCGCAAGCGAAAATATCGAAGACTATATCTCCATCCCAAACGCCCTCCTGGGCGACGGCGAGCACTATATACTGGGTGTACGCGGAAACAGCATGATCGACGCCGGAATTATGGACGGCGACTTCGTGGTGATTAAAAAGCAGCAGGACGCCAACAACGGCGATATCGTGGTTGCGATGATCGAGGACGAAGCGACCGTCAAGCGTTTTTATAAGGAAAACGGGCATATCCGCCTGCAGCCGGAGAACCCGGCCATGAAGCCGATTCTATGCAAACAAGTAACGATATTGGGCAAAGTGGTGTCGCTGTACCGTCTCTATTGAGGTTATATTGAAACCGCATTACGATCGGCGTTTTATCTCCCCCATCTTCTCCGGATGGTCAAAATCGCCGCAAGAATATAATCGGAACACGAAAATTACACACACATTATGGATGCTCAGAAAAGCGGCGCTGGCCGCTGAAAATGCTTGAGAATGTTGGAAACTCAGCGCTTGTGCGTATATATCCGTTGAATTTCCTCGGTTTCCGTACCGTCTTCCCGGTAGACGATCAGCGGCGGCTGCCAATGTAGCATCGGTTTTGCGTTCTTGATCGCTTCCACTAAAATCAAATACGGCGCTTTGCTCGCCTTGCCGCAGACCATGCGGAGGCGCTTGGGTTCCAGCCGATACAGGCGCATGCCGTCGAACAGCTCCAGCATCCGGTGGGACGGGAACACCATGTACAGCCGTCCCTGATTTTTCAGAATCGATGCGCTGACGCGCAGAATATCCGTGATTTCACAGGATGTTTCATGCTTGGACAGCCTTTTGGTCTCGGTCTGGCTGGGAATGATGGTATCCTTTTTACCGTAGGGTGGATTGCAAACGACAACCTGTACACCCGCCCTGCCGACGGTTTGGTCCGCGTTGCGCAGATCGGTACAGTGGACTTTAATACGGTCTTCCAGATTGTTATACCGCACGCTGCGCGCGGCCATATCCGCAATCTCAGCCTGCCACTCGAACGCGTGGAAACGTGCGGATGTTTCTTTCTGGCTGAGCAAAATCGGCAAAATGGCGGAGCCTGTTCCCAGATCCGCGACTGTTTCGCGCGGCTTAAGCCGCACAAAATCGGCAAGAAGCACGGAATCCATGCCGAAGCGGAATCCCTTGATCTTTTGCAGGATTTTCAATCCGTTGTTTTGCAGATCGTCCCAGCGCTCGTCTGCCCGCGCGCAATCGTCAGTCTTCAAAGAACGACAACCCATCCCGCAGGCAATATCCCAGCTGGTCGTTATAAATAATCTCGCACCACGTATCCCCCGCCCGGATGATTTCCACCTCGCTGTCGGCGAGCATATGCTGCAGCAGTTCGCTGCTCTCGGAGCACGCCTCGTACAGCCCGAGCGTGGATTCTCCGGCCGGCGGGCGCACAAACACAAGGACCTCCTGATCGGGCGTATGCAAGGTGGAATCCATCGGCAGTTCCGAATCGGATTGCGTTTCCTCCGTGTCATCCGTCTCCGTATCGCCGCCCGTATCCGATTCATCGGAAGGTTCGGAAGTGTCGGAGGTATCAGAAGTGTCGATTTCCTCCGTATCGGATTCCGCATTCGGATCGACGGTGGTCAGATAGGCGGACATCACATAACCGGCGGTATCGCTATAGCTTACCGCGCACCATGTTTCATCAATATCCGAGAGCACCTCAACCTCCGCATACTGGGGAATCTGCACGAGAACGTCGGCGTTTGCGGAAGCCGACGCGCGAAGGTTCAGCGAACCGGAGGAGGTGTTTACCCAGGCCGTCAAAGAATAGGTTTCTTCCGCCAGAGCTTCCGTCGTATCGGCATCCTCCGTATCATCGGCCGTATCGGTATTTTCCGTTTCGGATTCCTCCGTGCCGACGGTCGTGATCCCGGTAAGGTATTGCGTTTGCACATACCCCTGATATGCGTTGTAGGATACCTTGCACCACGTATCCCCCTGCATCAGCACCGCAATGACGGTGCCGTTGGGGATGGTGGTCAGAATATCGGCCGTTTCGGATTTCGCGACGCGCAGATTGAGCGCCCCGGTTTCCACCGTTACGGTCGCGCTGATATGATGTGTCGTCGTGGTCGTATCGGCCGTATCGGTCGTATCATCGGTTCTCCCGTCGTCCGCGGTATCCCCGTTGCTTTCGTCTGTACTCGATGCTGATTCCGTATCGATGGACAGATAGAGGGTCATCGCATATCCGTAGATCCCGTCGTAACTCAGGTAGCACCACGCCGTTCCCTGCTGGTATACGGTTACCGTCGCATACTGCGGGATCTGCGTTAAAATATCGCCGTACGGTTCGTCGCGCAGGTTCAGCGAGCCCGAGCTCGTCGTTACGGTTGCGGAAACCGACGTACCGGTATCCGTTGTGTCCGCCGCCGTTGCGGAAAACGTCAGAAACGCATTCATGACGTAGCCGTAGTTGCCCTGATAGCTGGTATACGACCATGTGGTCATCTTCTGGAGGATCAAGATGGTTTCGCCCTTTGGAATCCGCGCCAGCACCTTGCTGCCCGATTGCGCCTCGGAGCGCAGATTGAGCGATCCCGATTCCGTTGCCACGATCGCCGTGACGGTTTCCTCTTCTTCGGCTTCTTCGGTGGAATCACCGTCCGTCTCGTCGGTATCTTCGGCGTCGCCGTTCTCAATGAATGTAAGGAACGCCGACATAACGTACCCCGTGGTCCCGCTATAGGTTACCTGGCACCATGTGCTGCCCTGGGTTAGAACATCGATCGTTGCCAGCCTCGGGATGGTGCAGTAGATCGTACTGCCCGCCTGCGGCAGCGCGCGCAGATTGAGCGATCCGGAGGATGTGGTTACCATGGCAGACGTTGCGGCGGTCGTATCGGTTTCATCCGTTTCCCCGTCGCTGAAGTACAGGAAGGTTGTCATTACATAGCCTTCGATCCCCAGGTAGGTTACCGCGCTCCAGGTCGCACCCTTGCTCGTCACGGTTACGGTGGCGCCCTTGGGGATGGTGGTGAGGATCGTGCTGCCCGCCTGCGCCAGCAAGCGCATATTCAGCGATCCGGATTCCGTTGCCACGACGGCGGTCAGCGTATCGGCATCGGTCGTATCGGTGGTATCTTCGCCGTCCTCCGTATCGCCGACACCGGTCTCGTCGATCGCTTCGGGATAATCACTGGAAAACGTCAGGTAGGCCGATGCCGCATAAGCGGCGATCGTGCCGTACTGGATATACGACCAGGTATCGCCCCACGAAAACACGGTTAAAATCGCACCGCTTGGAGCCGTGGATAGAATCGAGGCCGAATAGCTGCCTGATTCGCGCAGATTGAGATATCCGTTGGCGGTGACGACCGCAAATCCGGCGACTGTGGATACCTCGCTGTCGTCGCTTGCCGATGCCGTGCCCGATATGCTCAGGCTGCTCGTTGGCACGTAGCCCGTGATGCTGCCGAACTTGACCAGGCACCAGGTGCCGTCGTTGGACAGCACGGTGACGGAGGTGCCGTTGGACAGCACCGTAAGCACGGTGGCAGAGGTGGATTTGGCGCTGCGGATCGCAAGCTGTGAATCGCCGGACAGCGATACGGTGCCGCGTACGGTGCTTTCGTCGGTTTCCGCGGGATCTTCCGCCGTGGTGATCTCCTCGGATGAGTCGGCCGCGAGGATCGTATTGGTGAACGTACAGCCGACGCGGGAGCTGCCGTCGTAATAAAAGCCGAGGATCTCGTCATAGGTATATCCAAGCTGCCCCATATACATCGCGCCGCGCTGGCTCATGCCGATGCCGTGGCCGTACCGCCTTGCCTGGAGCTGAAATCCGCCGGTTATCGTTTTCACGGTCCACAGCTCGTTATCCAGGGATTGTATGCTCATGCCCAGCATGCTTTCCAGCTCGTCGAAAATATCGCAGGTGACCGTCGTGGTGACCGATACCAGCGAGTTGCCTGCGTTATAGGTGGATACCGACAGCGTGAAGTCCGCTTTGGTATAGAGCCTGCTCGGCGACGCGTACATCGGGGTATTCACGGAGATATCCTTGATGGTCTTCACCGTGGTATTGGCCGTCGTCGCGTTGTATCCGGCGCTGGAAAGCGCGGAAACCGCCTTGGTTTTTAAAAGGGAGATGAGCGACGAATTATTGGAGGAGCTGGTCGCGTCCGCATAAACGGTGGATGTGTACACGACGCTTGCGGAATTCGCGTAATCAAACGGATCGTCCTTGACGCCCAGATAGGAATAGCCGCTGGTCCCCCATGCGTTGGAAATGGATTCCGTTTGCCCGCCGTTTGAGGAGGAATAGTAGGTCGCCGTATAGGCGGAGCCGCATTTCAGCACGATACCTTTGGTGCTGTCCACTGCCGTGTTGCAATTGGTCGTTGTGGTCGGGGTTCCGTTGTAGGTCTGGTCGCCCGTGGTATCCAACACGTCGTAGGACCAGGAGGAGCGAGCGTTCATCATGCGCACGGTGTAGGTACGCGCGGCGACCGCTTGCGCTTTCAGCGCTTCCAGCGGCGCGCTGCTGCCCATTTCATAGGGCACCACACCGTACAGATAATTCTCGATATAAATATGCGCGATGGTATAGAGCCTGTACCCTCCGGTGCTCAGGGATACGGCCTTGAATTGGATATCGCCCGGATACAGGTTGCCCGGTTTTCTGGCTTGGGATATCTTGATGCCGTTGCTGCCGGTGGTGGAATGCCGGCGCAGCGTAAAGTTCGTACCCATGCTGTAGGAGGTTCCGTTGCGCTTCAGGGTAATCGCGCCGGTGGAGCTGTTAAACGATATGTATAGCGTTTCGCCGGTTGTAAGCGAGGTGCCGTTGCTGAGGGAATAGCTGCCCGATACGGTCAGCGTTAAGCTGGTCGGGCTTCCAAGCGACGATAAATAGACACGCACCATGCCGTCCAGCGTCGGCTGATCCGAAGACAGCGCAGCGGCCGTAACCGTAACGCTGCTCAGCGTATCTGCAGCGGCAAAAGGTACAAAAATAGTAACAAAAGCCACGGTTAGACAGATCATGCGTTTCAGGATGCTTTGCATTGAATCCCTCCAACAGTTAACACTTTTGTAACTATTCGAATTCTAACATACCCTCATATTTTTGTCCAGTCACAGAAAGCTGATTATCCGGTTGTGAATGAACTGTAACAATTATACGCGCCTATTCGTTCATCCCGTTCATCTTTTTATAATCCGCAATCGCGGCCTTTGCCAGCGCGTCGCAGCGGATGTTCTCCGGGTGGTCCGCATGACCTTTGACCTTATGGAACGTCACGCTGTGCTTTTTTATTTTAATGATCTGGATTAAGAGCTTCCATAAATCGGAATTCTCAACCGGCTTTTTATCGGCAGTCAGCCAGCCGTTTTTCTGCCAGTTTTCGATCCAATGCTGGGTAAAGGCATTGACCACATAGGCGGAATCCGAATAGATATCCACGCCGCACGGCTCCTTCAGCGCACCGATTCCGCTGATAACCGCAAACAGCTCCATACGGTTGTTCGTGGTATTGGGCATGCTGCCGGACAGCTCTTTTTCCTTGCCATTGTAGCTTAAAATAACGCCCCAGCCACCCGGACCCGGATTGCCGGAGCATGCTCCGTCTGTATAAATCTGTACGGTTCGCATCGTTTGTGTCATATTACCTTCTCAATCCGCCGCGGGCTTGCCCAGCGCCTTGCTCTTCGCGGCGCAGGCGGAGGCGGCCTGAATAACCGTGTTTCTAAATCCGTTTTCCTCCATCGAAGCGATAGCCTCGATGGTCGTTCCGCCCGGAGAACAAACCATATCCTTCAGCTTGGCGGGATGCTCCCCCGTTTCGAGCAGCATTTTGGCCGCGCCGAACACGGTCTGTTCGCAGGCTTTAGTCGCTATATCGCGCGGCAGCCCAAGCTTAATGCCTGCGTCAATCAGCGCCTCCACGAACACGAACACGTAGGCGGGAGAGCTACCGGATACGGCCACGATCGCATCGAACAGCCGCTCCGGCAGTACGGCTGCCGATCCAAGCGATTCAAACAGGGATTTGATCCACGCGAGATCTTCTTTGGTAAACAACGTTTCCTCGCAAAGCGCGGTGAACCCTTCCCCTACCATCAGCGGCGTATTGGGCATACAGCGGAGGATGGCGGCGCTTGGGTTGTTTAAAGCGTCTTTGAGCATGCCGACGGTCCACCCGGCGGCGATCGAGATGAACTTTTTGCCGCTTGCACAGGGCGAGGCCTGCACGAGAACATCCTTAAGATAGACCGGTTTGACGGCCAGCACGATGAACTCGCACCGGTCGATCAGCGCCTTTTGCGAGGCGGCCGCCTGAACGCCGTACTTAGCAACAGCCTTCGCCGTCTGTGCTTCGGAAATATCGTACACGGCGATGTCGGCCGGCAGCACAAATTGCTTCGCGATCATCCCGCCGATGATCGCAGTCGCCATATTGCCCGCTCCGATAAATCCGATTTTCATTCTTATCCTTCCTTTACAGTGTCCTGCTTGGGGATAGCGGCGACGGTTTCGGAGGTGCCGACCTTCGCGTTGGCGTCCCGTACATGCTCCCGTTCCACGAGCGTGATGCACTTCTTGGGGCACTTGGCCACGCACTGACCGCAGCCCGTGCACGCGTCCAGAATCTTGTGGACGTTTTTACGTTCTCCGGAAATTGCCTCGAACTGGCAGGTCTTTTTGCAGATTGTGCAGCCGATACACTCGTTCTGGTCGATTTTGGCGATCTTACGGTGATCGAAATCGGCCCAGATTGCGCCCGTCGGGCAGACTTCAGCGCACATCATGCAGCCGGTGCATTTGTCGTAGTCAAACTGCGGCAGGTGATCCTTCATAGTGATCGCGCCGAACTTGCAGGTGTTGGCGCACAGCTCGCAGCCGACACAGCCGATCTTGCAGTTGTCGCTGACCAGCACACCTTCTTCGGCGGCGCGGCACAGCACGCGAACCGGCAGCGTGACCGGCTGCAAAACAAGCACGTGCTTGGGGCAAGCCGCCACGCATGCGCCGCAGCTGGTGCACTTATCGGGATCCACCCGCGCGATTTTATCATGCGGATCGATATGGATGGCATCGAATTTGCAGACCGACACGCATGTTCCAAGGCCCAGGCAAGCGTACTTGCAGGCGCGGTTGCCGTCGTTGATGATCGTTGCCGCGACGCAGTCGTGGATTCCCTTATACGGGAACTTCTCCTTGCAGCGGTCCACCGTGCCCTGGCAGATTACGGTCGCAATTTTGCGCGTACTTTCATCCGGCTGCTCCGCGCCGATGATTCCCGCGATAAGTTTTGCCGTGTCGCTGCCGCCGACCGGGCAGGCGTTCGCTCCCGCTTTACCTTCGGCGATTGCGTCGGCCAGCGCGTCGCAGCCCGCATAGCCGCAGCCGCCGCAGTTTGCGCCGGGCAGCGCTTCGCGTATCGCGTCCCGTTTGGGATCGGACGGGACCTGGAATACTTTATTCACGAGCATCAGCAGCAGTCCGAACAAAAGCGCAAGGCCTGCCAGCGTGCCGGCTCCAATCAGAATATCGGTCATCTGAACGTCTCCTTTGTTAAATCAACCCGGCAAAGCCCTGGAACGCGACGGCCATCAAACCGGCGGCGATCAGCGCGCCGGGGAACCCGTCCATCCATTTGGGCATGTTGTTCATTGCCAGTTTTTCACGGATGGCCGCAAACGCGACCAGCGCGAGCGTGAAGCCCAGCGCGCCGGATACCCCGTTGACCACGGACTGGATCAGATTGTATCCGCCGTCGATGGCCGTCGTGTTGCTGATGGCGACGCCGAGCACCGCGCAGTTGGTGGTGATCAGCGGCAGATAGACGCCCAGCGCCTGATACAACCCGCGCGAAACCTTTTTCAGCACCATTTCTACCGTTTGCACCAGCACCGCGATGACCAGAATAAACGCGATGGTCTGCATATATTCCAGGTTGAAAGGCTCCAGCAGATAGTGCTGAATGAGATACGTAAACAGCGACGCGATCGCCATGACGAAGGTTACCGCCATGCCCATGCCGAATGCCGTTTCCGTTTTCTTGGACACGCCCAAAAACGGACAGATGCCCAGGAACTGGGACATGACCAGGTTGTTGACCAATACGCCGGAGATGAGGATCAGGATCAGCGTGCTCATGATTCAGCCTCCTTCGCTTTGGCCAGCTTGCGTTTGCCGATGCCGCGCACGGCCGCGTTGATGAGGATCAGCAGAATGCCCAGCATGATGAAGCCTCCCGGCGGCCGCAGAGCGATTGCCATCGGCTGATAGGAGGCGGGCATCACCTGATAGCCCAGCAGCGTGCCGTTGCCCAGCAGCTCCCTGCATGCGGAGAGGAACGAAATGCTCATCGTAAATCCGAGCCCCATGCCCAGACCGTCGAACACGGAGGAAATCACCGTGTTCTTGGAAGCGAAGCTTTCCGCTCTGGCGAAGATGATGCAATTGACGACGATCAACGGAATGAAGATGCCCAGCGAATCGCTCAGCGACGGGATAAATGCCTTGAGCATCAGATCGACGATCGTCACGAACGTTGCGATAACCACGATAAACGCCGGGATACGGACCTTATCGGGAATGATGTTGCGCAGCAGCGCGATGACGAAATTGGAGAACACCAGCACAAAAGTGGTGGCAAGGCCCATACCGATGCCCTGTACCACCGCCGTGGAGACGGCCAGCGTGGGACACATGCCCAGCAGCAGGCGGAAAGTGGGGTTCTCGTTGAGAATACCGTTCATGAAAACGGAGCGCAGGCTCTTTTTCGGTTTCATGCTTTCGCCTCCTTTGCAGGAGTTTTGGGTTTTTCAAAGCCGAACGGCTTGGTGCCGGTAAAGCGGTCGATCAGCGGCGTGAGGACGTTCATAAACAGGATCGCGAACGAGCAGCCTTCCGGATAGCTGGAGTATTCGCGGATAATGAACAGAAACAATCCGCAGCCAATCCCCATAATCAGCCGTCCGAGGCCCGTCATCGGCGAGGTAACGTAGTCCGTCGCCATGAACACCGCGCCGAGGATCAAACCGCCGGAAAGCAGCTGGTACAGCACGTTTTGCGATCCGCTCTCCACGGAGTACAGCGTACCGGTTTTAATGAAATAGGCAATCGCGACCGTGCCGATGAACGCCACCGGAATGCGCCAGTCGATCACCCTGCGGATCAGCAGGTAGACGCCGCCAAGCAGCAGCGTGAGCTTGCAGGTTTCGCCGATCATCCCGGGCACGTCGCCGGAAAAGAGCTGCCACAGCGTGAAGCCGGAGGCTCCGTGCGCAAGCGGCGTTGCTACGGAAACGGCGTCCGTCGTCGCGGGCGCAAGCCATTCGCCCCCGTGCGGCAGCACGTTCGCGGCCATCAAAGACGTCCACGAGAGCATCAGGATCGCTCTGGCGGCCAGCGCGGGATTGATAAAGTTTTGTCCAAGCCCGCCGAATAGCTGCTTGACCAGAATGATTGCCAGGAACGAGCCGACCACCGCGATCCACCACGGCGCGTTGGCCGGCAGGTTAAACGCCAGCAGCAGGCCGGTCACCACGGCGCTCAGGTCTGATACGGTGATGGGCTGGCGCATATGGTACTGATACAGGAATTCCGCCGCGACCGCGCTCAATACGGATACGATGATCAGCATCAGCGCGCTTCCGCCAAAAAACCATACGGCCGCGACCGCGGTCGGCAGAAGCGCAATGATGACGTCCAGCATAATCCGCTGCGAGCTGACCGCCTTGTTGTGCAGGTGCGGCGAGCAGGATACGACTAATTTCTTCTGCATCTCACTTCGCCCCCTCTTTTTGTTGCTTTTGCCTTGCGGCGCGCTGCCTTTCCCCGATGATCTTTTTGCAGGTCTTGCAGCTTTGCGTCAGCGCGCGGTTTGCCGGGCAGCTCCACGAGCACGCGCCGCACTCCAGGCAGTTCATCGCGCCCAGCTTCTCCGCGTCGTCATACCGGCCCTTGCGGAAAGCCTTGTCGATATCCGATGGGCACAAAAGCATCGGACAAACCTCCACGCAGCGTCCGCAGCGGATACACGCGCTCTCCTGCCCGTGCAAAAGCTTGCGCTCCAGCACCGTGATACCCGAGCATCCCTTGGTGACCGGGATATCCATGCGGTTGATCGCCATGCCCATCATCGGGCCGCCGTAGATCATCATCTTCGCGTCCGGAAGGAAGCCCTCGGATTCCTCAATCAGCCGATGCACCGGCGTGCCGATGCGCACCAGATAGTTGCCCGGCTTTTGCACGGCGCCGCTGACGGTCACTACGCGCTCGATCAGCGGAATCCCTTTATAAATCGCCTGGTACAGCGCGTAGCAGCTGCCGACGTTCACCACCAGCGCGCCCTTTTCGATCGGCAGGCCGCCGGTGCGCACCCTGCGCTTGGTCAGCGCGTAGACCAGCTGCTTTTCACCGCCCTGCGGGTACCACACGCGCAGCGGAACGACAGAGAAGGTTTTATCGCCCTCGCAGGCCTTCTTCATCACATCGATCGCGTCCGGCTTGTTTTTCTCGATGCCGATGAACACCTTTTCAATCCCGAACGCCTGTTGCATCCGTTTCGTGGCTTCGATGATTTCCTTCGCTTTGATTAGCATCAGCCGATGGTCGGCGGACAGATACGGCTCGCACTCCGCGCCGTTTAAAATCAGGGTATCCAGCTTCACCTTCGGCGGCATCAGCTTGACGCCGTACGGGAAGGTTGCCCCGCCTAAGCCGACAAGGCCCATTTCCCGGGATAGCGCGGAAATGGCGGCGGCATCCATCGCGTCCGGATTTTCCACCGGATGCAGCTCCACCCATTCGTCCTTAAAATCGTTGTCGATGATGACGCACTCCGCCTCCAGACCGTTGGCGAGCACGCAGGGCTCTACGTTCACAACGGTGCCCGAAACGCTGGAGTGAACGGCGGAGCTGACAAATCCGGTCGGCTCACCGATCTTCATTCCGACTTTCACCCGGTCGCCCTTTTTGACAAGGCTTTTACAGGGAGCGCCAATGTGCTGCTGCATCGGGATAACAACGCGGGACGGCTGCTGGGGCTCCACGATCGGCAAAACGGAGGTCACCGATTTTCCGTTGATCCCCTCATGCGGATGAATCCCGCCCGGAAACCGATAATACAGGCTCATTCAATTCTGTCCTTCCTAAACAATATGAAGCGCCTCAAGCGCATATAAACCACTGTTTATAGTACTCCACATCCGTTTAAAAATCAAGGAAAAAGGCTTGATTTCAGGTGGGTTCTTTTGTCTTTTTCGTGCTTTTACAATGCATCGCGAAGCGGCTGCCACGCTACGATCAACCGCTCCAGCGACCACGCCGCGTTCGCCGGGGATGTGGACGGCAAAATGAGGGCGGGCAGCCCCGTGAGCGGCTCCGCTTGTTTCCGGTACAGATTGCCGGCTGTCTGTCCGTTTGCGAAAACGGATTGAATCTGCGTGTCCCTCACAAGGGACGCGATATCGTTGAACGCGTGCGGCAGCAGAGCGCTGTCCGCGCTGCCTGTTATATCGCAGGCGGCGACTACATCCCAAAGCGCGATGTGACGGCGATGTAAAAGCTCGATTTTCGTGTCGATGGTTGCGGGAACGCCTTCCCCAAACAGGGCCGCGAGCACGCACCAGAATCGGTTCTGCGGATGTCCGTAATAAAACGCGTTCTCCCGGGACTTGACCGAGGGAAACGATCCAGCACCAAGACCTTCGCCTGCGCGTCCGCAACGGGCGCAAACGGGTGGCGCAATCCTGTTTCCATTTGGGATTTCCGTCCGTTCATTCATTGTCCTTTCGGGACCTTTTCATAAAAGAACGCCCACATCCTCGGATGCGGGCGTTGATGAGACGTATGATATGCTTAGTTCACGCTGTCCTTCAGGCCCTTGCCGGCTTTGAAGACGGGCGCCTTGGAAGCGGCAATCTGGATTTGCTGGCCGGTACGGGGGTTTCTGGCAACGCGGGCGGGACGTTTACGAACTTCGAAAGAACCAAATCCGACGATCTGCACTTTGTCACCTTTCGCCAGTGCATCGGCGATAACATCGGTGATCGCGCCGAGCGCTTTCTCTGCGTCCTTCTTGGATAAATCGGCTTTCTTCGCGATAGCTGCGGTTAATTCTGCTTTGTTCATGTGATAGATCCTCCTTTTAACTTAATTACGCATTTGTTGACTGGAGTACCCAGCAGAAAAGCACAAATCGATCGTGTTACCGCATGGAAGTGTGCTTCTCTTTCACCCAGTATACATCCATTTCCTTCAAAGTCAAGTCCTCAATTGATTTTCCGTCGCTTTCGACCGCCTTCTCCATCCCCCGAAATCGGCGGATAAATTTGTTTACGGCGGCATAAAGTACGATATCCGGGTTCGCCGCGCACAGCCTGCATACGTTCACCGCGGAGAAAAGCAGATCGCCCAGCTCCTCCTGCGGGTCTTCGCCCTTGTCAAGGCAGTCGAGGATTTCCCGTGCTTCTTCCGTTACTTTCTCAAGCGCCGACTTCGCGTCCGGAAAGTCAAATTTGACCTTCGCGGCTTTGTGCTGCACCTTGGAGGCGCGCATCGTGGCGCTCATCCCCGTGGATACGTTGTCCATCGCATCGGCCACACTGTCGATCCCGCGCTGCTTGCGCTTGATCTTCTCCCAGTTATCCAGCACCTGCGAAGCCGTATCCGCCTTCACCGTGCCGAAGACGTGCGGATGGCGCACGATCAGCTTTTCCGTAATGGCCGTGGTTACGTCCTGCAGATCGAACTCGCCGCACTGCCCGGCGATGACCGCGTGAAACATCACCTGCAGCAGCACGTCGCCAAGCTCCTCGCACATGTGCTCCGGATCGCCTTCCCGTACGGCGTCGATAAACTCGTAGCTTTCTTCCAGGAGGTTGGGCAGAAGGCTTTCGTGCGTCTGCTCCCGGTCCCACGGGCAGCCGTCCCTGGCGCGCAGGCGCTTCATCACGGCAAAGAGATCGTCCGCGCCGAAGCGCCTGCGTTCCGTCAGCGGCGCGGCTGCGTACAGGCAGGCCGTCAGGTGGTCGTATTGCGCCTGACGGTCCAGCGCATACAGCGGAACGGTTTCCATGCGCAGCCCGCCGTCCGGATCACCGGAGAAGAAACGGAGCTGTGTCTGGTCGTCCAGCAGGCGCATGAGCTTGAGCTTGCAAGCGCCCGCACAGGCCCGGCTGTGCAATTCGGATAGAAAGCAGGAGACGCTTGGGTTGAGCTCGTCGCCGCTTAAAAACGTTTCGGCGGCGGACAGGCGGATGTCCTGCGAATCCGCCTTCGCCATCGCGAGGCAGCGGTCCGCATGGCTGACGCCCGGCAGAACGCCGATCACTCCCCCGCCTTCCGTACCATGCAGCAGGGCGGATACGGTGGAATCCATCGCCGCGTCCGCAACAACATATACAACGTCGCTTTCCGCGGCGGCTTCCGTAACGGCGCCGGCAGCCGATTGGTTGAACGCGTCGAACGTTTCGGCGTTCTCGTACAGGCTGTCCAGCGTGTCAAACGCAAGCTTGTTTTCCGCAAGCCAGGCGGCGACGGGATGGCGTCCCGTACGCAGGATGATTCGTTTCGCGGCCTTCAGCGCTTCCAGCGCGCCGGCCGTCAGCAGGCTCATGTCGCCCGTGGAGACGGATACGATCGTAATGGTGTTCAATGTATTACCCTCCGGTTCAGTGTTTAAGCCGCCGGAGCAGCGGCTTGATTTCATCCTTTTTCAGCGTGCCGGTCAGCAGAGACGCGCCGAAATAGACCGCGATGCCCACTAAAATCAACCCGGCTGTCACCAAGCGGCTTTCAGGCAGCACGAGCATCAGCAGATACAGCACGCCCGCCATCAGCACGGACGCGAGCAGGGGCTTGAGGAAGATATGTAGCGGATCCCATTTCAGGCCTGTGTATTTGTGCACGTAATACAGATTGGGAACCATGCTGACGCTGTAGCACACCAACGAACCGATGGACGCGCCGAGAATGTTGATATTCGGCGTGGCGATCAGGAAGTAGTTGATTAACACCTTGAAAACAACTCCGACCATCAGCGTATACATGGGGATCTTCTGCTTGTGCAGCCCCTGCAGGATTCCGCTCGTCGCCTGCACCACGGTGAACAGGATCACCGTAAATCCGGAAAACGAGAGCAGCAGCGCCGTTTGGTCCAGCGCCTGCTGCGACGAAAATATATAGACCATCGCGAGGATCGGCTTGGCCAGCACGCTCATCCCGAAGCTGGATGGCAGGCCGATCAGAAACGCCAGGCGCAGCCCCGAATACGTGCTGCGCTTTACGGCGGCCGTGTCCCCCCGGGCGACGCTTGCGGAGATGGCGGGAACCATGCTCATGGATATCGCCAGTGCCAATGCCGTGGGAACGTTGATCAGCGTGATGACATAGCCTGAAAACCGTCCGTACATCGCACGGGCGTCTTCCAGCAGAAATCCCGCGCCGCCCACCAGCCGGTGTACGATCATCCCCGAATCGATGAACGAAGCGAGCGGAACGATGCTTGCACCGATCGTAATGGGGATGGCGAGCGCCAGAAGGTTGCGGTTGATTTGCCGCCAGCGAAGAGCCGGAATGTCCTCGTTTTGCTTGTAATTGTCAAGCCCTTTGCGTTTGCGGTAGTAAACGCCGACCATAAAAAGAAGCGCGAATGCCTCGGTGATCGACGTGCCAAGCAGCGCGCCCGCAGCCGCATAGCCGATATTGATTCCATCCTTGCCTTCCATGCCGATCTTCGAGCCTAAATAGGTCAGCGGCAGCGCGATGGCGATTTTGCCCAGCTGCTCGATCAATTGGCTCATGGCGGTGGGCTTCATGTTTTGCCGCCCCTGCATGTACCCGCGGGACGCGCTCATCGTGCACACGATGGCAACCGAGGGAGCGATAGCGACGAAGCCCGACACAGTCAGCGGGTCGCCAACGCGGTCGCTCAGGAAGGTGCGCAGGGCGATCATCAGCGCCGTGCCGATGATACCGACGATTGACAGGATAACCAGCGCGAATTGGAACGTGCGGCGCGCGTTGCGTACGTCGTTCTTGGCAAGGTTGTAGCTGACGATGCGGCTGATGGCGACGGGCAAGCCGGCGGAGGAGATGGTCAGCAGCAGATTATAGGTCGGAAATACCAGCTGATAAGTTCCGATTCCCTGATCGCCCATCATCCACGTGAGTGGAATGCGGTAGAACACCGCGACGATCTTGCAAATCAGACCTGTAATACCCAGCACCGTGACGCCGCCGATAATGGACTGCTGTTTTTCGCTCACCGGATATCCTCCCATCGGTTCAGTACCCGCCCATTATACCAGATTTCCGATTGATGCGCTGAGGCAATTGAAAAAGCGCTCCACGGTGCGGTGAAGCGCTTTAGGTGCCAATGACTTGCTAATTGTTCATCCTGTCGGCATAGGTTTTCGCGTTCGCGTCCGCGATCCACTGGTTGAGCGTTTCGTCGTACAGCGTATCCTGCTTTTCCGTCAGAAGGTCTTCGATGATCTGATCCTTAACCGCGGAATACGGTACCTGTTTGGATTCCAGATCGCTTGCGTACTGCAGGATATGGATGCCGTAGTCGGAACGGAACGGATCGGTAATATCCCCGACCTTCTTGAGCGCCATCGCTTCCTCCGTAAACACGTCCAGATAGGTTGTAATTCCTTCGCACACGAGATACCCGAGCGATTTCGCCGGCTCGGACTGCATGCCCGTATCTTCGCCGTATTCCGCGACCAGTGCGTCGAAATCCCCGCCCGCGGCGATCTTCGCTTCCACTTCGTCCACCGTGGGTTGAATGGCCTCGTACGCGCTCTCGGTGAGCGTCTCCAGCTGCGCCGTTAGGTCCGCGATCTCCGCGGTCAGCGTGTCCGATTGCTCCGTCAGCTCCGCGCGGCTTCTTTGTTCATCTTCGGTATCTTCCGCCGGATCCTCGGGCAGCTCGGCGACGGCGCTCGTGATGGCGTCCAGTGAATCCTGATCGTCCGAAATCTGCGAGTTCATGTTCGAAATGGCGGTTTTGTCATCGTCGCCGATCTTGATCAGCAGGTTTTTCACATAGCGGTATCCGTCCGGAATATAGTAGATGATCGCGCCGCTGGATACGTCGCTTGCATACTGCGTAAGATCGGACGAATAGGTGGACATCGCAGTGGATTCCTGCGTGGCGTATTCGGACATGGCTTCGTCGTCGGTTACCGTCAAGTCCTTGACGACGTCTTCCTTCAGCTTGTCGGTGGCGGCGCTCAGCTTTTCATCCGCCAGCATGCTTTCCATGTCTCCGTAGCCCATCGCCTGCATTTTCGTTTCCACGGCGGCGGTCAGTTCGTCCCCGGTCAGCTCGGAATCGGCGAAATAGTATTCCTTCACGGCGGAATAATAGCTGTCGTAGGTGGAATCGACCGTCTCGGTGATCGTCGCCAGCTCTTCGTCGGTAAACTGGTCCTCGCCGTATTCCTGTATCTTCTGCTTGATGACGGCCTGCTCGATCAGCGCGTTAATGGCGGATTCCTGCGCGGAGGCGATATGATCCGCATCGGTGCGGTCATAGCTCATGCCGTAATAGCTGTACATGTATTCCTGATAATCCAATACGTTCTCGGCGGCCTGCTTCACCTCCGCCTTTGTGATCGTGGTTCCCGCAACCTCGACGATAACCGTCTGCGCGTCCACCGCTTCATCTTTCACGATCAGCCCGCAGCTCGATGTGAAGGCCAGGACAAGCGCCATAACCATCACCAGTAACGCGTATTTACGCATAGCGTAGGTCTCCCCTTATCTGTCTATTTTGAAACACCAGTGTATTATACTGAATTTCCATTTTGGAAGCAAGACGCTACTCAATCTTGCGCATGCTGTCGAACGGGAAAAACACGAATCGTACATGCCCCTTGATCTGGTTGCGCGTCAGGGTATCCACGCTGGAGGAGCGGCTGTCGCGGCTGTTGTCGCGGTTGTCCCCCATGACGAAGTACTCGTCATCACCCAGCGTGCGCAGCGACATGTTGGCGTAAAACGGACTGTCGTTGCGGTCGGCCGTCAGATAGGTTTCGTCCAGGGCCACGCCGTTGCGGTAGACGACGTTGTTTTTAATCTCCAGCGTATCCCCCGGCAGGCCGATCAGGCGTTTGACATAGTTCTTGGTGCTTTCGGGATATTTACAGATGACAATATCGCCGCTTTCCGGCTCCCCGAAAATATAATCAAATTTAGTTACAAACATAATTTCGTGGTCGTGCAGCGTATCCAGCATGCTGTTGCCGTCCACGATCACGGGCTCGAACACGAAACCGCGGATGCACAGCGCGATCACCACCGCGGCGCCCAGCGTTAGGATCCAGCTGATCGTTTCCTTTATGATCATTTTTTTCTTCTCTTCCGGCGTCATTTCGGAAAACTTTTTCTTGTCCTGTTTCGGCTTGGCCATTAAAGTTATCCCCTCTCGTTTCGCATTTTTTCCAGCATTTCCGCTTCCGGTACGGGGCCCTGCTCCAATACCTTTTTCCGGCGCTTTAAAAAAACGGAGCGATCCAGCATGACGATTCGATTGCAGCCAAGGCATTTAATCTTGATGTCGGCTCCGATCCGGATCACCTTCCACCGGTCGCTGCCGCACGGATGCAGTTTGCGCATCTGAACAATATCATCCAAACGGATCTCGTCCATGCTGTGCCTCCCGTATGCCGCTCGACTACCGCATATTATACAACCGAAGCCGTAAAGAAACAAGCCGCCGAAGGGAATTGCCCTCCGACAGCTTGTAACATTTGAAAATTCGCCGTTATTCAGCCAGATAAACGCTGCACACGGCTGCGGCCCTCTGCCCCTCGTTGATGGCTCGTACCACGAGGCTTTGGCCCGAATGCATATCGCCCGCAACGAACACGCCGGGCTTGCTGGTTTGGTAATCCGTCGCCGCAATATTGGAGCGCGGATCGCGGGTAAGCTGCATCGCCTGCGCCAGCGTATCCTCCGGCCCGAGGAAGCCCATGGCAAGTACGATCATGTCGGCTTTCCAGACTTTTTCCGTACCTTCGACCGTTTGCATCGACATGCGACCGTTTGCATCCTTCACCCATTCGATTTGATCGGTGACGATATGGTCGATCGAGCCGTCCGGTTTGCGGACGATCTCGCGCGCGTTGAGCAGGTAATTGCGGGGATCCTTGCCGTATTTGGCGATGGCTTCCTCCTGCGCGTAATCGATTTTCAGCACGCGCGGGTACTCCGGCCACGGGTTGCTGTCCGCTCTTTCTTTACCAGGCTCCGGCATGATCTCAAACTGCGCAACCGTATGGCAGCCCTGCCGAAGCGCGGTGCCGACGCAGTCCGTGCCCGTGTCGCCGCCGCCGATGATGATCACGTCCTTATCCTTTGCGTTCATTTCATCCGGCAGCTCCATGGCGGTATCCAGCAGCTTTTTGGTTGCGGTCGTCAGATAATCCACCGCGAATACGACGCCCTTGCCCTCGCGGCCGGGGATGTTCAGATTGCGCGGCTTGGTGCTTCCGCAGCACAGTACGACGGCGTCGAAGGAGGCTTGCAGGTCTTCCGCGGAGGTATTGACGCCGACATGCGCGTTTGTGATGAACTCCACGCCCTCCTGCTTCATCAGCTCCACGCGGCGTTCGATAATCTGCTTGTCGAGCTTCATGTTGGGAATGCCGTACATCAGCAGCCCGCCGACGCGGTTTTCCCGCTCGTATATGGTGACGCTGTGCCCGAACCGGTTCAGGTAATTCGCGGCCGCAAGCCCCGCGGGACCGGAGCCGACGACGGCCACCCGCTTGCCGGTGCGGTGCTTGGGAGTGCTTGGCTGCATGTGCCCGCTTTCAAAGGCGCGCTCGATCAGCATCAGCTCGTTTTGGCGGATGGTGACCGGCAGTTGGTGAATGCCGCAGGTGCACGCGCCCTCGCAGGGCGCGGGGCATACGCGGCCCGTAAACTCGGGGAAGCTGTCGGTGCGCAGCAGCCGGTCGGCAGCAGCATCCCATTGGTTGCGGTACAGCAGATCGTTCCATTCGGGGATCAGGTTGTTCAGCGGACAGCCGGATACCGCACCCTTGAGCATGATGCCGGTGTGGCAGAACGGAATCCCGCAGTACATGCACCGCGCCGCCTGCTCGCGCTGCTCCTCAACGGGCAATCGCAGGTGAATTTCATTCCAGTCGTTCAGCCGTTCCAGCGGGTCGCGGTCCGAGGGCAGGAGGCGGTCATATTCCAGAAATCCAAGGAGCTTACCCATTGACGCGCACCTCCTTTTGCTGCATGAGGCTTCGTTTGTATTCGATGGGGATCACCTTGACGAACTTCTTCGACACGGTCTCCCAGTCTCCCAGCAGCCTGCCGCCAAGCGGACTGCCGGTATATCGTACGTGCTTTTCGATCAGTGATTTCACAAGCGCTTCCTCTTTCGGATCGTCCAGCGTTTCCAGCAGGACCATTTCCGTGTTGCACAGGTTTTTGAACGCGCCTTTTTCGTCGTACACATAAGCGATCCCGCCGGACATGCCCGCCGCGAAGTTGCGGCCCGTTTTGCCCAGCACCACCGCGCGTCCGCCCGTCATGTATTCGCAGCCGTGGTCGCCCACGCCTTCCACCACGGCGGTCGCGCCCGAGTTGCGCACGCAGAAGCGCTCGCCCGCGATACCGTTGACGTACACCTCGCCGCTCGTCGCGCCATACAGCGCCACGTTGCCGATGATGATATTCTCCTCCGGCTTGAAGGGTACGTTCTTCGGCGGACGGATGCACAGGATACCGCCGGAAAGACCCTTGCCCATATAGTCGTTGCAGTCGCCGCTCAGCGAGAACGTAATGCCCTTGGACATGAACGCGCCGAAGCTCTGCCCTGCGCTGCCTTCGAAATCGATGTGGATGGAGTCGTCCGCCATGCCCTCGGAGCCGAATTTCTCGGTGAGGACGCTGCCCAATATCGTACCCGTGGCACGGTTGGTGTTGTGGATGGCAAGCGAACCAAGCACCGGATGCTTGCCCTCGAACGCAGGCTGCGCCAGGGTTTCCAGAATACGCTCGTCCAGCGTCGCGCCCAGCGGATTATGCTGCTTCTCGGTCGCGTAGCGCGGCTGCTCCAGAAAATCATCGGGCGCGTACAGGATCTTCGACAGATCGATCTGCTCGTGCTTCCAATTGGTGAGGTTTTCGGACTTTCGCAGCCTATCCACGCGCCCGATCATTTCGTTAACCGTGCGGAAGCCAAGCTCCGCCATGATTTCCCGCAGCTCGCGCGCGACGAAATGCATGAATGAAACCACATATTCGGGCTTGCCCTTGAAACGCTTGCGGAGCTCCGGGTTCTGCGTGGCGACGCCCGCGGGACAGCTGTCCAGATTGCATACGCGCATCATGATGCAGCCCATCGTCACCAGCGGTACGGTAGCAAAGCCGAATTCTTCCGCGCCAAGCATCGCGGCGATCGCCACGTCGCGCGCCGTCATCAGCTTCCCGTCGGTCTCCAGCACCACGCGGCTGCGCAGCTTGTTCATCACCAGCGTCTGGTGCGTTTCGGAGAGCCCGAGCTCCCACGGCAGGCCCGCATGCTTAATGCTGGACCGCGGCGAGGCGCCGGTGCCGCCCTCGAACCCGCTGATTAAAATCAGGTCTGACAGACCCTTGGCGACGCCTGCGGCGATGGTGCCGACGCCCGCTTCCGAGACCAGCTTCACGCTGACGCGCGCCTTCCGGTTTGCGTTTTTCAGGTCGTAAATCAACTCGGCGAGATCCTCGATGGAATAGATATCATGGTGCGGGGGCGGGGAAATCAGGGCGACGCCGGCGGTGGAGTGCCGCGTTTTGGCGATCCACGGGTAGACCTTCGGGCCGGGCAGCTGGCCGCCCTCGCCGGGCTT
>Ga0116164_10000708_pt1 | contig 27452 bp, 22 predicted proteins | sample AD_UKC109_MetaG_FD_89888 | JGI IMG/M metagenome (GOLD analysis project Ga0116164, IMG submission 89888) | Active sludge microbial communities of municipal wastewater-treating anaerobic digesters from Hong Kong - AD_UKC109_MetaG | ecosystem: Engineered > Bioreactor > Anaerobic > Digestate... | reverse complement strand
CGTCCCCGGCACCATAGCTTAAAATAACGTCGTTCAGAGGGTATCATAAATCCTTTGAACGACGCTTTTTTTGTGCCTTGACCGTTTAATCCCGCTTGCCTAAGATTGGCACAATTCGAGGTCGTAGCCGTAGGTTATCTTGGGGTTGTTCATTGCATGCCGAGTTCCGACCTGAGTGCATCGGAAAGTACCTGGGAAAAGTTTATCCCGGCCTTATCTGCGGCTGTTGCGAGGTAGGCGGGAATGGTGAGATTCTTGCGAACCGTTTTATTTCGAAGGGGAAGCATCCAGGCTTCGACGATCACGATTTCCTCGCCAGGATCTTTCTCGATTTTCCGGATGTCAGAAGCCTTGGGAATCTCTCTTTTAAGATCCTCGAGAGTGGCGAGGTGTCCCCGCAAGGCATCCTGGGCCATAAGCAACGCTTCTTCCTGGTTTTCTCCACAGGTCAGGCATCCGGGGAGATCCGGGAAGGATACCGAGATCCCTCCGTCTTCTTCGTATGTGAAGATGGCGGGGAAAATATAACGATCGGGCTTTTTCGTTCTTGCCATTGTAAACACCGCCTTTTTTTGTCTGTTGAAGCTGGCTGCCCCTCTTTTCAGAGGAGCCCCGCCAGCTTTCGTATTTTTTGTTCCGTGCCTTTTTTCAGGTTTTTTCTGGGGTGTGGTACCGTGATGATTTCGTCTCTTTCCGAGTGTTTGAAGTGGTGGTGCGATCCTTCTATTCGTTCCAATTCCCACCCGGCCTTCCTTAGCGCCTTGATCAAATCCCTTGAGCTGCCGATCTCATCACCCCCCTTGTCAAAATTATCGTATCATGCGCATGATATGCGCGTCAACCGGAAGTGTCGAAAAAAGGTGCGATTCTCATGCCACAGAAACCGGGAAGAAAGTATCAGAAAAAACGTAAACCGGTTGTTGATTCCAAAAGAAAGAGCCTTTTCCTTGAGGAGAAGGCTCTTTCTTTGTTTCTTACAGCTAAGGGCTCAGGAGCACTCCGTTCCGGAGTTCTTCATTTTCTCTATACGAAGCAGAAGGAACAGCAGGTAGAGAAGAGCCACTCCGTTGGCGGTAAGAATAACTCCGATGATGTGTCCCGGAAGAAGCTGGGAGCAGAACATGGAGGTGCCGAAGAGAATGGAAAGCAAATTCATGATCAGCTGGGTGATGTAAAGTTTTACGAGAATTCCGGGAAGAGGGGTTCGGGGCGATTTTTTTCTTTCCAGGAGGGGGAGGCATAATTTTCCCAGCATCAGGGAACCTCCGAGGATGTTCAGCCCTCCCACGAGAATTGTCAGGAGCTTTACCAGGATCCCCGGAATAATGCACGAGATGATGCCGAGGGCTCCGAAGAAAAGGCCCAGGAAGAGCATGAGCCAGGATCGGGGAAAGGCTCCCAGGGGGGTGTTGCCGAAGGCGAGCATTTGGACCGCGAAAATTACCATCAAAAGGCCGAGCTGGGCGCTTCCGGAAAAGGGGAGCATGCCGAAAGATACCGGCACCAGCAACACCCCCAGGAGAATCATGAAAATGCCCGTCACGAAAAGCATGGTTTGATCCGGAGTGAGATCTCCCGGGGCTTCACGCATTTCCCGGCTTTCGGGGTAGGTGCCATGAATTTTGTGCAGGACCAGGGCGAGGTAGAGAAGAGCAATTCCGTAAAACAGGGCTCCCAGGGCTGTAAGAGGAAGGGAGAGTGTGCGGGGATTCCAGAGAAGCGATCCCATGAGCACCGAAAAGGAGTAAACGCTTCCGCAGGCCAGAACAAGATGACGGAAAATGCCTCCGTATCGCATCCAGGTTCGCAGTTTTTCCGGAGAAAAAATCATGTGCAGGAGCAGAAACAGTCCTCCGGGGCCGAAACAGAGGAAAAGCGTAAACCGGGGAATTTCTCCGAGAAGATCGGGGATAAAACATGTGATGATCCCCGTAGCCGCCACGAGGGTTCCCAGAAAAAGAAGAATCTTCGATTTTTTCATGCGCCCCAAGGGGGTTTCGCCGAGGATAATTATCTGAAGGGCGAAAATGAAAAGGAGCAATCCGTAAAGCCCTTTTTCGTAGTAGGGGAGTTTTCCCGCACCGATGGGAAAGAGAAGCGCTCCGGTAAGCAGCATGGTCATGCTTGCTATCAACAGAAGAATGACCTGAAGCGAAAAATCCCTTTTTTTCAGGAGAAACGAGCTTTTCATGGCAAATTTCTTTCTCCGGGGCTGTTTTTTCCGGAATCGTAGCTTGAAACAAAAATCTCAATTATTGGAAAGGGTTTCATTCTTTCTTCTCTTTTTTAGAAATACGTTCCCTTGGTGCGGTAGTTTTCCCGGCGCTCCTTGGCCATACCGCGCATAAACTCGTCGAATTCCTCTCGGCGGGTTCGGTAATAGAGGGAAACATTCCGGGCGGATTCCGGAAGGGCTATCACCAGGGAAGGTCGCGCCAATTCCTGAAAAATGTAGTCCATGGCTTCGTTTACGCTTATGGAATCCGGAGGAGGCGCCAGATCCCCGAAAATGGGGGTTTGTATGTTGCTGGGGCAAATAACGCTGAACTGAAGGCCTTCGCACTCCAGTTCGTACTGCAGGCTTTCGGTCATGGAGATAACCGCGCTCTTGCTGGCCACATAGACCGCCTGGTAGGGAATGGGAACGAGCCCCGCCAGGGAGGCGGTATTGACGATATGCCCGAACCCCTGTTCCCGCATAATGGGAATCGCTCCATAGGTACCGTGAACCACGCCCATGACGTTGAGATCCAGAATGTGTCTCCAGAGATCGAGGGTCACCTGTTCGGTAGGAAGGGTGGCTCCTCTGCCGGCGTTGTTGAAGACGAAATCCAGATGCCCGTCCAAATCTTTGGCGGCCCTAAGGATTTCCGTAACCTGGCTGCTCTTGGTGACATCCGTAAGCATGGGAAAAATCTTGTCCGGATGGAGCTCCCTCAGCCGGGCCGCTTCCCGTTCCAGATTTTCCTCGGTAATGTCCGCCATGAATACCGCCCGCCCTCCTTGGGAGAGAAGACGCTCCGTTATCCCAAGGCCTATTCCCGATGCGGCTCCGGTAACGACCGCCACTTTGTTCTCAAAATATCCGCTCATGACACGCTCCTTTCTTTTCTCGAAGCTCCGAAATGAGGTCGCTTGGCCTTATTAAAAGTGATGGCTTCTCCCCCATGAGGTGTTTTTTCGATAGTGCTTTAATGATATAACAAAAAAGATCTTCTGAGTAGGTTCCGGGTCTTTGAGCCGGGATCTGTTTTTGGGGAGATTATTTGCATTCTCCGGAAATGCAGAGAGGCAATCCATCTTCTTCCTGAAGCCGATAATCCGGAAAAGGAGGATATTCCTGGGTATCCATAAACTCCAGGAGTTCGTATACCTCCTTGCGGAAATCTTTCAGATCCAGGTCTCCCAAATGGAATTCTTCCAGAAGCTCCTGGAAATCCCGAATCTCCGGATAGTATTCCGTAGCTTCTTCTCTCTGGTTTGCTCGCCATTCCTCCAAATAGGGTTGAAAGGCTTCCCGGGAAAACCGGGTAAGGGCTTTGGGCCCGTAACCGAGCCACTCCAGGGCGGTAGGAACCATGTCGAGAAGGGTGGGGTAATGAAGCGCACCCTCCTTGTCCCGGGCCATAAGGGGTCCCTCGGTAACCTGGGGGCCCGAAACCAGGAGGAAGGTCATTTTCTCCCCCCAGTGAATGCCCCCGTGATTTCCCGCATAGGCTCCGAAGTTCCATCCCTGGCTGTGCATGATCAGCACGTCCCCCAGGGCGGGATTGGTACTGTAGAGATAGGTCCCGATGCCTCCCGGAACATTGGGATAGCCGTGCCGGGCTTCTACGGAAAAATCGTTCCACTCCTCGAAGGAATGAAACGATCCCTTGAAGGGGTGCGGAGAGAATGAAAAATATCCCAAGGGATCCCGCTCCGTAAGGGGAAGATAGGCGAACTCCAGTTTTTGCGGAGATCTTTTCCGGGGGCGTACGCGAATTTCGCCTTCGTTTCCGTAGCGGTCACGTACCGAAATGAACATTTCTCCGGAAAGAGCTCCCCAGGGCTTCAAGAGAGAGTTGTTTTCCCGAATAAAAATCAATCCCACTCCTTTTATCGCTTCCAGGCCCTCCAAAAGGGTTTTCCCCGAAGGATAAACGGCGGTACGTATCTCTTCCGGGGAGGGGCGTATGCTCCAATCCGGATTGCCCTGGGCATCTCTTCCGGGAAGAAAGAGTTCTGCGTTGTTGCGCACGCTTCCTCCGTGAATCAGCCGGATATGCTCATCGTAAAAGTGCCGACGGAAATCTCGGACCTGGCGCTGGTACTCGGGAATACCCCGCAGGCGAAGGCGGACAAGAAAATCCCGTAGAAGAGGCTTGTACTCTGCCAGGAGTTTTTTCAGGGGAGCATCCAGAAGCGGGGACCAGAGAGGAAAAATCCACCAGTAACGGTTATGTAGAGCTTCTGCAAGGCGTTTTTCCGTTTTTCGAAGCACTTCATCCGCCCAGGAGGAAGCTTGGTGAACGAGATCTGCGGTTTCCGGAGATTGCCAGAAATTGAAATCGAAGGGAAAGGCGGCTTCCCGGGGAAGAGTGCGGTCGTCGCAGCCGAAAAGGCGTCCCTTTAAGGAGGTCCCTTTCTCCCAGGTGTTCAATCCCAGTATTGTATTGAGATGATCGATAAAAAAGGTCTCCAGAGATTCCTCGCTTCGGAGGCTTACCGCCTGGTAGGGATTGTTGGGGGCCATCATATGCTGGCTATCCACCATGCCGTGATCGCCGTAAACGAAAAAGAGGGTGTTGGAAAGCAGGCTGTCGTCCTTCTGCAACCGGCCAAGGTTGCAATAGGGCCGGGGATAGCTTTGCTGTACCTCCCGGTAGAGATTTTCCCGAAACCGGTATATGTTCCGAGAATCCCTACGGATGGCATAGAAAAGATCGAGAATCCGCCCGAGCTGCATGTCGTAGAACATCATGGAAAGTACTGAGCGAGGAGTGCATCGTCCGGGGAAGGTTTCTCCGAGGCTGTGGAAAGCCAGGGAAGGCACGGTTTCTCCCTGAACTTTCAAAAGGGGAAGATGGATGGAAAGCTCTTCGGGCTTGCGAGGGGCGGGATACCACCACCGTGTTCTTTCAGGAATTACATATTGGTTGTAGGGAGGGCGGAAACGAGGAGTGCCGAAGGGGAAGGGTGCCTCCACCGCCGCATCCATAACATCGAAAAAGGGGCGCAGAATGGTGTCTTCCCGAGTCCAGGAGAAATATTCCCGGGAGGTTTCTTCTCGAGGCAGGCTCATCCCGTCGATATGGGCGAATTCATCCAGGGCGGTGAGCATGCAGAAGGAAAAAGCGGGGAAATCCTCTGCCGGGTTCGAGGCGATACGCCGGAGAACCTTTAGATATTCCGTAGTAACTTCTTCGGCCTGCTTCAGATGGGTATGTTCGAAGAAGGCTTTCAATCCCTGGCGGTAGGCCCGCCCGTAATGGTCTCTTTCCATCCCCCTGGTGTAGAGGCAGAAGCCGGCTGCCGTGTTTTCGCCGCGGCAGTGAAGAAAGTCCATGATGGTGGGATACCGGGGATAGGAAAGGCCAAAAAGATAATCCAGGGCATCCTCGGGAACCAGGCCGAAGTTGTGGAACTCCAGGTTTTCTCGATTGAACTGCCACCATCCCACTACTCCGAGATCTCGTTTGGATGCGAGATATTTTGGAACCACCCCCATGGTTTCGGATTTGTCTACCGTGGAAGTAACCAGGGAAAGGCGTCCCCGGCGAAGGAGAAACTCCAGGTAGGGAAGTTGTCCCTTCTGGAGCATGGCTTCCGTGAGATCCGATCGGGCTGCGTCCCAATGAAAAAAGAGTACGTGCCGATTCTGTAACGATGGGTCTCTTCCGAGTCTCTCAAGGGCCGCTTCAAGGCGAAAATGCCGAAGGATATCGGCGGTATCATCGGAAATCGCTTCTATTCCATAGGCCTTTTCCATGATGAAAAACAGGGAAAAGAGAATCCCCAGGGAAAAAAGAAAGGTGTGTAAGAATCTCGTTTTTGCCGATGTTTTCAAGGACGTAGCCCCCTTTTATGCAGGATTCCGAAGGATTCGATTTTTGGGAAATGTAAAATTTTCCATCTCCATTATACCTCTCCCTAGCTTTGTATCCGTATAGTTTTTGGATAAAAGTTTTTTCCCGGATTTTTCCTCTTCTGTATGCAAGCTATGGGAAAATCACTGTTTCCCCCCCCGGCTTTCCAGTATAATGAAGCATATGATTTCAGATAAACCTTGGAGAGAATCGAGAACAGTAAAGGAGGATGTATATCATGACGGGAAAAATATTTTTTAGGGAGCGTCGTAAAGCGCAGAAAGAAATGAAACAGCCCCGGTTTCGGGTTGTGGCGGTTTCCGGATTGGACCTCAAGTTCTTCGCTACCCATTTGCGGAAAAAAGAACTCGAAGCCCTTGCCAGGGCGGTGGAAGCGGAGCTCGTTTGTTTGGAGGATCCCCAAGACGGAAGTGAGATCCAGGAGTAGCTCCGGAGAAGCTTTGTTTTCTGGATGATCATGGGCTCGGAGAGCCCTAACGGGTAAGGGGGCCGGGGCCCCCTTATTCATTGCGGTTCTCCGGGAGAATTGTGAGAGATAAAGGAGAAGATTTCATGGCACTCATGCGCGAAAAGGATGGTAAGCGGCTCCACATAAAAAGCCGCCTCATGGGAGAGAGCCTGGTTAGCTCTTCCTTCCTGGAAAGCCTCGATCTAGCTCCCCAGATGCGCCTCTTTCCGGATGTGAACGTGCTGAAAATAGGAGGGCAGTCCATCTGTGATCGGGGAGCCAAGGTGCTGCCCCGGCTGGTTCGGGAAATAGCGGAGAATCGGGAAAAACACAAAATGCTCCTTCTTACCGGAGGAGGTACCCGGAGCCGGCATATCTACAGCATTGGCCTCGAACTCGGTATGCCTACGGGAATTATTGCCAAGTTCGGTACTACCATCTCGGAGCAGAACGCTCTCATGGTAGCCATGCTTTTGGGCCCCTGGGGAGGAATCTCCATCGAGCAGGACGATATCGTCAAGCTTCCGGGCTACTTCGCCCAGGGTTGTATCCCCGTAACCTATGCCATGCCCCCTTACGACTACTTTGCCCTTCCTCCAGGATCTGCCCGGGGACGTATTCCCATTCATCGAACCGACGTGGGAACGGTGCTGCTGGCGGATCTTATCGGAGCGAAAAGCTGTCTTTTCGTAAAGGATGAGAAGGGGCTTTTCACGGATGATCCCAAAAAGGATCCCCAGGCGGAGTTCATTCCGGAAATCGGGGCCAAAACCCTTATGGAGATGAATCAGGACGACCTTATTATAGAGCGCCCTTGTCTGGAAATTTTGCAGAACAGCGAAGTGCTGTCCTCCATTCAGATTTTCGATGGAACCCGGGAGGGCAATCTTACCCGGGCCTTACGGGGCGAGCACGTGGGAACCATCATCCACAGGGAGTAGGTTTCTTTTCGGAGGCCTTATAGACTGAAGGAGTTTTTATGACACGATTTCAAAAGAAATTTCGAATTTGGGTAGTTCTTTGTTCTGCCGCATTGTGCTTGGGAATTTCCGGAGCTGCTTGGGGGCTCTCCCTGGGAACCTGGAACATCGAGTATTTTTCAATTGAGGGGAAGCGTAAATACACGCCGGAGGATGTGGCGGAAGTGGCTGCCACAATCCGGAATTCTTCCGCCCAAATATTGGCTCTTCAGGAGATAGATGATGATGCGGCTATGCGATACCTCGTGACGAAATATCTTCCGGGATGGCGTTTTGCAGGAAACGATACGGGAAACAACCAGGATCTTTATTTCCTCTGGGATACCCGTTTTATACGCTGCCTCGTAGAGCCCGCTCCCTTTTTCGAGGATGCGGTCTTTCTGTGGGAGGGGCGGGAGATATCCCTCTTTAGCCGCCCTCCCCTGGTGGGGTTCTTTCAGGAAGTTGCTTCGGGCCGGGAGTTCGTGATGGTGAATGTGCATCTTAAAAGCCAATCTACCCGGGGCAAGGAAGATCCCCGGGAGGCGGAGCGATACAACAACGAGAAGCGGGCAAGCCAGATAGAAAAGCTGAACCTTCTGGCCCGGATGTTCGGAGGAGCCCGTTTTATTCTCGGAGATTACAACGTGGATAAGCCGGGCCCCCTGGATTTTTATCTTGTGTCTCTTTCCGAAGGGCGTTACAGTTACGATAATTACGAATCCAATTTGGATCATATCGGTTTTCTCGGCGTCACTCCCAAGGAAAGCTGGAAGCTTCTGGAAATCGAAGGTGCTCTTTCCAGGCGTTCCGATAAGAGGACGGAACATCCCGATCACGATATGCTGGTGCTCCTTCTGGATGAATAATCCGTGCGAATGAAATCCTCCGGGGAATTCCTCTTCCGGAAGGTGTTCTGGCAGTTTCCCTTTCGTGGTATACTTTGGAAAATTGCGATCTTTCCGGGATTGTCCCCGAAGAAAAGGGCATCCTTTTTTCGGGCGGAAAAGTAGAAAAAACGCTATTACTCATGAGGGAGGAATCACCATGGGGGTCTATGAAGATCGGGGGAAGTTCATTCCCCTGCGAACGGATGATCTCGAGAACGCTCTTTGCTCTTCCGGAACATTATCTTCGGAGGAACAGGAGGATTTTCGCAGAGTTTCGGAGCTTATTCGAGCCATTTACCATTTCGAGTTTCACGAGGATCTCAAGAAGGTGCGCCGGGCATATCATATCTTCAATCCCGATGCGGACACTCTGAAGATTGCGAATCCATCTCAGGGATCCTCCTCCGAGCGTTTCGAGGGAATGGTGGAGGCTTTGGAACATATCCTCGTGGCGGCGAACTACAGGGAGCTTACCCTGGAAGAGCTCAACGAACTTATGACCAAAGCGGCTCCCAAGGGGCTGAAGATTCAGGTAAATCACGAGAAATACGAGAAGATTCTTATCTATCGTCGGGGAAGGCTGGAGGTTCCTAAAAAGCAAGACCCCCGGCCCTGGTGGAAGTTCTGGGCTCCCAAGCAGAAAGAGCCCGAAATGGAAGAGATGCTTCAGCGCCTTCTCATTCTTATCAAGCTTAAAAGCGAGGAGAATGTGGAGGAGTTTTACGATTACTACATCGAAACCGCGGGTGAGACGGAGCACCAGAAGGAACGCCGGCTTTTCAAAGAGGCAGCCCTGGGAAAACGGACTCCCCAGAAGGGGGCGGGACCTTCCGGAGAATCCCCCATCTTTTTGAAGGTTTTCAAAAATGTCCCGGTCTCCGCTTTGGAAACCCTCTTTCCCGATGTGACCATCCAGATGACCTTGGTGGACAAGGGAATGATCCTGCTTCCTCTTATCGGAGGATTGCTGAGCGTGGTCAAAAAGGTCATTCCCGCTCTGCTTGTGCTTGGTACGGTGGGAGCCGCAGTGGTGGCGGGAGAGAATATCAACTGGGGGGATTTCAAGGATAAGCTTTTCCCTATTCTTGCAGCCTTCTCCGTGGTGGGAGTTATCTCGGCAAAGGTCTTTTCCCGGTATAAGAACACCAAGGAAAAACACCAGGCCAAGCTCATGAAAACCCTTTATTTCCACAATCTGGATAATAATGCGGGGGTTTTCAACTTTCTCGTGTACGAAGCGGAACAGGAGGAATGCAAGGAAGCCCTGCTGGCGTACTATTTCCTTCTTACCGAGCGTACCGGGGAGGGGAAGTTCTACACCCGGGAGGAGCTGGACGACCGTATCGAAGAGTGGATGGAAACCTCCTTCGGAAGGAAAATCGATTTCGAAGTGCAGGACGCTCTTCGCAAACTTCAGGAAAAGGAACTCCTTCTGGAAAAGGAAGGACGTTTCGAAGTGCCCTCTATGAAAGACACCCTGGTACGTCTCGATACCTTGTGGGACAATTTTTTCCCCTACAGCCAGGATGTGGAGAGCTCTTCGTAAGTTCGCGAAGAATTTTGAGTGTTGGGTATATGTAGATACAAAGAGGTCCGGGGAGGAAAGCCCCGGATCTCTTTTTGGATTTGTCCAGCGTAGCGAGGAACTCCGTTCTGCTGCAAGAAGCGGGAACTGCCCCGATCAGAAGGAAAGGAGCCCGGAGGAGCCAGATGGCAAGAATTTACTACAGCCTCTACGATAGGATGTTCTCAAAAGGGAATCTCTATCAAGGATACTTGGGAGCGAAGAAAGCGAAAGGAAGTGTCGGCATAGACAGAGAAAACACAGAGGGTGGGATGATTCCCCGCTTCTCTCCTCTTGTCTCCGGGGATTGTTTTTTTATGTAGCTTGAAGGTGTTGGGCTGTGGGGGAGTACAAAAGAACGTAGGCATATCCAGTCTTCAATGCTACTATTGGGGAAACACGAACCAAGGCAGGGCCTCCATGGGGGGAAAACATGTGAAGGACGACAAGAACGTGACATGTCAAGAAAAGGAAATAACTTTCGATGACATTCTACAGGAATTCCGTGAAGAGGCTTTTTCAGAACACGATAAAGGCTCTCGTTTTGAACGTCTTATGCAAATCTACCTTAAAAATAGAGATCGCTGCCGTCATGGGAACCGAAATGGAAGGCCTCCCCCTCGAAAAGATGGATATGCCCTGATGGGATGTGCTTTACGGCATGAGCATGCCTGCCACGGCGATTCTCGGGGTTAAGGATTCGGATTTTCACATCGGTTTTCTGTATTCCCAGAAGGCTAACGAACCCAACCAGGCAAGCCCGGGGCTTTTTGGTTTTTATGAATGATCTCGGTGCAATAAAGATCCTCAAACTTTTTGCCGGGGAGCTCCCGGCCCACGAATAAAGGAGGAAACGTCATGAAGAAAGCCAACCTTGTTCCTTTGCTTCTGGCTTGCACTATCCTGAGTACGATGCTTTTGCTTGGGGGTTGCGGCGGTGGCAATGGAGGCGGAGATTCCAGAGCGGTCAGTATACAGAAGATGCAGGATGCGTACTACGATGTCTTCATGGACTATACTGGGCGCACAAACAAAGAAATGGGAAGGGCCCTTGGAGAGGAAATTCTCCGGGTGGTCCCCGATTATGAATCCATCGCAGATTCGTTGCTCCAAGACGAGTTCAACTTGCTGGCAAGCCATAATCTGAGTCCCGATTTTCCTACGGCTCTCAGCCGAGCGCAGGCTATCTTCCCCAAGGTCCCTCAGGAATGTCTGGATGAGCTGGCGGGGATGCAGGAAATCTTTAGCTTCGACAAAGATGTCCTGGGGGATGGTAGGCTTTCAAAAAATGAGCTAGGGCTTTTGCAGCTTTTTCAGGATGTCCTTCGCCCAACCCAATGTTCCGCAGTAGCTGCCTTCGGGAAATCCTCATCTACAGGAAAAACGGTTCTGGGACGCAATCTCGATTGGGATGCTCTGCCCCAAAACGCCCTGTCCAGAATGCATGCGGTGACCACTACGAGAAACGGCGAAAAATCAATTGTAATGGTGCATTTGCTAGGACTATTGACACCCATCAGCGGGTATAACGATAACAAGATTTTCGGTGCTTTTCTTGACGCCGAGACGGGAGCACCTTATCCCGCTGACCTTAGTACAAAGCGCTCCTATGGCCTCGATTTCCGCTATGCCTTAGAGAACATGTCGACAATACAGGAAATGGTGGACTTTATGAAGACAAAGGATTATGCGTTCAATCATCTTATCTTCATGGCGGATGAAACCAACGCAGGGGTGCTGGAACAAAATATCGGAAGTCCCGGACGAGAATTTCGATACGCAGACTCACAACTTCGGGAGGGGGTTTCCTGGGATGTTCCTGAGGCTGTGGCCAGCGTAAACGATTACAGGCTTCCCGGCAATTATGTCTATCCGGATGATGACCCGTCAGACAATAATCGCTGGAGAACCTATCGGACGCTTCTGCTGTCTGAGTTGGCCCGGGAGACCACAATTGACGTGGACAACATGAAGAGAATCGCGGGATATTCCGGAACTGACGGCAACGCCTATACATCGGGGGCGGTGTTTCTCTCAAACCGTATCGTGACAATCCAGTCCATCGTTCTACGCATGGACACTTTGGAGATGTGGATCCACTTTTCTCCCGCCGGGACAGACCCCATGCCTCTCAATCCTACGTACCTAAAGGTAAGAACACCCCTGGAGACGTGGCTGAACCCCTGAGGAGTGTTTTCTTCGATATGTAATAAAAATTTGCGTCTCAGGGGTTCCTTTGAACATTCATAAAAAGCGCAAGGCCTTAGTATTACAAGGCCTTGCGCTTTTCAACTTTTTTGAAAGGGCTTTTTCCTGAAACAAATCGCCGAAGTCGGGAAAAAGCACAAGAACGTACAAGAAAGGAATGCCTTCTTCTGTTAGGCTGCTGTTTGAGCAGGAGAAGGCGAAATTTCCTGCATCTCTTGAAAGGGAGGCAGAATTGTCATGGAAAGGGCTTTCGGTATTTTGGAGGCTTCGGAGGGAACTCTTTGGAAGGCGGGAGAGGAGCAATCTTTGGGGGAGTATGCCTGGAATCCTCATCCCTCCTTTGCGGGGGTAGCTCTCAAACATGCTTTGAAAGGGGAGGATACCCGGGGAGTCCTGAGTTTTCACTTTGTCCGGGTGGATTCCGAAAAGGTTTTAGAGCTCCACGAGCATGAAAAACAATGTGAAATTCACGAGGTGCTTCAGGGAAGCGGGCGAGGAGTTGTCGGGGCAAAGGAGATTCCCTATGGGCCGGGTACCATGGTGCTCATTCCCCGGGGAGTGCCTCATGCAGTGAAAGCCGGAGAGGAAGGGCTTCTCATCCGGGCTACTTTTTTCCCCGCTCTGGTGTAAGATGAAGGCGTAAAAACAATTTGCTGGAGAGGAAGAGGTGTTATGAAAGAGAAGCTTGGGGATTCTCGGGAGCTCCGGCAGGTTTTTCTCGATTCTTCCGGATTGATTCGGGCTCTTTGGGGGAAGGGAATGCGGCATGCCTTTTCGCGTCATCTTCACACAAGCCTTTGCGTGGGGCTCGTGAAGGAAGGCAAACGCTCCCTCTTCGTTCGAGGCCGATGGTATGAACTTGGTCCGGGTTCTCTCTTTCTGCTTCCTCCCGGGGAACCTCATGAATGTTGTTGCACGGGTAAAGGGGGGCATGCGTATCAAATCCTTCTCTGGTCCCCCTCCTTTTTGAGAACTCTCGGAAGTCCCGGCGACGATATCTTTTCCGGGAATCCCGCCTTTTTCGAAGATCCTCTTCTTCGAAAGGATTTTTTGGATCTTTTCAGGATCTCTCTCGAAGGGAAGAAACCCCTTCTTTCGAAAAAAGGAGCCCCCTTTCTTCGAAAGTGCCTTTCTCATGCCTCCTTTCTGTCGGGAAAGAAAGAATTGCCAGATCAGAGGATGTCTCTCTTGGAGCGTTATCTAGCGATGCATTGTTGTCGCCGGGTGCCTCTGGAGGAACTTGCGGAGCTCTGTTCTTTGAGTCCCTGGCATGTGCAGCGCCTTTTTCTGCGTCGTTTTGGAGTAACCCCCGGAGAATACGCTTCCATGCTGCGGATTCGAAAAAGTTTGGAGTTTCTAGCCCAGGGGCGTTCCTGCGCGGATACCGCCCTGGACCTGGGTTTCGCGGATCAGAGCCATTTTTCCAGAACCTTCCGGAAAATTATGGGGGTTCCTCCAGGGAAGATATGCCTGGAAGAGCCACCGTCGTTGTCTTCTTTTATTTCTGATTGAATTTTTTGGGCGTCAGAATCTCCCATCCTCCGAAGGGATGAGGTTCTTATAGAATTTTTCGAGATCCCGGTACATTTTTCCCAGGACCTCTTCCTCCAGGTATATCATGTGCCCTCCGGGATACTGGTGAAATTCCAGGGCTTTTTCGGTACTTTCCCGGGGAATGTCCAGGTGCGCCAGGCCGTATCGGATGGATTCGGGGGGGCAGACGAGGTCGTAGGTTCCCATGGCGGTGAAAACCCGCAAATGGGGGTCTCGGCGTAGTGCGGTGGCGAGATCCTCCAGGGTCTCGGGATAGCCGAACTTCCCGTGAGGGAGCCCGGAGGTCCAGTTCCAGTTCTTGTGAGCTTCGTTACCGCTTAAAACGTAGGTAAGATCTGTAACGAACCGGAGCTCTTCCTGGAGATACCGGGTGAAGGCGGTGGTAAAGGGAGTGGTGATCCGGGCCATGAGAGGATCTTCATGGTAGCGATAATAGCCTCCGGGAGCGGTAAGCCGGGTGTCGTAAAGGCTGAGGAAACGCCGGGTGCGGTTGCAGAGTTCTCCCGCAAAGATTTGCTGGGGAATTCGAAGGTTCCAATCCAGCAAGACCTCTTCGGAAATGCCGATGAGCGAGGAGAACTCCCGGGCTATCCGCAGCTTTTCCTCTTCCTCCAACCGATTCCCCTTCCAGAGAGCGGGAAGGTAGGTTTGCCTCGCCCAGCCAAGAGCTTTCTGCCAGAGCTCTTCGGAAGAAAGAGCAACGTCGGTTTTACCGTGATACCGGGCGGCAAGGGCCATGGTGGGTACTCGGTGTACCAGGGAACGCTCGTTGGTGGCGTTTCCGAGGATGTCGCCGTAATCCAGGGCGGGAGCTATAAAGATGATGCCCGAGGGAGCTATGCCGAGATCCTGGAGTGCCGGAGCGAGTCCCGCCGCTCGAATGCCGCCGTAGCTCTCTCCCAGGAGGAATACCGGAGATCCCCATCGCCGGTTGCGGGTAAGATACATGCGGATCACATCTGCCATGGCTCGTACATCCTCGGCGATGCCCCAGAATTCCTTGGCCTCTCCGGATTTCTCGGGAGCCAGGCTGTACCCGGTGCCCAGGGGATCGAGAAAGACGAGATCCGTGAAAGGCAGAAGGGTCCAGGGGTTTTTTTGCGCCTTGTAGGGAGGAGCGGGCATGGGGTCTTCCGCATTTGTTACCGGTCCCCTTACGGGGCCGAAGGCCCCCATATGCAGCCAGATGGCGGGGGATCCGGGACCGCCGTTGAAAACGAAGGTGATCGGCCGGGGAAAAAGAGTCTTTTCAAGGAGATCCTCTGTGATCGTTTTTTGAGTATAGGCCACGTAAAAAATGGATCCCGTCTCTTTTTTCTTGGGCTCATCGTAAACGGGGACATATCCCACCGTGGCATCATAGGAAATCTGCAGATTCTCCAAAGAAAGAGTATGTTCCGTCACCACGGCCTCCCGGGGAATTTGAAAGGCATCGGAAAGAGGGGCTTCCAAAACCGGAGCAACTTCGTTTTTCTCTTTCGGGAATGTCTCCGGTGTATCTTCGGAGAGAGTTTTTTCGCTTCCTTCTAAGGGGAGGGGAAAAACGAGGAAAAGAAGTAGCAGGAGAAGGGAAATGTTTTGAGCGTTTTTTTGCAGCATAAAATCGACCTCCTTGGAAAGTTGAAAAATGCGTTTTCGGGGCCTTCGAGAAATCGAAGGCCCCGATACAATTTTTGGAAATTGGAAAAAAGATGATTCGTTTGATTTGCAAAATACGAAATAAAGAGTTCTTTAAAAATATTCCTGCAGAAGAGAGTTATTCCGCAGAGGAAGAAGGTCCTTCCTGCTGGCGAAAGCCTCGTTTTCGGCGCCCTCCGCGATAGGAAGAATCTCCTGAAGCTCTTTGCTGGATTTCCTGGCTGTGGCATTCGGGACATTCCTGGGGTTTTGCCGAGCCGATATTCTCTCCCCAGGAGTGCCGGCATCGGTTGCAATGAAAGCGCCGGGTTTCCACTACCACGTTGCCTCCCTCGATATGAAGCCCTTTGCCGAGAATAAGGCATTCGGCTATTTTTTTCCGGGCTTCGTTAAGAATGTTCCCGAAGGTTTGACGCGAGACGTGCATATGTTCCGCCGCATGCTGCTGATAAAGCCCCTCCAGGTCTGCAAGACGAATGGCCTCGAGCTCGTCGAGCTTGAGTACAACCACGCTTTCTTCCTGCGCCTCCGGGTTTTCTACTTCCGGGAGGAAAGAAACCGAGGAGGGCAGATTACGGATAACCCTATTTTTTTCCGGCCGTGGCATATAACGCTTCCTATCCCTTCGTTTTTGAAGTTTCTTCCTGTACCATACCCTTCTTTTCTCTCTTTGCCAAGTTTTGCCAAAGGGAGATACAATAAGCCTATGAATAATAGCATATCTCTTTTCCGGAAAAAAAGATGAAGTTCCTTGAATATTGGGTATACCGTCCTGTAGGAAGCGTTATGACGGCCCTCTTGATCTTCCTTCTCGGCACAGTGGCCCTCCTGAAGACACCGGTAGATCTTTTGCCTTCCCTGGAGACACCTCGCATTACCGTATATACCTACTATCCTCATGCCACTCCCCGGGAGGTGGAGAAAGGGATTACGGAACCTTTGGAGCGGACTCTCGGCGGTGTCTCGGGGCTTCGGCGTCTCCGTTCTTCCTCCTCCGAGGGCGGGAGTTACGTGGTGGCGGAATTTGAATGGGGAACAGATCTCGAAGAGGCCCTGGAAGATGTGCGGGAGAGAGTGCGCCGGGAGGAGGAAAATCTTCCCGAAGAGGCGGAGCGTCCTCTGGTGCGCAAGTTCGATAGCCAGGCTATGCCGGTAATGATGCTGAGCTACGCTACGGAGATGAACCCGTATCATGCCCGGGAGTATGTGGATTCTCATGTAGTCTATCGATTGGAGCGCGTTGCCGGAGTTGCATCGGTTCTTGCCTGGGGCGGCGGAGCGAGAGAGGTGCTGGTAGATCTCGACGTGCACCGCATGAAGGCCTTGAAAATTTCGGTTTCCCAGGTGTTGGATGCCTTGAGAGAAGGAAACGTATCCCTTCCGGGGGGTAATCTTACGCGAGGAGGGCGCTCTGTAAGAATCCGGGTACCCGGAAAATTTTCTTCCCCCGAGGAGATCGGAAACAGGATAGTCTGCTTTCGGGGAGGGTGTCCCGTTCCGTTGCGTTCTTTTGCGGAAGTTCATCTAATCCCTTCTGAGCGTTATTACGTTTATCGGGTGAACCGGAAAAATTCGGTGCAGCTCTCTCTCTACAAGGGAGCGGGAGAGAACACCGTGGCCGTGGCGAATGAGGTCTATAGGGTGATCGAGGAAATCAACCGGGAGCTTCCGGGAGGAAAGCTGGTGGTGCTTTTCGATTCCTCCGAATACGTCCGGGAATCCCTTACCAATGTAATCTACGCCGGAATTATCGGAGGCTTTCTCGCCCTGGGAGTGCTCTATCTCTTTCTTCACAGTCTTAGGGCTACTTTCGTGGTGGGGGTGGCGGTTCCGCTCTCGGTGGCGGCCTGTTTCGGCCTTATGAGAATGTGGGGATTCTCTCTCAACATCATGAGCCTCGGAGGGCTTGCCCTGGGGCTTGGAATGCTCGTGGACAATGCGGTGGTGGTGCTGGAGAGCATTTACCGCAAGAGGAAAACCTATTCGGACCCTTGTCGGGGAGCCGTGGAGGGAGCCCGGGAAGTTTTCTATCCCGTTCTCGGAGGTACCCTTACCACGGGAGTGGTTTTTCTCCCCCTCTTTTTCTTTCGGGGCATGTCGGGAATGCTCTTTCGAGAGCTTGGAACGGTGGTGGTGATGAGCCTTTTTGCATCTCTCTTCGTGGCTCTTACCCTGGTTCCCATGCTTTCCCGCTTTCTGGTTCCCTCCGGGGATATCCTTTCCGAAACTTCCGGAAGAGCCGAAATTTTTTCAAGAAGATACGAAAAGAGTGTTACTTTCCTTTTCCGCCATTCCCGGAAGGGGATTTTCCTTTTTTGCGGAGCCCTGGGAGGAATGCTCTGCTTTTTCCCTCTCGTTGGAAGCGAGCTTATGCCTTCCACGGACGAATCGGAGCTGCGGGTTTATTTCTCCATGAACCGGGGGACTCCCCTGGAGGTGCGGGAAGCCGTGATGTGCCGTATGGAGGATATCATGGAGAGAGCGGTTCCGGAAATTCGGGTGCTTCAGTGTGCTGCGGACAGGGATGCGGCGGGAGGCGTTTTTCGGCTTCGCCTGGCTCCCCGGGGAGCGAGGAAGCGGGATGTCCGAGAGATAGCGGAGGAGGTGCACCAGGTTCTTCAGAAAATTCCGGGTATCCGGGGAAGGGTTCGGGTTCCCAACAGCATTCTCGGAAATCTTCTGGGGGGCACCGGAGAACAGGCGGTTTCCGTGGAAGTTCGGGGTTTCGATTCTTCCGTGGCCCGGGCCCTGGGAGAGGAAATCCGTTCCCGGGGGGAAACAATTCCGGGAGTCACGGACGTTACCCTTCCGGAAGAGCGGGGGGTGCCGGAATACCGCCTTTCTCTGGACAGGGAGAAGGTAGCCTCCTTGGGAAGCGACTTTCGCGAGGTGACCCGGACGGTACGGTTTTTCCTCGCCGGAGGGGATGCGGGAGAGTTTTACCATTCCGGGGATACCTTTCCTCTGCGGATTCGGGGGAAAGATCTCGTAGAAACAGATCTTTCCGGGCTTCTCTCTCTTTCCTTCGCCACGCCCTCGGGAAAGATCCTGGATCTTGCCAACGTGGCGGGCGTGGATTTGGCCCGGGCCCCCCTTGCCATTTCCCGAAAGGATCGGCAGCGCATCCTTACCCTTTCCGTGGCCGCTCCTTCTCGGCCTCCGGGAGATTTGGTGCAGGACTTGCGAAAGGTTTTGCAGGATTTGCCTCTGCCCGAAGGGTATTCCCTGGCCTTCGGAGATTCCTGGGAAGAACAGTCTCGTTCCTTCCGGGAGCTCTACCGGAGTATTCTTCTGGCCCTCTTGCTCGTGTACATGATACTCGCCTGTCAGTTCGAATCCCTGGTGGAACCCTTTCTGGTGATCCTTTCGGTTCCCCTAGGAATGCCGGGGGTGGTGGGCCTGCTTTTCCTGACGGATACCACCTGGAACCTCCAATCCCTCATGGGATGCCTCATCCTTACGGGAATCAGCGTCAACAACTCGCTCCTCCTGGTCTATCAGGCGGGGGAGTACGAACAGCGCCAGGGATTCCCTCCGGAAGAGGCCGTTAAAAAAGCCGGCCGGGAAAGGCTTCGTCCCATTCTCATGACATCTTTCTCCACGGGCATTGCCCTTCTTCCCCTGGCTTTCGGCTGGGGGGGAGCCATGCAGGCTCCTCTGGCCCGGGCATTGATGGGAGGGCTTTTCAGCGCTACCACAGGAACTCTCTTTCTTCTTCCTCTTCTCTACGTTTGGGTTCGAAGGTTTTCCAAAAGAACGCCGGAGAGGATCGAAAAGAAGTGATTTTTCCGGCCTTTACACTTCTTTACAGGGCTTGTATGCTTTTTTGCGGGAAAAGCTTTATCCTATATCTGTCTTGATCGGGAAAACTCAAGATGTTCTTGAGAACTTTTTGAAAGCACTTTGAATGAAGAAGGTGACCCGGAATGGGGAAAAAAACGGTATTGCTTTTAGGTCTTATCATAGTAGGGCTTTTTGGATGGAAACTGTATGACCGAATGTATGAAGGCGGCAATGAGAGTCTTTCTCTGCAACCTCCTTCCCGGGCCGTGGCTGTGGCGGTGGCGCCTCTCGAAAGGCGGGATATCCGGAAACGGCAGGTTTTTACCGGAACATTGAAACCTTCGCTGTATTTCGATATGGCACCCCGTGTAGGAGGGCGGATTATCGAAATGCCCGTTCATATGGGGGATATGGCACATCCCGGAGATTTGCTGGTGCGCCTGGATGATGAAGAGCTTCGCCTTGAATACGACCAGCTCCGGGCGGCAGTGGATGTGGCGCGGGCCCGTCGGGATGCCCGGAAAACCGAGGCGGCGGCCCGGAAGAAGGAGTTCGATCGGGCCAAGGTGCTCTCCAAAAAAAAGATGATTTCCGATGCCCAGTACGATGAAGCGGAAACCGCCTACAAAACTGCGGTGGAGGAGGGCAAAATTGCTCAGGCCCAGCTTCGGCAGGAGGAAGCCCGGCTTCGGGTGGCGGAGGTGCATCTTCAGGATTGTTCTCTTCGGGTTCCCCAGGGAGAAAAAATGGAGAACCGAGTTCTTTTCGTGGGTTCTTCTTACGTGGAGCTCGGAGCTTTGATAAAAGCGAACGAACCTCTTCTCTCTCTTATGGATATCGGGGTTCTCAAGGGGGAGATCTACGTCACCGAAAAGGATTACGCCCTGGTGCATCCGGGAATGATGGCCTCTCTCACGGTGGATGCGCATCCGGAGCGTTCTTTTCCCGCCCGGGTGGAACGGGTTTCTTATCTCGTAGAGGAGGAAAGCCGCCAGGCTCTCGTAGAGCTTAGCATTCCCAACGAAGAGCTGCTGCTTCGGCCGGGGATGTTCATGAGGGTGGAAATCGTGCTGGAGGAAAAATCGCAGGCCCTTACGCTTCCTTTGGAAGCTCTCTGTGAAAGGGAGGGAGACCGGGGGATTTTTCTCGTAAATGCCGAGGGAACCCGGGCGGAATTTCAAAAGGTGCTTCCGGGAATTCAGGAGGGGGAAAGAGTGGAAATTCTTAGCCCTCAAGATATTCAGGGACGGGCGGTAATTTTGGGGCATCACCTCCTTGGAGTGAGAGGCGGGGATGTTCTGGTGGCGGAGGAGGGTTCTCTGCCCAAAGATGTTTCTCCGGATATACAAGAGAAAAGCGGCACAAAACCATGAAGCTTATCTCTTTTTGCGTGCATCGCCCCATTTTCACCAGCATGATGGCCCTTCTAGTTCTCGTACTGGGAGTTGTGGCCCTTCGGGGAACTGCGGTGGATCTTTTACCGGAAATCGAAGCTCCCCAGATTAACGTGAGTACCTCTTACGAGGATGCGGCTCCCGAAGATGTGGAGGAGAGCGTTACCCGTCCGTTGGAGCAGGCTTTGAGTGCCATCAACGGCGTGGAGGAAGTGCGTTCCACCTCTACCGAGGGGGAGAGCTCCATCTCCGTCACTTTTGTATGGGGCACGGATCTCGAAGCTGCTACCAGCGATGTGCGGGACCGGCTGGACCGAACCTTTCCCCGGCTTCCGGACGATGTGGATCGCCCGGTGCTCCGCAAATTTGATAGTGCTGCCATGCCCGTGATGATGCTGGCATTTTTTTCGGAAATGCCTCTTATTCATGCCCGGGAATACGTGGAAGATACGCTGTCCTATCGTTTCGAACGGCTTCCCGGAGTGGCCTCGGTAACCGTGGTGGGAGGCCCCGCCCGGGAGATACACGTGGATATATCCCTGGAACGTATCCGCTCCCTGGGGCTTTCTCTCGGTAGCTTGAGAAGCCTGCTTCTGCAGCATAACGTCAACCTCCCCGGAGGAACGCTCCGGGAGGGGAATCTCAATGTGCGCCTTCGGATTCCCGGCAGTTTTTCAAGCATCCAGGAGATCCGGGATACGGTACTTTTTTACCGGAACGGTGCTCCGGTACGCCTCGGTTCGGTGGCGGAAATTCTGGATACCACGGAAAAACGGGAGCAGGTCAACCGGGTGAATTCCCGGGAATCGGTACAGCTTATGGTATACAAGCAATCTGGAGGCAATACCCTGGCTGTGGCGGATGCGGTACGCGAAGAGATGGAAAAGATCAATCTCGATATCCCCCAGGGAAAGTTCGTGACCCTTTTCGACACTTCCGATTACATTCGGGATTCCCTGCGTAATCTTGCCATGGCTGCCATGGGAGGAGGCATTCTCGCCCTGGGAGTGCTTCTGTTTTTTCTCAACAGTCTTCCCGCTACCCTGGTGGTAGCCACGGCGATTCCCGTTTCGGTTACCGCCTGCTTCGGACTTATGTATTTTTCCGGTTTTTCCCTGAACGTCATGAGCCTTGGAGGGCTTGCTCTGGGAATCGGCATGCTTCTGGACAATGCCATCGTGGTGTTGGAAAACATCTCTCATCGGCTTGAAAGGAAGGTCCCTCCCTTTCAAGCCGCTCTGGAGGGAGCCCAGGAGGTGGCTTCGGCGGTTTTAGCGGGGACCCTCACCACGGTGGTGGTTTTTCTTCCGCTTCTCTTCGTGGGAGGAATGTCGGGTATGCTCTTCCGGGAATTTTCCCTGGTGGTGGCCTTCAGCCTCTTCTGTTCTCTCGGAGTGGCTCTCACGGTGATTCCCATGCTCTCTTCCCGGTGCGTGCATCCCGAAGAGATCCATGCGGGATTCGCCCCCTTTCGCCTTTTGGGGCGTACCAGCTCCTTCGTTCTTCGCCAGGTGGGAAAGGGGTACGAGCGGCTCCTCCGAGGGGCTCTTCAGCATCGGGGAATCACCCTGGCTTTCACCCTTTTTCTTTTCGTGGGAGTTCTCCTTCTCGGTCCCTTTCTTGGAACGGAGCTCATGCCTGCTACGGATGAATCGGAAGTTCGGGTTTACTTTTCCATGGCTCCGGGAACTCATGTGGATACTATGGAACGCACCGTAGAAAAAATAGAAAAAATTCTGCAGAAATCCGTGCCGGAACTCCGCATCCTTCAGGTACGCACCGGAGGATGGAGGGCTTCTCACGAAGGAACTTTCCGGCTCAAGCTTCTCCCCCGAAAAGAACGCTCCCGGAGCAGCCAGGAGATTGCTCTGGCTCTAGGCAAAGAGCTTCGCAAAATTCCCGGAACCATCTGCCGTCCCCGGGTGAGCAGCAGTATTATGGGACGTATTCTCGGAGGAAGCGGTGAAAATACCGTGGATATCGATATCCGGGGATATGATCTCGACACCGCCTATGCTCTTGCGAAGGAAATACGCCGGAGGGGAGAAATCCTTCCGGGGGTTACCGACGTGGAACTCTCCCGAGAGGAGAGTCTTCCGGAATACTCCGTAGTGGTGGATCGCCAGAAAGCGGGCTCTCTCGGCTTTTCCGTGGAGGATGTGGCGGAGGCCCTTCGTATTCTTATCGCCGGAAAGGTAGCGGGCACCTACAGTGTGAAGGGAAACGAATATGATATCCTCGTACAGGGGCAATCTGCAGAAAATTATTCCTTCGAGGAGATTCTGGATTTTCCTCTCAGAAATGCCGAGGGAGTTTCGGTGAAGCTTGGAAACATGGCCTTTCTCAAAACATCTTGGGGGCCCGTGGCCATCGAGCGGAAGGACCGCGAGCGAGTGCTTACGGTAAGCGTAGCGGCTCCTGAAAGGCCTCAAGGGGATCTGGTGGCGGAACTTCGGCAAACTTTGGCGGAGATTCCTCTTCCCGAGGGTTTCGCTCTTCAATTTTCCGGAGGATACGAAAAGCAGCAGGAATCTTTTCGGGAGCTTTTGTTCAGTTTCTTATTGGCCCTTTTGTTGGTGTATATGGTTATGGCCTGCCAGTTCGAATCTCTCAAAGATCCCCTGGTGGTGATGTTTTCGGTTCCCCTGGCGGCCATCGGCGTGATTCCCATGCTTTTTTTCACGAACACCACCTTGAATTTGCAATCTTTCATCGGCTGTATCATGCTGGCGGGTATCGTGGTGAACAATGCCATTCTCCTGGTGGATCAGGCGAACCGACTGCAGCGGGATGAGGGAATGCCCCCTCTCGAAGCGGCCAGGGAATCCGGTATCCGAAGATTACGCCCCATTCTCATGACGGCTCTTACCACCTGCCTCGGTCTCCTGCCTCTGGCTCTTGCTCTGGGAGACGGAGGAGAGGCCCAGGCTCCCATGGCAAGGGCGGTTATCGGAGGATTGGGAGGAGCAACCCTGATTACCCTGATTTTTATTCCCGCACTCTACTCGCTGGTGGAGGAATGGCATGGAAGGAGGAAAACCCGTTGATCCTGATTCGTACTCTTCAAGGATGTCCGGTTTTTAAAAAAAAAGGTCTTTCCAGGCACTTGTTTTGGAGGAGCATTCTTTTTTTCGGTTTTCTTTTTTTGTTGTGGATTAATCCGGAAGGTGCCTTTGCCCGGGAAGAACGCCTCTCTTTGGAGGAGTGCGTTCAAAGTGCTTTGGAACATCATCCCGGAGCCCGGGAAGCCCGGGCGGGAGTGGAGGAAGCCCTGGGAAGGCTGGGGCTTGCGAAGACCGGAGATGCCTTTACTTTCGATATGAATTTGGACTATGCCCGGGAAAGGGGATTCCATGACGCGGAATCTGATAACAGTTACAACAGCTCTGCGGTGCTTGCCAAACCCCTTTTCGATTGGGGGCGCACCAAAACGGAAATCTCCATGGCTCTGGAAGGGCTTGCCATTTCCCAACTCGAAGAATACCGGGCTCTGGAAGAAATCGTCTACAATGTGGAAAAGGCTTACTATGGCCTTCTCGAATCCCAGCGGGACGCCCAGGTTGCCCGGGAAACCCTGGAGCGCTATGAAGAACATCTTCACCGGGCCAAGGCATTTTACGAAGTGGGATCCAATCCCTACTTCGACGTCACCGCTGCGGAGGTGGAGGCGAGTACCGCCCGGATAGCTCTTATCCGGGGCGATTCTGCGGTGCGCAAGGCCCGGACGGTTCTCTACAACTCCATGGGGCGACCCGCTTCCGTGGATGTGGGGATTGAGGATAACTCGGATTTCGAGGAAATCGATATTCCTTTTCGGGAAGTTCTCGATGTAGCTTTTACCTTTCGTTCCGATCTCAAGGCAGCTTCTAAAAGGGTGGTTCAAGGATCTCAGGAAATTCTCCTTCTGGCCCGGGAAAATGCGCCTCTGCTTTCCGCCCGGGGAGCCTATCGCCTGGGAGGAACCTCTCCCGGAGAAGAGGATGCCTGGAACTTGGAAATGGTGTTAAGCATTCCGCTTTATGACGGCGGAGTAACCCGGGAAAAAATCCAGATAGCTCGCGGAACTTTGGAAAAGAAAAAAGCTCAGGAAATTCTGTTGCGCCAGAAAATCGTTTTAGAAGTGGAACAGGCGTGGCTTTCCCTCTTGGAAGCCGAGGAAAGCATTCGGGTGGCGGCCCTTGCCAAGAGACAGGCGGAGGAGAAACTCGCCCTGGCTATGGAGCGTTATGACGTGGGCATGGGGAGCCCCATCGAAGTTACGGATGCCAACGAATCCATGAGCGACGCCGCTCGGGATTACAACCGGGCTCTTTACACCTATTCCATGGCCCGGGCGGAACTGCGCTACGCCACGGGGCGGAGCCTGCTGGCATACGGGGGGAATTTTTCGGAAACCTTCGAGGAAGCAAGATAGAGGACAGGGATTTTTCTGAAAAGGCAAACGGGAAAGCTGCGGATTTTTTCGAAACTCCGAGCGTTCCCGTTTGATGGTTTTTACGGAGGAAAGCAATAGTACTTGCTACATCATGAAGATTCCTACCACCGTAGCTGTTGCAAGACCGATAGATACTGGAATGAAATTCTTTCGGGCCAGCTCGAGAGGATCCACCTGGGCAATGCCTGCGGTGGCTACAAGGCCGAAGGACCATGCTACCAAAGTGCCTCCGCCTGCCCAAAGGGCTCCCATTTGCCCTATGGAAGCCAGTACCGGTATGTTTACCGACAGAGGCGTTCCCAGAGCCTGAGCCAAGGCCCCCGTAAGAGGAAGCCCCGAAGCTATGGCCGCGGGAATAAGAAGGGTCCCTACCAGGGCGGTGGCGGGGGTGGGCCAGAAGAAGAGGGCTGCCACGTATATGACGGTTCCCAGAATGAAGAAAGCCCGAGTGGGGGTACTCATGAAGCGTCGGACCGGAGCGATCATTCGATAATCCGCTCCCATGGTTCTGAGAGACTGAAGCATGGCAACCATGAGCCCGATAACGAGCATGATATCTAAAAGATCGGTTCCCGCTGCCATGAGGCCGTTGAAAATTCCTTGAATCGCTCCGATGAGGGATTTCTTGTAAAGAAGAGCTACGATGAAGGAGCCCGCAAGGCAGGGAAGTACCACATCCCTGCGGCGTATCATGAAGAATTATTCAGGATGCCGGGAAAAACGATCTGTCCATCCCGTCTGGGCCACCCGTTCGTGAATTTTCGAACTCTCCGTGGAATAAAGCCCTTTTTCCTGCATTCTCTTGAAGTAGATGGATCCCGAGAACGTATATTTGTACTGCCGTCCTTCCGGGTGTCGCATTTCGGAAATAACGTGATTTACGAAGTCTCCTACCCCGAGTTTGGTGGGGTAGGCGAGAGGTTCCACTCCCTTGTCGGAGCGTACCGCATTATGTCTTGCCAGATAGCCCGTAACGATGGCTTCGGTATGCCCTACCATGGCTCCCGCCTTTTCGCCGGCACAGAAGAGATTGCACACCTCTCCTTGTGCCTGGAGAGTGGGGGAGCAGGCGGCAAAATGGAAATAACGCATGGAATTACCCTTGGTGCCTCCGGTGGAGCCGTTGGGTTTCGTGCCATGCTACTCCTCAACTCCCGCTTGAGACGTGAGGCTCCAGCGAGGGGCGAAGCTGTGGCAGCGGAGAATGCACATGGCGCAGCCGTTACCATGTTTCATGCAATAGGCGGGGGTAGCGGAGGTTCCCGTGGTATCCACGAAAACATCTCCTTCTACAACATCCCCATTTCGAAGAGTGACAGACGTAATGCGTCCATCTTTTTTGGTGAGTCCCGAGGCGGAGGCCTGGAGCCGAAGATTCACGCCGAGGTCTTTGAGGTAGCCGAGAATGGCGGGTTCCATTTCGTAGACATCGTAGAGCGATGCATGAGCGTGTCCCGGGAACTCTATGTTTTTGTGACGGGCGCACGTGTCCAAGAGAGAGAACATCTCTCCTCCCATGGCAAGAAGTTCTTCCGCTGCGGTGAAACGACCGTTGTTGCGGAAAATGCCTCCTACCAGTCCCGTGCCCAAAAGCATGTCTGTCCGTTCCAGCAGAGTTACATCAGCTCCGCCACTGCGGGAAGACTTCTCGGAGAACTGGAGGAGCAAAACTATCTGCTGCAGGTGAGTAACAAAGGGCGAATCCTCTCGGAACAGGGCCGGGCATTTTTGGAGGACCTCGAAGAACAGGAACACTTGCAAGATCTTGCGTTTCAGCTTCTCCAGGAAATTCGCCGGGGAGATGCGGAAGAGATGGTGGGGGGTCTGGTAGCCCGTCGTGCCATAGAGAGAGAAACCTGTCGCCTTGCTGCAGTACATGCCACCGAACGGGAGGCCGAGGAGATTCTTGCTTTTGCGGAGATCTTGGAGCAGGGGGAGAGTTTTTCCGAACGCCATGCGGCGGTGATGGATCGTAAATTTCACGAAGCCATTGCCATGGCTTCCAGGAATGCGGTGCTTTTGGCGGCATTGCGTCTCATTCATCGAGGCCCGTCGTTTTGGCGCCCTCTTGCAAACGTCAGGCATGATGAACGCTATTCCATTCGGGGAGATCACCTTTCCATTGCTCAAGGGATTTTAAATCGAGATCCCGAGAAAGCGGAGAAGGCTCTTTTGGATCATTTGGAAAAAGTAATCGAAGCTGCAAAAAACATGATGCATGAGGAAATCTAGCGTTACCTCTCGAAGGAGAGGACATGTCGAACTTGCGGAACAAGAAAAGGAGCCTGAAAGCTTTCCCTCTTTCTAATGAGACGGTTTTGCTCTATCCTATGAATAGAATCGAAAAACTGGGGGGAAATCTTTCATGGACCGAAGCCGTTTTTTCATGAAGTTCTTGGGGAACCTTCTTTTGGGATTTTGGGCCTTTTTCGGAGTCATGTTTTTCCCGTTCCATGTTTGGGGGGAAGACCTTGCGGAAATTCTTGCCCG
>Ga0116164_10000706_pt1 | contig 27506 bp, 30 predicted proteins | sample AD_UKC109_MetaG_FD_89888 | JGI IMG/M metagenome (GOLD analysis project Ga0116164, IMG submission 89888) | Active sludge microbial communities of municipal wastewater-treating anaerobic digesters from Hong Kong - AD_UKC109_MetaG | ecosystem: Engineered > Bioreactor > Anaerobic > Digestate... | reverse complement strand
TTGGTCTCTTGGTGTTTCTTGGTAAAAACATCCTAACCAAAGAGAAAGCTGACTGCCACTACTTTCATCCCTCAACTGTAGGGAAGGTGGTTAACTTTTACATTTTTACTGTTACTGGAACAGGCAATGATGAAAAGACTTACCTCAAGAAGGCAAAGGTGACCGGCCATACATGATAGCAAACACCTTCCTCAGACATCAGAAGGATATACGTATGGAAAATCATACTACTGTTTATAAGTTCGGTTTTTGGTCAGCAGTTCTCGCATCGATTTTCAGTATCGCATACATTATCGGACAATTTGCCGAGTGGTTCGGTCTCATGGGATCAGGCGGAGGTCCGGAGAACGACAGTACCTGGTATGGACTTGTGATCCTCCTTGTCCCTTCCCTGTTTCTCGGAATCTCATTTGTCGTCATGATGGGAAGCGTTCACCGTCTTGCCCACGGGGATAGAAAAATCTGGAGTCAAATGGGTCTGACCTTCGCGATCATGTATGGTACGTTGATCTGTATGAACTACTTCGTACAACTGACGCTTGTTGCTCCTGCCCTGTATCGGGGGGAGGTCACCGACAGTGTCAAGCCTTTCCTGTTCAATGTTTTTAACTCATTTATTTATTCAGTTGACCTTCTGGGGTACAGTTTTATGAGCTTGTCCACCCTTTTTGCCGCTTTCGTCTTCATGGGACCGGGATTGGAAAAGACGGTTCGGTGTTTTCTCATCGCAAACGGCCTGATTTTGCCGTTTATCGCACTGCAAACATTCTATCATCCTTTGATATGGGGCGGCTCTCTGTGGGCGGTCACCTTCCCGGGCGCGACGATTTCTCTTGCCGTATTGTTTAGAAGGAAGCTCCATGAACGGTAACATAGAAAAAATAAACAACCCCTTTTCTTGCACAAACATATGAATTTAATACCTTAGCACATGCTCGATCAGAGGAAGTTAGAATGTTTGAATTTGATACGTTTACGTGGATTGGTTTAATTGCTGCTACGTGTACAACGATATCTTTTTTACCACAAGCGATTAAAGTTATTACCAAAAAGCAAACCAGGGATATTTCCTTGAGCATGTATGTGATTTTTTCATTTGGTGTCTTGTGTTGGTTGATTTATGGGATTTTAACAAAAGATATACCTATAATTTGTGCAAATTCAATTACTTTTGCATTGAGCTTCACAATTTTAGTCTTAAAGATACGATATAAATAAAATGGGCTGCGCCTAAAAATCGGGATAGCACCCTATTGTTAATGGAGCATTGAATGTAGGTTGTAAACCGGAAGAAATAGCTGAATAATACAGATGGCTGCTTATGCAGGATTTCCGGCTGCTTTAAACTCAATATCTGTGGTAGAAGAAGTTTTTAAGGAAAGAAGTATTATACAAGCCTGACCCGGTCCTGCATTCGGGCGCAGAGGGTTCCGGCCACTGAGTTCCCTGCACCTTCTGCGTCGGCAAGCTTGACGTTATGATCTCTGGGAGAAATGCATTGAACATTCTTAAAGAAGTCTTGAAGAATGAAGTCTTTCAGGCACTTGGCTGCACAGAGCCGATTGCTACCGCCTACGCTGCCAGCGTTGCCGGCAAAGAGCTCGACGGCGATATTTCCGAAGTGCACATATCAGTCGACCCGGGCGTTTACAAGAACGGTTTTGCAGTGGCTATTCCCAATACCGGGGGTCAAAGAGGCAACCTGATTGCCGGCGTTCTCGGGGCATTCATCAAACGCCCTGAATTAAAAATGGAGATAATGAGCGGTGTCACAGAGGATATCCTGCACCGCGCACAAGTACTTATCAAAGAACACAGGGCACATATCAGTTGTGACAACTCCCGGAAACAGCTTTACATCGATGTATTCCTGCGGTCAGGAGAAGAATCGGCCCGGGCAGTAATCGAAGGCTCACACACCAATCTTGTCAGGCTGGTGCATAACGACGAAGAACTGCTCCAGAATAACAGACAGTATCAGGCCAACAGCTATCAGTTCCGAACCGTATTGAGAAATACGAGCCTGGCCGAGCTTATTGACATGGTTGAGCAGATTGACCGGCAGGATTACGAGTATATCAGGCATGGAATCGATATGAACCTGCGCATTGCCGAAGCAGGGCATTCTTTGCGCAAAGTAAGTTACTACATTTCCCAATTGGTTGGGAGGAAACAGCGGGAAGACGATCTCTTCTCATCCTGTGAAATAATAACCTCATCCGCAGCGGACGCCCGAATGGGTGGGCTCAACCTGCCGGTAATGGCAAGCGGAGGAAGCGGAAACCAGGGGATTGTGGCGATCCTGGTGCCATATCTGGTTGGCAGGCATTATAAGATTGAAGAAGACATCATTATCCGCAGCATTGCCTTGTCCCACCTGCTGAACAGCTATATCAAGTGTTTTACCGGAGAGCTGTCCCCTCTATGCGGGTGTGCGATTGCTGCAGGAGTTGGCGCGAGTGCTGCCATCGTCTATCAACGGGCGGGTAAAGATATAGGAAAGATAACGCTGGCGGTGAACAATCTCGTAAGCGACCTGGGAGGTATGCTCTGCGATGGTGCCAAAGAGGGGTGTGCTTTTAAGGTGGCAAGCTCTACCCATTCCGCGATACGTTCTGCCCATATGGCTCTGAATAATCATGGCATCACCCATGTGGAGGGCTTTGTCGGGCGTACAGTGGAAGATACTATTCGTAATCTGAGCCAGATCGGCGACATCGGCATGTCGCTGGCAAATGCCACCATGCTCAATATTATGGTAAAGAAATCTTCCGGTCTGACCGATAACGGAGACAGTACCCCTATGCATAAAGAGAATCCGCATGATCGTAACAAGCCGGATGCAGGCGATGACAAAAACCGCACCTGATCCGCACTGTTATGGAAAATCCGGGGACACCACACCCATTTTCTTGACGTAACGTAACTTCAGCAAGAAGAAATTATAGAGATGCAAAGGCGGGAGGAAAAAGGAGGCCAATACATAGGTATGGTGTTCCCGGAATTGTGCCGGGCATTATGTGCGTCTTTCTTTATTGATCTTCCTTAATCGGTGAAACTAAAAGGAGGCAAAGCATGTCTATCCTCTTTACACCAATAAATTTGGGGGATGTGCAGATCAAAAACAGATTTGTCAATTCTGCAACATATGAGGCTATGGCGTTAGATACGGGTGAGGTAAGCGATAAGCTTATTAAAAGATACCGAAATTTGGCTAAAGGGGAAGCAGGTCTGATTATTCCGGGTCATATGTTTGTTCACCCGTTGGGTCGTAGCGGTAAGTATCAAATTGGAATCCATAGCAACGATATGATTCCGGGTCTGAGGAGACTTGTTGAAGCAGTCCATCAAGAAGGCGGCAAGATAGTTTTTCAATTGGCCCATGCCGGGAGACAGACCTCAAAAGCAATGATCGGGCAGACCCCAATCGGCCCTTCCAGTAAAGGAAGGGATCCCGTCTATTTCGTCAAGCCCAGGGAGATGAGTGCAGACGATATTCAAGAGGTGATTCAGGCCTTCGGGAAAGCAGCAAACCGGGCAGCCGAAGCTGGAGCGGATGGAATTCAGCTACATGCCGCACACGGCTACTTGATCAACCAATTCCTTTCGCCTTTTTTCAATCAAAGAAAAGATGAATGGGGCGGCTCCGATGCTAATCGCTTTCGTTTTTTAAAAGAACTTATTATAGAGGTAAGGAATGCAGTGCCGCAAGGAATGCCTATCCTGGTAAAATTAAACACCCGCGACTATACACCACAAGAAGGCATTACTCCCTCCCTGGCGGCAATCTATGCCGGATGGCTGTCGGATTTGGAGATTGATGGATTGGAGATAAGCTGTGGATCAAGTATTTACGCTTTTATGAACATGTGCCGGGGTGATGTGCCGGCTAAGGAATTGGTGCAGGGTCTCCCCTTTTGGAAAAAACCTTTGGGAAACCTAATGATGAAAGGCATGGTCGGAAAATATGACTTTGATGAGCCATATAATCTTGAAACTGCAAAGATGATAAAGCCCGTCCTTGGAGAAATCCCTTTACTCGTTGTGGGTGGTTTTCGAAAGGTATCACAGATGCAGGAGACATTAGAGAATCATTATGCTGATTGTATATCTATGTGTCGCCCTTTTATCAGAGAGCCCTTTGTTATAAAAAGGATAAGAGAAGGAAAGACTGAGGTCGTTGCCTGTGTCTCTTGCAATAGGTGTTTTGCCGCCGTTGCGAATAATATGCCCGTACAGTGTTATGTTAGGGGACTTCCGGCATCATGAATTTTGTTTACTATGAAATTTGGTTCTCCGTGGCTCAGGTCCGAACTTGCATTACGTAAACGAGGACCCAGCATAACCTTTCAATTCACCCCACAGGTGTTCCGCTGCATTTCACACCTGCTGGTGACTTCAACAGTAGCCGCGTAAATCCGGGGACACCGTACTTATTTTCTTCCGGAATGCGCCGGAATTCGCCGAGGTCGGCGAAGGTCAGCAGCTTTTTAAGATCGTTGTCGTCCCTGTGCCCTCTCACAACATGTCATATTTGAAGACGCGAAAAGTGGCCTGGCCCGCGGCAACCAGGCCGCCCGGTTCATCGTGGATTTCCGCTGCCAAAAATACGGTGCGGCCGGTTTGATGCGTCACCCGGGCCTTGCAGGAGAAGGTGTCGCCCCGGGCCGGCGCCGTGTATTGAATGTCCAGATGGATGGTAGCGCAGTTGAGACCCTCGTCCAACTGCGACAGAACTGCCCAGGCCATAGTGGTGTCCATGAGGGTGAACAGGATGCCGCCGTGGGGTTGACCCTGGAAGGGCCAGCAAACCCCGGGCTCGGGCTTCAGGCTCGAACGGGCCATCCCCTGAGATGCGCTATCGAGACGAATGCCCAGGGTGTTGTAGAGTGAATTGCCATTCATTCGGTCGATCAGTTCCGGTGTGATCTGCATGCATTATCCTTTCTTGGGTTTGCTGATGGGTTCTTCATCCGCCGCAGCCTTTGGCGAAGGCGGGTCATGTAATGGGAACCACGGGTTTACCTGCGGGGCGCCGTTTACATAATGCACTAAATTACGGCCGTTGTCACCCCTCGGTTATCAGCCTGCAACCATTTAATACGGAAGTCCTTGAAATTCTTCTCCTATGGGACCGTTTTTTAGTTGACACACAACAGAATATATTCATACATTCCATCCCCGAAAAGCGAGTTCTTATCACGTCACGTTGTCGGGGAACATTACAATTTGATAATTCGTACTATTTCTAATCTGTATAGAAAATCGCATTAACCAGACGGGCTGATTGATTCCATACACAAACGGAGATTGATATGAAAAGATTTTCATGTGGTTTCAGTTTTCAAAGGAAAAGTGCAACGTATCGTGCAGTAGGGTTTCTTTTACTGGTTCTTGCTTTCGGAGTTGCTCCAGTGATGGCTGGTGCGGACACGATCGATGTGCGGGTGGACGTCACCACAAACTCCAGTACGGTGGCCCAATGGAATCGCCTGGGCCTGAACGCCACGGTCTCGAATCTGATCGACTACACCTCGAGCAGTGCGACAACGATCGACGTCAGCATGACGATCTATACGGGCGCCACGGACACAAGAGCCAACGGCTGCTGGACTAAAGGCAACGTCGGCTGGGTAAACAGTACCGCCGCCGGCAGTACGATCGGCGGTTCTTCGGAGGAGCATCCCTGGCAGATCACCTTCAGCGACCTTAGCGCCGACTATACCTACACCATCGAAGTCGTGGCGTCCTGCATCTGCGACACTGGCTTGAACATCGCCGACTACACGGTCAACGGCGTGTTCGCCGACACCAATCGCCTTGGCATCGCCGGCGTCAACGGCGACGACTACGACCTACACGCCGACGGATATGTGTCGGGCAATTGGCTCATTTGGACGGACCTGCAGCCGGACAGCAACGGCGAGATCACCATCGAGTCCACATTCCGCAAGGGCAGCGACGGCGAATACTGGAACGCCGCTTTCATCAATGCCATCCGCATCACGGCCACGGCCAAGAGCATTCCCCTGCCCTCGTCCATCATGCTATTGCTTTTGGATAAATAGGGATACCTCTATGTAACATAATGATGTAACCCCGCAGCAATAATTCTTGACAGTTTAAAACAATTACCTCCATTCTTAGACCAAGTTAAGCCATATCAAGTTAGAATTATTACATAATTATCATCATTTCAATTAAATAGCCCTTGCTGGCTACAGGGAATTTTTTGCAACATATACAATTTTTAAAAAATAAACTTGACAGGACAGGTTATTAGTAATATATTGCAATTAAGAATAATTACTAATTAGGAAATTATTGTATGACATTCACCCCTACAGAACAGCACCAGTTGAAAAGTGTAGATGAGATAAAGGAGGCCTTCAAGAAAAAAGGTCTTAAGCTCACCCATCAACGTCTCGAGATCTTGAATGAACTAGTAAATTCCGACAATCACCCTGACGCCGAGACAATCTACATGGGTGTTCGCGACAGACTGCCAACGGTTTCTCTTGATACGGTCTACCGAACCCTGTGGATGCTCCTCGATTTCGGGCTGATCAACACACTGGGACCATCTCTCACGAAGCTGCGTTTTGACGGTAATACCCAACCTCATCATCACTTCATATGCAGAGAATGCTCTCAAATCTATGATTTTCAAAGCCCCGAACTGGATAACCTGAAAGTACCGGACATAATCAGTAATATCGGACAGGGTGAAAGAATAGACGTGGAGATCAAGGGGCTGTGCCATAACTGCCTGAATAAAAAATACGGATTAAACGAACAAACCTAATCGTCAATAGTATGATCTTCATAAAACAGACAGAAAAACCCGATCTAAACTTCATACGGGGCATAAAGCCCTAACCAGATGAAACTTATTTGAGAAAGGAGAACAAAAGATGGAAGAAACAAAAACAAGTATGCCGTTACTCGGAGATGATTTCCCTGAATTACAGGTACAGACCACCCACGGTCCGATGAAACTGCCTGCAGACATGAAAGGCAAGTGGTTTGTTCTTTTCAGTCACCCTGCCGACTTTACCCCTGTATGCACAACGGAATTTGTTGCTTTTCAGAAGAGGTATAACCAGTTCAGGGAACTTGGCTGTGAACTGATCGGAATGTCGATCGACCAGGTATTTTCCCATATAAAATGGGTCCAGTGGATTAAATCGGAACTCAATATAAATATCGAGTTCCCCATAATTGCCGCAAATGACTCCGTTGCCATGAAGCTGGGCATGCTCCACCCCGGCAAGGGTTCGAATACCGTACGAGCCGTATTTATAGTGGACCCAAACAGCAAAGTACGTCTTATCATGTACTATCCCCAGGAGATAGGCAGGAATATCGATGAAGTTGTACGGGCCGTAAAGGCACTCCAAATAGCAGACAAGCAGGGAGCGGTCCCCGCCGGCTGGCCTGAAAACGAGCTTATCGGCGACAGGATCATCGTTCCTCCGGCAAACAACGTAAAAGACGCCGAAAAGAGACTAAATGACTACGAAGGTTTCGACTGGTGGTTCTGCCATAAACCACTGGAGAAATAGATCCCCTAAAACAGAAAGGGCTGGGACAATCATGTGCCAGCCCTTTCTCAACCTTGTTGATCTTAGGTGTTCTCTAACATTGTACAAAGGGTAATCTGCAGTACCCTTCATCTGATGCGATCTTAATTCTTGACTTCTAATCTAATAAAACTACAATTAAACACGTTTTTGTTCTGTGGTTTTATATCAATATACGAAATCCTCATTCTTCATCGTTCCCTACAACGCCCCATTATAAGACTACTTTTCCCTCTTATAAGTAACAGTAGGCTTCTTAGGCATCTTCAATGGTTTTTATATCGCACATTGAAGTGGTTGCAAGTGTCACAACAATCAATACAAATAATGTTAGCCGTGCTAACACAAACCGAAAAGGAGGACGAAGATGAACAAAGATAACAAGGGCCCGGTAATGGGCAAATCTGTCGGCCCCACTGCTGCCAGGGGTACATCGAGCAGGGACTGGTGGCCAAACCAACTGAATCTTGCCATTCTGCACCAGCATTCTTCCAAATCCAATCCGATGGGCGAGGAGTTCAATTACGCAGAGGAATTCAAGAAACTCGATCTGGCGGCTCTAAAAAAGGATCTCTACGCGCTGATGACCGACTCGCAGGACTGGTGGCCGGCCGATTACGGTCACTACGGACCGCTCTTCATACGGATGGCGTGGCACAGCGCGGGTACCTACCGCATGGGCGACGGCCGCGGAGGTGCGGGGTCCGGATCTCAGCGCCTGTCGCCTCTCAACAGCTGGCCTGACAACGTAAATCTCGACAAGGCGCGCCGCCTGCTCTGGCCGATCAAACAGAAATACGGCAGTAAAATCTCCTGGGCCGACCTCATGATCCTTACCGGCAATTGCGCGCTGGAATCGATGGGATTCAAGACCTTCGGCTTCGGTGGCGGACGTGAGGACGTATGGGAACCGGAAGAGGACGTCTACTGGGGTTCCGAAGAGGAATGGCTAGCGACCAGTGACAAACCCAAGAGCCGTTACACCGGCGACCGGGATCTGGAAAACCCCTTGGCGGCCGTGCAGATGGGCCTGATCTACGTGAACCCGGAAGGGCCGGACGGCAACCCGGATCCGGTCGCCTCCGGCCGTGACGTTCGAGAGACATTCGCACGCATGGCAATGAACGATGAGGAGACCGTCGCGCTGGTTGCCGGCGGGCACACCTTCGGCAAGTGTCATGGCGCCGGCCCCGCAACCCATGTGGGGCCTGAACCCGAAGCGGCACCCATCGAGGAGATGGGTCTCGGCTGGAAAAGCAGTTTCGGTAGCGGCAAAGGCGTCGATACGATCGGCAGCGGCATCGAGGGCGCCTGGAAGCCGATCCCGACAAAATGGGACATGGGATATCTGAAAACGCTCTTCCAGTACGAGTGGGAGCTGACAAAGAGCCCGGCAGGCGCTTACCAGTGGGTGCCCAAGGATGGCGCCGCATCAAAAGCTGTGGAGGATGCCCATGATCCTTCGAAACGGCACGCGCCCATGATGACCACGGCAGACCTCTCCCTGCGCTTCGACCCGACCTACGAGCCGATCGCACGGCACTACCTGGAGAATCCTGAGGAATTCGCCGACGCATTCGCCCGGGCCTGGTTCAAGCTGACGCACCGCGACATGGGTCCCCGTTCATGCTATCTCGGCCCGGAGGTCCCGGCCGAGGAACTGATCTGGCAGGACCCGGTACCCGCCGTCGATCATGAGCTGATCGACGCGCAGGACATCGCAGATCTCAAGGCTAAAATCCTTGCTTCGGGCTTGTCTGTCTCCCAACTGGTATCGACGGCCTGGGCGTCGGCGTCCACGTTCCGCGGCTCCGACAAACGCGGCGGAGCGAACGGGGCGCGCATCCGTCTTGCGCCGCAAAAGGATTGGAAAGTCAACCAGCCTGAGCACCTTGCGACAATAGTGCAAACTCTTGAGAAAATCCAAGGGGAGTTCAACAACGCGCAGTCCGGCGGGAAGAAGGTATCGCTCGCCGACGTGATCGTTCTGGGGGGATGCGCCGGTGTCGAACAGGCAACGAAGAATGCCGGTCACGATGTGACGGTTCCCTTTACACCAGGACGTACGGATGCGTCGGAGGAGCAGACCGACGTGGCGTCGTTTGCCGTGCTCGAACCGGCAGCAGACGGGTTCCGTAATTACCTCAAAGCCAAATACACCGTATCGGCAGAGGAACTGCTGGTCGATCGCGCGCAACTGCTGACGCTGACCGCTCCTGAGATGACGGTTCTCGTCGGCGGCATGCGCGTCTTGAATGCCAACTTCGGACAGTCCCCGCACGGTGTCTTCACCACGCGGCCCGAGACGCTCACCAACGACTTTTTCGTCAACCTCCTCGACATGAACACAACGTGGAAGGCAGCCGCGGAAGACGATGACGTGTTCGAAGGGCGTGACCGCGCGACGGGCGAACTGAAGTGGACCGGCACCCGAGTCGATCTCATATTTGGGTCGAATTCGCAGCTCCGGGCCATAGCGGAAGTCTACGGAAGCGATGACTCCCAGGAGAAATTCCTGCACGACTTTGTAGCGGTATGGAACAAAGTAATGAATCTTGACCGGTTCGATCTCGCCTGATGGTTGGCATACAAGCCATCGAGAACTTCTCACAGAGCGGTCCCCAAACGGTCAGCTAACAACACCGGTTCCAGTGGCGGTGTACCGCCGCTGGAACCTCAATGTTTTGCAGCTTGGAACGCAATAAAAATGCGGAAGCCATCACAATTGACCCAACAAAAACAGCATATTGACCGCGTAAGTTTTGTCGAAAGTCCGGATGGTTCACTTGACCGCTCCTTGGAGCTCAAGAAGGCGGGGAAAAAGCCGAATGATACCAATAAATAGGTATGGTATTTCCGGCAAGACCACTTTTCTGCACTGTTATGGAACTCCGGAGACACCATACCCATTTTCTTGACTTAACGCACCTTCAGCTATAGTTTCCCATAGTATGACAAGGAAAGCGTGGACAGTGGTCCCAGGATTTCCATAGTGTCCCATTAATTCCTACCTTATAACCGTCGAAAGAGGAGATTTACACCGCTATGTTTTATGTATATTATGGACCCGTTCACTTGTTCCTGCACGCAGGAATTCTATGCACAGCATTTCTCATCCTATTGTTTGCCCATTATTCGGGGCGGTCTCACAAAAGCAACGATATCACGGTTAAAATTGGATGCAATCAGGAGGCACGTGTTGTGGGCGTCAAGGAAGGTTATGTGGTGGCCTCCAGGATAAAACAGACGACAAAAGAATATCGCTTGTGGGCTTATGATACATTCATCCCCGAATCCGGGATCAACACCTTTCAGTTCACATGTAAGAACTGCAGACACACCGAACAGCTAAAGGTCAGGAGTGACGACAGAACGCTGCTGATAAAAATTATTCTGTTTCTGGCCGGTGTGATACTATATCTTATTGGCGCTATTGGTCTGCATGATCCTGACCTGGGATGGCTGGAACCGTATAGAGGGTTTTGCTTTCTGTTTTTTGTTCTGGCTGCTTCAACCTGGTATTATGCACTGACATTGCCCTTCGGAGGACACATCGTTGGAGGACGAGGCGCATTGTCGGACGATGTTGTGTCCGGCCATAAGTTGTTTGAGGTAAGCAGATTGCAACGTCCGGAGCATTAGTGGAAAATCTCAACACATAAAGGATAAGATTTATGGATACTAGTAAAATCGAATCAATCATTTCTGAGAACGGATACAAAGACTTCAGATGGATATCGGGCGAAGATGTTGTGGTCAGCCAATGGCCACGATTTAAGTGTATGTTCGGATGTCCATCTTACGGAAAAAACGGAGCGTGTCCTCCGGATGTTCCTTCCATTGAAGAGTGCCGAGAATTTTTTAAAGAATATAAAAAAATCGCTGTAATTCACATCAAGAAAAAACTGGATAATCCTGAGGATAGAAAAGAATGGAGCAGGAGAACAAATGTCAATTTGCTGAAACTGGAAAAAGCCGTGTTTCTATCAGGACATCAAAAGGCATTTTTATTGTTTATGGATGAGTGCCGGATTTGTGAAGATTGTCCAGGTAATAGACTTGAATGTAAGAATCTACAACTTTCCAGACCCTGTCCGGAGGCTCTTGGCGTCGATGTTTTTGCAACCGTTCGTAAACTCGGCTATCAAATAGAGGTTTTGACTGATTATACACAAGAGATGAACAGATATTCTTTCCTGATGGTGGAATAGGCTATTTTAATGTAAAGCAACTGCATGTGGTCTTAAGGTCAAGTATAAAGGAGGATATATGATCACACGTAATCTTGGGAAATCAGGGATTTCAGTATCAGCCATCGGACTTGGTTGCATGGGTCTTTCCGAATTTTACGGGCCGCCCGCGCAAGAGTCGGATGCCATTACTTTACTCCACCGGGCGGTAGACCTGGGAGTTACTCACTTTGATACCGCGGAACTCTACGGCCAGGGGCGCAATGAGCAATTACTGGGGAAGGCTTTTTCCGGACGGTGGGGGCAAATCGTGCTGGCCACCAAGTTTGGTCCCCAACGGGATCCGGCTACAGGCGCCTTTCTGGGAGTGGACGGTTCTCCGGCCAATGTCCGCAGCTCCTGCGAAAAGAGTCTTCAGCGACTGGGTACCGAAAAGATCGACCTGTACTATCTCCACCGTGTGGATCCATCTACTCCGATCGAAGAGACGGTGGGAGAGATGGTGAAGCTGGTTCAAGAAGGCAAGATCGGGGCTGTCGGGTTGTCCGAGGCTTCGGCTGAGACGATCAAGCGGGCAAACGCCGTTTATCCCATTGCAGCCCTTCAGACCGAGTATTCGATTTTCAGTCGGGATATCGAGCGGGACATCCTCCCCACATGCGTGGAGCTTGGTATCAGCCTGGTAGCCTACTCGCCCTTAGGCCGGGGAATGTTGACGGGCCGCTACATATCAACCAACGATCTACCCACCAGCGAGACTGATTACCGCGCTCAGATGCAGCCTCGATTTCAGTCGGGCAATATCGAGGCTAACCTCAAACTGGTGGAGGCGATTAAAGAAGTTGCCACTGGAATGGGATGCGCTGCGGCGCAGGTTGCCCTGGCCTGGGTGCTGGGCCAGGGGGATCATGTTGTCGCCATTCCCGGCACGACCAGGCTCGCCAATCTGGAGACCAACCTGGGGGTGCTTGACTGCCGACTTACCGATGAAGACCGGGGTGTGCTCAATAAGTTGGCCGACAAGGTTCTGGGAGACCGGTACTCCCCTGAAGAGATGGCGGGGGTCAACCAGTAACAGTTGCGGGCCCTGACTCCCAGCTTTGGGGCAACAGCTTCCATCTAACAAGGCACTGATCTCGGACGCGCAAGGGCTCCGCTCACACTCCACCCTTTTGCACCGGTTAGCTCAGCTTTATGCCGTAGTAGAGGACAATCATGAAAAAATTCTCAGAGAATGGAAAATTTAATCGTATTGAAAAAAGGTCGATTGAGGCGCAAGCAATTGCGCCAGTCATTGAAATGGTTGCAAAAAAAATAGGTAAAGACGAAGCATTAGAAATATTGAAGGAGGTAAATCAGCAAGAAGCATTTAAAAGAGGTCAAAATACTATTAGAACAAAGGGACTGGGCACGATTGAAGAATTAGTAGAGGATGTAACTACCTGGGGAGAAGGTGGAGTTTGGGAAATGAAAGTTTTAGAGCAAACTCCAACAACGTACTTTTTCAATGTGTATCGGTGTCCTTATTATGAGAAATACAAAGAAAAAGGTTTAGAAAAACTTGGAGTTCAGTTGTCGTGCTGCCGTGATGAACCTTTTGCAAGAGGCTTAGATCCTAAATTAAGATTATCTCGCACTCAAACCATTATGGAAGGGGCAGATTTTTGTGATTTTCGGTACTATTTAGATGAATGATACCTATTGAAACGATGTCTTTTTTGTTGATCAATCGAAGGAATTTTTAGATAACCTGTCAGAAACACATAATAAATTTTTAAACCAGACCTCACCCCCCACTGCGCTCCGGGAAAAGCAGGTTAAACTGGTGTTCGGCAAAATTGGATTAGAACAAGAAGAAGTATATAAATCTATTAATAAAGTCAGTTATATATTCAACTCGATCAAAGAGAATAAAAAATCAGAAAATAAGAACCAACAAAAAAAGGAGGAGATACCCATGGAAAGCCAATTAGAAGTCAACGAAGAACGATTAAAATATCTTGAGAAAATCAATCAGGAACTACCAGACTTGATGATGCACGAATCTGCAAAATGGGATGAAGTATATAAGGACGGTGCACTTAGTACAAAAGTCAAACGCCTCATGGCATTGGGGATAGCTCTCAGGGCACGATGTGTTAATTGCATTATCGGCCAAACCATGAGGGCTTTAGAGGCTGGTGCCTCCAAAGAGGAGATATTGGAAACTATTGCCGTTAATATGGCAATGAGTGGTACTACAGGAATAGCTGAGTCTCTGAGGGTCTTGAAATTGTTGGATGAATTAGGAAAACTATAATTAGATAGGCTAAATCCGTGGACACCACACCGATTTCCCTGACGTACCGTACCTTCAGTTTTCCATATTATGGCAAGGATAGCACGGATAGTGGTTCCAAGTTTTCCACATCATATTATCCAACGTGGAAATCGTAGGCAGGAAACTTTCTTTAACGATGAAGATTCCTAATACAAGATTCATAAACTTTCGTGAAGATCGGAGAGGACATCTCCGGTGTTTCATATGTGATGGATGAACAGATATCTCTTTACCTGTGTGGCTACATCGGATAAGCCCTATGTTTACAACCGAGGGCCGCGCTCCGTCCGATTTTTTCTTGAGACCGAATTTAATGGATGACACGTACCTTTTTTGAGGCTACACATGACTATTTCGGAAAAAATAAAATACTTTTATGAAGTCGCATCATCTTCTCCTGATCGATACGACGAAGTTGATGATTATGTTTCTACCGACTGCGCCGTCAGGGTCGGGGAGACCTCGATTCCAGTCGGAGTGGAAGGGATGCGCCAACATCTGATCGATGTCAGAAAAACGTATCCCGACATGAAACTACGAGTAATACGGCAATTTGTTGACCACGACCATGTCATTTCCGAGGTCATGATGGAGGGGACTCATCTCGGTGAATGGCTGGGCATAAAACCCACCGGAAAGAAACTGAGCATTGCTGCTGTCAATATCGATAAAATCAAAGAAGGAAAGATTATCGAACACGGCGGCGCCGCAAACGTCTTTGATATATTCTGGTCGGAAAAGATTATCAGAGCCTGGAATAATTGAGAGAGGACAGAAGTATGAAAAAACGGTTCGACATGATCGGTTTGTTCGTTACCGATCTATCCCAAATGGTTACGTTCTATAGAGATGCGATCGGGATTGAAATCGAATGGGACGGCGAAGGCCCCTATGCCGAATTCAGTCATGAGGGAATACGATTCGCGATGTACGAAAGAAGGATGTTGCCTCAGATCTTAGGACGGACACCGGAATTTACAAAGAACCTCAACGGGACGTTCGAGCTGGCGATCAATGTCGGTGCCCCGGAAAACGTTGACGCTGAATACGATCGGATTACCCGGAACGGAGGGAAACCGGTATACGGTCCGAGGAACGAACCATGGAAGATGCGATCCGCCATGATCGCCGACCCGGATGGAAATTTGTTAGAGATCGCATCCGATTTCTGGGAATAAGATCCGATTGACCAGATGCCCACAGGATTCAGAACATGAGAGCCAGGATATCGACCATTATAAAAACAAACGAAGACAGAATATGGGATGAACTGCAGAAGGTTTCATCCCTTCTGTATGTTGCTTCGCCCATATTACAATTCAAGCCACAGAAGGACCACCCGCTTCCGGAAAGATGGACCATCGGAAAGGAGTACAAACTCCGATTATCCTTACTTGGCATAATCCCCCTCGGCGATCATTTCATCACGTTGGTTGCACTCGACAGGAAGGAAAGGACTATCATTTCCAATGAACACGGCACCTTGACAAACGCATGGAACCACACCATCAGACTCGAGGCCATTGATGATCAAACAACCGAATACACAGATGAAATCGACATCCATGCCGGCATATTGACATGTTCGATCTGGTTGTTTTCCTACGTATTTTACAAACATCGTCAACGCAGATGGAAGAAGCTGCTCGACAGCTAACCCATCGCTGCAACGGGAGTAACAAATGCTTGCTTACTGTGGAATAGAATGTTCGCAATGTGACAGCTATCTCGCAACCCAATCCGGGAACTATGAAAAACTGGTGAACGTTGCCGGAATATTATCCAAGCTGTATCACACTGATGTAAAGCCTGAATATGTTATCTGCGATGGGTGTAGAGCCGGTAAAAGACTCTCGTTTCATTGCCGCAATCTCTGTAAAATGCGTGTCTGTTGCGTTGAGAAGGGGTACGATTCTTGTATCGAATGCGGTGATTTTCCCTGCGAAGAATTACAGTTTGAACTAACCATCAACCCGGAAGCACAAGACAACCTGGCAAAACTAAAAGATACAATAAACCGTACGCCGAAGCGCTAACACACCCTGTGAGCACGACCTTCGGCTGACGTAAATACAACGAGGTTACTTATGGAAACAGATATCAAGCAAGACTGTACAGACGTGGACTGGAATACGGTATCGGAAATACTGAAACGTGTCGGGATGACACACTACGAACCGGATGTACACAGGAGGGCTTTTGAAGCAAGCTATGCAAAAGTCTTTGTCTATCAATCCGATCAACTGATAGGTTTTGGTCGAGCCATCTCGGATGGGGTGTTTCAGGCAGCCATTTATGACTGTGCCGTCCATCCTGAATTTCAAGGGAGAGGTATCGGAAAGATCATCATAGAAACCATAATGCAATCAATTCAACACTGTAATGCTATTTTATATGCATCACCCGGGAAAGAAGGGTTTTATCAAAGATACGGCTTTCGAAAGATGAAAACCGGCATGGCCTACTTCCAGAAATCAGAAACAATGAGGGACCGTGGATTTATCGAATGATAAGCATTGCTCCGAACCGGTCGATGCGGCGGAGTGCATTCCGAATTCAGTACATCCCCATATCTGACGTACCTCACATTGAGCAGGCCAATTGTTCGACCCGCATTATGTTACAGTGATTTATGAGGAAATCGTATGAAAATATCAAATAAAGTCACGATTCGAAACGCACGACCATCCGATCATGAAAAAGTCATTGCGGTTATGCCTGCATGGTGGGGCGGCCGTGATCTGACCTCCTCTGTGTTAAAAATTTTTTTCATACACTTTACCGATACAACCTATATTGCCGAAATACATGATGAGTTGGTTGGTTTTCTGGTAGGCTTTCTGTCGCAATCGGACGAAGATGTGGGATATATTCACTTTGCCGGAGTTCATCCGGAATTCAGACAGTCGGGCATCGGACGCCTCCTTTTTGAAAAATTTTTTGATGCGTGCAGACTGCATAATCGATCGATTGTCAAGTCCTGTACTTCACCAATCAATACGCTGTCGATAGCATTCCACCGGAAAATGGGTTATATGATCGAGCCTGGCGATGGTACTGTTGACGGTGTGCCTGTAACATTGAACTATCTGGGAAAAGGCAATCCAAAGGTTCTTTTTAAGAAAGATTTATGATAACCAGGTAATCCAGCGGGGCATTGATGGTACGGCTTCTTTATTCGGCGGGTATACGAGCATATGATTTATTACCAGTACAAATTAGTTCTGTACAGGCTGCTCATAGAAGCACATACGATGCAGGACATCACCGCAATGTTCTGCAGGACGGGCGTAAAAGAATATACGCCACTGCTTATAATCATACGTTTAATCGGAGAAATCAGAGAAAAGACGGTAGAGCGTATCCCCCGGATCATTCCCGGCTTAGCCAGGTATAAGATTAGCACCGACCTGGAAAGAATATCAGAGCTCTATCCGATATTCGAACGTCTCGGGATACAATACTTTATTTGCGGCGGAGTATCCTACAGCGTCAGGCTTTTCAATCTCAACGGTGACCACTACCATGCTGATGTAGACATAGCAATCCTGGAGGAACGCATCTCAGACCTGTTCGATCTTGCACGGGCAAGGGGATGGAAAGTTTCCAAAAGAGACAACAATGTTATCAAGTTCAGGAAAGAAACAACGTCAGTAGATATATTTAGTTGGAAGTTCCTTGACGGCCGGGAAGTTCAAAGTACACTCGACGATATAACCGTAACCCTGCCGATTACGACACTCAGTTATGACACGTATGAGGGATCAGGACAAAAACACAGAATAGCAAGCATTGACTATGCGATCAGGACACTTCCATTCATTCAGAAAGAACAGTCAAAAAAAATGGTCAAAAAGTTACAAGGTATGGCCCAACAGATCAATTAACCCGACAGTACAGCCTGCGCCCAAGTCCCTCTGGTTACCCGGCCGCAGGTGTTACGCTTAAAAAATATCAGGTATCCTCATGAGAAAGAGTTTGTATATGAGACATATTGTGGGGAAGTATGCAAGCAACCTTTGACAAGGTTTTGCAACGGAGAACAAAGGCCGCTCGGCTGATGAGCGGCCTTTGCCCAGCGATCCGGCTATATTCGGCATGAGACCGGTTTCAGACACAGAGGGAAAACTCGATGAAAATCCATCCGACCGAAATATCCATGGCAGCATGTGCAAGGATGACAGGTGCGTTATATCTGATCATCATTGTCTTCGGGCTATTCAGTGAGATCTTTGTCCGTTCGACCATGATCATATATGGAGATGCCGATGCGACGGCAAACAATATTCTTGCCTCGGAATGGTTGTTCAGAGCAGGGTTTGCCGGCGATCTGATCATCTTTCTGTGCGATGTTGCCGTCGCTATTTTACTATATGTCCTGCTCTTACCGGTGAGCAAAACGCTCTCCCTCCTGTCGGCCGGGTTTCGACTGGTTGGAACAGCAATGTACGGGGTCAACCTGCTCAACTATTTCAACGCGCTACTTATTCTGAAAGGGTCCGCATATCTCAGTTCTTTTGATCCCGGACAGATCCATTCCATGGCACTGATGTTTCTCAATATTCACAAACACGGTTACGACCTCGGCCTCGTATTCTTCGGCCTGCACTGTCTATTGCTGGGTTACTTATTATTCAAAGCCGACTACTTCCCGAGGATTTTGGGAGTTCTGATGGTACTCGCAGGAATGGGATATGTTGTCGGGAGCTTTACGCTGTTTCTTTGGCCCGAATATACATCGACGGTCGCTCCGGTATATTTAGCTCCCCTGATCGGTGAGTTATCGCTCGGTTTATGGCTGTTGATAAAAGGTGTCGGGAATCAAAAGATACCGTCCTGATATCGATCAAACACGGCAGAAGACTTTATTAATAAACCAGGGCAGTTGCTGACATCCGGCTTAACAAGTGTGGAAATTGCACTTCGCGAGACTTCCTCCTTGATTATCGTGCAATGAAAGTATATAGCTTCTATCTCACGAGAATTCGGGGGTTTCCCCTTAAATAAACATTAAATATAGCAAAAAGGAGTGTACGTTAAACAAATGAATAAGATCAAAGTCGGAGTACTTGGGGCGACAGGAATGATCGGCCAGAATTATATCCGCCTGCTGGCCAACCACCCCTGGTTTGAAATCAATTATGTTGCCGCATCACCAAAATCGTCAGGGAAGCGGTATGAAGATGCCGTGTCCGGTCGATGGCATATGCAAACACCGATTCCCGATACGGTGCAGCATCTCATCGTCGGCGACGCCAATCAGGTGTCTCAGGCGGCCGGCCTTTGCGACCTTGTTTTTTCAGCGGTCGAGATGGACAAAGCTTCTATTGCCGCACTGGAAATTGAATATGCTGCAAACGGTTTTGCCGTTGTATCAAACAACTCCGCCCATCGGCACACAGACGATGTGCCCATGATCATACCGGAAATCAATCCGCAGCATCTCGATATTATCCCGGAACAAAGGAAACAAAGAGGATGGGATACAGGTTTGATTGTCGTTAAATCAAATTGCAGCATTCAGAGCTACATGACGCCGGTTTACGCATTGATTCACGCCGGATACCCGGTAAAAAGAATGATCCTTACCACATTACAGGCTGTTTCAGGAGCAGGGTATCCGGGGCCGGCATCAATCGATCTGATAGACAATATTGTTCCTTTCATCAAAGGCGAAGAGGAAAAATCAGAGATTGAACCGCTGAAGATTTTTGGGGAAATAGAAAAAGGCGTTATTGTCAATAACGATTCTATCGCAATATCGGCACATTGCAATCGGGTACCGGTAATACATGGACATACGGCCTGTGTCAGTCTGGAATTTTCCGGCAATATTCCTGAAATCGATACCATACGAAACCTCTGGCGTGAGTTCCGAGGTATTCCTCAGGAGGTTGATCTGCCCTTTGCTCCGAAATGTCCCATCATTTATCGGGACGAGGCAGATCGGCCCCAACCCCAGAAAGATCGTGATGACGACAAGGCCATGGCGGTCGTGGTCGGCAGATTACGCAAATGTAATGTGTTCGACATACGGTTCATAGGATTGCACCACAACACAGTACGGGGAGCGGCAGGCGGCGCGATACTTACCGCTGAATTGCTCAGATATAAAGGCTATCTTAAATCGTAGATCGAAAAAACAAATCGGGGAAACGAAGTTTCGGATGCTTTATGCCGCAAGCGGTATGAGATAGCCATTTCATGACACCGGAGGTGAATGGTGGATATTTCAGTCGTAAATTTCGAAGAAAAATTTTTAAAGATTAAAAAACTTCATTCGTATAAAGTAATTGCCCAAATGAATGATTATCAATTCAAATTAGTTCGGATGAAAAGAGCGTTCATATGGCATAAGCATCCCGAAACAGATGAAACATTCATGGTAATCGACGGTGAATTGCAAATCGATTTACGAGATAAGACACTCCATCTTTGCAGGGGAGACATGGTCGTCATTCCCAAAGGTCTTGAGCACAAGCCATCGTGCAGGGAAGAATGTAAAATCTTATTAATTGAACCTGCAAGCACTATCAATACCGGAGATGCCGGAGGAGATTTAACCGATATAGAAGCTGAATGGATTTAAAAGCTAATCCGGCGCAAAACTCGGTCGCAAACGGCCTTCGCGCTCTTTGATCACTCCAGCCTTCTTACGCCGGTTAGCTTGTCGTTATGCACGACAGGAAAATAAATGCCTGAAAGAAATACGCGACTGATACTATTTATTTTGGGTTTTGGAATTTTCATGTTTTCGCGTCAGAGCGAACTCGTGCCTGCCATCGGTTGCGCCATTATTGGTGCACCGATCTTCATTCTGAGGTTTATCCGAACACAAAAGTATCACGCAATCCTGATGACATTTTTGGGATTCTTCTTAAGTTTGAATATTGCCCTCTTCGGCCTTTTTAATTTAGACGACGGGTTACCCACGCTGGCCATAAATTTCATCAGAAGCTCTTTTCTGGCCGTCCTGTTCGCTATTCCCTATATACTGGATAAGCTGATCTACCGGAAAATCACACTTCCCGGCACCATCAAAACGCTGGTTTTCCCGGTGATGGTTACGGCGATTCTCTTTCTGTCATCACTGGAAGGTCCCTTCGACGGAGATGTTGCAAAAGATATTTACGCCCAGGGTCCGCTTTTCTTTCAGCAGACAGCATCCTTATTCGGTTTGTGGGGATTTGTTTTCCTGTTTTCATGGGTGGCGTCTTTTGTGAATTATGTATGGGAACATCATTTTCAATGGAAAACCATCAAAACAGCATCCATTGTTTTCCTGTGCGTTTTTTTGCTCTTATCCGGATTTGGCGTTATCAAGATGCAAACATCCTCACGCAGCAAGCCGGATACCGTAAAAGTTGCTTCCGCGGTTTTAATCCCACCCGATGGGAAAGCCATCTCAATGATCGATACCTTAAGAAACAAACAGACATCCCCCTTTGAAAGTACCATCAATCGAATAGAAATCATGTCACAAAAGGCGGCCGAGAACGCTGCCAAGATCATCTCTTTTCAGGAGTACGCTATCATCGTCACTGAAGATGACCGGGAAATGCTGTTGGGAGATCTTCTGAGAATCGCGAAAGAAAACCATTTGTATCTGAATCTTTCCTATGCTTATTATGCCAAAGAAGGAAAAGGCCGGAATATGAACCTGCTGATAAATCCTGAAGGAACAATCCTGATAGACTATGCAAAACGTTATTTGCTGGGCATCGGCGATTTGGGTGAAACCGGCGTATTTAAGAAAGGTCCTGAAATCATCCAGACCGCCCGTACGCCTTATGGTGTGCTTGCCGTGTCAACGTGTCGGGACATGAGTTTCCCTCCGTTCATCCGGCAAGCCGGGAAAAAGAATGTTGATGTGATGCTGGGACCATCCTATGACTTTCCCAAAAGCGTCAGCCCTTCATACTATTTGCGGGCTCTTGAAAATGGTTTTTCTTTTGTTCGGTCCACCTATAACGGAATCAGTTATGCGATCGATTATAACGGAAATCTCCTGGCCCGTATGGATTCTGAACAATCCAAAGACGGTATGATGTATGCAGATGTTCCCATAAAGGGCGTAAGGACCTTTTATTCCCGTTGGGGTGATTTACTTGGGTGGGCAAGCATAATTGGAGCCTTATTCTTCATTTTCTATGCTTCGATGCAAAAGCATTTTGTGAATAAAAGTTCTGCATAAAATCGGCTCACGCGGTGAAGGTAGAAAGCATCCGCCCGTGGAGACGACCGTTACTACATTACAGAGAGAAAAAATGGCGATCCGAGAAATCCTGCTGCTTGGTAATCCCCGACTGTACGAGAAAAGCGCACCCGTGCTTGAGGAAGAGATGGAGGCCATACAATCCGTCGTGACCGATCTCCACGACACGCTGATGAACTTCCGCAGGCGATACGGCGTCGGCAGGGCGATTGCCGCGCCCCAGATCGGAGTGATGAAACGGCTCCTCTACCTGTTCGTTGATGATGTTTCGACCGTTTTCATCAATCCGCGACTGGAGGACAAGAGCAAGGACATGATGGACGTGTGGGATGACTGCCTGTGTTTCCCCGACCTGCTGGTTAAGGTGATGCGCCACACGTCATGCCGTATCCGATATCGGAACCTGCAATGGGAAGAGGAATCGATGTTCCTTCACGGCGACCTGTCGGAGCTGCTCCAGCACGAGTACGATCATCTCGATGGCATCCTCGCCGTCTCCAGGGCCGTTGACGGCAGGTCCTTTGCCCTGAAGAGCGAGAAAGGGTTCCTTGAAAAATGCCGAGTTCAGCCGCACTCTTCGATTTGACGCGCCGGACATGGCACGGACAAATCGTTTGAGCGAAAATCCAGCGTCGCGGAACACCACTCCTCAATCGACGTAAAAAAGTACAAAGCTTTTCTTTTACGCCAGGCCAATGTCCCGCTTAATTCGGTAGAGGATCAAGACATCACGGTTGCGACAGATTATTTGCCAGCTTTTCCTTGAAACGTTATTGCCGCCTCTAAATACGCAATGATCAATGGGTGAGGGTTATCAGGTTGTGAAGAAACCTGTGGCACAAAAAGTGTGGCAACATAGAACGGGTGATCCGGTATCTCCACCACTCGGACTTCACCATTAACATCGACTCCCGTCATCCTCAACCGGCTTTTCTCGAATTGTCGTCGATATAATGGATTGAGACCATAGCTGCAGGCAAACTGCTCAGTCGCCTCATTGTTATTATAAGCCTTATGCAGAAGTGAATCCGGTAGAATCTTTATCGTCTGGGCTTTACCAACAAGTGAGCATGTCAGTCTGCTAACCAGAAGTGTCGGCGCATTCGGCTCAGTCTCTTCGTGCTCTGCTCCTTCAATATCCAACACATTGCGCGCATATTCTAACAGCACATGCTGAAATCCTCCACAAGTGCCAATAAACGGCCTTGCGTCCTCACGGGCAAACCTGATAGCCGCAAGTGCCCCATCCATGCTTTGGTATGGACTACCAGGAGCACACCAAAGACCATGAAATGGTTTCAATGTCTTTGTGATGGTATCGTGAGTTAAGGATAACGTTGGGACCCATGAGAGAATCAGCGAAACGGATAATTTTTTTGCTGCATGATTTAAGGCTTCCTCTGTAGCTGAATGGTACCGTAAATTTGGATCATAATCCCCGATAATGCCGATTTTAATTGTTCGTTGCATTGCGGTAACTCCTTAGGAATTAATATGTTTTGGTTGCAGACTGTTTGAGTGATTCTAAGCAGCTAATTCGTATTCGTCCAATACGGGTTTACGATTGAGTCATTCGGAAAATCCGATTGAAAATGTAGGCCTCAGATGATAGTCAATTCGATATTACAATAAAACCGGTAAGTATCGTTATTGGTCGGGTATCCATTATGGAACTGTATCAGCTAAAGACCTTCCTTGCAGTCGCCGCAGAACAGCATCTTACTCGCGCAGCTGAGCGCTTGCACATCAGTCAGCCTAGTGTCAGTACTCATATTAAAACCCTTGAAGAAGAGTTGGGATTGACACTTTTCATCCGTACCCCGAAGGGAATGATCCTGACTCATGACGGCAATCTGATCAAATTGAAAGTGGAGGTTGCTCTGCAGACCATTGAAGCCATTCACCATCAGGCTGATCAACTCAACAACAATGTCGCCAGGACAATTAGAATCGGTCTGAATATTGACGCTCAATATATCAGAGCGGCTGATTTGCTTACAGTTCTGCATCGTAAGTTTCCAAGACTTGAGCTGCATTATTTTCAGCGACACTCCCTGGAAGCTCATGATGAGGTTCAAACTGGTCAGTTGGATGCGGCTTTTGTTTTTGAAGGATCAACCCATTCAAGCCTTGAAGCCAGATGGCTGGCCCGATTCGGGATCGTCATTGTGGCTCCATATGAATGGGAAAGCCGTTTGCGGAATGTAGACCTGGTGGGGCTGACGGAATTTCCATGGATTTGGACTGATGACCGCTGCCCTTTTAACCGTATAATCCACCGTCTGTTCGAACCGTTGAATCGCGTTCCAGAGAAGAAGGTGGTGGTCGATCATGACACAACGATCAGAAAAATGGTCGCCGCAGAGGCCGGCTTATGCCTAATGGTGGAATCCGAAGCGATTGATGCCGCCAAACAGAACCAGATCCTGATTCTGGGCGACCGGGTCACTGAATTGGATTTATTCTTGATCCACATGAAAAAAAGATCAAACGAACCCTTGATTAAAGGTTTAGTAGAAGCGACTTGCGGGGTGTGGCTGTCAGACCGAAAGGGGGACGTCGGTGACGGCAGATCCTTTGCCCTGAAGAGCGAGAAAGGTTTCCTAGAAAACGGATAACAGACCGGATATCCACAACGCTCGATTCAAGTCATCAACTATATACGTATGAACAGAAATAAACCGGAGAGTTCCATGATCATCAGAAAAGAGACTCCAGCAGATATCGAGGCGATCACCCAGGTCACCATAGCAGCCTTTAAGACGCTTCCCATCAGCAACAAGACGGAGCAGTTTATCATCAAGGCGTTGCGCGCCGCAGGCGCGCTCACCCTGTCACTTGTGGCGGAAATCGACGGGCGTGTTGTGGGGCATGTCGCCTTTTCACCCGTAACAATTTCCGACGGCACAAAGGACTGGTATGGCCTCGGCCCGGTTTCCGTACTGCCGGAATTTCAGAGACAGGGCATCGGCACATCGATCATCAACGAAGGCTTATCCCTGATGAAACAATCGGGAGGACAAGGGTGCACTCTTGTGGGCGATCCGAACTACTATGTACGATTCGGCTTCAGGAATTATCCGGAACTGATCCACGAGGGAATCCCGCAAGAGGTTTTTCTTGCCCTGCCCTTTACCGAAAAGATTCCGCAAGGGATTGTCGTGTTCCATGAGGGGTTTTGGGCAACGAACTGACAAGCACCACACCGGTCGGCTGGTTGCCACCGGTGAACATTATCGTTGGGCATAAGGGGGTACTATCGCTATGATCGGTTACTGCGGACTGGACTGTGATCAATGCGGGGCGTTTATCGCCACGAAGAACAACGACGACGCGCTCCGCGTCAAAGTCGCCGAAGAGTGGGCACGATTATACGATGCGCCCATCAAGCCGGAACACATCAACTGTACGGGGTGTCAATCCGCGGGAGTGAAGACGTACTACTGCGACGCACTGTGTGAGATCAGGAAGTGCGCGGCGGAGAAAACCGTCGGTACCTGTGCGGATTGTTCCGATTATCCCTGCTCCGTACTCGATGAGTTTCTCCGCATGGCTCCCCATGCAAAGGCAACGCTTGACGCTCTGAGGAAGAAATAGAACGCGGCAGGATGAATGCCGGGTTCTTATCTGCATGTTTCGATCTGACACACCGCGACATTGACCCGCTCACCGGGCATGAGATAAGGATTATTACTACCATTAAAGGAGCATTATAATGTCTGAACCGCAAGAGGAAGTGACCGTTCGTTTGATCAATCAGAAAGTTCAACTCACCGGCGTGTCGAATGCCAATCCCGATCATCCGATCACCTTCGATTACAAGCCTCCACTCGGAGACGGTCAGGGGTATAACGGACTTGAACTGCTGCTGATGAGCCTTGGCGGCTGTAGCGCCACGGCCATTGTGTACCTGTTGAGAAGAATGGGGAAGACGGTATCCGGATTGGAAGTGAAGGCAAAGGGTATCAGGAGAGAGGAGCCGCCGATCAAATTCGAAAAGATCTTCATAGAATTCATCCTCCATTCAAAAGACACAAAGGACACGGATATCCGGAAGGCGATCCAACTCGCCGAGAAGGCGGTCTGTCCCGTCTGGCAGATGATCAAGAACAATGTCGAGGTCGTACCGGAGTACAGGATTATTACCGAGTAGCATAACGAAAGATCGATCCCACCATTGGATGGATTACGGCTTGGCTACATACTGTAACATTTAACTCCAATGCATGTTTCCCACGCGCGTATAATAGTCGGTATATAAGTATGTTCTTAAACAACTTGTCCGATTTTTAATTTTCTTGTATTTAGATTCTCAATCTGTTTTACTTTCGGAATTAAACATTCACGCAGCTGCCAATTTCATTCTCTCAACTTTCTCTTTTCATTTAATAATTTTTGTTAGTATCGGTAGCCAACCATTGTGTAGAGCTGATAGAAAGAGGCTACTGTTCTCTAAAATTTTGTGAGGGACATTCCTATTTGTATTAAACAAGAATAGAGAACTATTTCAGATTCCCAATCTTTCGGGAGGTGTCAAATGAAGGCGAGAAAAGAGATCTTCACGGCGTTCCTCTGTGTAACGGTTGTGTTCGGACTGATGGTTTTCTCTGTAGTGCCCGTTCACAGCGCCGCATACAAACTCAACGATACCCTGGTGTCCAGCGGTGATGTGTTATCTTATGCCATCAGCCCGGACAGCAGCCGCGTGGTCTACCGCGCCGATCAGAAAACAGACGGGGTCGTTGAGCTCTACAGCGTCCCCCTTACCGGTGGCACCGTGATCAAGCTCAATGATACCTTTGCGTCCGGCGGGGATGTCTTTAACTATGCCATCAGCCCGGATAGCAGCCGGGTCGTCTACCGCGCTGATCAGGAAACAGACGAAGTTTATGAACTCTACAGCGTGCCCATCACCGGCGGCACCGTCACCAGACTCAATACCACCCTGGTAGCCGGTGGGGATGTCTCAGACGACTATGCCATCAGCCCGGACAGTAGCCGCGTGGTCTACAGCGCTGATCAGGATACAGACGAGGTTTTTGAACTCTACAGCGTGCCCCTCATCGGGGGCAGTGTCACCAAACTCAACGATACCCTGGTGACCGGTGGAAATGTGATATCTTTTGCTATCAGCCCGGACAGCAGCCGGGTCGTCTACCGATCCGATCAGGATACAGATGGTGTCGTTGAACTCTACA
>Ga0116164_10000704_pt1 | contig 27516 bp, 23 predicted proteins | sample AD_UKC109_MetaG_FD_89888 | JGI IMG/M metagenome (GOLD analysis project Ga0116164, IMG submission 89888) | Active sludge microbial communities of municipal wastewater-treating anaerobic digesters from Hong Kong - AD_UKC109_MetaG | ecosystem: Engineered > Bioreactor > Anaerobic > Digestate... | reverse complement strand
GAAAGGTAAAAATGTTTTCCTTTCTTTTGTCCTGTTACAAAAGAAAGTAATGTCGTCATACCTTAATTTTATCAAATGAAGGGGAAAAACGTTGAAAATCAGCCTCCCGGAATTTATCCCGACGCAGTCGGGAGGGGTCGGGGTAAAACTGATTTTCAACGGTCTATGTACAATGTGATCTTTTGGGACAAGCCAAAAGCAGGAAAAGAAAAATTGGTGATTTATCTTACCCTATTGAAACAACTATCCGGAATGTGTCGAGGTAAGCAAAAAACGACAATCGGTTGATTTTTGTCAGATCAACTACATTTCAAGTACTGATTTTAATTTCTCAACAGGAATTTTTGAACTTAGTCCCTCACTTTCGATGGTATCAAAAACAGCTTCGAGAGGTATAATGCCGCTTTGCTTTATAAAATACATTACGGCAAACAATGAAGCTGTCCGGTAACCTATGTCCCTGAAATCGCGGATAATCATCTTAGCTCCTGTAACCGGAGGTGTCAGGCTTTGGTCGATAAAAAGCGTTCCGGATTTCATCAATCCGATCCTTCGGGTACTGTGAGCAAGTCCTTCAGCCGAAGTAATTACTGCTATATCTGGAACATTGATTCCATGAAAATTGATTTCTTTGGGTGAAAGATTAACTTCGGCGGTTGAAAAACCAACGCCAACGGTTACCGGATAACTGCCTTTCTGAGTTGCATGAAGTCCTGATTTCATAGCTGCTTTAACTATGATGGTCGCAGCAAGCTGCACACCCTCACCGGCTGAGCCACTCATGATCAATGATAAAGGTTTTTCAAGTCCGGTGTTGAATGATTTGCTTATTTCGGGAGTTTTGGCAAACAGATTATTTACTTTTCTGCCCTGATGATGGGTAAAAGGCAAACGATTGTTTATCCATTCACCCGGAATTCTTCCGGACGCCTGAATAATCTCATTTAACTTTCGGCCCGGATTAAATTTTACCCCGTAACTTGTGCAGATTTCTACTACTTCGATAAGTGAAAATCCTTGTGTTTGAAACGCTTTGATAAATTTATCGGAAATATCGCCAATGCCGGAAATCCTGGCAACATAGGAAGCACCTGCTGTGTGTGACAGTGCGCATATATCGTAACCATCGAAGGGATTTCCGTCGGCTGAGGTGGTGGTATGAAATCCTTCAGGGGTCAATCCGCTGGACTGACCGCCGGTCATGCCATAGAGCATATTGTTGTGAATGATAACGCTCATATTTATGTTTAGTCGTGCAGCTTCCATAATGTGTTGCAAACCAATGGTAGCTCCGCCATCACCAATGAAAACAATGATTTTTTTTGAGGGATCACTGTTTCCGAAAGCTATTCCTGCACCAAGTGCTACTGACCGGCCATGAAGTCCATGAATGGTATGAGTGTTGAGGCTTCGGTCAATAATTCCGTGGCAACCAATATCAGTCACCATAATTACATCCAGCGGGTTGTAACCCATTTTTTCAAGAGCTTTGGCTGTATTTTTTGAAATGAGTTCATGCCCGCATCCTTTACAAAAAGGCAACGAATCAGTTTTTAAAATATTTACATTCATGCTTTTATCTCCTCCATGATTTGTTGTGGTGTAATCATTTTTCCAAGCGACCCGAGATAGCTTACATTGGCAGGCTTTCTGATTCCATAAAGCAGCGAGCCGAACTGGTTATTCATATTCTCTTCAGCGATAATGACTTTTTTGTAGGATTGGATAATTTCGTCATAAACCGGCGGAACAGGAACTAAAGTTTTTGGTACAAGCAAAGAAACTTTTTTTCCTGAATGACGTAGTTCTGCAACAGCATCACGTGCTGAAGCTGCAGTAATTCCGTATGCTACAACGAGGTTTTCTGCATTTTCCTGTCTATCATACTCAAATTTGAGATGACACTTCATTTTGTGATAGGTTTTTTCTTCAAGTCTGCGGGTATTTGCCAGAGCTTCATCGGTAGAATGCTGTAAAATACCTGATTGATCGTGGGTTGAAGCAGTTATTCTGACCTGATGACGATTTTGGGTGAGGGGAAGAAAATCCGGTACCAGGTCAATCGGTTTATAAGGCTGATAAGCTTCATCTTTGTTGAAAAACTTACGCGGAACTTTTTCGATGGCGGGAAGTCTGTTTAAATCGAAACTTTTATGGGTCATTACTTCTTCTTTTGAAGTCAGCATTATGACAGGTGTTCTCATGTTTATTGCCATCGAAACAGCTTCAGCCGGCAAATTCCAGCAGTCGTCAAAACTGGAAGTGGCAAGAACCGGAATGGGGTGACCGCCCGAAATCATTCCTTTTAACAGCAACAGATCGCCCTGCGCACCATTGGTTGCTGTTCCGGTGGAAGGGCCGAGACGTTGCACAAGAACAACAATCATTGGCAACTCCATCATGTATGCCATATTTATGGATTCGACCATCAGGGCAAAACCAGGGAATGAAGTGGCTGTTACCGGCAAATGACCGGCAGCCGAAAGACCTGACATCCATTGCAGCGTTGATATTTCGTCAGGAGCAGCAAGCATGATGGGCATGCGCTGACTACCGTAAAGATAAAGTGAATTGGCCGGAGTGATCGGATAGCCGATGAAAATGTCTGCACCTGACTGTGCCAGCGCTTCAATCATCAACCGGGAGCCATCAATCAAAACACGACGCTCTTTAGTTTGTTGTTGCATGAAAAATCCTGTTTAAACGTTTTTAAAATTTTTGCAAAAGTCTTATTAATTCCTGATTTTTCAACTTGTTTTTCATTAAAAATTGCATGTCTCATTGATTTGGAAACACGATGATTGAAAAGAAAATTCCCTGCATTAACATATTTTTTGGACAATCCCGCCCGGGATTTATCTAATTATTCACTACTGACCGACAAAAAATAGGAGATTTCTGACTGCCGGCTGGCGGTGAAAGATGACAAAGGTTTCAAGGGTTTTAATGGTGGAGGGATTAGGCGGCGGCTCTGCCGCCGCCTAATCCCTCCACAAGCAGCTAACTGTCTGTCATTCCGATTCGTCAGCCAGTGGAGAGGATTCCTATCCACATTTTTCTGCCCTTTTTGAATTTTATAGGTCATTAATGAAATTATAAATATTAAAATCAGGAAAATAATATAATTTCGCCCGTTCAATCATTAATTCATCAAATCAATCCATTATGAGAAAAATTGTCCTGTTTCACATTATTATGTTATTATCGGTCAGTTCATTAATTGCCGGTGGTTATCAGGTACGTTTGCAAGGGCAGCGTCAAACCGGAATCGGGCTGATCGGTACGTCACTTTTTGGCGATGCAAGCAGTCTGTTTTACAATCCTGCCGGATTATCCAGAATAAACGGAAAATATAGTTTTTCAGCAGGAATGAGTGCCATCATGAACAGCGTTGGTTTCAGATTGAATAATACTTACAATACGGTTTACAACGATAATCCTGTAGGAACGCCATTATACTTTTACGGATCAGCAATGGTAACCAACGACCTTGGTTTTGGAATAGGTGTTTACACGCCTTATGGTACAACGGCAGTGTGGGGTGATGACTGGATTGGTGCACAGCTGATTCAGGATTTATCGCTACAGGCAGTATTTATTCAGCCTACACTCTCCTGCAAGTTTGGAGACCTGTTGAGTATCGGCGCTGGTTTTGTGATTGTAACAGGTGGTGTTGAGCTGAGTAAAGCAATCCCATACAACAGTCCTGAAGTGATGGGGCAAACCAATTTGCAGGGAAGTACTTCTGCGTATGGTTATAATTTAGGGCTATTGCTTACACCGGGTAAAAAATGGAGTATCGGTGCAAACTACCGTTCTGAGGTAACTATGTCGCTGGAAGAAGGTGATGCTGTGTTTACCGTGCCTGCTTCAATACCCGAACAACTTATTCCGAGAGAAAATACTTTTAATGCCGAGTTGCCTTTACCGGCCAATCTTGATTTTGGAATTTCCTATCAGGCTACTGACAAATTATTACTTGCAGCGGAAGTGAATTATGTTTTTTGGGATGTTTATGACTCGCTGAAATTTGAGTTTTCAAAAAATCCAGCTATGTTAAATTCCAGTAATCCACGTAAATATAGTAACACTCTAATTCCCAGGATTGGCGCTGAATACAAATTCAGCGACATTGTAACCGGGCGCATCGGGTTTTACTATGATCCAACCCCAACAAACGATCAGTATTTTACACCTGAAACCCCCAGCCTGACTACCTATGCTTTTACTCTCGGACTTTCGGTGTATCCGATCGAGAACTTCGCAATTGAACTGTCCTATTTGCACCTTGAGACCCAACAGGAAACCAAATCGTATGTGCCGGATAATTTTACAGGAGATTATAAATCACGTACTTTGATCCCTGGTGTAGGTTTACGGTATAATTTCTAATCCTAAAATATTATGACGAATATGAAAATAAAAAACTTGACCTATCTTGTGATTCTGGCTTTTCTCTTTTCATGCAAACCAGAACTTGATGAAGTTACACTTAGTTCAGGAAATGTTGATTTTTCAAAATATGTAGCCATTGGCAATTCACTTACAGCCGGATTTACAGATGGAGAATTGTTTTACACAGGCCAACAAAACTCCTACCCATCTATCCTTGCTCAGCAAATGAAACCTGCTGGTGGTGGAGATTTTAAACAGCCGATGATGATGGATGAATATGGTTTTGGAAGAAGACTTGTTTTGGACGCCACGATTCAAATGCCTGTTCTGGCCGGTTTAGAATTGAATCCTCAGAATTTTGCTTCTATTGCCGGGCAGGGACCTTTCAACAATCTGGGTGTTCCAGGTGCCAAGTCTTTTCATTTGGTTCACGGAGCTGAATCATTCAGTCTGGCAAATCCTTATTATAAACGTTTTGCTGCCCAACCTGGCACATCAACGATTTTAGCTGAAGCCATAGCTCAAAATCCGACATTTTTTACCTGTTGGATAGGAAGCAATGACGTACTGGGTTATGCACTTGCAGGTGGCGCTGCAGACAGCATTACCAGTAATGAGGTTTTTCAGATGTCCTTGGGGATTTTATTGCAGGAAATAACAGCCAATGGAGCAAAAGGAGCAATAGCAAATATAACAGATCTTGAGCCGCTGCCTTACTTCAGTTTTATGAACACACAACTGCCCTATAACGGATTACCGATAACCCTGCCTGAACAGGCAGCTGCACTCAATGCTGGTTATGCTCAGCTAAATGCAATAATTAAAAGCTTCGGATCAAATGATACGCTTGCCTTTGCTTTAGGGCAGAACCCCTTTGTGATTGCAGACAAAGATCTTCCCTGGGGAATTCGTCAGATGAAAAGTGGAGAGCTTTTCCTCTTAACCCTTCCTATCGATTCAATCATGAATCACGGTTATGGAAGCATGGTACCGATTCCTGATAAATACGTGCTTACCACATCGGAACTTGCAAATATTAACAATGCAATTGCCGGTTACAACCAAATTATCGCTGCGTATGCTGCACAATTCGACCTTGCTTATGTTGATATGAATACTCTTCTCAACCAAGTTGCAACCGAAGGAATAACCATCGACGGGGTTAATTTCACCAGCACATTTGTTACCGGAAATACCTTCTCGCTTGATGGTATTCATCTGACCGGCAAAGCCAGTGCAATAGCAGCCAATGAGTTTATCAAAGCCATCAACCTGAAATATGGTTCAGATTTATTGGAAGTCAGTCCGCTTTTTTATACAGGCATAACTTACAGATAAGTTAGTTATAATATGATAATCAAAACCCCGGCTAAAGGTTAAATTACCGGGGTTTTATTTTATGGAAAAACAACAGTTTATGCAACAATCGATTGTTTTTGCAACCAATAACAGTAATAAGATCAAAGAGATCAGACAGGTTGCAGGTGACAATTTGGAGATTTTAAGTTTGGATGACATAGGATTTGTGGGAGAAATTCCTGAGGATTTTGACACATTAAGCGAAAATGCCCTGCAAAAAGCAAGATTTATTCATAGCAGGACAGGAAGAGACTGTTTTGCCGATGATACCGGTCTGGAAGTAGAGGCGCTGAACGGGCGTCCGGGAGTAAAGTCGGCACGATATGCAGGACCTTCGTGTAATTCTGCTGATAACATCGAAAAATTACTTTCGGAACTCGGTGATAATCCCAATCGGAATGCACGTTTCAGAACAGTTATCGCTCTTATTTCGGAAGGGAAGGAATTCCTTTTTGAAGGAATGGTAGAAGGTGAAATTTTACATGAGAAAATCGGAACGGCAGGCTTTGGTTATGATCCTGTATTTCGGCCTTTGGGCTTTAAAATTACATTCGCGCAAATGCCGCCTGAGATAAAAAATAGGATAAGCCACAGAGGAATTGCCGTGAAGAAATTGATGGATTTCTTCAAAGCGCAAAAAACTTCCGGGTAATGATTAAATGAAAACTTTATCAAAAACCTTCGTCATCGTTAGCGAAGGTTTTTTTTCAATTTAAAGGGAATTAATCTCCAAAATTAATCCCAATACCACGGGCAGTTTTCATCAGTGCAGTATCAGGTTCGACCAGATTGGGATGCGACAGTGCTTCTTCGAGTGAGACTGAGGTGATTTTTGGATGGCGGTAGGAAACCATCCGGCCATATTCCTGATTGAGTACCATTTCAAAAGCTTTAACCCCAAACTGTGTAGCCAGTACACGGTCGTAGGCAATCGGAATACCTCCTCTTTGCAAGTGGCCAAGGATGGTAGTCCGGATACTGTGTTCGCAACCGGCTTCTTTCAACTGATTCATCAAAACATTGGCAACACCACCAAGCCGGCGGTTTTCATAGCCGATTTCTTCAACGCTCAGGGTTGAATAATCTCGACCTATAGCTCTTGCACCTTCGGATATAACAATATTGACAAAGCCATGGTTTCGTTCAAATCGGTCATTGATCCGGTCGAGGACACATTGAATGTCATAAGGAAATTCAGGAAGCAGACATATTTCGGCTCCTCCTGCAACAGCAGCGTTGAGTGCAATCCAACCTGCGTAACGTCCCATCACTTCAAGGATCATCACCCGATTATGACTTGCGGCTGTGGTAACCAGTTTATCTACTGCTTCAGTGGCAATTTGCACAGCTGTTTGAAAGCCAAAAGTGGAGTCGGTGGCCGAAAGGTCATTATCAATGGTTTTTGGAACTCCGATAATGTTGCAGCCCATATCAAATAGTTGTTTTGATATGCGTTGAGATCCGTCACCACCAATATTTATTACCGCATCAATGCCAAGATATTGCAGTTTGCGCAGCATTTCTTCAGAACGATCCACGGTAGTCCATGAACCATCCTTATTCTTGACAGGCCATGCAAAAGGACCTCCTTTGTTGGTGGTTTGAATGATTGTACCACCACGGTAATGAATACCCGCTACTTTTTCTTCGTCAAGAATAACAATTTCGGTTGGCTCCCGCAGGATGCCATTGAATGCTTCAATGCTGCCGACAATTTCCCAATCGCGCTCTTTTGAGGCTCTTTTCACTACAGCCCTGATGACTGCATTTAATCCGGGACAGTCACCGCCCCCGGTAATTATTAAACATCTTTTCATTTGATTTCAGTTGTTATATTTTATATTAATTTTAAAATGTCTGCAAAAATAGAGATTTTCAATAAGCAGGTTTTTGATGATTTGTCAATGATCAAAAAATGGATAAAAATTTTCTATTGACCAACAAAGAATATGGGATTACTCTCCGACGGTTGGCGGGGGAGGAATCCCCTCCACATTTTTCTGCGCTTTTTGAATGATGTTGGCCAACGGTGATAAAATTTTACTTTTTTGAAGAGCCGGAAAATTTCAGTGTTTTCAGCAGTTGGCGAATTTCACCGGGTTTTGGCAGCGATTCTTTCATTCCGACAGATGACTCTTTCACGAAGAACCAGATAACAATCAGGGTAGTAACCAGATAGGAAATACTGGTTCCCCATCCTGCACCGGCTATTCCATACGACGGTATCAAAAGGTTAAAAGCAGCTATGGCTACAACCAGACCTGCAAACGAAGCAATGGTGTTCACCTGGTACTTTCCGGTTCCCGAAAAATAATGACCGATTATCAATGCCACATTAAAAAATAAGACACCCGGGGCAAGCGTCCTGATTACGGTACTTATTTCATTAAAACCTTTTCCAAAAATAAAACTAAAAACGCCGGGTGGTAGTAAAGTTAAAACCAGGAGACCCAAAAAACTTATAACCAGGCTGGCATAAGTAAGTTGAAGGGTGATTTTCTGGGAGTAAATCCTGTCGGTTGTATTGGCAATGCGCGCATACTGCACCAGGCTTATACTTCTGCTGATTAGCCAGATGGATTCAACCAGCGATGTACCGTTGGAGTAAATGCCTACCTCAGCGCTTGAATAGGTCTGCTCTATCCAATAGTAACTCATCCGGAAACTAAGCAGTTGAAAAATATGTGCCAACTGGTTCAATAGGCCATACCTGAAAAGATAAGTAATAATAATACTGTAATTCTTAATCGGTGTGAAACTGAATTTTTCACCAAATTTCCTGAGCAACAAAAGACTGGCAATGAAAGTAGTTCCAAATGAAATATAGAGTGAGATGACATAGGAGTAAATGTTGTTTTGCTTGAAAACGGGGAAAAAAATTACCAGCGATAAAGTAATTATAAGTGGTTGAAGAAAAGAGATAAAATTGGATGCGGTGATTTTTTCCCTGCCAATGAGTACTGAGGAGTTGATCGCTGTAAAAGCACTTATGGCTGAAAGTGCGCAAATGTGAATAATCATACCGGCATCCACCAGTTTGAAAAAGTGCAGAATGAAAAAGAAAAGTACGCTCGAAAAAACAGACCAGATATAGGCAGGAGCAATAATAACACGGGTTGGGAATCGGGGCACGAGATAAACAATAGCGCTGCCGCCCATCAGATTGGCAAATACGAGAATGTAGGCAATGGTTGCAATAATAATGCCTTGTTCCCCTTTGCCTTCGGGGCCGAGAAACCGGGAAATAATAATTGTTATCAGCAGATTGAGAATCGCCGAGAGGAGTCTTGTTCCAAAGGTATTTACTATTTTACTGAACACTGTGATAATTTTTCAGTGAGATAATCATTTTCTCTTTTCACCAGGCATTTTCCCGCTTTTTAAATCATTTCCCAAAATAGCTTTTTTAGTTGTCTGTATTTGATAATTGTTTTGAAACACTGGTGTAAACCTTAAAAATTTCCCTTCCGATTACTTCCTTACTAAAGTGAGCAACAGCATAATCTCTGATTTTTTCTTTCCGGTAAACTTTTGGATTGTCAAGAAATGTGTCCAATGCTTCAAGAAACTGGTCTTCATCTTTCAGTGTCACCAGTTTGCCCAGATCATCATTCATATGTTCGTGAATCCCGCCAACTTTTGTCGAAATAACCGGAACTCCGCAGGAATAACTTTCGAGGATAACTACCGGAAGGTTTTCATAATTGCTGAACATTATCATCAGATCAGCATCTGCGAGGAGTTCCGCAAGTGCTTCATTTTCTTTCAGTCCGGTAAACTCTGTAAAGCGCCCGGTAAGGCCAAGACTGTCAGATAATGCTTTCATTTCCTGAAAATCTTCACCTTCACCGATAAGTTTAAGTAAAAAATCATCACGCCTGCCAGAAAGTTTTTTGATTACACGCAGAATGCCGGAAATGTTTTTTTGCTTGTCAGTAAAGCAGGAGAGGTGTACAAGGATTTTTTTACCTGAGGCGTTGTTTTTGATCCGGGGTTTAAATCTTTCAGTATCCACCACATTCGGGATAACTACATAGTTGTCATTTTTTAGTCCTTTTTCGATCATGGCATCTCTCAGGTTTGCAGTTACGGGCATTACGGCACTGGCATGCTTTACGACTAAAGAAGTCAGCCATTTTCTCAGTGTGCCACGATACGAATCAGTTGTGGGAAGATATCTTGTCCAGTGTTCAGTGATGACATACGGAACGCCATTTAAAAGTTTGTAAAAAGCAGCAACCAAACCGCAACGTGTGAGCACATGCACATGAAGTAAATCAGGTTTTGAGCGGTGTTTCAGGATTTCTTTCATGCCTTTCAGATGGCTTATGAAAAACCTGAACCCATTTATTGTATTTGCTATAAATCCCGGCTTAATCAGAGATTTTTTGAAATAAATCCGTACTTCAAAAATTCCATTATCTGACACTACAATTTCGTAAAGCTGGTTTTTTAATTTGTCGTCGGCATGAACGTAAAGCACCGAAATGTCTGCGTAAGGCAATACTGACTGTCCATGTCTTTGAATGAAAAGTCCCATCATGGGATCGTAACGGTGCGGGTACCAGCGGGGAAGGTACAATACATGCATTCTGGAACTGGTAGTGTGTTTTTTCATTTTTGCATAACGAATGGACTATGTTTTTATTAGCATTAGCTGGTCAATAACGCTTTTTGCCTGTTGAAATCTTTCTTCACCCACTCCGCTGATGATTCGATAATTCACACCGAGTGTTTCCAATTTCGATTTGTAAAGTTCAAAAAGAAATTCTCTGTTTTCAGGGTTTTCCCGCAGAGGGTCAAATTCCCACGGCAGGTCGATATTCATCAGTAGATAAAGATCATACGTCTGTTTTCTCAGATGTTCCTCAATCCAGGGATGACATTTCCCAAACTTTACCTCACTCCAGATTTTGATAACGAGCAGCTCAGTGTCCGAAAAGAGTATTCTTTCGGCCAGCGGCTCAACAGCATGTTCTGATCGAACCTGACCCCTGGCAATTTTAAGCAAATCATCATAGTTGTATTTACCGGCAGATTGCATCAGGTAAATCCTGGCATATTCAGGAACCCACAATGTATGATAATGCCCGGCAAGTTCCTGCGAAAGAATTGATTTTCCGGTAGATTCCGGCCCTGTAATTGCTATTTTAAACAGTTTGTTCAATTGTCGTATGTTTCAGGTGTTTTTGCCATTCCAGGTAACCCATTACGGCAAGAATCAAAAAAACAAAATATTGAAAACTCGTAAGCATCAATTCTTTGTAAAAATACAGGGGTACCGAAATAATATCTCCAATGATCCAGTAAATCCAGTTTTCAATTTTTTTCAAAGCCATAAGCAACATTCCGGTAATAAACACAGCGGTGGTGAAGGAATCAATATAAGGAACCGTGCTGTCGGTAAATTCCCGCAACACGTATTGTAAAATGAAAAAGAAAATGATGGTCAGGATAATACCGGAAAAGTGTTGCAAAGGGCTGCAACGGCTTATGGGAAGCTCTTTATTTGACACATCTTTGTGTTTCCACTTGTACCATCCGTAAACACTCACCAGAAAATAGAAAAAGTTGATTCCCATGTCGGCATAAAGGCCCGCAAAATAGCAGATGTAAACGTAAATCAATACCGAAATAATCCCGGTTGGATAGACCAGAATATCGGCCTTTTTTGCATACCAGACGCTTAAAAGCCCAAAAATCACCGCAATGGCTTCAAGCCAGGTGGTGTGAATCAGGTTTTGGTAAAAAAGATCAAAAAAACTGGTGAGCATCAGCTTTTGTTAAGATCAGCATTGATCATTTTGATGACAAAGATGGAATGCGGCAATTCGAAGGATTTGTAAATTTCACGGGTAATTGCCTGCATTACTTCATCAAATTCACCAAAAATCTGAGTACTCATCGGATTTGTGTTTACAACCAACTTGTCGTAGGTGTTTATCCTTTTAATAAAATCTTTGATGGGAGAGATATATTCCACCTTCAGCGGATAATAACTGATGTCAACAGAAACCTTCATAGCTGATAGTTTTATTTTTTGCAAAAATAAGGAAAAGTGGACAATGTGCAATAACTAAAAATTGTAGCTGGTTTCATCTCATCTGAAAATAAATTTCTACCTTTGCGGCCTTAAAACTGGTCCGGTAGCTCAGTTGGATAGAGCAGCAGCCTTCTAAGCTGCGGGTCGTGGGTTCGAATCCCGCCCGGATCACTGGTAAAATGATTAAAGCCCTGTATTTTAAAATAATACAGGGCTTATTTTTTTCTTTTTACCTGGTTTCACATACAATTTTGTAGTATGGTTCTGTTCAGGCAAAGAAAGATGCTACTTACTATTTTAAACCGCTTCTTTCGAGGAAGGGTTCAATAGAAGGCTCATGACCTCTGAATTTCACGTAGGCCTCCATGCCCTCCCATAGGGCATTTTCAGCAAGAATAAATTTTCTGAATTTTGATGCCAGTTCCTGATTGTAGATGTCCCCGGATTCCCTGAATGCATAAAATGCATCAGCATCCAGCACTCCGGCCCAACGATAAACGTAATAACCGGCAGCATAACCTGAACCAAAAATATGACCAAAATTTGTTGTGCGGTAGCGGGGTACAATTTCAGGAATCATCCCGATTCGGTCAAGTGTGGCTTTTTCAAATTCATTGACATCAGTGGCAGTGGTTATTTTTGCGGTGTGCCAGTCCAAATCCAGGATAGCTGCAGCTAGATATTCCACGTTATCAAAACCCTGATTAAAATATTTACTGTTGGTAAGTTTTACAATGAGGTTATCCGGAATGGGTTCTCCGGTTTTATAATGCCGTGCATATTCTTTGAGCAGTTCAGGCTCACCAGCCCAGTTTTCGAGTATTTGTGAAGGAAGTTCTACAAAATCGCGGGGTACACTTCGGCTGGTTCGTTTATAATGACCATTTGCAAAAAGGTTGTGCAGGGCATGACCGAATTCATGGAAGAAAGTTGTGGTTTCGTCCCAGCTTAAAAGCGCTGGTTGTTCATCTGACGGTCGGGTGAGATTCATTACTATGGTAACAATCGGAGCAATTTTTTCACCATTTTTCCAGCTTCCGCTCCGGTAGGTGCCACACCAGGCTCCGCTGCGTTTTCCGGGTCGCGGGTGTGGATCGATGTAAAGCAATCCGAGGTGACTTCCGTTTTTGTCCAGCACTTCATAGGCCTGAACTTCGGGGTGGTAAACAGGTACTTCCTGCCGCTGAATGAAGGTTAGTCCATAAAGGTTGTTGGTAAGGGTAAAAATCCCGTTGCGCACATTGTCAAGCGTAAAATAGGGTTTGAGCTCATCGCCATTAAGATTGTATTTTTCAGTTCTGACTTTTTCAGCATAATACCACCAGTCCCAGGATTCAAGTTTAAAATCACCATTTTCCCGGTCAATGATTGCCTGCATTTCATTTCTTTCCCCGATAGCTTTTGCAAGGGCAGGTTTCCAAACCTGATACAAAAAATCATAGACATTCTTTGGTGTTCCGGCCATTTGATCGCTGATGAAGTATTCAGCATAATTTTCATAACCAAGCAATTCGGCCATTTTTTGTCGCAGGGAGATTAATTCCGTAAAGAGTGCTTTGTTGTCGTATTCGTTGTTGTTATTACCCCGCATGGTATAAGCGCGGTATAGTTTTTCACGCAGATCACGTCGTTGGGAAAACTGCAGGAATGGAGTCCAACTTGGTTTAGCAAGGGTAAAAACCCATTTTCCTTCATGACCTGCTGATTTGGCTTCCTCAGCTGCAGCAGAAATAACATCCTCCGGAAGGCCGGCAAGATCATCTTTATTATCAGTGATCAGCTTAAATCCGTTATTTTCGGCCAGCAAATTTTGACTTAATTGCAAAGAAACCATTGAAATGCGCTGGTTTATTTCTTTTAACCCGTTGCGCTGATTTTCTGGAAGTGCAGCGCCATTACGTGCAAAATCATCATACACTTTTTCGAGCAGACGCATTTGTTCCTGATTAAGATTCAGTTCATTGCGCTTATCGTAAACCTGCCTGATCCTGTCAAAAAGTTTTTCATTGAAACGAATGTCGTTGCGATGGGCCGTGAGCAAGGGTGTTGATTCCTTTGCTATCTGTTGTAATTCAGGATTAGTGTTTGCTCCGTTGAGGCCATCAAAGATACTGCTGATTTGGCTCAGCAATTCACCTGCATTGTCATAGGCTTCAATGGTGTTGGCAAAATCAGGTGTTTCCGGCTGGTTCACAATAGCTTCAATTTCAGCTTTGTGCACACGCATTGCTTCCTCATAAGCGGGCATAAAATGCTCGTTTTGAATTTTGTCGAACGGAGGTACACCAAAGGGAGTGTTAAAATCAGCCAGTAACGGATTGTCCTGGCTTTGCCTGCAGCTAAACAGTGTCATACTGAATGCAATTAGTAAATAAATTAGCTTTTTCATTGTAAGATTAAAAAAGTAAATAAAGTGAGAAATTTTCACAGTTGAAGGATTTTCAGGAAAGCTTTGCAAAAATAAAAAAATTGCTGAATCCTGTTTTGGGTAGTAAGATTTGTTTGCCTGCTTGTATGTGAAGGAAATAAGTCAAGGTTTTGCAGAATTATTGACCAATCAGACAGGGAATCAGGAAGGCTTAATTGAATTGGCTTTATGAATTTTAACAACATTGTCCGATTAAAAATGAAAACAATTAAAAATGAGCACGAGATTCCTCAACGTTGGCTGGCGGTGAGGAATCTTCAATTAGTTTTCCGGACACTAGTGATAAAGTAATGATAGTATTATTTTTGCATCGTGATCAATTTGCTGATGATGGACAATTTCTGGCTTAAACTGTCAAAACCTGTTTTTACGCTTGCTCCAATGGAAGATGTAACAGATACTTCTTTCCGACAGCTAATCCTCGAGATTTCTGATCCTGAGTTTTTTCATGTGATATTTACAGAGTTTACCTCCACTGACGGTTTGTGTCATCCGGTCGGGCGAAGCAACGTTATAAGCCGGTTGCTTGTAAATGATTCAGAGCGCGATGTGCTGAGGAAAAAAGGAATGAAAATCGTTGCGCAAATCTGGGGTTCCGATCCGGACAAGTTTTACAAGGCTGCAAAATTGATTTGTAATGAGATGGAGTTTGATGGCATTGACATTAACATGGGCTGCCCGGTTAAAAAGATAGTTAAACAGGGCGGATGTTCAGCTTTAATCGGTCGTCCCGAACTGGCTGCCGATATTCTTCAGGCAACCAGGGAAGCTTCAAATATTCCGGTAAGTATAAAAACCAGAACCGGAATAAAAAAGCATGACACGGAAAAATGGATAGGACATTTGCTTAATTACGATCCTGCTGCCATAATTTTACATGCCCGCACCCAAAAAGACCAGTCGGAAACAGATGCCGACTGGCGTGAAATTGCAAAAGCCGTGAAATTGAGAAATTCTGTCGGGAAAAATATTCCGGTCATCGGTAATGGTGATGTATGGAGTGTGGAAGATGCGCTGTCCAAATGTGCTTCTACCGGTGCAGATGGGGTAATGGTAGGCAGAGGGATTTTTCATAACCCATGGTTTTTTAATCATCCTCAGCCTCAGGTTTCAACTGCTGATAAAATAGATTTGCTTTGGCATCATGTTGAGTTATTTTCCGGAACCTGGGGAAGTGAGCGGAATTTTGCAACACTAAAGCGATTTTTCAAGATTTATACCAGCGCCTTTAAAGGAGCAGCAAGGTTGCGTGCTGCACTAATGGAAACCAGTAATGCCGGAGAAGTCAGAAAAATACTCGACGATTTTGAAAAATATACCACCTCAGATGAACCGTTCGTCTGATTTCATTGCTGACGGGTTTTCTGCTTTTGAAAGCCAGCCTGAAGAGGGATTGTCCGGCCGGTCAAATTCAGGTACATAAGGTTTGATGTCAAGCAATGGCGTATCATTGAGCATATCCAGGTTTTCAAAAAAAAGAATGTTTCCTTCAATTCCCAGCAGCTTTACCACCGACATACCAATAGGATTGGGACGGGCAGGCGCACGTGTGGCAAAAATCCCATGCTCTTCAATATCCAGAAATGGCTTTACTAGTAATGAAACACCGGATTGTTTATGTAAATGATAGATAAGCACTACATGAGAAAACATAGTCAGGTCTTTCAACCCGTTCACAAAATCTTCAAAAATGACTGCATGTCCCTTTTTAACTGTTGTACTGCAGGGTTGTATTGGCATTTCCTCCGGGCGCTCAAACGGCGTTACCAAACGTCCAATCGGGTGATAAACAATATTCATTGCAATAGTTTTGATTTTCTTTGTGGCAAAATAAGTCAATCATGCATAAAGATTTTCCAAAAGTAATATTAAAATCAGGCAGAGAGCGGTCTGTCGAAAGATTTCATTTGTGGATATTCTCCGGTGCCATTAACAATATTCAAGGACAACCTGATGATGGTGATATTGTTGAAGTTTATTCAAACGCAGGGAAATACCTTGCCACAGGACATTTTCAGAAAGGCTCCATTATGGTCCGGATTTTTTCTTTTCTGCAAACAGATTGCGAAGAAGATTTCTGGCGAAAAAAAATAGCGGGAGCACATCAATATCGCCAACAACTTGGATTTCTGAATAATACAAAAACCAATGTTTTCAGGCTTGTCCATGGTGAAGGCGACGGATTACCGGGTCTTGTTGCTGATTTTTATAATGGTACCATAGTGTTGCAGGCTCATTCAGTAGGAATGTTTCGGCTGAGAGAAATGTTTGCCGGATTGTTCATGCAATTACCCGGGAATCTTGTTAAGGGAGTTTTGGATAAAAGCGAAGCTACGCTGAATAGTTCTGATTTAAAAGATGAAGAGAAATTGCTTGCAGGCAGCACCGAAAAAGTGCTGGTGACTGAAAATGATAATCAGTTTGAAGTGGATGTCAGGGAAGGGCAAAAAACCGGATTCTTTATCGATCAGCGGGACAACCGGAAAATGTTGCAGCACTTTTGCAAGGATAAGAAGGTGGCTAATCTTTTTTCCTACACCGGTGGCTTTTCAGTGTACGCTGCAAGGGGAGGAGCAAGGTTGATTGATACTGTGGATGCATCCGAAAAAGCTGTACGATTGGCAAAAACAAATATGGAAATTAATTTTGGTTACAATGACCAACATCGTTTTTATCCGATGGATGTTTTCGACTTCCTGAAAAATCAGCAGGAAAAATATGATGTTATCGTGCTCGATCCTCCTGCATTTGCCAAACACCGGCAGGTTCTTGACAATGCCTTAAAAGCTTACCGTCGCCTGAATGAGACTGCCATAAGGAAATTGCTTCCCGGAGGAATTCTTTTTACTTTTTCGTGTTCGCAGGTGGTCAGTCCCGATGATTTCAGGCTGGCTGTTTTTGCAGCCGCAGCTTCAACAGGTCGTCAGGTTAGAATTGTTCATCAACTTGGTCAGCCGGCGGATCATCCGGTTAATCTCTATCATCCTGAAGGTCAATATTTGAAAGGGTTGATTCTATTTGTGGAATAGCAAAATAAGTCTAATGATCTGTAAAAAGACCGTTTTTTTAAACACATTACTCCCCGTTAAAACAAATCATGTTCATTGGATCAACTTACATTCCGGATTTTGATTATTGCGTTCGATCTGAAATGTGGTATGAACAATATTGAATTTCTCTTTCATTTCTTTGTTCAGTTCAGCTATGAAATCAGAATCAGTGCCATCAGGAATAATCAAATGTGCGGTCAAAGCAACCTGTGTAGTACTGACAGCCCAGATATGCAGATCAGAAACAGCTTTTACGCCGGTTTTCGAGAGCAAATGATTTTTCACTTCGTCAATGCTGATGTGTTTGGGTACAGCGTCCAGAGCCAGATTAACCGAATCAGCAAACAAATGCCAGGTTCCCCAAACTATCACCGCAACGATAACCATACTGACAACAGGATCAATCCAATACAATCCGGTAAGATTGATCATTAATCCGGCTATAACTACTCCCAGCGAGATGGCTGCATCAGCCGCCATGTGCAAAAATGCGCCCCTGATGTTTAAATCAGTGTGCTGGCCTTTGTAGAAAAGCAGAGCAGTAATTGTGTTGATGATTACACCGACACCTGCAACAAGCATCATAAGTGTTCCTTCCACAGGGTCAGGATTTTTGAATTTTCCCAGGCTTTCCCATGCAATAATTGCTACAGCTCCAAAAAGCAGGACAGCATTCAGGATCGAAACCAAGATGGTTGTTTTTCGGTATCCGTAGGAGTATTTCCCTGTGGGTTTCAGGGTAGCAAGCCAGGCTGCAATCCATGCGAACAAGAGACCGAGTACATCACTGGCATTATGGCCGGCGTCGGCCAGCAGTGCGGATGAATTTGCCGCAATTCCAAAAATCACCTCCACCACCACAAAAAGAATATTGAGTGCAATACCAAAGGCAAATGCTTTTCCGTATTTCACAGCGCTGTTGTGTGGATCATTATTTTCTCTGGAATCCGACATTTGTCAGGGTGTTTGGCAGTGGTCACTGATTTATCAGTTCGGCTACTAATAATAACTTCCTTTTTTCAGATAATGAGTAACATAATCATAAATACCATCTTCCAGCGAATGAAATACCTTATTATACCCGTAATTCCTGAGCTTCTGCATATTGGCTTCGGTAAAATACTGATATTTATTGCGGATGTCAACCGGTGTATCAATGTAGGTGATATCAGGTTCTTTATCAAGAGATTTAAATACTGCCAAAGCCAGATCAAGAAAAGCACGGGCTTTTCCGGTACCTAAATTATAAATACCCGGGGCATTCCGGTGTTGCATGAAATAAAAAAGAACTTCGACAACATCCTTTACGTAGATGAAATCGCGTAATTGCTTTCCGTCCTCAAAGTCAGGATGATGCGAACGGAATAATTTCATTTTCCCGGTTTTGCTGATTTGATGATAGGCATGAAATACTACTGAAGCCATGCGGCTTTTGTGGTATTCGTTTGGTCCGTAAACATTAAAAAACTTAAATCCGGCCCAAAATGGCGGAGTAGCGGTTTGTTTCAGTACCCATTTGTCGAACTCATTTTTTGACTCACCGTAAGGATTCAGCGGTTTCAGCTTTTCGACAATATCGTGACTATCGTCATAACCAAATTCACCCATACCGTAAGTAGCTGCTGAAGAGGCATAAATGAGCGGAATTTCATATTTTGTGCATTTGTCCCAAATCATTTTGGAATAATTCAGATTGAGTCTGTCAAAAATACTTTTGTCAAATTCCGCAGTATCAGTCCGCGCACCAAGGTGAAAAATAAAATCTGTTTCAATAGCATGACTGTCGATCCATTTTTCAAATTCATTACGGTGTACCTGGCTGTGAAAAGATTTATTTTTAATGTTTGCCAGTTTATCCGTTCTTGATAAATCATCAACAAGAATGAGGTCATTTCTTCCTGCCTGATTCAGGCGACTGACCATGGCACTGCCAATAAATCCCAAAGCTCCTGTTACAACTATCATGGTAAATAATTTTGATTAATTCATTAAAAGTCTGGCTTCTTTAATAAATCTTTCAGCCAGTGGTTTTGAAAGCATACTGGTTGTATCCATTCTTTCGGGATGCCACTGAACACCAAGAAGAAAGGGTTTCCGGAGAGTATCGGCCCAGCTGACCGATTCAATCAGCCCGTCTTCGGCAACAGCCAGCACACGAAGTCCTTTGCCAGGTTTGTCAATGGCCTGATGATGATTGCTGTTGACCATTCCTTTATCAATACCGGAAATTTTGTTTAACAGGCTGTTGGGAAAAATCAATACCTGATGATTGCAGTTTTCCCAATCGTCGCACTGGTGTAAAACCCTTGAGCTTACGTCAGTAGGAATGTCAACGTAAAGCGAACCGCCCAATGACACATTCAGGAGCTGATGGCCACGACAGATGCCCATAATTGGGATTTCGCGGTTTAAGGCCATTTTAATAAGTTTCAGTTCAAGTGAATCCCTTGCAAGATCAAATTCGCCACATCGAGAAGTATCCGATTCTTTGCCATATAATCCCGGATAAATGTCGCTACCGCCAGTTAACAATAATCCGTGACATTTTTTAAAAACCAGATTCAGCGAATCCTCTGAAATACAGTTCATTGCATAAATTTTCGCATCCGGTGCAAGGGCTCCGATCCATTTTAGGTAATTATTCTCCGATTTTTCTCCTTTAACGTACGAAACAGCAATACGAAGGGTATCGTCTTTTTTCCTGCATGAATCCATAATGAAAATCAGTAGTATTCCGATTATCAGGACATATGAATTATTTCTTGTCATATTTTTTGAAGAATTGTGCGGTCAAAAGTAACGCTTTTCCGGTTTAGCCAATAAATGCATTTTGTTTCTGTGCTTCCGTTATTTGGCTTTTTAACCTAAAAATGGCCGGTGTAAACCCATAAATAGAATAACTTTCTATTTTTGCAGGCGATTAAACGAAAAATCATTGGTTATGATGATCCCGTCTAAATATGACCCATCAAAGGTTGAAGACAAATGGTATAAATGCTGGCTTCAAAATAATTATTTTCATTCGGTTCCGGATGACCGCGAACCTTACACCATTGTCATCCCTCCGCCAAATGTGACCGGAGTGCTTCACATGGGGCACATCCTCAACAATACTTTGCAGGATGTGCTGGTAAGGCGTGCACGAATGCAGGGAAAAAATGCACTCTGGCTACCGGGAACTGACCATGCTTCAATAGCTACTGAAGCTAAAGTAGTGGAAAAACTTAAAAAGGAAGGAATTGATAAAAAAAATCTGACCCGTGATGAGTTTCTCAAACATGCCTGGGAATGGAAAGAGAAACATGGCGGAATCATCCTTGAACAACTTAAAAAACTTGGGGCATCTTGCGATTGGGAAAGAACCAGGTTTACTATGGATGAAGCACTTTATGCGTCAGTGATTGAAGTGTTTATAGATCTTTACCAAAAAGGACTGATCTATCGCGGGGTCAGAATGGTGAACTGGGACCCACAGGCATTAACAGCTCTTTCTGACGAGGAGGTAATTTATCAGGAAGAAAATTCAAAACTCTATTATGTCCGTTACAAGGTAGAAGGCAGCAAGGACGATTGGGTAACAATTGCCACCACCCGCCCGGAAACCATTCTTGGTGATACTGCCGTGTGCGTCAATCCTGCTGATCCGCGATTCAGACACCTTGCCGGAAAACGGGTAATAGTCCCTCTGATACACCGTTCTGTGCCAATTATTCAGGATGATTATGTGGATATGGAATTTGGAACGGGATGCCTTAAAATTACGCCGGCACATGATCTGGCTGATTATGAAATTGGTATCAGACACAAACTGGAAGTGGTTGATATTTTTAATGACAACGGTACACTTAATCAGGCTGCACAACTGTATGTAGGTGAAGACAGAATGATTGTGCGGAAAAAAATTACCACTGATCTTCAAAATGCCGGCCATCTGGTTAAAATTGAAGATTATAAAAATAAAGTAGGCTACTCCGAACGTACACATGTTCCCATCGAACCGAAACTCTCGCTTCAATGGTTTCTGAAAATGTCAGAGCTGGCCAAACCGGCTCTGGATGCTGTAATGAACGACACCATCCAGTTTCACCCGAAGAAGTTTAAAAATATCTACCGCCACTGGATGGAAAATGTACGCGACTGGTGCATATCAAGGCAGTTGTGGTGGGGTCAGCGAATTCCGGTCTATTATCTGCCAAACAACGAAATGATAGTAGCCAGATCTCAAGAAGAAGCTTTTGAAATGGCAAAATCAAGGTTCCCTGAACTGAAAGACCTTAAACCTGAAGACCTCCGGCAGGATGAAGATGTGCTCGATACCTGGTTTTCATCCTGGCTCTGGCCAATTTCAGTTTTTGATGGGATTCGCTACCCCGATAACCCGGATATCAAATATTATTACCCGACAAACGATCTGATTACTGCACCGGAAATCCTTTTTTTCTGGGTAGCCAGAATGATAATGGCCGGACTGGAATACCGCCAGAATATTCCGTTCAAAAATGTTTACCTCACCGGAATTGTGCGCGACAAATTGGGGCGTAAGATGTCAAAATCGCTTGGAAATTCTCCTGATCCGATCGAACTGATGAAAAAATACGGAGCTGACGGTACACGTGCCGGAATGTTACTGACTTCTCCTGCCGGAAATGACCTTCCTTTCGACGAAAGCCTCTGTGAACAGGGAAGAAACTTTGCCAACAAAATATGGAATGCGCTCAGGCTGGTAAAAGGCTGGGAAGTGGATGATCAGATTAATCAATCCGACATAAGTAAAATTGCATTGGAATGGTTTGATGCTCAGCTAAATGAAACTTTGGGCAACATTGACGACCATTTTTCAAAATACAGGATTTCGGATGCATTGATGCTAACCTATAAACTCATCTGGGATGATTTTTGCTCATGGTTTCTCGAAATAATCAAACCCGGATACGAAAAACCTATTGATCGCATTACCTATGATCAGACCATCGGCCTGTTCGAAAAACTAATGCAAATCCTGCACCCTTTCATGCCATTCCTGACGGAAGAAATCTGGCATTTGCTCCGTGAAAGAACAAATGAGGACTGTATCATGGTGTCATCATGGCCACAAAAACATCGGGTCAGACATAAAATCCTCGACCAGTTCACTTTTGCCAGGGAAGTTATCATGGCTGTGCGAGCCCTGAGAGCTGAAAAAAATATTCCGATGAAACAACCGCTGGATTTTTATATCAAAAAAAATCTTGACCAGGTACCTGATACTACTTTCGACGGAATTGCTGCCAAACTTTGCAACCTGAGCAAGGTTACTTATACGGATGAAAAAGTTGACAATGCAATGTCCTTTGTTGTAAAATCCACTGAGTTTTATATTCCCGTTGGCGAACTGGTGAATATTGAAAATGAAATTTCAAGGCTGAAGGAAGAACTGGAATACACCAGAGGTTTTCTGGCTTCGGTAAATAAAAAATTAAGTAACGAGCGCTTTGTCAGCGGTGCACCAGCAGCTGTGGTCGAGAAAGAACAACAAAAGAAAAAAGATGCCGAAAACAAAATTAAGGTGCTGGAACAACAACTGAATTCTTTCAAGCATTGAGTGCAGTTTTAACAGGATAATCAAATTTGTTGATTGCTTAAAATTCGTAAAAAGTAATAATATTTGAACAATTTCAATTTTTTCTGTAAAGAAAATTCCATGATGAGTACGTTTAACAATAAATCCAGTAATTTTGCATAAAATAATTATTTAATCATTTAATTCTAACAGTTATGAAACGATCAGGCTTACTGTTTTTTATTCTTCTGTTGGTTACCTGCTTTGCCATACAAGAAGTGCAGGCACAGGGCAGATTCATCAGAAAAGTTAAAGAAAAAGCTGAAGACAAAGCCATTGAAAATATCTTTGACAGCGAAAAAAATGAAAATAGCGAAACTGACAGACCGGTGGGCATAGGAAACTCATCAGAGCAATCTTCCGAAAGAACATCCGAAAACCGTCCGAGCAACACCCGTGGAGGCGGACTGTCCAAATCCGCACCGGACATTGAGGTTAACATTAAGGATGCAATTGCTGCTTACGACGGAAAAAACTACAGCGATGCAAGATTTGCTATTCGTCAGGCTATTCAGGGTATAGAGCTTGAAATCGGTGAAAATATCCTCAAAGAATTGCCGGAAACCCTCAATGAATTGCCGATGGTTGCTGAAGAAGACCTTGTTACCAGCACGGGAATTGGTTTCGTAGGACTGCTCATCGAGCGTTATTACCGCAAATCCGACCAGGAATTGAAAGTTATGATTGGCAATGATTCGGGACTGATGGCAGCCGCAAACATGTATCTGATGGCTACCGGTTCATACGGAACAACTTCATCCGACCCCGGGCACAAAACTGTTAAAGTAGGAGACTATCGCGGAGTGATTGAATTTGACGAATATACCGGGTATAAACTTACTATCCCGCTTGGACAGACCTCTGTGCTTGCCATCGAAGGAATTAATTTCGACAATGAAACAGAAATCCTTTCAGCAGCTGAAAAAATTGATATTGAAAAAATTAAAAAAGAACTGGGAGAACAATAATTATGAAAAAAATAATCATCATTTTGCTGACCCTTACACTGGGTTTAGAATTGCATGCACAGGTAGAGATAATAGATGTGAACCAGAAGCTTGATGAAGCACAGACAGCATATAAATCAGGCGATCTGGAGAGCAGCCGTTTTGCACTTCAGGAAGCTCTTCAGGGAATTAATCAGGCCATTGGAAGAGAAATTCTCGGATTATTGCCCCAGGAGCTTTTCGGATTACCGAAAATTGAATCCGGCGACAACGTTACCGGAACCAGTATTATGTTTGCAGGTTTATTTGTCAACAGGAGATATGAAGCAGAAACAAAAAATGCTTCTGTTGAAATTGTGAGCGACTCGCCTTTAATGGCCGGTATCAATGCATTTATGGCTTTGCCGGCATTTATGGTTTCCGATCCCAATCAAAAAAGGATTAAAGTCGGTAACTACAAAGGAATGCTTACCAAATCGGAAGACACAGAAGGAAATATCAGTTACAGTGCACAAATACCCATCGGGAGTACTTTGTTTACCCTGACAACCAATGGGATTGATGACGAAAAACTGATAACCGATGCCTTGACACAAATGGAAATCGGTAAGATAGCTAAAATCGCAGAATAAATCATAACGAACCAAAGAAATAAAGAGGCTGTCTCGATAGGGCAGCCTCTTTTTTTTTTTAAATGATTTATTGTGGTTTAAAAGATTTGGCACATCTTTTTAAAAGAAATTTCGCCTGACTGTGGGAAGCAATATGTTTCAGCGTTCAACGATTTCAAAATCCTGATTCAGAATATTTCCTTCTTCGTCCATCAGCACAAGCTGGTGTTTTCCCGGTTCAGGCCGAAACTCCATTTTATGAATCAGCTGGGTTTCACCAGTAAAATCATTGTCAATGTACCAGAATACTTTAGCTTCGGGCTGTTGGTGTGCAATTTCAAAAAGAACTTTCCCGGGTTTACCATCCAGTTCATAAGGAATAAAAATTTTGTCGGGCTGATCTGGCCATATCATCTGCATTGGATTTTCACTTAAAAAATTACATCCGGGCATCCAGGGAGGGAGGCTGCGGTAAAAAGGATCGCGGAATTTATAGTACCAGGCCATGGCAGGAGGCAGTGCGAACCAGGAAAGAGAATGTATGTTGGCTGAAGGATAACAGTCGGTATTTACCCTGAATTTTTCCTCAGCATCCAGGTGTATCAGCTTATGATAGGAACAGGCCGGAGTATTCAGGGCAGCTTTGTTTACCCATATAGTATCAATGTCGGTACAATAGGAATTGTTTCTCATTCCGCTTTGTCTGCAAACGGTAATTTGTTCCATTTTGTCATAAGGCATTTTAAACCATTTACCAGAAACCGGCAACATGTTGAACGCATCAAACATCAGTGGTGCTGCTGTTTGTAAACCTGTTAAACCCGGTCTGCCTTCACCATCAGCATTTCCTGTCCAGACACCTACCACATATTCGGGTGTAATTCCCACAGCCCAGCCGTCCCTGAACCCGAAGCTTGTTCCCGTTTTCCATGCCACCGGATGTGAACCAGTAAAAGCTTCCCAGCCAGTTTCTGAGTTGGGACGACTAATTGTTCTCATGGCTTCAAGGGTGAGAAAAATTGCCCCTTCATCCGGATAATTCCTGTCAAAACTTTTCTGAAGTGTATCATTTAATAATAATGAAGGACGGCAAAACGGTTGATGAGCCACTTGCCGGATATTCTCATATTGAAGCAGTTTTACAGCCATAGCCCGGTAAACTGCACAAATATCCCAAAGAGTGATTTCGGCACCGCCCAGAATTAGAGATAAACCATAGTGTTCTGCCGGCTTGCCTAAAGTTGTAAAACCAGCTTTCTTAAGTAAATTGTAGAATCTTGGCTGGCCAAAGTCGTTTAGCATTCTTACTGCCGGAATATTGAGTGAACGTATAAGCGCTTCTCTGGCCGGTACAGCCCCATCGTAAGTTACGCTGAAATTTTTTGGGGTATAACCACTGATGGTTGTTGGAATGTCTGCCACCAATGTATTTGGCAAAATTTCACCTTCGCTTAGCATTGCTGCAAATAGTAAAGGCTTGAGCAGGCTGCCGCTGCTACGCGGGCGGCGGATAATGTCAACCATATTGGCATGGTCTCCTTCAAAAGCCGGAAGAGTATTGCCTGAATAAGCAACGACTTCGCCGGAAACCGTTTTCAGAATGAGTACGGCAGCATTATGAATTCCATTACCAACAAGTTTCTCATGATGCTTAACAATGATCTGGCAAAGATTCTTTTGAATGGTTTCATCAATGGTGGAGACGATCAGTTGACCGGGAGAAACTTTAGTAAGATAAGAAACAAGATGCGGGGCAATATTGGGTAATAGTTGTGGTTTTTCCGGAACAGGTTCAAGAATGGCCAACTCCCATGTGGTTTTGTCAATAAGACCATTTTTAAGAAGCTTACTAAGCAGCCGGTTACGTTTTTCTTTCAGAGCAGTCCGGTTGCGCCCGGGATGAATCAGTGCCGGCGAATTTGGCAAAACAGCCAGACAAGCAGCCTCTGCCCAGGAAAGATTTTCGGGACTTCGGCCAAAATAACGCCATGATGCTGCTTCCAGGCCAACAATGTTACCACCAAACGGAGCTGCTGATGCATATTGCCGCAGGTTGTGATTTTTTGTAAATCTGATTTCGGAATAAACAGACAAGCAAATCTCAATCAGTTTTTGTTTTACTGACCTCGGTTTATTGCCGCGCGAAATCCTTACCAGTTGCATGGTTATGGTCGATCCGCCGCTTACGATCTTGCCTTCGGTAATATTTTGGTATGCTGCTCTGACCAAAGAAAGAGGATTAAAGCCGGGATGTTTATAAAAATAGCTGTCTTCAAACTGCAACAAACAGGTTTTGAATTTTTCAGGAACGTCAGGTTGGGAGGGAAACCGCCATTGACCGTCAGCAGCTACCTGCGCCCCAATTAACTGACCATTCCTGTCCAGCACGACTGTGCTCATGGGACTGTTGATCCGGTAAGGAGGCACAAAGAAACCAATCAGTAAAACTATTACCAGAAGGATGAAAAGTGTAGCCATCGTTCGACCGGGTTTCCATCCCGCATAATCTCTGAAAAAACGGGTGAGTATTTTCCACATGAGAAACACGGATAATTAAAAGAACCTGAGATTATTCAAGTAAAAGACTTTATTTCCTGATTTCTACCCAATTACCTTTTTCCACCGCATAAATAGAATTATCGTACATGGCCGAACAAGTTACCGATGGCTTGTAATATCTACCGGCATAAGCTGCATTGAGTTCAATCCTGTAAATGACTGTTTTACCGGTTTCCAGCGTGAAAAAGGTGTCTATCCTTTTATCACCGATGTCCCTGTAGATAAACGGACTTTCAACCTGATTTTCTTCCGCATTGTAGATCCTTTTGTTAATAATTTCCCAACCTGATGGCACGGTGTAGCTCAGCACCATATTTTCATAATCACCTATATTTCCGGGATTTGTGAGTGTTATTTCAGCAACAAAATCAGTTCCCTGCTTCATTTTATAAATATCCACCAAAGACCCGTCCAGTCCAGTATAATTGATTTTCATTTCCAGGTTCTTTGCTTCGGTTGAATCGCTTTCATAATCCGGTCGGCCGGTGGCTGTTATGGTGATGAATATGTCCCCCTTTCCTGTGT
>Ga0116164_10000702_pt1 | contig 27518 bp, 23 predicted proteins | sample AD_UKC109_MetaG_FD_89888 | JGI IMG/M metagenome (GOLD analysis project Ga0116164, IMG submission 89888) | Active sludge microbial communities of municipal wastewater-treating anaerobic digesters from Hong Kong - AD_UKC109_MetaG | ecosystem: Engineered > Bioreactor > Anaerobic > Digestate... | reverse complement strand
TCCGGCCCGATTCTACATCAATTGCGCACCGGCCCACGCACACTACCCGAACGCACAGATCACCTTCGATCAGGCCGAACCGACCGAGCTGGGCGAAATGGCACAGAGCAACAAGAGAACCATCCGCAAGTACATCCATCCGGACGGCGTGAAAAGTTGCCAACTGGTCATGGGAATGACGGCGCTGGAAACCGGTTGTGTCTGGAACACCATGCCGGTGCACACCCACCAGCGGCGGATGGAGGCGTATCTGTACTTTGATGTCGCGGATGACCAGGTTGTTTTTCACTTCATGGGCGAGCCATCCGAAACGAGACATATCGTGGTCCGCAATGAGGAGGCGGTTCTTTCTCCGAGTTGGTCGATCCACTCCGGTGCCGGAACGGGCGCCTATACCTTTATCTGGGGGATGGTTGGTGAAAACCAGACCTTCACGGATATGGATGCCGTGCCCATGTCGGCGCTGAAATAGACGTATGAAAGGAGATTTCAACATGATTCTTGATGCATTTCAATTAACAGGAAAGGTTGCCATCGTAACCGGTTCCCGAGGAGGGCTCGGGCAGGGAATGGCCCTGGGTCTCGCCGAGGCGGGTGCGGACATCGTCGGAGTCGATGTCAACCATCTTGAGGAGACACAAAAAGGAGTTGAGGAACGGGGAAGGAAATTCCTTGAAATCGAAGCCGATCTTTCGAACATCGGTGTGATCGGAGAGATCATCGAAAAGGTTGTTCGTCAATTCGGCAGGGTGGATATCCTGATCAACAACGCGGGGATCATCCGGCGGGCTGATGCCATAGAGTTTTCCGAGAAGGACTGGGATGATGTAATGAACATCAATATCAAGACCGTCTTTTTCTTCGCCCAGGCGGTTGCCCGTCAGTTCGTAAAACAGAAGACGGGAGGAAAGATCATCAACATCGCCTCAATGCTCTCCTTCCAGGGAGGCATTCGGGTTCCGTCATATACGGCGAGCAAAAGCGGTGTGATGGGCATCACCCGGCTCCTGGCAAATGAATGGGCGCAGTATGATATCAACATCAACGCCATCGCCCCTGGCTATATGGCGACCGACAACACGGCACCGATCCGTCAGGATCAGAAACGGAGCGATGAAATCCTCCAGCGCATCCCGGCGGGGAGATGGGGGTTGCCGGCAGATCTGCAGGGAGCGGCCGTTTTCCTTGCTTCCGAGGCGTCCCGGTATGTGAACGGCTACACACTGGCTGTAGACGGCGGATGGCTGGCGCGGTAAAGGAGCCGGGTTAATATCTAAAAATTGCCAATACATCGCACGAAACCTGTGGAGACGGGGATATCCGGAAGGGCGATTCGACGTGACCAAGTACATTAGCCTCCCGGCGCTGTCGTAATGCCGGGACGGAACAGCCAGGATCGGAACCGGGACGGCCAGTTCAAGGGACTCCGTAATCGACGCCAGACAGATCTGGCCGAAACAAATTGCGCCTCCGTTACATCCCTCTCTTCATAGACCTCTTTATGATATAACTCGATGATCAACCCGATCTCTTTTTCGAGGAGAGGGAATTGGCCCTTGAGCCGGACGCCATACTCACCGGGAGTTTCGCTCAGACTGCGCTGCATCCCACTGTGCCTTCCCCAGGCGAGGAGTCCGGCATACAAAGGGGCGATGCGCCTTCCCCCCTTCCCCCTTCCAAGGATCCTGGTCCGACAGAACCTCAGAAAGGTTTTGATTCTTTCAACCCACCATGAAATCAGGCTGCCACTCCCCTTGTCTTTTTCTACAAGGGCTGTCCTCACCAGCAGCCATCGCACCAAGTGCCACAGACAAAAAACCGTGATGCCGAACGCGATGACTCCGAGAAGCCCGAAAAATCCCCACTCCATCACCCGCATGAGGACATCTTCCCACCAACTGCTTTCACCGGCAATATCCGGGCCGGGGGACGAGCCTCCATTGTCGCTTCCCGATGGGCCGCAGCAGGATTGACGGCGACCGAGGAAGAGAAACCGTATTATATTGACCAGGACAGGCCCCATCGGTTCCGCAACCTCCTTCAGGGCGGCATATCCTATCTCAGCAACGACCGTAAGGATTGGCAGAAGAAACATGAACAGGGCTGTCACGATGAGTGCCAGGACAACAAGAATGGTTGAGATCATGCCGATGCCGCGATACCCTGTCAGGTATTCACTCTGTTCATTATCGAGATTCCGTGCCAGGCCGATGGCGAATATACTGCAACAGAAATACGGAAAAATCAAAAGACGGGCAATGGGATCGGGGGTCTGAATGCCCCCTTTCACCAACAAAAGCCATTCTATCAGGTACAGGACAAAGAAGGCGGCGATACCCAGGTCGAAACGGCTGCAGACCGTGTAGTACCGGGGAGGTTTTCTGATAAGGAGTACGCCGCCGATCCAGAAGAGCAGCACCCAGAAAAAAAATACGAACAGCATGATCCATTCCAGAGACTGGCGCTGGCAGGTGAAGAATTCTCTGATCCATTCCTGACTCCAGAGAGGCACGGTCTTGTAATAAAAGGCGTGAATTGCGATTCCCGCCGCGAGGACAAAGGCTGCGGCCTGAAGACCGATGATATAGATAATCCTCCAGCCTCTGCCCCGGGACATAAATGTCACCAACGCTCCGAGGACATAGACAACGAACGCTCCAAAAAGAGGAAAATAATGATGGAACATGGCAATGGTGGCAAACCCGGCCCATGCGTACCGCCAGATAAATTCCATTGCCCCGTGGATCGTCAGAAGAAGACCGTCTTTTCCGTTCTTCACGATTCCTCCATCCCTTCGATCCGCAATTCATCCAGGCAGTATATCCTGTTTTGTATAGAATGTTCATCCCGCAACTCATTCGAAGGATTACGGCATATGACAAATCGCGGCAGTGTTCTGCGAATGGAAAAATAATTCTCCGCCATACGGGTAGAGGCGTCGAGCTGACAGGAAAAGTGCACGCAGCTTATTCCCCAGGACAGTTGCATACCCTTTTGCAACAGATTGATCAGGGCATCGCTCCTCGTCATCCGCACCCGTGCCAGAATCTCCAGGATGGCGGAAAGGTGGAGAGGGCCTCCGGCAACGGGGAGCAATGACGGGCCTCCGCCGGTCAACACACCGTTCGTAGCCAAACCCAGAGGATATCCCTTCTGATCCAGTTGCACGGCCAGTGATGCCATTACCTCCAGGGTACGTTCAAATTCATCCCCGGCCTCCTCCGTGGCAAATTGGTCGACATCAAGGACAAGCAGGACTTTCTCCTGTACCGTGGGTTCAAAGATCTTTTCCTGCAGGCGGTTATGGCGGGCACTTGCCTTCCAGTGAATATGCCGGGCGGATTGATTGTGCTGGTAGTCTCTGGTTCCGAGAATATAGGCCGGATCGCGCACCGGGCTTTCCGTTCCGGGAACACCGAAGAAATCCTGGCGCGGCAGGGAAAGCGGCCTGAGAGGGATCAGTCTGGGATAGACGATAACATCGAGGGTTCCGGCATCTTTCCGTTCTTTGAGGAAAAAACCGAAAAAATCACCTGTTCGCAGGTATGGCGGCCCTACTTGGTACACGCCTCGCTTCAGGGCAGTCATCATCCATTTGAAGCGTACACCCTGATAACCCAACAGGCCGCTCTGCCTTACGGGTGGGATACTTTCGGGGAGAAATACCATACCGGCGGCCGAGTCGATTCCGACCTGAAGCCAGACCGGGAGGAACTTGACATTCTCCGCCCTGCATTCCAGTGTAATTTGTTCACCGGGGAAAAGTCTGTCTTTATCAACCGTAGAAAGACAGGTTACCGCGGAGGAGCCTAATCTACTCCAGACTTTTGCGATGGTCATTAATCCCAGGATGAGAACGATCGTGACAAAGAGGACCTTCTGGGTGTGCAGAAGAGCGGCGAAAAGGAAGCATCCCATAAAGAACTGTATGAGAGGGATGACAAATACGCTGGCTTCTCTCTTTTCGTTCTCTTCCATACCTTCACATCTCAGCCGACGGGTGCGGGCACAGGTATTTGGGCAATGATCTCCTTCAAGATGTGTTCCGGGAGACGTCCACGCAACCGTTCTTCGTCGCGGAGGATCAGGCGATGGGCAAGAACGGGGACGCACAGATATTTGATGTCGTCCGGCAGGACGTAATCCCGCTCCCTGAGTGCGGCAAGGGCCTGGCCGGATCGCATCAGACCGAGTGAACCCCGCGGACTCGCTCCGAATCTGAGCGATTTGTGGTTGCGGGTTGCTCCCGTAATTTCGGCAATGTATTCCCGAATAGGAGGAGAGACATGAATCGACTTCCTGGCCTGCTGCAGATTACGTATCTCTTCCGGGTTTGCAACCGCTTCAAGGACCGTCAGAGGGTCCTGTTCCTGGAAACGCTCGAGCATGAAAATCTCCTCATCTTTATCCGGATACCCCAACTGTATCTTAAACAGGAACCGGTCGAGCTGCGCTTCGGGGAGGGGAAATGTCCCCTCCAGTTCAATGGGATTCTGCGTCGCTATCACGAAGAAAGGACAAGGAAGGATCATGGTTTGTCCGTCCACGGTGACCTGTCGCTCCTCCATGCTTTCGAGGAGGCTGGACTGGGTGCGCGGAATGGTTCGGTTGATCTCGTCCGCCAGAAGGACATTCGTCATGACCGGTCCGGGCTGGAATGTAAAGGTCCCTTCCTTCTGATTATAAACGTTGAAGCCGGTAATATCGGATGGGAGCAGATCCGGGGTGAATTGTACCCTCTTGAAGGAACCTCCGATACTCGCGGCGAGAGACTTGGCGATAAGAGTCTTGCCAAGACCGGGCACATCCTCCAGCAGGACATGTCCTTCAGCCAGTAGCGCCACGAGAAGCAGCTCGATCGAAGGCTGTTTGCCGACAACCACCCGAGACATGGCGTCCATGATCCGTTTGCATAAACTGAAATCCTGCATGGTGACTCCTGATTTCTTTTGGGGTGTAAACAGCCGGGCTCTGAAACTCCCGAATACGAGGGAATTATTGGGTCGCGCTGATACGAATACATTTTATTCGCGTATGGAATATAAGAAAAAGGTCTTTGCATGTCAATGGAATAATGATCGTTTTAAAGATGATTTTTTCCCGGGTATCCCGCCCCCGTCAAAGTGCTGTCATGCATCCGCACGAGATGGAGACATATCTCTTCGGCCTCATTAAACATAAGTGCCCGTACCATGTAACCTTACAGGCGGCAAATCGTTATAAACATATCGCTATGAAAGGAGGATAATCTGTATAACGCTACAACCTGCATTGATGACGGTTATATTCTCGCTGCTTACAATGTCTGTCCGACAAAGACAGTGGGGATACAAACGAAAGATGAAAGGAGAATGAATCATGGCAACCAATAAAGCCAGAACGAGATGTATATCGTCTGTTTGTTTGATGGTCCTGTGGGTAACTCTTTTTCATATCCCTGTGTTGAGTTACGGAGAAGAGATCGATGTGGCGATAGATATATCTCCAGCCACATTGAATATACAGAGCTGTGGAACGGTGGTTACCGTTCATACCGATATATCCTACTCTGCAGTTGCGTTCACGACCGTGTATCTGAACGGCGTTGCCATTAAGAGCTGGAAGGCCGATGACTGCGGGTATTTTGTGGCAAAATTCTCGATGGATGAGATAAAGATGTTGGATGGTCTGATTATCGGTGATTATAACACACTCACATTGTTGGGCCTCACAACCGATGGAGAGCCCTTTGTGGGTACTAATGATATACGCGTGATCGATATCGTGCCAAGTGGCAAATAATCGGAATAATTCCCTGTCCCGAAAAAGCCGAGGTGCTGGCACCCCGGCTTTTTTATGTCAGGTTCACGGTAAACCGTGCGCCGAAACCATCCATGCCGGTATCATGTAACAAACAAGATATGACACCGTTATTTGGTTGACATACGGATTCCCTTCCGCATATGCTTTCCGCACGCAAGGCACAATCGTACCAGACATGCCTTGGACAGCGCCGGTCCCCACGGCCTGCACGAGAGGTGATACAATCGAAGGAATACGCAATTTTCGCATCAACCGTAAGCTTGAACCCGGTCAATACCGCTTGACGGACGTCTTTGCGGATATCCGCGCCAGCAAGGTCCTGCCCGTCATCTTTACCGACGCGGAAGAGATCGAATCAGTCATTACAAGCACAAAAGTATCTCTCGCCGATATGCCCCATGAAATGTTCGTGGACAACGACGACGCCACAGTTACCATTGGCATCACCCACCTGCGCAATGCATCGGACACGATCCTGTATCTGGACATCATTCACGAGCTGTGCCACGTCAAGCAGCACCGGCAGGGAAGGGACCTGTACGACAGGACCAAGGCATACGTCGACCGGGAAACGGAGATCGAGGCCTACGAGATCACCGTAGGTGAGGCACGCCGTATCGGCCTGAGCGACAATGCCATACTCGACTACCTGCGCGTTTCATGGATCACGCCCGAAGAACACATGCGACTCGCCCGCAGACTGGGCGTGAACGGAGACATCAGGAAAAACGATCTGCAATGAGGGCCAGGGTCAATGCGGGCTGCAGCAGTCCGTAACGGGCCTTCGAATTTTTTATTGGTGTGACCACAGTTTGGTTGACTTGTACCACAAAAAACACTATGATATTAATCAAATCACCGGTGAGCCGACACGATGGGATAATCACTCTACCCCCTGAATCTTTCCTGCGAGTTGCGAATGCAGATTCCATCGGCATCATTCAAGCGGCCATTGATTCTCATCCGAAAGACAGTACAGTACAGCTCAATATTTGCACTACCGATATCAATTATTGTTGTTAAAGAATCCGTTTCCCCGTCAAGGACCCTCTTGGGCTTATGCTGTTTGGTATGTGTCTGTTTTTGTAGTTCATTCAACAGACGGTTACAACGTCTCTTTGCATGATAATGAGGAGAAAACGAGACCATGATGGACATATCACCCGATGAAATACGGAAAATCTTAGTGCAGCTGGACCAGGCCATTTATACCCACAATCAATGGTATGATTATCTTTTGCGGAACCTGGTATGCAACCTTCTCCAGGACAGCAGCGATATGGAGGAGGACGCACACAGAAAGTGCCGCTTCGGACAGTGGTACTACATGCAGGCCCCTGATGAACTCAAAAGCCACCCAGGTTTTATTGCAATGGAGGCCGAGCATGAACGCATGCACCAACTCGCCGCAAAACTGCTGGCCACAGAAGCTGCCGGCGAAATAATATCTCTTATCGATTATGAAAATTTTAATCATTCCATCAATACCGTACGCCTCCAGCTCCAGACGCTGAAACATGAAATGGAAGATTCATTGTACAATCACGATACACTGACTCACGCATACAGCAGGATCGGAATGCTGACAAGATTGCGTGAACTGCAGGACTTCGTCAAACGAAATGTTCAGTCGTCCTGTATCGTCATGATGGACCTGGACCACTTCAAATTGATCAATGATGACCACGGTCATCAGGCAGGCGATCAGGTGTTGATTTTTGTAGCGAGGCATATCATGGAACATATCAGACCATACGACAAGCTGTTTCGCTACGGGGGAGAAGAATTTCTGATCAGCATGCCCCACACAGATCTGAAAACCGGGTTCACTATGATTGAACGATTACGGGAAGAAATTGCCGCGCATAGCATCTATTACAATCACAGGGAGATGCATATAACCATATCATTCGGCCTCACCCTTCTCGACCCTGACGTCACGGTCGAGCAATCAATAGAGAGAGCTGACCGTGCCCTGTACGCCGCAAAGGCCGCGGGTCGAAACTGCACACAAATCTGGAATCCATCACTTGACACATCAACCATAAGACAGATTTAAATAATCACGTCTAACGAATCATCTTCTCCTCTCACAGGTGATCTCATGAAAGATGATAAGTCAAAGAGGCGGCCCGGAGTTCATAGGGATCGGCACTATCTGTCCAGACTCCGTGCCCCGGGATTTCATGTGATCTTCTGCCTGTTGTCGGCAGGTATGCTCATCCTGGCGGCAGTGGCGGAAAGCAGTCAAGGGAACCCCTCCACGGGAACCCCAGCTTCACAAGTCTTCCTCCAATCACTCACTGAGAAAGAGCATGTCTGGCTTCGTGATCATCCCGTCATTCGTATAGCCCAAGATCCCGGTTGGCCTCCGGTCGAATTCACCGACATGCGCGGCGAACCATCCGGTATGGCCGGGGATTACCTGAATCTTATCGAACAGCGATTGGGCATGAAATTTGAGCGGGTGCTTAACCTGACCTGGCAGGAGGCATATGCCCGCATGAAGCGCTGGGAAATCGATATGACGACCTCCGTTGCCGTAACTCCCGAACGCACGGAATTCTGGGCCTTTACCAAGCCTTATATGGTAATTCCCATCGTCATCATCGCCCATGATGATGTGACCTACATCGGTAACATGCGGGAACTTTCGGGGGAAAAGGTGGCAATAGTGGACGGCTATGCCGTTGACGACTGGATACCGAGAGACTACCCCGATATCCGCCTTGTCAGGGTAAAGACGGCAGAGGAAGGTCTTCTGACGCTGCAACGAGGAGAAGTCTTTGCGTACATCGAAAATATGCTCATTGTTGGATATTACATGACAAAGCTGAAGATGTCGACACTCAAGATTGCCGGAGAAACCCCATATGTAAACGCCCAATGCATGGCGGTTCGAAAAGACTGGGCTCCGCTGGCCGGGATTCTTCAGAAAGCACTGGATTCCATTTCCGAAGAGGAACGCAATGAAATTTACAGGAAATGGCTGCCTATCCGCTATGAACACGGATTCAACTACACCCTCTTCTGGCAAGTTCTGGGCGCCTTTGCCGTTATCCTTCTGATACTGCTGTTCTGGATCAGGAGGCTGGCCAGGGAAATCAGGGATCGTAAAAAGGCGGAATTCGCCTCAAGAGAGAGCGCTAAACAATTCAGGCAGCTTTTCGACGTTGCGGTGGTGCCTCTGTGTCTCATCGACACAGAGGGAGTCCTGAAGGATTTCAATGAACGTTTCGTTCAGGCATTCGGTTATGCCCATCAGGGTGTTCCGACCCTTGCCGAATGGTGGCAATTCACCTACCCCGATCCCGATTACCGGAGCCGGATGGTTGAAACCTGGGACGCCGCCGTACGGCACGCACGGGAAAACAATACCGACATCGAACCTATCGAATGCCGGATGACCTGTAAGGAGGGCGAGGTACGCACCATAGTGATCACGGGAACCTTCCTCGGCGACAATCTCCTTGCCGCTTTCTTCGACATTACCGACCGTAAACAGGCAGAGGAGTTTTTGAAGGAGAGTGAACACAAATACCGGATTATCGCCGAAAATATGACGGACGTCATAACGGTAATGGACATGAATTTGCACTTTACCTATGTCAGCCCTTCCATCATACGCATGCGGGGATACACGGTCGAAGAGTCGATGGAGCAATCCCTCGAACAGGTCATGACACCTGAATCCCTACAGATCGCAACCCAAATCTTTGAAGAAGAGATGGAATTGGAGGCCAGTGGTACGGCAGATCCCGGAAGAGTACGCATCGTCGAACTGGAAGAATATAGGAAAGACATGTCGACGGTGTGGGTGGAAGTCAGCCTTTCCTTCCTGCGCGATACGGATGGGGGGGCCATTGGGGTACTCAGTTTGACACGCGACATTACCGAACGCAAACAAGCAGAAGAAGCTCTGGGGAAAACACTCGAAAGTCTTAGGAAAGCGTTCAAAACCACCGTTCAGGTCATGGTATCGGCAGTGGAGACACGGGATCCCTATACCGCCGGTCACCAACTCCGAGTTGCCGAACTTGCCTGTGCCATCGCCACGGAGATGGGATTATCCCAGGAAAAAATAGAAGGTATTCGCATGGCATCTTCCATCCATGATATTGGTAAGTTGTCCATCCCCGCGGAGATACTGTCCAAGACCACCAAGCTTTCAGAACTTGAGTTTTCCCTGATAAAAATACACCCCCAGAAAGGGTACGAGATGCTGAAAGACGTGGAATCCCCGTGGCCTCTGGCGGAAATTGTGTACCAGCATCACGAGCGGATGAACGGCACCGGCTATCCAGAAAACCTGAAGGGGGACGAGATTCTCATGGAGGCCCGTATCATTGCCGTGGCTGATGTTGTAGAGGCTATGGCGTCCCATCGTCCCTATCGTCCTACCGTAGGACTGGACGCGGCACTGCAAGAGATCGAGAATAATAGGGAAACGTTCTACGATGCGGATGTGGTCGATGCCTGTCTAAGCTTATTCAGGAAGAAGGGATACCGTCTGATCGGAACATGATCGGCAACAGATCCATAGGATAGGCGGATCTCGACCAAGGTACCAAATGATTCCTGCATAAACGGCCCGAATATCAGAACGATTATTTTATCAGCCAAGATTGACCAATATGATCAATGTGATACTCTCATTGTTCAATCGACAAAGATCGACAAAGGACCAAAAAGAACTATAATCTCCTCTCTTCCAACCCTCTCTTAATTACCGTCGAGGAGATCTCCCAGCCGGCCAAGAACCGATCCCTCACCTTTACGGCTGCCACCGGCCGAGGGCGCATGGGCAAGGATACGATCCGCCATCCGGGAAAAGGGCAAACTCTGCAGAAAGACCGTCCCCGTCCCTTTCAGCGTCGCCAGGAAGAGACCTTCTCCGCCGAAGAACATCGACTTCAAGCTCCCCGCCCGCTCGATGTTGTAATCGATTCCCCTGGTGAAGGCTACCAGACACCCTGTATCGACACGGAGGGTATCCCCTGTCAGCCTTTTCTCGACCACCGTGCCGCCGGCGTGTATGAATGCCAGGCCGTCCCCGCGCAGGCGCTGGAGGATAAATCCTTCCCCTCCGAAGAAACCTGTTCCCAGACGCTTCGTAAAAGCGATACCGATCTCCGTTCCGAGCGCCGCCGCCAGAAAGGCGTCTTTCTGACAGAACAGTTCCCCGCCGGCCACGGACAGGTCATAGGGGATGATCTTTCCCGGATAGGGGGCAGCGAAAGCCACCTTCTTCTTGCCCCGGCCGCTGTTGGTAAAGTGGGTGAGGAAGAGGGATTCCCCGGTCAGTACCCGCTTGCCCATATTCAACAACGTGCCCAACATCCCTTCATCCGCCCGCGATCCGTCTCCCATCCTCGATTCGAAGGTAATGCCGTCTTCCATGTAATTCATGCCTCCAGCCTCGGCGACAACCGTTTCACCAGGATCCAGTTCCACCTCGACGATCTGCATGTCGTCTCCCAGTATTTCATAATCCACTTCGTGACACTTTATCATTACGACCTCCTTTCAGAGATAAGCTAACGGTCCGCTTGGGACAATGATCATACCTACCATACGTACTTCCCAAAGAAAAGTACCAACACACCATGGAATTGACTCCAAAACATACCGGTTTTAAGAAGAAACAGCTTCTTATTCAGTGATGATGGGGGTAAGAACCTGAAGATGGATTCACCCAAAGATCTCATATACAAATCGAAGGCGATATGATACACATTTCGTTCTTTTTTCGATAAGTGGAAGGGATTTATGTCGGAGCGAGAACAGGTCAAGACATACGGAGCGCTGGTGGCAACAACCGTCTTCTGGGGGCTTTCTTTCGTGGCAACCAAGGTGGCCCTTGAAAGCATCCCCACCTTTACGCTCATCTTCACCCGTTTTCTGCTGGCATTCATCTTCTTCGCCGTCCTTATGATCCGTCAGGGCATACCGTCCTTTACGCTCAAAGACCACGTAAAGCTCTTTGCCATGGCGATCTTCGAACCGGGCCTCTATTTTCTCTGCGAGACCAAGGGACTGCTCTACACCTCGGCGGCCAAGGTATCGCTCATCATCGCCACCATCCCCGTCGCCGTCGTGATCCTGTCGGCGATCATACTAAAAGAGAAAACGAACCGTCTGGGGATCATCGGCATCCTGCTTTCGCTCATGGGGATCGCCATCCTGGTAACCGGTGATCCGGATTTTGCTTGGGGTATGGGAGGATCACTGAAGGGAGATCTTATCGTTTTTGGTGCCGTTCTCTCAGCTGCACTGTACATCGTCAGCGCCCGAAACCTCGGCAAGAGGTATTCGTCCCGGGAGATAACGAGCATGCAGTGCTTCTACGGTGCCGTCTTCTTCGCGCCCGCCCTCTTTCTGGATCTTCCAACCCTCTCATGGGCGGCGATCAGCACACGTTCCATCATCGCGCTGGTGTACCTGACGGTCTTCGCCACGGTAGCCGCCTTCCTGTTCTATAACTACGCCCTTACCAAGATCCCGGCCTCGCGTGCCTCCATCTTCATCAACGGCATTCCCGTCGTCACGGCCCTGGGGGCCTGGATTATCCTTGGCGAGCGGCTGACCATTCTCCAGGGGGCAGGCGGATTTCTGGTTCTGGCCGCGGTCTTCATCACCAACCTTATGAACAGAAGGACCGCCCTTCCCTCCTCCTCTTAAGTGATCCCTTAAGGTGTACCGAGCTCGAACAGGCATGTAATAAAACAGCAATTATCTTCAAAAGGCACAGAATTCTCCGCAACACATACATATTGACATAAGTGACATAACTTCATATAGTTCGGCCATAAAAGCAGATCTATCCTATGTTTCCTTTTTAACAGCTATTCATTTAGAATATGGAGGAAGACCAATGATAAATCATCGATTTGGTGTTTCAGCTATTGTTCTATGTGCGCTACTAGCAAGTGTATGGTGGATTGCAGGTAATTGCGCATTAGCTGCGGACGAAACGACGATAAATCACACCGAAACGAAATGTATCGACACTAAGCTCGACCGTATCCAGCCTGATACGGACAAACCGATCCGGCATCAAGACTACGGTAATGTGCCACTGTATTTTATCGAAAACCGGGGCCAGATTGACAGTCAGGTAACATACTACGCCAGATGCACAGGACAGACGATCTTCTTTTCCAACGAAGGCGTTACCATAACCCTGACCCAAGGGGTAAAAGAGACAGCAACTATAGTGGATACTGTGGCTACACCGCAGACCGGGGATCTTCATGGGGTAAGACACTCGATCGTACGTCTTCAACCCGTAGGGATGCAGAAAACCGTCACGATCACGGCAACAGAGCCCCGGGAATGCAAGGTTGCTTATTTTATCGGCAACGACCCGAACGCATGGCAAACTGATATTCCCACCTATGCGGGAGTTCTCTATCGGGAGGCCTTTACCGGTATCGACCTGAAATTCTACGGCAACAACAAGAATCTTGAATATGACATTATAGTGCGGCCCGGTGCCGATCCCGATCGGGTGCGCTTTGCCTATCAGGGGGTGGAACATCTGGAAATAACCCCGGCGGGCGACCTTGCCCTCCACCTCCCGGACGGAGGGGTGCTTCTGCAGAAGAAACCGATCATCTATCAGGAGATCGACGGAGCACGGGTGCACTGTGATGGCACCTTTATGGTACATGACAATCCTTCCGGACCCACCTTCGGATTCACCATAGCCTCCTACGACCGCAACCACACCCTCATCATCGATCCGGTGATAGCATACTCCACGTACCTTGGAGGTGCCAGTAACGAATACGGACAAGCCATCGCGGTGGATATAACGGGTGCGGCATACATAACCGGATTTACCCTGTCTGCAAATTTCCCCACCATCAATCCTTTGCAGGCGGTCAGCGGCAGTTCCTATGACGCCTTCGTGGCCAAGCTGAGCCCAGCCGGCAACGCCTTGATATACGCTACCTACCTGGGAGGCAGCGGCGAAGACGAGGGAAAAGGCATTACGGTAGATTCTACCGGTGCAGCCTATGTCACCGGAAGAACCAGATCATCTGATTTCCCCGTTCACAACGCCATCCTGTCATCCATTAGGGGATCAGAAGACGGTTTTATCGTCAAGCTGAACCCGGCGGGCAGCTCTTTCAGCTACGCCACTTACTTCGGCGGCACCGGTCAGGATTACGGGACCGGCATCGCGGTTGACACCTCCGGATCCGCCTACGTTACCGGGATGGCCTATTCCACCGATCTTCCCACCACCGTTGACGTCCTTCAGACCACTAATGCCGGAAGCGCCGACGCGTTTGCTGTGAAGCTGAACGCCGCAGGCAGTGCGCTCAGTTACGCTACCTATCTGGGAGGCAGCGGATACGAAGTTCCCATGGGCATCGCAATCGATTCAGCCGGAGCCGCTTATATCATTGGCATTACCATGTCCTCAGACTTTCCCATCAGCAACCCCATCCAGGAGAACCACGGAGGAGGAGATTACGACGCCTTTGTGGCCAAGCTAAACGCTGCGGGTAGTGTACTCAGCTATGCCACCTACTTGGGGGGCAACGACTATGACAACGGGAAACGCATTGCTGTGGACTCAGCCGGAGCCGCTTATATCACCGGCTACACTGAGTCTAGCAACTTTCCCACCCATAACCCCATCCAGGGATCCCATGGAGGAGGGGATTATGACGCCTATGCGGCCAAGCTGAACCCGTCGGGCAATGCCCTCGTTTACGCAACTTACCTGGGGGGCAACGACAGTGATAAAAGTTTCGACATTGCGGTTGATTCAGCCGGTGCCGCGCACGTGTGCGGATACACCGAATCATCAAATTTCCCAACCCGCAATCCATTGATGGATACCATGTCCGGGAACAGTGATTCCTTTGTCGTCAGGATCAATCCGGCGGGCGATGCCTTCAGCTACGCCACGTACCTTGGGGGGAGCGGAAACGACTGTGCATACGGCATTGCAGTGGATGCTTCGGGTGCCGCTTATGTTACCGGATCTACAGGGTCCTCCGACTTTCCGACACGCAACGCCGTGCAGGGTGAATTGAACGGAGGTGCGTTTTCCGATGTTTTTATCACAAAGATCCGTCAGGCCGGCACCAATCCCGCCCTTCCGCTCCTCCTCCTGCAGTAGACGCGAAGGGGACACAGGGGCAAAAAACAGAGTGTCTGACCTTCAGACACCGTAGTCAGGGAGCGATCCGTATCTACCCGTTTGAGGCCGTCTCTTAAGTGTTTTCTATGAACGGGTGGAGACGATCTATCCTGAAATACATGAGCAGTCTGATAAACTCGGCGCAGTGGAGAGGATTCGATTGCATCCCGAACAGATGGCTGTGGCAGGAGCAGTCACTGGAGCCGAAACCGGGGATCTTCCAGTGGGCGATCTTCTCCATGGCCCGGGCCACGGGACATTCCAGCGGGACCGAGGAACGGAACGGCAGCGCCGTTACAAATTGGGCTGCCTGCCGGAGATAATCGATGTGCCAGTGGAAGTTTTTCCGCAGCCGTCGGTGCCGTTCCAGGCGGGGTGTCAGACCGGCCATGGCAGATCCCACATACACATAATATCCGGGTGGGAAAAAAATGGTCCCCATTTTCCCGACGGCGATCTCTTTCCCCTCGCGCAACCGCAGTATCACGAGGTAGCTTCCCCGATCTCTGACCTCCTGTTCAATGAATTCCCAGGGGATATTCAACAGTCCGGTCTTTTCATCCAGCGTCAGGTTCTCGTTCCATCGCACCGACACGGGGAAAAATCGAATCCGTTCTCGACACGCAAGCATGGTTGTGGCGAAATGAAGATCCGTATGGTAGTCGGGGAGAAAGTACTCGGCCCCGGGCCAGTGGACCACAAACATGACGGCCCCTTCTCTACCCTGTTCGGATAAGGCGGCCAGTTCACGCAGGTGACGCGCTCCCCGCTCGGTGACGGCATCGGGGAACATGGCGATCCGTTCTCCAATGAGGGTACAGGATTTTACTTCCATCAACAGCTCCCTGCCCTCATGTTCGAGCAGGAGATCGAAGCGGGAACGGCCCACCGTAATCTCTCGCCCTATGACCCGCGCCCCTTCCAGACCCGGCACCTTTCCACTGTCGATCAGATAGCGAGCGACGTCGTTGGTTTTGTGAGTGTGGAGCATGATCGGTACCCCATCCCGCTCAACCGCCACCACGGTACAGGGATATTTTCGCTGATCCGATGCTCCGTCCCGGGTCAGATAGATGGTCCGGCCCGGAAGTAACAGCTCGTGGAGCCTGCCCGGATTGGGCAGAAAGGCCGATATTTCCTCCCTTCCCTTCAGACACCGCACCACAAACCGGTTCGGCCGGTCTATGAATACGGCTTTTTCAATACGATGAAAGAATTGCATGATTAATCAATGGATAACGGACTCATTCGCCCTGATTGAGGAGCAGTAAATTAAGCCACGGCATCGCCGTAGCGGTGCCTCCCGACGATGGTTCGTCCCATCGGGCGATGTTGCTGACGACTGCCTCTCCGGCCTGGGTGAAAGCTCCTCCGGCCGTGATCGATCCGGTGTCGATTCGGGCCACGGCGTAGACGTCGCTGTTCGTCCCGGAATCGAGCGCCGACCATACAGTTCCGTTCCATTTGGCGATATAGCTGGCTGAGACACTGCCGACAGAGGAAAAATCCCCTGCGGCGTAGAGGTTTGTTCCGTCTAGGGTGAGAGATTTGACATCATCATTGGCGCCGGACTCAAGTTGATTCCAAGCGCTGCCGTCCCAGCAGATGATATTGTTTGCATACACCGGTGCAGTTCCTGCGGACTGAAACCGCCCCCCGGCATACAGATTGCTCCCGCCATAAGCGAGGGACCAGACGTACCCGTTGATCCCCCCACCGACGTCCGACCAGGTAGTGCCGTTCCACTGAGCCAGATGATTTACACCGGTCCCGTCGGCCGTCGTAAAATAGCCGCCGGCGTAAAGGTTGTCGGCGTTGTCGCACACAAGGGCATGCACATCGTCGTTCAACCCCAAACCAAGGGTATGCCAACCGGTGTCGTTCCACATGACAATATTGTTGACGGTGAGTTCCTGAAGAATCCCATACACTATTTTTTCAAATTCCCCGCCGATATAGAGGTTGTCGGAGCTGTCCACCACCAGGGCTCGAACCGCTGATCCATCAGAGATCCCCGGATAATCGACCGGGCCGACCGCCGACCATTCGGATCCGTCCCACTTGGCTATCTTGTTGGCCGTCACCGTGCCGGCGGCATTAAAATTTCCACCGGCGTACAGATTTCCGCTACTGTCAATGACCAGGGCATACACCGTTCCGTTGAGAATTCCGTCTCCCAGGGGCAACCAGGAGGTGCCGTTCCACATGGCGACGCGGTTGGCGGCAGCGCCTCCCGCGGTGGTGAAGCTGCCCCCGGCATAGATGACACCCGACTCACTGACAGCCAGCGCCAGGACTTGACCATTTGTTCCCGAACCGAGGGCTGACCATTCCCCGGCCTGCGAGAAACCAACGGCAAAAACAAAGATGACGAGAATCATAATCAACATGACTGTTCGTAGAAGTGCGATCTGCTTCATAGTGACAATGAACTCCTTGTTTTTGTCCGGCAGTTTTAAAGAAAAGTCGGCATCTGTCAAGAAAATTTGAGGAAAACAAAGAAAAAAAACGGATGGGATTCAGGTGAAGGGAATGAACTGCGCGAGGGAAAGCGCCCTCTGTGAAAGGCGCTTTCCCTCTTTAAGCTTTGTTATGATGGGTCGAGGATGCGACCCATGAAGATGATCGTTCCGGTGACACGATCACGAATGAAGAATATGAACGGCCGGTTCACGATAAACTCCGTTTCCGGTACGTCGCCATATCCCCCGCCTCCCCCGCCGATTGCCGTAACGGCAGCCGCTTCAGTGCCCTGTTCATCAACTCTGATGAATGCCTTGTGTTTGGCAAAATGGAGGTAAATCCATAGGGGCACCCCGTCCATGCCGGAAAAATCGGCCGTACGGAATATGAACGCATCGGTCATGCCCATCTGAGAGAAGACTGGGATAAGATCGATAAGCTCAGGCTCGCATTCAAACTTTGGAAACTTGAGAATGACTTCCTCATATTCAAGTTCTTCTATGATCTGGGCCAGTTTTTCGGAGGTAAGCGATGCCTCGAATTCGTCGAATTTCCCCTCTCGTGGAAGCAGCACAAGCATTCCGGCGGTATTTCCCAGGTATGCCAACTCAGCCGCCTGATAATTGTCGCCCTCGCTATAATTCACGGAGAACTGCTTATTCATCATGGATATGGGGACTTCTCCCTCGGGGGTGTAAAAGACATCGTCAACGGTGCCAGCCTCTTCAAATGCGCTTGCCCACCGTGCCTTGAAGTAGATAGCGTTCACCAGGACAAAGAGAGAATATTGATTAAAGTCGGTCGGCACGACGATGCCGTTGATCAATCCCTCGGTTTGCTCGCTCACCCAGTCGTTAATGGCTGCGCTTGAACTGTCCGGCTGGTTCTGCAGATCGACCAGACGGATTCCGGCGCCGTAGTTCCCCGCCAGAAGGTCAAGATATTCCGGCAGGAAATCGTAGTCCGTCTGCCCCCACATGGAATTTACGATATTAAGCTGAAAGTCTTTCTCACCATCATCGTTGTAATCCTGTTCTCGCGAAGTCAGATCCAGTGACAGGGCATTAAAGGCGGGATGCAGCGTATCCTGGTTCAGGGTGTAATGCAGGGCATCTTTCATCTGGGTTTCCGTATTGTTGCGGGCGCCTCCGTAAACCATGGCAGAGCACAGTGAGATGCTGTACGGAGAAAAGAATCTGTTCTCGTCGGGTTTCTCATCCACCAGTATGTGGTAGAGATCGAATGTGAAGGCGGTATTGTCCTCAACCAGCGTTGCGATATCTTCCCCCGCTACATCAGGCGAGGTGTCGCGTTCTACGTCAGATTTAACAAGGGTTGGTTCATTGGCGGTTACGGTTGTTGAAGAAGAGGAGGAATGATCATCATCACTACTGGTGCACCCTGAAAGGGCAAACAATGCAGCCAGTGACATACAAATAATGAAAATTCCCATACGGTACATAATTTTCACTTTTCTATCCTCCTTTCTTAGGTTTGGTTTTAAAGATCTTTTACTTCTGATAAAAGGCGATCGAACTGTTCCACATCGACGACCGGCGATGTGGTAAAAGAAATCCCTGTCAACTTACCGAGTGCCACCGAAACTGCCAGTGCCTTCTGCGTATCGGGAAGATCCAGGGTAAAGACGAGATCATGTTCCCCCGCCACGGCGTACATAGAGACCACCTTCCCCCCGTTCTGTTTGATGATCTCAACGGCCTTTTTCGTCCGTTCCGGAGAAGCATGATCCAGGGCCTCTTTGGAATACTTTCCAAACATCATAAATATCGGCATAGCTAAATCCTCCTTTATGCTAATTGTTAGCGGTTTAGGTAAGATAAACTATTATGTACAGCCCTCGTATGTTACCATTTTCGGAAGGATTTTATCTCTTTCGGACCAGACAGTCAACCACCGACTTTCCGGTGATCATCCTTTATGTCTCTGCCTCTCCCCCGACCGAAAGGGCCATGCCGATACTACTAATATAACATTTGTTTCTTATGCCATTTATTACAGAATGTCAACCAAAAGAATTTTTTCCGTTCGGATCAGATAGTCAATCACCGACTGAGTGTCTTTATAAGTTCAAATTCATTATTTTACTCATCGCCCGCCACGCACTGCCCGTACATAATAAAGGTTCGACTTATTGCCCCAGTCTTCTATACCGTTGTGTATATTGACGCCCCAGGCGGAGTAGTAATAGGCAGAAATGGTAGTAGATGACCAATACGATCCTGTCAGACCTAAGAAAGGATGCCCGGCCGGCAGGGCGGGATTTAATCGTGATTTATCCACAAGACTGTGAAGCTCATTGACGTTAGGCAGGCGCCAGTCGCCTTCAGAAGAGCCGTCTGTAAGACCGCAATCACCATGTTTCAGAGCATTGCATACTACAAGGGCTTCTGCCCAGTTCTTTTGTCCCAAATCGGTGCTGTTCTTCAGCCAGATCAGACCGGTCAGGTTGTCCGTTACCGTGCCGTTGCTATTGTCAGTAAAGCGCGGGTCTGGCCATGCCACACCTTTTTGAAGTTCACCATCCTGGCCGGTACCGGAGCAATCTATTGGATTACCGGCTGCATCATAGCATTGCGTCTGCCCTGTCTTCGGCACAGGAGCAAAATTCTTCTTCTGGGTGGGGATCACATAAAAATCCCCCGCAAGTGCAAAGGTCCAGCTTAATACAAGTTCAAAAATCAGTACAGATATCCAGCATATTCTCCTCATATCATCTTCCTCCCTTTCCAATCTCCAAAAGAAACCAGCCGTATAACAAATGGGGTGATTCTGTTCTTCCCTCGAGTGTGATTATCTTGCTGCGTCACGTTATTACATCGCCATGTATAAATGTCAATTCACTTTTAGACTATGTTCCTCCGGTGTCTTATTACATAGGTCTTGACAGGAGCACCTTGCAGCATTATGTACTCAAGCAATTACTTTTGCAGACGAGAAAGGAACTAACTTTCGTGGAATATCCCGATACCACCATGCCAAGGGTTTTCAGGGAACGTGTCGGTCAGCTGGGAGACCGGGCATGCGTAGCTTATAAGAACAATAACGGGGAGTATGTCGACATTTCCTGGAATGAGATGAATGATATGGTTCGCAATCTGGGGCTGTTTTTTCTGTCCCGGGGTATTGCCCGCAACGACAAAATTGCCCTTTTTGCGGCCAACCGCTTTGAATGGTGGGTTGCGGACCTGGCTATTCTTTCGATCGGGGCGGTCAATGTCCCGATCTATGCCACCAACTCGGCCAGTGAGGCGGAGTACATCATAAGCAACTCGGACACCCGTATATGCCTGGTCGGTACGGAAGAACAGTTAGGAAAGATTCTGGAAGCCAGGGCCAATTTGCCCGAACTTGACGATGTGATCGTCTTTGACCACTGCGGGGAGGATTTTCCCGGTGTAACACAATTCCGAACAGCCCTGGACGAGGGGCGTACCTATGACGATCCGGAGGAATTCGACCGTCAATTAGAAATGGGCTCGACCGAAGACCTGGCAACCATCATCTACACCTCCGGCACTACCGGTGAACCGAAGGGGGTCATGCTCTCACACCGCAATCTCCTGGTCAATGTGCTGCAGAGTATTGGTGTGCATCCCGAGTACTTCGACGAGGAGCACACCTTCCTGTCGTTCCTTCCCCTCTCGCATGGCTATGAACGTATCGTCGGTTTCTATATCCCCATCTACGGGGGCAATAAGGTGGTCTTTGCCGAGAGTTTCGCTAAAGTCCTGCAGAATTTTCAAGAGGTGCGGCCCACATTTATCGTCAGTGTCCCCCGCCTGTACGAAAAGATCCGGGCCGGCATACTGGCCAAGGTGGACAAGGCTCCCGCGCTGAAGAAGGCCCTCTTTACCTGGGCCATGGGAATTGCCCGTAAGAACCTGCCCTACAAATGCAACAACAGGTCGCGCCGGGGACTGTTCGCGTTGCAGTACCGCCTGGCTGACCGGCTGGTCTTTTCCAAGCTGAAGGAAGCCCTGGGCATGGATCGCATTGCCCTGGCCTTTTCCGGAGGCGGGGCCCTCTCCGTACCGGATCTGGAATTCTTCCTTGGCATGGATATGAATGTACTGGAGGGCTACGGCCTGACCGAGGCAAGCCCTTCCATCTCAACCAACCTGCCCCACCGCATCAAACCGGGGACGATCGGTCCTCCGCTGGAGGATACGCAGATCAAGATCTCCGATACCGGAGAACTGCTGGTCAAGGGCCCGCAGATAATGATGGGGTATTACAAGGATCCGGCCGCGACCGAGGCTGCTTTTACCGAAGACGGTTTTCTCCGGACCGGAGACATGGCCGAAGAGGATGAAGACGGCTTCATCCGGATCACGGGTCGGCTCAAGGATATCATTATCACCTCGGGCGGCAAGAACATTGCGCCCCAGAATATCGAAAGCAGCCTGATCACCTCCCCCTTCATCGAACAGGCGGCTGTAATCGGAGAAAACCGCAAATTCCTGTCGGCCCTGGTGGTACCGGAGTTCAAGGCTCTGGAAAACTGGTGCCGGAACCAGGGTCTTACCTTCGACAGCCGTCAGGATATGATCCACCATGAGAAGGTCATCCGTCTCTTTGAAAGTGAAATCAAGGCCCTTACCGGTCATTTCGCACAGGTGATGCAGATCCGGCGCTTCATGATCATGTATCATGAATGGTCCCAGGAAACCGGTGAACTCACCCCGACACTCAAGATCAAACGAGATGCGATCAATCGGAAGTATGCCGATCATATTGAAGAACTGTATGCCGATGCCAAAACCTGATCTCTGCGGGCGAACAGGCAGAAATACAGAAAGCATATGATTTATTGAAGCATTTTCCCAACGATTCAGGTATAAGCATACCAGACTGCAGGGGGTCAATCGATACAAGGAGGAGAAAAATGGAAGAGTACGAAGAGCTTGATCCGGAATTCAAGAGTATTCTGATCGACACGATGAAGAATCGGTCACCCTACTGGGCGCTTCTCGGGATGGAGATTGTCGATGTAAAGAAGGGGTGGGCGAAAGTCAGGCTTCCCTTCAAGAACGAACTCCTCCAGCCCCTCGGGGTCGTACACGGCGGCGCGATCTTTTCCCCCGCCGATTCAGCCGTGGCAATGGCACTGATCGGTCTGGTGGAACGCGACGAGTTTTTCTCGACCATGGAGATGAAGATCAACTATCTCATACCCTTCCGGGAGGGTGAAATTACGGCGGAGGCGCGGATCATCTACAAGGGAAGCAAGACGGCCCTGGGAGATGTTGAGATACGGAACGCCGACGACGATCTGATCGCGAAGGGTCTCTCCACATACATGATCATGAAAAGCCGTAATAATAACGTCTATCATGATCACCGGTAACTGATCCCCGGCAATCATCATTCACTGCGCAGGGTAATGCGGAGGATCTCACCGGGACGCCAGAGACGCATGCGCGGCCCCCAGGTGCCCGTGCCTCTGGAGACGATTGCCGTCATCCCCGACACATCATACCGCCCCTCCAGCAGCGGATAGAAGATGCGCACCACATAGCCGAAGGGCCACACCTGCCCGCCGTGGGTATGACCGCTCAGCATCAGCCCTACCCCCACCCGAGCAGCGTCTTCCGTCTGCCACGGCGTGTGCGAAAGCAGGATCGTCGCCCCCGAGGGCCGACCCTCCAGAACCTTTGCCACATGATTCCCCGTCAGGCCGTGCCGATGACGTATCGTCAGATCGTCGACACCCGCCACGATCAGACCGGGAGCAACTTCAGCCCACCGGTCGCGAAGCAGGTGAAATCCGGCCCGCTCGATGAGTCCGATAGTACCACCGCCATAAAACTCGTGATTACCGGGAACGACCCAGACGCCGAGGGGTGCCGAAAGATCACGCATGACCGGAAGCAGATCGTCAAACGAACCGCCGTGTCCCTCGAAGAGATCACCGAGCAGAAAGACCATATCAGGCTTCTCCGCCTCTACCTGCGCCACCCGTTCACGCAACCATTCCTTACCGAGCAGCGTTCCCAGGTGGAGATCGGACAGGGCGACAATCACCGTACCGTCCATATCACGCGAAAGCCCGGGAAGATGAACCTCGTAGTTGTGGATTACCGGCGGCCGTAAACCCTGAACAAGGGCGATCACGGAAAGGATCACTCCCGCTATCAAGGCCGCTTCCCGGAGAAATGGCGCAAAACGGGGCATGAAAAAGCCGAAACCGGTAACAAGATCGACCGCGAGAAGACACACGAAGAGCAGGAACAGCACCGCCATCCAGTGCATGCCTATGAGTTCCAGCCACCATGCCGCGGCTCCCGTGCCTCCGTGGCCGTAAATGCGACCGAACAGAAAGAGCAGCCAGAGAACCACGCCCGCGCCCGCCAGCAGCAGCCGGTGATCTCTGAGCAGCGGAACGGACGCCGCGCGCCAGAACACATAGAGCTGTATTACCGTTAAGATGGAAATAAGGATATAGCCGAACACGCCCCCTCCCGCCCCTGAAAATCGAATCAGTGAGCATTGGTATATTGTGCACCGCTGCCTGCGATGTCAAGTTGTATGCGGAAACAATGAAGGTGCCGCGTTACATTGGCGGTACAAGATCCTTTATTTCTTCTTGCCCTTCCTGACCTTGTCCTTTTGGAGTTTATTCTTCTCTCTCAGCAGGCGGGATACGTCTTTCTGTCTTCTTGAAACCTTTTCTTTTGCCATAGCCGGTCAGACCCTTACGATTTACATCTGAAATTATTCAGCAACAGGTTTTTTCCCGTTTCATTTTCCGCCGATCCGTCCGGCCATCAGTTCCGCTATGGCCTCGGTTGTTTCGATCCGGCTCAGGACGATCCTGAGCACCGCAGTTATCGGAACGGCCAGGAACATCCCGGGCACACCCCACACCAGGCCCCAGAACATGAGGAAAAGGAGAACCGTAATCGGATGCAGGTCCATCCGCTCCCCCATCAGCTTGGGCTCGACCACATTCCCGACCGTGAACTGTATGACCATTGAGACGGCCAGGACAATCCAGAGTTGCCATCCGAATCCGAACTGGAGGAGCATGACCGGGACCGGGATCACCGTGGCGGCAATGGAGCCGATCGTGGGGATGAAATTGAAGAGGATGGTCAGAACGCCGAAGAGAAAGGCCATCTCGACCTGAAACGAGACGAGAAGGATAAAGACCAGTATGCCGGTGACGAAGGAGGTCAGGAACTTGGTAGCCACGTACCGGGAAATACTGTGTTTCATATGATATATCAACTGGTTATCGTCAGTCTCCGAAACGGTTTCGCCGAGAAGGAAAAAGAAGACAAATATGATGACCAGCAGCAGGTTCCCCAGGAACGTACCGGCCGCTATGGTGATGTTCCCCGCTACGGAAAAGAAGGGCAGTTTCTTGATATATTCTTCTATTGAAATATCGCTGATTGTATATCCGAATCCCTCAGCGGTGGTCCTCGCCCACGATATGAATTCGACGATTCGTTCTTTGTATTGTGACGCGTCTCTGAAAAAACCGTTCAGTGAATTGAAGATAAAAATGCTGATAAGGGTAATACAGACGATAAATATCACCGTCACCAGTATGACGACGAGGGCGCGCGGCCATTTCAGCTTTCTGTTCAACCCTTCGATGATGGGTGAGAGGATCGCATAGAGAAAAAAGGCTATGACAAAGGGGATCAGGATCGACCGGGTATAGATCAACGCAACCGTGACGGCCGTCGCCGCCAGGATCAACAGGCAGATGTTGTTTATTCTTTCGTATTGTGTGGTCATAGTCATCACCCTGTTAAGCGAAAATAGGAAACACAGGTGAAAAAATGAAACCTTTTTAAAAACCCATCACATCGATGTCAATGCTCATACATAGCATGATGTCAGGGTATCATCAATATATTACCGAACGGTTCGATAAACGCGGGATACCCCCTGTATTGGCAACTATCTCCCGACGACCGATCAGTTATACGGGGCACTCATGCGTGCTCTTCCCGGCATGTAACGTCAGCACAGTATTTACAGACCTGCCATTCACTCTTTTGTATGCGGACATTCATAGAAATAGATCGGATCGTCGTGCATCGTCGCGGAGGGACGGATGGTCTGCACCGGACGCCACCCGGGGAGAGGGAAATTGCAGGAGACGACGCGGGTACCCGGTTTGAGTTCTCCTTCGAGCTTCTTTGCCAGCCGCCCCATGACATCGGGAAAGAGGTAACAGAAGACCACATCCGCTTCACTCAAATCTTCATTCCAGAAATTCCGGCACCGGACGGTGACACCTCGCCTGCCCAGACTCAGGAGCCAGGCGATGGCGAACAGGAGGGGATTGATCTCATACCCCCGGCAGCGCGCGCCGTAGCGCTTCGCCGCCTCGCGAATCACCCGCCCGTCACCGCACCCCACGTCGACAAGGTACTGATCCTCATCCATGGTGAGATGATCGAAGGCGGTCTTCACCCTGATCCGCGCCGAGGGATGAAACATCGCCCCCCGGGTGACCGGAGAGACCGCGATGATGGAGAGGCTGACGAGCAGGACGGCGATGGTGACAATCGCCACAATAGCAAAGACTATGTAGATCCATGCGTGCATGATGGCCGTCCGCTTCCATAGAGAGTCATTCAGGCCGCATCCTATCCGCCGCCCCGGAGAATGTCCAAGAAAAAATGCTGGAGGGACTATGTTCAACATTCAGCGATTAAGTGTATTGCGATATGCACTTTTATACATAGTATGTCGAATAATTCTCGACATACTATGTCAGATAATGCTATTATTCGACCACATAACTGATATGCTGGTAATCACATGATAGAAAAGATACGAAAGAAGATCCCCTTTGAGGAATTCGACTATCAGATGCTTATGAGTTGTCTCAATGGCTACGCCCGCCCGCGAGACAAGATATCCGCTCTCATCAGAAAGGGTCATATCATACGGGTCAAGAAAGGGTTGTACGTCTTTGGCGATGATTTCCGCCGAAGTTCGATCTCACGGGAACTCTTAGCTAATCTTATATATGGTCCTTCGTGCGTTTCCCTCGACTATGCTCTTCACTATTACGGTTTCATCCCCGAGAGAGTGGAGGCGGTCACGTCGGTTACAAGCGGCAGGGCGAGACGATTCTCCTCGCCTTTCGGACTATTCATCTATTCGCGAATCCCTCTCGGGGCATACCAGATCGGCATTGACCGTGTGGCGCTCGACGATGACCGTTCCTTTCTCATTGCCACCCCCGAGAAGGCGATCTCCGACAAAATATCCAACAGTCGAGGGACAGGTATAAGAACACAAAGAGAGTTGGAGACGTACATCCTTGATAACCTCCGTATCGACAGCGGAACCCTCTCTCCACTGGATCCCGACCTCATTGACCATATCGCCCAAGCCTACCGGTCGCGTAAAATACGATTACTGGCGGGTGTAATCAGGAGGCTGAAGCACACCAGGCGAGAGAACAATCATGCATGAAGCCATAATCCGCATGCTGGAACAATACGAATCACGCACTGTCGAAGATTATGTGCGCGCACTGAGAGAGATCCTCCAAGAAATTACGCTGCTGGGACTCTGGCGAAGTAAATTTTTTGAAAAGTCTGCCTTCTATGGAGGGACGGCACTCCGTATCCTCTACGGACTCGACCGCTTCTCGGAAGAACTTGATTTCACACTCCTGGCGCCGAACGATCGGTTTGATATGAAGTCCCACACCGATGCCCTGCAACGGGAGCTCAATGCCTTCGGGTTCGACGTCCATATGGAAGTTCGTCAGAAAATCAAAAGCAGCGCCGTACAATCCGCCTTTCTGAAGGCGCGTACCTTCGAGCAACTGCTCTCAATCGATACCCCTCAAGAGATAGCGCGGCAGATCCCCAGAGGTCAGGTAACGAAAATAAAGCTTGAGGTGGACACGGACCCGCCTTCAGGGTTTGACACGGAAGCGAAATTCCTGCTGGCACCGATCCCCTTTTCGGTGAGGACCGTCGTCGTCCCCGACCTCTTCGCCGGGAAAATGCACGCTGCCCTGTGCAGGCGTTGGAAAACGAGGGTCAAGGGAAGGGACTGGTACGATCTCGTATGGTTCGTCACCTACCAC
>Ga0116164_10000700_pt1 | contig 27620 bp, 25 predicted proteins | sample AD_UKC109_MetaG_FD_89888 | JGI IMG/M metagenome (GOLD analysis project Ga0116164, IMG submission 89888) | Active sludge microbial communities of municipal wastewater-treating anaerobic digesters from Hong Kong - AD_UKC109_MetaG | ecosystem: Engineered > Bioreactor > Anaerobic > Digestate... | reverse complement strand
ATATTATGTTGCTTATTCGAACAACGCAAAGAACAAAAAAGATGCACTTATAACGTCCTTGCAAAATATTGACAATAAAGCATTTTTAAAATTACGGGATGACCACTCCAATGAATCTCTGGAAGAATTTGTAACAAACAAAAATGAAACGGACAAAATTCTGGAATTCAGAGGAGAATTGATACAAAAGCTTGATCCTATATTTATGGACCCCGGATATCCCTTTATAAAGGCGCATTTTTATTCTCCTGTGAAAATGTTATTTGGTTATAAAGCAGACACCTATTATGTTAACATCATAGTATTATGGTTTATGTCGTTTTTGCTATATATAGCATTGTATTTCAGACTTCTTAAGAAATTACTTGATTCGGGAGAACGTATATTCAGGAAAAAGAAGCATCAGGCTGAAATAGATTATAAAACAAATAATGATTGAATTCAATATCTGTCTGTGAGGTTTTCATCACCATTTATGGGTGAGAGGGATCATCGGGTCATCCGCTGTTTTTTTATAATCTTAAACGGATAAGAAAAAAGGTGTCCTAAAGACACCTTTTTTCTTATCCTGATAACCGATCTGTAAATATCTCAAAGACAATTATTCTACTATCTCTACCATTTTAAAAGGTACTCTGATAATAGATTCATAGTCTTCTCCTGCTTCAAGCATATCTTCATCATCTTCCTCATAATACCAGTTAACCTCGACATCATTTTTAGCTTTATGTATTGCTTCAAGTTTTTTGAAAACATCGAGGATACATTTTGATGAACTGGTATTAAAATACTCCAGTCGGATATTAACAACCGTCTTTTGAAGAGGAGACTCTTTGTAAGAATCAAGCCAGTCAACAATAGGTTTGTAAAACTCTACTGAATTTTCGGGGATTGACCGTCCTCTGATCTCAAACACACCTTCTTTGGCATCAAATCTTACAGTAGGTGTTTTCGGTGTTCCTTCAATATTGATCGGTTCCATTTTATATAAAATTTAAGGTTATCTGATTCCCAGGTTTAATTATCCTTATCCACTAAAACATCCAGGAAAAAAAAGGAATAAAGGTCATCATACTCTTTGAAGGAATACTGAAGTTTATTTCCTGTTTTTCTGGCTATATCAACTAGACCAAGACCACCGCCACCTTTTGCGGATATCCTCTGATGATTCAATATAAATTTGTAAAGTTCTTTAATTTCCTCGTGACTGGATTTATTGATTTTGTTAATCTTCTCCTCGAGCTTATCTACATTAATTGATTTGACAAAATTACCGGTAGTGATTTTGTATCCGTTATCAGTTTTTGTTACAAGCAGTATACCGAACTTATCAGACATCTGGTCTTCGAAATCTTCCGGTACCTTATCAACATGATGATAAAGATTCTGTAGAGTTTCGACAAGTACATTATATACTTTTTTCCGGAGCTTTGACTGATCATTTACCTTTATCATCTTATCTTCAACTTTGTCAAGTATCTGATTAATGACATCCGAATCCACGTTACCCTTATAAAAAAGAATAACATTATTATTCGACTGGTCTGGTAAATAACTCTCTATATTAAAGCCCATTTAAGCTTTTTTTTGGGTATGGATTTTTTTACAAAACAAATATAATAAAAATGTGAAGTTATCAAATTATAACCTTACTACATATAGGTTTATCCTAAAAGGGTGGTTTTTTTGATGAATCAGCGGTATTATTATGACAAACAACAAAAATGCTATGACCGCCTGTCAGACAGGTTTTTCTTTGTTCCTTCATATAATTCGAATCCGGCCAGAATACATTGCAAAGAACCGTTAAAAAGTACAAATTTTGCACATGGTTTAAGACCTATATCATTGATAAATTCTTTACCATAGGTAATGATCCACGCCTTATAATTGGTAAAATTATGTTTCAGTGTAGAGCCGATCATATTGTAAAGGCTGTGTATCTCCGGGGGGCTTAACCTTTTCCCGTAGGGAGGGTTAGAGACAAGACATCCCTGGTTGCCCGGAGGTCTAACATCCTTAAAATCTGCAACATTAAGAGACACAATATCACTAAGACCTGCACTTTTAAGGTTGGCTGCTGCTATTCTGACTGCAGTTTTCGATATATCGCTTCCATAGATATGTATAGATGATGGTGTTATTTTGTTATCCGATTCATCCTTAACTTTTATAAAAATATCCTCATCAAAATCTTTCCATTTTTTAAAACCAAAAGAGCTTCGGAAAAAACCCGGAGGTATTTTTTTTGCTATTAATCCGGCTTCAGTGATCAGTGTACCTGAACCACACATAGGATCAATAAGATCGACGGAAGCATTCCATTCTGCCAGCATTAGTATTCCTGCTGCCAGGACCTCATTCATGGGTGCCTTCCCCTGTTCCACTCGGTAACCGCGCTGAAATAAGGGGCTTGCTGAAGAATCCAGTGAGACAGTTACTTTTGAATTGCTGATGTGAAGATTAATAAGAATGTCAGGGTTGTGTGTATCCACATCCGGTCTTTTTCCTGTTTTTTTCCTGAAATAATCTGCTATTGCGTCTTTTAGTACAAGGGCAGGAAATGCAGTATGTCCGAATAGTTTTGAGTTGACAACCGGAACAATGGAAAAAGTCATACCGGGGTCCAAAAATTCTGACCAGCGTACACGTGAAGCCCCATAATAGAGGTCATCCTTTGATCCTATAGAGAAAGTAGCGACAGGAAGTAAAACAGACACAGCTGTTCTGGCACAATAATTCACCCGGTACATCAACTCTTTGTTTCCGGCAAAATATACCGCCCTGTTAGCAGGCCGGACATCAGAAGCCCCCAGCTCCCTCAATTCCATAGAGAGAACGTTTTCAAGCCCGTATAAGGTCTTTGCTACGAATGTTTCCATAAATGGGTAAAAGTAGTTATTTGGCCTGACATTTATATTTTGCTATTTTGCAAAAGTTAATTATAACAATGGCAATCAACAATAATAATAATGAAAAAACTTAATATTGTACCCCTTACCCTGTCATTTATTATACTAATGACAATAACATCCTGTGAAAAGGACAGTCCCCTGATCAATGCATTAACAGGAGAATGGGAAATACAGGAATTAACTGTTGATATATACAAGGAAGGGGTCAGGAAAGAATCACACACGGAATATCTGGAGAAGAATAAACTCATTTTTCACTTTGAAGAAGGAGGCTCAGGCACATATTACGAAGACAGTGAATCACATAGCTTCACGTGGACACTAAATGATTCCATCCTTATAATCAGCAATTTAACGCAATTTGAATCTGATCTGCAATGTGAAGTCACTATAAACGGCAGTACCCTGATAATATCTTACGAAGAGGCTGATGATACAGATATGGCTATAATTTATGAATATATCCTTACAGGAAACAGGATTGGCTGATAACGGTCAGTCAATTGCGACCATTGCCTTCTGCCTGTTTCCAAGTGTATTATTGTATGTTTGAGTATCATTCAGTATTTCGAGTGCTTTTTTTATTACCATATCGTTTTCATTAATTATTCTATAATACTCATTTGTCTGCCATATATTACTGGCAATAAGAGCTTTAAGTATTAACAGAATCTCATCCTTTGATTTATTATACTGACTTTCAACAAATTTAACACCCAGTTCTTCTCCTCTCTTTATGAATGAACTTATTTCATCTCCGGATAAATAAAAGTTGTTATAGAAATCTTCAAAATGTGGATACTCTTCCAATATTTTTTTTCTGTTTTCATCAGTGTATTCCAGTATAAATGATCTGAAAACATCTCTGCGAACCAGGGCTCTGTAATAATCTGAATTATTTGATGTATCGACAGCCATGAAAACATCGGGCATAATGCCCCCTCCCCCATAGACTGTTCTTTTATTTACAAGAGTAGTATATTTCAATGAATCGGGAAACTGAATACTATCCTGTGATATCATTTCACCGCTTGAATATCTCTTATAGAAATCACTTATATACTTCTCATAACCTTCACTGTAGGACTGTTGTATAGATCGACCTGTAGGAGTGAAATAACGGGCAATAGTAAGACGAATCATAGAACCATCAGTCAGATAAAAAGGATTTTGAACCAGGCCTTTTCCGAATGTTCTTCTTCCAATTATCACACCGCGGTCCCAATCCTGCATTGCACCTGCAAAGATCTCACTGGCCGAAGCTGAACCTTCATCTGTCAGCACCACAAGTCTGGTTGCAGAAAGATCGCCTGATCCTGAGGATTTGTAATCTCTCCGGGGATACTTTCTGCCGATAAGATAGACCAATAGTTTCTCCTCTGAAAAGAAGTGATTAGCCAGGTCAATTGCTGCTGCCATTATACCGCCGCCGTTATTACGGAGGTCAATGATCAGATTTTGCATATTGTTCTGATGGAGATTCTCAAGGGCATTTTGAAATTCCTCATCTGTGGTAGCAGCAAATTTGTTCAGCCTCACATAAGCGGTTGTCGGGTTCAGCATATAGGCTGCATCCAGACTGTTAATAGGTATTTTATCGCGAATTATTGTAAACTCAAGGCCTTCTTTTTCTCCCTTTCTTATTACTGTTATGTTCACGACAGTTCCTTTAGGGCCCATCAAACGGCTTCTGACACCGGAAGTTGAGATATCTTTTCCTGCTACAAGTTCACCATTGATTTTTACTATTCTGTCCCCGGGCCGTAATCCCACTTTTTCTGAAGGGCCTCCTGCTATAGGTTCTATAACTATTATTGTATCGTGGAGAATATTAAATGAAATTCCTATACCTTCAAAATTACCTAAGAGAGGTTCATTGGCATCCCTGACATCCTCTGCAGATATATATGTGGAATGAGGATCCAACTCTCTCAGCATATAAATAATGACCTTTTCAGTTATTTCTTCTATGTCGGCTGTATCTACATACCAGTTATCTATGAGATTGAGAGTTCTTCCAATTTTTAAAGTCTCGCCCGATAAAACCTGGGCAAAGGTATTGTTCTCTGTAGTACCACAGATAAGAACCAGGGTTAGGGCAAATATTTTTATGAATTTCATGTTGTTTTTAATTATTATTTTTTTCTATATGAAGTGAATCTGAGTTTTTCTTCACTTTGTAAGCATCCTGTTCTCAAATGAGTCTTCACATTATTTAGGTTCAGATATATATCTTAAAAAAACATAAGTATTCTAATTTATTCCCATTCAATTGTGGCGGGTGGTTTTGAACTTATATCATAGACCACCCTGTTTATTCCTTTTACTTTATTTATTATTTCATTAGATATTGATCTGAGGAATTCATGGGGCAGGTATGACCAGTCGGCTGTCATTCCGTCTGTTGAATTGACTGCTCTTAGGACTACTGTATTTTCATAAGTCCTTTCATCGCCCATTACTCCAACTGACTGAACAGGCAACAATATCACTCCGGCCTGCCACACTTTATCATACAGGTCATTTTTCTGCAATCCCTCAATGAATAGTTCATCTGCCATTTTAAGTATTTCCAGGTTTTCTCTTGTAATAATTCCGACAATACGTATAGCAAGTCCGGGGCCTGGGAAAGGGTGTCTTTTCAGAATTATATCCGGCAATTTAAGTGACTCACCAACTCTTCTGACTTCATCTTTAAATAGCAGTTTGAGGGGTTCTATTACTTTAAGATTCATTTTTTCCGGCAGGCCACCCACATTATGATGTGATTTTATCGTTGCTGACGGGCCGTTAACAGATACCGATTCTATAACATCAGGATAGATAGTACCTTGTGCGAGCCACTTCACATCCTTCACTTTATATGCTTCTCGCTCGAATACGTCAATAAATGTTTTTCCTATTCTTTTTCTTTTTTCTTCGGGATCGCTTATCCCTTCCAGGGCATTGATAAATTCATCTGAGGCGTCGACTCCTGTTACGTTCATTCCCAAACCTTTGTATGAGTCCATCACTTTCCTGAATTCATTTTTTCTTAAGAAGCCATTATCAACGAAAATACAGGTAAGATTCTCACCAACTGCCATATTCAGGAGGGCTGCTGCCACTGAAGAATCTACTCCGCCTGACAGTCCAAGTATTACTTTATCATTTTTAAGTTTTTGCCGGATAGACTTAAGCGATGACTCTATGAACGAATCCGGAGTCCAAACAGGAGCGCAGCCAGAGATATCAAGGACAAAATTCTTCAGTATTGTTGAACCCTGTGTTGTATGGTATACTTCAGGATGGAACTGGATACCCCAGAGATTCTCATTTTTGGCATGATAAGCAGCAGCTTTCACATCTGCTGTTGATCCGGTAATAGTGTAATCAGGAGGTAATTTTGCAATTGTGTCAGCATGAGACATCCATACCTGTGTACCCTTTTCTACTCCTTTGAATAGTTTATCTTCGGCATTGACATGGATCAGTGTAGCTCTTCCATACTCTCGTGTATCAGACCGCAACACTTTTCCTCCGTAGTGATGTACCAGTATTTGAGCACCATAACAGATCCCCAGCATTGGGATTTTACCTTTTAATTCAGACAGATCAGGGTGCGGTGCGTTTCTGTCATGTACCGAAGCCGGACTGCCTGACAGAATAATACCTTTAACAGTATTATCGGGCCGGGGGAAATTATTGTATGGAAAAATTTCACAATAGACATTTAACTCCCTTATTCTTCTGGCTATAAGCTGAGTATATTGCGAGCCAAAATCGAGTATTAATATTTTATGGTCCACTCAAGATAGTTTTTTACTCAAAGAGGCCTCAAATATATGAATTCTTTTTTTACAGGTCATCAATGTGTCCTATCTCATAAGTTTTTCCGTCTATTGCAGGAAATGTCCGGGGAAATATTTCTCTGGCTTCTTCTACCAGGGGTTTAATATCCTTATATCTTGAAGAAAAGTGTCCTATTATCAATGTTTCTGCATTTGCATCCATAGCTGTTTTAGCAGCATCCGTTGTTGTTGAATGACCTGTTGTAGTGGCAAGAGAGCTCAGGCTCTTATCAAAAGTTGCCTCATGATAAAGGAGATCAACGTCTTTAACGAAAGACATAAGACGATTGAAATATTTTGTATCACTGCAATATGCATAGGATAGTGGTTTTGGTCCGGGTAATGTGATATCTTCATTTCTTATCAGTACTCCGTCATTTGTAACAAAGTCTTCTCCTTTTTTTATTGCAGGTATTCTAACAAAAGGTATTTCATATCTGCTAATACATTCCTTTATTATATTCCTGTCGTGAGGTTTTTCTCTAAAGAGGAATCCGTAAGATGGTATTCTGTGTTGAAGGGGGAAAGAAGTAACAGTTAAATACTTATCATCCAGTATTATTACTGGGTCATTGTTTTTAAGGGGAGTAAAAGCTATCTCAAAATTAAGATTAATATCAAAATCCTTAAGATGAGAGAAGAGCAGGGAATCGTAATTATACGGGGCATAGAGGCATAAGGGGTTTGTACGCCCCATCAGGTTAAATGTTGACAATAAACCATATAATCCAAACACATGATCACCGTGGAGATGGCTGATAAATATATGGTTTATTTTTCCGAAACGAATTTTGTTTCGTCTTAGTTGAATCTGAGTACCTTCACCACAATCGATCAAAAAGATCCGCTCATGAGCATTCAGCACATGAGCGGAAGGAAATCTTTCTGATGTAGGCAATGCAGAACTACTGCCCAGTATTGTAAGCTTCATCGGCATTATGCAATGCTGAATAGCTCAGGATATTATTTTTTCAGCATCAGCCACTGACCTGGTAATTGTGAGTACAGTATCGAGCTGGGAAATGGTAATAAGTCTCTCTACTGCCTCATTAAGACCACAGAGGACAAATATACCGCCGGCATTCTTGCATAGTCTGTTAGCTACAAGGATAGCGCTCAGACCGGAAGAATCACAGTATTGACATTTTTCAAGATTGAGAATAATATTTTTCTCACCTTTTCCTGAAACCAGTACAAGTTCAGATTTAAGTGCAGGAGCTATATGAGTATCAAGCTTTTCAGACTGTATCTGAATTACCGTACTGTTATTCCGGCTTTCAATGTTGAAATCCATAATACTTAAATTTTTGATAGCCCCAATTTAATAAATATTTCTATTTTTTAGAAGTTTTATTCTCTTTTTCTTCCATTTCTTCCTTCAGGGCTGCTAATTCTGTAATATCTCCCAAAGTAGTTTTTTCTATATTGGATTTTGATTTCCTGGAAGATTTTTTAGAAGAGCCGCTTTCTGTCTTCCTGTCGGGTGCTTCTGCAGTTTTCCTTTCATCTTCAAAAACCCTGCTGTGAGAAATAATGATTTTCTTGGCTGACTTATTAAATTCAATCACTTTGAACATTAGTTTCTCGTCAACTTTTGCAGCTGTTCCGTCTTCTTTGACAAGATGTTTTGGTGTGGCAAAACCTTCCACACCATAAGGAAGAGCGACGATTGCACCCTTATCGAATACCTCCATTACGGTACCTTCGTGAACAGAATCAACAGTAAAGAGAGATTCAAAGACATCCCATGGATTTTCTTCTAGTTGTTTATGTCCGAGACTCAGACGTCTGTTTTCCTTATCGATCTCCAGTACAACAACTTCTATTTCAGCATCTATTGAAGTAAATTCAGCCGGATGTTTAATTTTTTTAGTCCATGAGAGATCTGATATATGAATCAGTCCGTCTACGCCCTCTTCTATTTCAACAAAGACCCCGAAATTTGTAAAATTCCGCACTTTTGCAGTATGTTTTGAACCAACTGTATATTTATCATCAATATTCTGCCATGGATCGGGTTTGAGTTGTTTAATACCGAGAGACATTTTTCTTTCTTCTCTGTCGAGAGTAAGGATAACAGCCTCTACTTCGTCTCCTACTTTCATAAATTCCTGAGCGCTTCTCAAGTGTTGTGACCATGACATTTCTGAAACATGAATTAGTCCTTCCACACCTGGAGCTATCTCAACAAAAGCACCATAATCGGCCATAACAACAACTTTTCCTTTAACCTTATCGCCTATCTTCAGGTCAGGGTCTACGGAATCCCATGGGTGTGGAGTAAGCTGTTTAAGCCCAAGTGCTATTCTCTTTTTATCATCATCGAAATCAAGGATAACAACATTCAGTTTCTGATCGAGTTGAACTATTTCTTCGGGATGATTAACTCTTCCCCATGAGAGATCGGTAATGTGGATCAGTCCATCAACACCACCGAGGTCGATAAATACCCCGTAAGAAGTGATATTTTTAACAGTACCTTCGAGGACCTGACCTTTCTCCAGTTTGGCAATTATTTCTTTCTTCTGTTGTTCAAGTTCAGCTTCGATAAGTGCTTTATGTGATACGACTACATTTTTGAATTCCTGGTTTATCTTTACAACCTTAAATTCCATTGTCTTTCCAACATATACATCGTAGTCGCGAATAGGTTTAACATCGATTTGTGATCCCGGAAGAAAAGCTTCGATACCGAAAACATCGACAATCATACCGCCTTTTGTACGGCACTTAATATAACCTGTAATTATTTCGTCGTTTTCCAGTGCCGCATTAACACGGTCCCATGAATTTATCGCACGGGCTTTCTTATGTGAAAGCAGCAGCTGTCCTCTCTTGTCTTCCTGGCTCTCAACATATACTTCAACAGTGTCCCCAACTTTGAGGCCCGGATTGTACCGGAACTCGTTAAGGCTCACAACCCCTTCGGACTTATAGCCTATGTTGATAACCACCTCACGTGCTGTCATCTGTATTACAGTCCCCTGTACCACTTCATCAACAGCCACTGTTGAAAGAGTTTCATCGTAAAGGGCTTCATATTCTTTATGTTTGGGTGAATTACGTAATTCATCACTCTCGAAACTCTCCCAGTCAAAATCTTCGTTAGAAGCAGCAAACGATGCTGATAAATCTTTTTTTCTTTTTTCCCCTTTATCTGCCTTTATTGTTTCTGAACCAGTTTCAGGTATTTCTTCTTCGTCGCTTTCATTTAAATCAGGACTAAAATGTTCGTCATCCATTTCATGCTTTTCTTCTTCAATAAAATCTTCTTCTACCTGGTCATCCTTCATTTCTGCATCAAGACCGTTTAGTTCCTCTTCAGGTAATTCAATTTCCTCAAATGCTTCTTCAATAAGCTTATCTTTTGAGTCTTTGATTTTGATTTTTTTTACAGGTTTGATTACATCCTCGTTTTTGTCAACAACTTCTTTTTTGGTTGTTTTTTTCTTGTTTTCAGTCATAATTTGAATTTAAAAATTCTAATAATTAATAAGTTAGACATTATTTTTAATAAAAATGGTGTGCAAAGATATGCATTTGTTTGAAATATTTCCATAATAATAGTAAGATTTTCACAGCTTTATTAACTTTTTTATCCTGTTTGTCATCTCTTTTTTAAAATATGTCTTCAGAGGTATAGAAGATACAGTCAGGTTTGGTTTAATGACCATCAAGATCAGATAAATCGCATCTGTATTTTTATCATTTCAGTACAGTATCTGGTTATAGTATACATAAAAGAAAACGACTGTCTTCAACCTGATAATTTTTAATTCAATCAGGGTCATGATGCAATAAATAGCACAGAATAGGAATATCATTGATTTCAGAATCCCGGGTGTTCTATTATCTTTGTAGGTATTGAGGTTTACTTTACTTAATTAGCGATTATGAAAATTGCTGTTGTCGGTACCGGATATGTAGGACTTGTAACGGGAACCTGTTTTGCTGAAACGGGAGTATCTGTTACCTGTATTGATAAGGATATAAAAAAGGTCACTCAACTCTCAAAGGGATCCATACCTATATACGAACCCGGGCTTGAGAATTTGATGCGTACAAATATTGGTAAAAAGCGGTTATTTTTCACTTCGGATGTAGCAGAAGGCATAAAGGATTCTGAAGTTGTTTTTATTGCCGTGGGCACTCCTGCCGGAGAAGATGGTTCTGCTGATCTTCAACATGTCATTAATGCTGCAAAGGACATTGGAAGGGCAATGACTTCCCATATGGTTATTGTCACAAAAAGCACAGTTCCTGTGGGCACATCTGAAAAAGTCAGAAAAGCCATACATGAGGAACTTGACAAAAGGAAAGTAAAAATCGATTTCGATATAGCTTCTAATCCGGAATTTCTTAAAGAAGGTGCAGCTGTAGAGGATTTTCTGAGACCGGAAAGGATTGTTATAGGAGTTGACAATGAGAAGACAAAAGATATAATGAATCGTTTATATTATTCTTTTGTCCTGAATAACCACCCTATTTATTTCATGAATATTGCTTCAGCCGAGATCACAAAATATGCAGCAAATGCAATGCTTGCAACACGTATCAGTTTCATAAATGAGATTGCAAATCTATGTGACATACTCGGAGCAGACATCAATGAAGTTCGAAAGGGAATAGGGAGTGATTCGAGGATAGGGAATAAATTTCTGTATCCGGGCACAGGATATGGAGGCTCATGCTTTCCGAAAGATGTTAAAGCCATAATAAAGACAGCTGACGCTCACGGGTATGAATTAAATGTCATAAAGGCTGTTGAAAAAGCAAATGAATATCAGAAAAACGTCATTTTCAGAAAGATGATGCAATTTTTCAAAAATGATTTGAGAGGCAGCATCTTTGCCATTTGGGGATTGTCATTCAAACCGAAGACGGATGATATACGAGAGTCTGCTTCCATTTATCTCATTGAGCGTTTATTGAAAGAAGGGGCTGAGATAAGGGTTTATGACCCTGCAGCCATAAAAGAGACAAAAAAGAAAATAGGTAACAGTATCTTTTACGCTTCTGATCCTTATGAAGCAGTACAGGGAGTTAATGCACTAATTCTTATGACCGAATGGCCGGAATTCCGACTTCCTGATTTTTATATGATGGCACAAAAAATGAAAGAGAAAATTATCTTTGATGGCAGGAATATTTATGATCCCGGGATGTTAAAGAAAATGGGCTTTATTTATTTCGGCATAGGCAGAAGACAGGCATTTTAGTTTATTTATAACACTCTAAATTCAGAACCACATGAAAGGTATTATTTTAGCCGGGGGCTCAGGAACGAGACTGTATCCTATCACCAGTGCCATGTCCAAACAGATGCTTCATGTATATGATAAACCGATGATTTATTATCCTCTGTCGGTTCTCATGCTGGCAGGTATCCGAGAGATACTTGTTATTTCGACTCCCCGTGATCTTCCTGTTTTCAGGAATCTTCTCGGCGACGGGCACTCGCTGGGTTTACATTTTGAATATGTGGAACAGCCCAAACCTGAAGGTCTGGCACAGGCATTCATTTTGGGCAGTGAGTTTATCGGCTCTGATACTGTTTGTATGATATTAGGTGATAATATTTTTTACGGACACGGATTTGGTGACATACTGCGCAATACTGCCGGGCTTGAAAAAGGCGCCTGCGTATTCGGCTACTATGTGACTGATCCTGAGAGATATGGAGTTGTGGAGTTTAACAAGGAAATGAAAGCCACTTCTATTGAGGAAAAACCCACCAAACCAAGATCAAACTATGCTGTAACGGGTTTGTATTTTTATGACAATACGGTAATAAGAAAGGCCCGGTCACTTAAACCATCCAGGAGAGGAGAACTGGAGATAACCGATCTGAACAAGCTTTACCTTGAAGAAGGAACACTTGAAGTTAATGTTATGGGGAGAGGTATGGCATGGCTGGATACCGGAACCTGTGAAAGTCTTCTGCAGGCAGCCAATTTCATTGCCACACTTGAACAGCGGCAGGGTCTGAAAGCTTCCTGTATAGAAGAAATAGCCTTCAAGAGAGGATTTATTGATAAAGATCAATTGATTGCTCTTGCAGAACCGATAAAGAACAGTCAGTATGGGAATTATCTTCTCAGAATTGCTCATGATGAAAACACTTTTTTTTAATATATCAGATATTCTAACACAATATTAAATAATGGAGATAGAAGAAACCGGATTTACAGGACTATTAATCATTAAACCGTCTGTATATGCCGACAGCAGAGGTTATTTCTTTGAGAGTTTCAATATGGAACGCTTCAGGGAAGCAGGCATTAGTTTCACACCGCTACAGGATAATGAATCACGATCAATAAGAGGTGTAATACGAGGATTGCATTACCAGTTGAAACCATATGATCAGGCAAAACTTATAAGGGTTGTAACAGGTAAGATTTATGATGTATCTGTTGATTTGCGCAAAGGTTCAAATACTTACGGGAAATGGTATGGTATTGAACTGGATTCTGAAAGAAAGATACAACTTTTTATCCCTAAAGGATTTGCTCACGGGTTTTCCGTACTGGAGGATAATACAGTAATTCAGTATAAAGTAGACAATGTATATAACCGGATGTCAGAAAGAGGCATAGCATTAAACGACCCTGAACTTGACATTGACTGGAAACTGGGAGACACAATTCCTGTAATAAGTGATAAAGACAGGGTTAATCCTGTTTTCAGGGAAGCCGAGAATAATTTTTAATACTTAAAAGTAATGGCAGATATTCTCATCACCGGCGCAAACGGACAACTTGGGAACGAGATCCGTAAAATTTCAGAAAAATATTACGGTTACGACTTTGTCTTCACTGACATTGATACGCTTAACCTGACGAACAAAACACAGGTTAATGATTTCATCCTTAATACAAGTCCCGACTGGATTATTAACTGTGCAGCTTACAATTTTGTAGATAAAGCAGAAAGTGAAACGGAAAATGCTTTCATGGTCAATGCAGAATCAGTTAAGCATATAGCTGAGTCGGTTAAAGGCACTGATTGTAAGTTTATCCATATATCGTCCGATTATGTATTCGACGGGAAATCGAACCTGCCCTATACCGAAGATTCTCCGGTCAATCCGTTATCAGTATATGGAAAGTCGAAACTTGCAGGAGAAGAATTTGCTCTGAGTCATAACCGTACTATGATAATCAGAACCTCCTGGCTATATTCTTCTTTTGGCCATAATTTTGTCAGAACCATATTAAAGAAATCCAGGGAAACGGATTCTTTAAGAGTTGTATTTGATCAGACAGGGACGCCTACTTATGCAGCTGATCTGGCAGAGGCTATTATAGAGATAGTATCGGGAGTAATAAGAAACAAAATTGCTTTTCACGCAGGGATTTATCATTATTCAAACGAAGGGGTTTGTACATGGTATGATCTTGCTGAGGCCGTAATAAGTGAAGTCAGATCGGAGTGCAAAGTGTTTCCAGTATTATCTGAAGAATATCCTGTTGTGGCTCAGCGTCCGGCTTTTTCTGTCCTTAATAAATCAAAAATAAAAGAGACCTATAACATTGATATACCCCACTGGAGAAAAAGTCTGAGTGAATGCATAAAATTGCTTAAATAGTGTTAAATTTAGGTTTATAATGAGTTGGCCGGCAGGGAAGAAATTATTAGTGTGAATATATTATTTACGAAATAATTAAATCAGAACGATATGTTATCGATTGACAAAATAAGAAAGAAAGCCCGTATCTGGCTGGGAGATGATTTCAATGAAGAAACCCGGAGAGAGGTAGCAGAAATGCTTGAGAAGGATGAAAAACGACTTATCGATTCTTTTTACCGCGACCTTGAGTTTGGGACCGGGGGTTTGAGGGGAATCATGGGGGCAGGAACGAACAGAATGAATATTTACACTCTTGGCATGGCCACTCAGGGCCTTTCAAATTACATTATCAAACAATTTGGGAACAAAGGGATCAGGGTAGCTATAGCCTATGATTGCCGGAACAACAGCAGCTATTTTGCAGAAACAGCTGCTGATATATTTTCTGCTAATGGTTTTGAAGTATTTCTTTTCGAATCTTTGCGCCCTACACCTGAACTGTCTTTTGCCATACGCTATTATAAATGCAATAGTGGAGTAGTAATAACTGCTTCACATAATCCATCGCAATACAATGGCTATAAAGCTTACTGGAATGATGGAGGGCAGGTCGTTCCTCCTCATGATGAAGCTATAATAGAAGAAGTACGGAAAATACAATCGGTAAAAGAAATTAAATTCAACGGTAAAAAGGAAAAGATCAGAATAATTGGCAAGGAGACTGATGATGCTTTTCTTCAGGAGGTAATAAAGATGAGTATCAATCCGGACATAATAAAGAGATATTCTGATCTTGGTATTGTTTTTACACCTATTCATGGGACAGGAATAAAACTGGTACCACCGGCCTTAAGGCTTTTCGGTTTTCGTAATATTTTGAATGTTCCGGAACAGGAAATTCCCGATGGAAATTTCCCCACTGTTAAATCGCCCAATCCTGAAGAACAGGGAGCACTGCAACTGGCAATAGAGAAAGCTGTTGAAAATGGTTCAGATCTTGTTATGGCCACAGACCCCGATGCCGACAGGCTTGGAATCGCTGTAAGGAATAAAGAGGGAAAATTTGTGCTTCTGAACGGCAATCAGACATGTGCCCTTCTTATTTATTACATTCTCTCACAGTTTAAAGAGAAAAACAGGTATGAAGGTAATGAATACATCATCAAGACAATAGTAACCACCGATCTTCTTGAAGATATTGCTGATAAATATAATGTCGAATATTTTAATGTACTGACAGGTTTCAAATTCTTTGCCGAGATCATAAGAAAACTTGAAGGAAAGAAGAAGTTTATCGGAGGTGGAGAAGAGAGTTATGGCTTTCTTCCCGGTGATTATGTAAGGGACAAAGATGCTGTTGCTTCGTGTGCTCTCATTGCAGAAATTGCAGCATGGGCCCGGAGTAAGGGAAAGACTCTGTATACTCTTCTGATCGATATCTATCTTGAGTTTGGTTTGTATAAAGAAAGACTGATTAATATTGTAAAGGAAGGAGCTGAAGGAGCAAAGGAGATAAAGGATATGATGAAGCAATACAGGAAAAGCCCACCTAAAATAATCAACAAAAGCAAAGTGGTCAGGATAGATGATTATAACAATCTTACTTCAACCAATTATCTGACAGGAGAAAAAAGCAGTCTCGACCTGATAAGATCCGATGTTCTTCAATTCTTTCTGGAAGACGGTTCCAAGATATCTGTCAGGCCGTCAGGGACAGAGCCCAAGATAAAGTTTTATTTCAGTGTAAAAAGCGATCTGGAATCGGCCGATAAATATGAAGAATCAATGGCTTATCTTGATACACGGATTGAAGACATTATAGAAGACATGAAACTGACATAAGACATTATTTTTTATCGAGGGTTTTACTCTCCTATAATTTTTACAAGTACTCTTTTTTTTCTTTTCCCGTCGAATTCTCCATAGAATATTTGTTCCCATGGTCCAAAATCAAGATGACCGTTGGTAACAGCACACACTACCTCCCGGCCCATTACCTGACGTTTCATGTGTGCATCGGCGTTATCTTCAAATCCATTATGACGGTATTGAGAATGTGGTTTCTCCGGAGCAAGCTTTTCCAGCCATACCTCATAATCATGATGAAGACCTGATTCATCGTCATTTATAAAAACCGAGGCGGTAATGTGCATGGCATTACAGAGTAACAATCCTTCTTTTATGCCCGATTCGAGAAGACACTTTTCCACTTCTGAAGTGATATTGATAAATTCTCTTCTCCTGGATGTTTCAAACCAAAGTTCTTTTCTGTATGACTTCATAGGTAAATGATTTAAATATTTACTGTAAATAAGAAAATAAATTTTTATCCGGCAAAGAATTCATCCCGGAAATTGACCAGATACACTTTGTCTGTTGACCGGGTGAGTGCAGTATAAAACCAGCGGAGATAATCCATAGTCACGTCATTTCTGTTAAATATACCCTGATCGATAAAGACTCTCTCCCACTGGCCTCCCTGGGCTTTGTGACAAGTTACTGCGTATGCAAATTTTATCTGGAGAGCATTGAACCAGGGATCATTACGCACAGCCTCATATTGTTTTCGTCTGGTTTTGATATGCAGGTAATCGGCAAGGATATTATGAAAAAGTTCGCTATTTCTATCCGGAGGAAGGGATGGAGTATCAAGATGGAGTACATCGATCAACACTTTTGATTCTATTTCAAAATCATAATCCGGGAACCACAGTGTCATATCAGCGAAACGAAAGCCGTAACGTTCTTCGTATTTCCTTATTCTTTTAATCTCTGCAATATCTCCGTTAGCTATAAACCCTGGACCTTCTTCTTCATCTTCTTCAAGCAGGAAATAATTATTTTTCACTATCATGACCATATCACCCGGACTGATCTCTTCTTCTCTGAAAAAGATACTGTTTCTTATGCCCTGGTTATATCTGTTGGCCTGTTTGTTGGAATTAACTACTATTATTGTTCCTTCCAGTCCGCAGCTACCGTAGGACAGAGACAGTTCTTCAATCAATTCTTCTCCGTTTAATCTTATAACATCTTCATAATTAAGGCAGTCAACTGATGGATGAACAAGATTATTTTCGGATATCTGCAATCGTACTCTTGTGGCATTCATCAGTACTCCGGATGATTCATTCTGCCGGACAACCTGTTTCAGCTCACATGTATCCAAGCCGAAGCCGTATCCTTTGAGTAATTCCGTATCAAGAGCCGGACTTAAAGGAGATCCGACAGGGGGCAGCTGGGCAGGATCTCCGACAATAATCAGTTTACAGTCGGTACCGGAATATACATATTCGATCAGATCATCGAGCAGTTTACCGGTTCCGAATAATGAATTATCATAAGCTGTATTGGATATCATTGATGCCTCATCTACAATAAAATAGGTATTTCTATGAAGGTTCCTGTCAAGAACAAAATTGCCCATACCATCTTGTGAGGATTTTTGCCGATAGATTTTTTTATGTATGGTATATGCATGTCCCTGGGCATAAGAGCCCAACACTTTTGCTGCTCTTCCTGTGGGTGCAAGAAGAAGTGAGCGCATCCTCAGCAATCTGAGAGTTTTGACAATTGAACTGATAACACTTGTCTTGCCTGTTCCTGCATAACCGGTCATGACGAATATTACATCATTGGTATCATTGCATATATAAGTGGCAATTTTACGCAATGCTGCAGCCTGGTCGGGTGTTGGATCATTCCCGAGATTATTGCAGAGGTTATTGTAGATAAGTGAATCACGCATGACAAATCAGTAAGGATAAGCAGAGGCTGTTATATTTTTTTTAAATTTGTCGTAAACTTAATCATTCCGGGTTAAATATGCACTTTACAGTATAACTTCACAAGTTTATCAGGTTAAACAAGGAGTGCAAGAGAAAAGATAAAAATAAAAAACAACTGAATGTCATTTCTGGAACTCTTTGATGAGACACTGGATATTAACTCCACTCATAATTACGGACTCTCTGTTCAGATCAGTCGTGAGGGCCTTGCTTTTACCATCATTGATGACATAAGAAATAAATATATTCTTCTCAGATCATTTGAAGCAGACAACAACAGATTTTTCAATGAAGATGAAATAAAGGAAATAATTGAAAAAGATGATTTCCTGAAAAAGTCTTACAAAAAAGTAAATATAGTAACACCCACATCTAAATTTACTATCATCCCTGCCCCGTTATATGATCCTGCCAGAAAAGAAGATTATTTCACTCTCAATCACATAAAGGGAGAAAACGAAACAATTGCAGTAAACAAAATACCTGAACCGGATGCCTTTATCGTATTCTCAGTTATGAATACTCTGTTAGAATTGTCGGAAAAAAATTTTCCTGCAACATATCCCTGTCATCATATTAAACCACTACTTAATCAGTCAGGTTATTATAGTAAAAATGAACAGGGTTTATATGTTCATCTTCATCTTGAAAAAGATTATTTCAACATAATTATTATTGAGAAGAAACTTTTGAAATTCATCAATACTTTTAACTACCGTAATATTTCGGACATTCTCTATTATGTGCTGAATATTTTCAAAAATATGGAAATAAGTCACGATACTCCTGTACATTTCAGTGGACACACAGAAAAATATGATGATCTGTATTCCGGTTTTGCCCTGTACATTGAGAATATCAGGTTTACTGAACCTTCAGGAAATTTTTCTTTCAGTAACATATTCAATGATATTGCTCTTCATAAGTATATTAATCTCTTCAGTATAATAAATTGCGAATAACCGGGGGTAAATACGGAAGCAGGATCATCAATCCACCGGCAGGACTTAAAGCGCGGCCAACCACTGATTTTGCAAGGGTTGGTTTGTTTAATATACTTAACAACCGCATTATTTATGAAGAATTAAATGTTCTGGATCTTTTCTCGGGCACAGGGAGCATAAGTTTTGAATTTGCTTCACGGGAAGTCGCATCTGTCCATCTTATAGAAAAAGACAGTAGGAATATATCAGGCATAAGGAGAATGATACGGGAATTGGGATTTGAAAACATTAAAGCCATTCATATTGATGTGAAGTCATATCTGAAGATTTGTAAGATGAAATATGACATTGTTTTTGCAGATCCTCCTTATGATCTGCCCTGGCTGGAAAATTTACCGGATCTTGTTATTGATTCAGGAATAATTAAAAAAGATGGATTTTTTATTCTTGAGCATCCCAGAAAAATTAAATTCAGCAGTCATAAGTTATTTTTTGAACACCGTAACTACGGAAGTGTCAATTTCAGTTTTTTCAGACAGGGATAAGGGGGAAATTTGTTAGTGCAAAACTAATTTTATATATTTATGTATAATTTTATATGGTAATCAGGTATTTGATTGGTCGTAGAAACCATATGAATAAGGATTTTTTTCATATTTAAATTCACTGCTTAGGAAGGGTTAAGATTATTTTTCTGTTGACTGGGTATTTTTAATTTCAAATGATGAAAAAAAAAATTATTGCCACTTATTATTTTATCTGTTTTTCTAACTCTTCCGGCCGGTAGTCAGACTGTAGGAGTAAGAGGTGGATTAACTCTGGCAAAGGGTTCATATAAATATTCCATGGTAAAACAGCAGACTCATTTTATGCCGGGGTTTTGTACCGGTCTGGCCGTTGAATTTCCTTTATCGGAACCCCTTTATCTGAATTCAGGATTTTTATTCATAAAAAAGGGTACCAAAAGACACATATCTGATGTAGACGAGAAGATACCTGTGAGGTATCTGGAAATACCTGTTAACATTGTATACAAATTTGATTTCATTACCTGGCAATTATACGGGAATGCCGGTTTATACACCGGTATTGGCTTATCGGCAAAATCCAAAAGAGGAGATGACGTTGAAAAAATTGAATTTGGCACCGATCTCGGACAGTTCAGGAGGATGGATTACGGCATCAATCTGGGTGCCGGTATAGAGATTGATAATAATGTTCAGTTCATTGTCAATTACGGATATGGATTCAGAGACATATCCAGAAAATATGATGAAAGGATAAAGAACAGAGTATTGAGTTTCACCGTTGTTTATCCCCTTGAAGAACTTGTATATTTTATCCGGTCGTTATATTAGAAATACCAGTAATAATCTTTCCCTGACACAATTCCACAGAGAATCTTACCTCCATTTCAGGGGGCATATCCTTTTTTATATGAGAAATGCATTGAATTTTTCTGCTTATAGATAAGCTATTATTATTCAGCAAATTCAAGTAATCCGAAATGGCAAGGCTGGTGAACATCCTGTCTAAGATCAAAAACAGGGAATAGCAGGGATGTTGAGCGGAAGCGATCTGAAACCAGGTTCCTGTCCTGTCTGACTGCCTGGAATGCCCACCTGACACCTGGTTTTGCAGGAGCGAACCGATAGAATTCATTAAAGCAGGTAAAAGGGATCTGCATTTCCATCTGCCATCCTTTATCCTTATCGGTATCGTCATTAATTGTCCCGTCATAAGTAACTCCGACTGAATATTCCGGATTATATCCTGAGATAAAAATAGTATTGTCATTGTAATATTTCCACAGGACAATAAAGTCGAAAGCTGCCTTGTATAAATTAACTTCAAATCCGTAATGGAAATAAATACTATCTGCAACGGGGACACAAAAAAATTCGACACAATCGTCAATATGAGGTATTCCGTCTCTTTTCGTTTCCCTGGCAGTAAGTGAAGTATCCTCACACTGATAGAATAAATAAAGGTTTTTATCATCCCACAGCATACGAAATTTTGTTTTTTGTTTTTCGAGGTTGCCTCTTAATCTGAAAAAATAGTCGAAAGAACATATTTCAGCATTGTTCCAGGAACTTTCATTCATCCTGCCGTCTATAATGACTGGTTCTGTTGTTTTCGAGACCATATACACAGGAGTTTGTCCCATAACGATACGTTCTTCTGTCTGAGCTGAGACAAACAGATCTGACATCATGAAGAAACATAAAACCGCGGCAATAATTTTAATATTGATTTTCATAGATGACTGGTATTACATTTATTCTATAATTATTCAAATATAAACAAAATCCCTTTGGTTACGTATAAAAGAGAAAATTTGACAAAAAGTGACGGGGAAGTGGTGAATGGCGGGAAATTGTATATTAAATGGCTGAAATGTATTAACGGATCTGTTGGCATGAGTAAAGGATCGGGATACGACAGTCGGGGAAGCGGGAAAGTCAATGTATAAAATAGTGTTTCATTATCTGTTAATGGTTTTGAAATAATGAATTATTAAAAACCGGAGACACATGAAAAGATGGTTTTTGAATATTCTTCTAAGCTTTCTTTCAGTAGGTATATACGGGCAGAATTGCACTATTCTGTCAAAGGCCAATAATATTACTCCTGACAGATTGTGTTCTCCGGTTACTGCTACATGGGAAGTTACTTACACAGGGGTAAATGATGCGGGCACTCCTGTCAGTATCAGGTACGACTGGGATAATGGGATAACGGAGACGATACCGGCCATAGAGACCAGTCCGGGCCTTTTCACTGCTGTTTCAAGCATCACATATACTTCATCGGGTAATAAATGCAACTATCATCCGCAGGCTACATTAATGGTTAACGGGGTTCTTTGTACTTCAACATCTCAGGAACAGATAGTAACAGTATGGGATAATGATGATGATAATGGTGGCATCATGAGTATCAGTCCTGATATATATCCTATTTGTTATGGTAACAGTGCGTATGTACGTTTTCAGGATGTAACAAGGTTTAATTGTGTACCTCCTCAGGAGATAGATAATCCCAATGTTAACACCCGGTGGGTACAATGGATTTATGGGACTGACATTACTATGACGGGTGCTCCGGTAACTGTTGGAGGTAAGCCGAGAATTTTTGAATATTACGGTGATATAGTCGAATTAACAGGGCCGGTGACAGGTTCGGGTATCTGGTCTGATGTAATCTATGTAGCTGATGACAAAGATGTCGGACAATACTTTGAGGTAACTCTCAGGAACTGGAATTACTGCAATCCCTATGATGACCCAAATATACCGGGCAAGCCTGTAGACAAGCATAATGGCGACCATCCCCCCGTTGAAACCACAGCCATCATTCTTATTGTTGATTATCCTGATGCTACAATAACGCCTGTAGCTCCCATGTGTGCCAATGCTCCGTCTGTTGTTCTTACTGCTGCAACTTCAGGTGGCACGTGGTCGGGCAACGGGGTTTCCGGTAATATTTTTGATCCTTTTATTGCAGGTCCCGGAAATCACCAGATACGGTATGACATTACTAATGCTTATGGTTGCAGTGACAGTGATGTAACAACAATTGTAGTTCATCCTCTGCCTAATGCCACTATACTTACAGAAGGTTTGTATTGCAATACTGATCCTCCGTTTGCTCTTCAGGCCGTTGATCCCGGTGGTATATGGTCGGGACCCGGAGTTACAGGAGATATTTTTGACCCTGCTGCAGCAGGAGCAGGTAATCATATCATTACCTATACGATTATTGATGCAAATGGCTGCACCGATACTGACGAAACGCTTATTACAGTAGCCACTCCTGATGCCACTATAACTCCTGTTGATACTCTGTGTGCCGATTCACCTCCGGTAACCCTGACAGCTGTTGATATGGGAGGAGTATGGTCGGGTCCGGGGGTTGTGGGTAATACTTTCAATCCGGCACTTGCCGGTGTGGGATCACATATTATCAGTTATGAGATACAGAATCCGAGTTGCAGTGATCAGGATACTGTTGTTATCACTGTCATGCCTCTTCCTGTTATATATATTGATCCTGTAGGTACGGTATTTCTGAATGGCCCTCCCATCACTTTGAATGCCACACCTCCGGGCGGCATATGGTCGGGACCCGGAGTAACAGGGAATGTTTTTGACCCTAATGTTGCAGGTATAGGTACTCATGTCATACAATATGAGACTATTCCTGACAGATGGGGTTGTATGTCTGTCAGCACTGTTATTATCAGTGTTATAATGCCTCCCATGCCAGTGGCTCTTTTTGAACCAGAAGCTACAGGTTGCGCCCCTCTCACTGTGCAATTCATAAATAACAGTCTGTACGGAGAAGCATATATCTGGGATTTTGGCGATAAACAGTATTCAAATGAAGAAAACCCTGTTCACACGTATTACGTACCCGGGGATTACATTGTCAGGCTAACGGTAATTAATCTTGCCGGTGAATCAGTTCATAACGGAATAATAACCGTATACCAGAATCCTACAGCTATTTTCGATGTCTATCCCAGAGAGGTTGTGAATAATGAACAAGTAGTAATTTTCTATAATTACAGTCATCATGAATTTCAGTCTTTATGGGATTTTGGTGACGGGCATAGCTCGACAGACAAGAATCCGTACCATAAATATGAGAACCCAGGTAGTTATTCTGTTTCACTTACTGTTACAACGAGTGATGGTTGTATTGATTCAGCGCGACTGGAGACCCCTATAATAGTTGACTGGAAGACCGGAGACATAAAATTTCCGAACGTTTTTAAATGGAATGGGACAGGGTCGACCGGAGGGGAATGGCATGAAGGTGTTTATCCAGAGATGGACTATGTTTTCAGGCCGTTTTTTGAGAATGTTCTTGAATATAAGCTTCAGATTTTTAACCGCTGGGGTGTTCTGATTTATGAGAGTGATGATCTGCATAAAGGTTGGGACGGATATGACGGGAACAGAAATCTTGCTGTTCAGGGTGTTTACGTTTGGAAAGTAACGGGAAGATATGCCGACGGTGATTATTTCAATAAAGTAGGTGATGTAACTTTTCTACACTGAGGTTTTTAACAGACAATTTCATTTCTTACATCTATCAAAAAGCCACCCTGAAATATGGGCTATTTAGCGTTTTTTAAAAAATAAGCTTAACTTTGACACCGGCAGAGCCTGATTCATATATCTGGCTTTTGATGTTAATACATTAAATTACAGGGCTTATGAGATCACTAATTAAATTTGTATTACCTGGCATTATTCTGACAACCTTACTGATGTTGTTTTCCTGCGAAAAAGACAATAATGAAGGAACTGTTACTGATTTTGAAGGTAATGTTTACCGTACAGTTCAGATAGGAGATCAGTGGTGGATGGCTGACAACCTTAAAGCTACTAAGTTCAATGACGGGCAGAGCATCCTTAATGTCACTGACGACAGTGAATGGAATAATCTCACCACTTCGGCATACTGCTGGTATAACAACGATGAAGCGGGATATAAAAACACCTACGGAGCATTATACAACTGGCATGCCGTCAGCACAGGCAGGTTATGTCCTGACGGATGGCATGTACCGAGTAATTCTGAATGGGCTACTCTTACGAGCCGTCTTGGTGGAGAGAATGTTGCAGGCGGAAAATTGAAAGAGACAGGTACTGCTCACTGGCAGACACCTAATTCAGGAGCTACCGATCTGTTTAGCTTCACTGCTCTTCCGGGGGGGTACCGTGGTAGTCTTGGAGCTTTTATCGATATCCTGCACAGAGGATACTGGTGGAGTTCAACAGAGTATAATGCCACCCATGCTCACCTGAAAAATATAACCTACGATTCAGGTAATTTTACCAGTCTGAACGATGCAAAAAAATTCGGTTTCTCTGTACGTTGCATCAAAGACTAACAAAACTATTGTTTTTTAAGCGGTCTACAAACTCTCTTATTGAATTACGGTCAATACCTTTTTCTTTTAATAATCTAATAAAGGCGCTTCCAATTATTACTCCGTTGGCATAATTACATGCCAGATGAAAAGTGTCAGCATCTGATATGCCGAATCCAATCAGGGCAGGATTAGTCAGTTTCAGATCCCTTATCTTTTTAAAATATAAGATCTGATCTTCTGAAAATATACCTTTTACACCAGTGGTAGAGGATGATGACACCACATATACAAAACCACGGCTTATACTGTCAATCATTCGAATCCTTTGAATATCAGTCTGCGGGGATATAAGCAAAATGTTATACAGATCATGTCTGTTAAAAATATCTGCGTATTGACTCAGATATATTTCCGGAGGCAGATCAGGAAGAATAAGTCCGTCGACTCCCACCTCATTACATTTTCTGCAAAAGTCATCCAGTCCGAATCGGATGACCGGATTGATATAACTCATCATCACAAGAGGGATATTAACAGTTGACCGGATATATTTTAATTGTTCAAATAGCAAAGCTATTTTCATTCCATTCTTCAAAGCACCGGCACTGCTGTCCTGTATAACCGGTCCGTCAGCCAGAGGGTCAGAAAAAGGAATTCCTATTTCAATCATATCGGTTCCTGCATCAACCAGTTCTCTTATGATTTCGGCTGTCGAACCAAGATTAGGATAACCTGCTGTAATATAAATAGATAATATATTATTGCCTTTTGTTTTAAAGAGTTTGTCTATTCTGTTCATACTATTATGTATTGGAAGTTATATTTTCTTATTATTCATCTTTTCCATGTATGTCATGTAAGCTGCCATATCCTTATCTCCCCGTCCGGATATTATCACTACGACTACATCTTTTGGTCTGAAGCTCATTTTATCCAGTAATGCAACAGCATGAGCTGATTCAAGGGCAGGGATTATCCCCTCCATTGTGGTCAGTTTAAAGGCGGCATCCAGGGCCTGATCATCTGTTGCATGGTGAAAAATGACACGTTTTGTTTTGTTCAGATAGGCGAACATAGGGCCTATACCTGGATAATCCAGGCCGGCAGAAACGGAATAAGGTTCTGTAATCTGTCCGTCTTCATCCTGCATCAGGATTGTTCTGCTTCCATGTATTATTCCGGGTATTCCTCTTGCTATTGTTGCTGCTGTTTCGTCGGTATCGGTACCCTTACCTGCTGCTTCAACAGCTATCAGATTAACATGTTCATTATCCAGGTAATGATAGAAAGAACCTGCAGCATTACTCCCTCCTCCAACGCAGGCAATAATATAGTCTGGATCAGAACTACCGGTATGACTGAGCAACTGATTTTTCATCTCCATGCTGATAACTGACTGTAATCTTGCCACAAGGTCGGGATAAGGATGTGGTCCCACTACTGATCCGATAATATAATGAGTATCAACAGGATTATTGATCCAGTCACGTATGGCTTCATTGGTAGCATCTTTCAAAGTCATGTTACCGCTTGTGACAGGTATCACCTCTGCTCCCAGCATTTTCATTCTTAATACATTCGGGGCCTGTCGTTGAATATCAAGTTTTCCCATATAAACGATACACTTAAGCCCCATCAGCGCGCACACAGTGGCTGTGGCCACTCCATGCTGCCCTGCTCCTGTCTCTGCAATAATTCTTGTCTTCCCCAGCTTTTTGGCTATAAGTATCTGTCCGATTGTATTATTTATCTTATGGGCTCCTGTATGGTTTAAATCTTCCCGCTTTAAAAAAATACGGGTATTGTAAAGCTCCGATAAACGTCTGGCATGGAATAAAGGAGACGGCCGTCCGGCATAATCGCGAAGGAGTTCATAAAACTCGTTCTTAAAATCCTGGCTGTCCATTATATCGAGATATCTTTCCCGGAGTTCCTGAATGTTTGGAACCATCATTTCAGGGATATAAGCTCCTCCGTATTCTCCATAAAATCCATTCTCATTAACATAGTTATTCATAATACATTATCTTCTTAGTTCTTCAATAAACTCTTTTACTTTATCAATGTCTTTTAATCCCGGACTGATTTCAAACCGGCTGTTTATATCAACTGCAAACAAATATTCATGTCTCATGTTTTTTATTATACTAATATCTTCCGGCCCTATTCCTCCGCTTAAGAAAAATTGTTTTTCATTCTTATATTCATAAATTTTTCGCCAATCGAATTTTTTACCACTGCCTCCGTGAGCTGTTGTACCGGTATCAAACAAAAAATAATCACATACGTCCGAATAATCCCGGAGGACTGAAAAATCAAAGTTATTGTCAATCCCAAAAGCTTTGGATAAGGCCACATTATTGTTCTTAAGACGCTCACATTCACTGACGGGTTCATTTCCATGCAATTGTGCCATATCCAGCTTATATCTCTTCATGGTATCAATTATCTCAGAAGGCTGAGTATTAACAAACACTCCTGTTTTAATGATCCCGGGGGGTATATCATTCCAGAGAGATTCAGGAGGACTATTTCCGACATAACGCTTTGAATGAGAATAAAAGATAAAACCCATAAAATCTGGCATAACAGCTGCAATCTGTTGTATATTCCCGGGGTCTGTCATTCCGCATACTTTAATTTTTAACATTGTTTCAGGTATTTAATTTATTTACAAAGT